>Ga0247821_10000310_pt1 | contig 27169 bp, 8 predicted proteins | sample 13C_Glycerol_Day_FD_192481 | JGI IMG/M metagenome (GOLD analysis project Ga0247821, IMG submission 192481) | Soil microbial communities from agricultural site in Penn Yan, New York, United States - 13C_Glycerol_Day14 | ecosystem: Environmental > Terrestrial > Soil > Agricultural land | place... | reverse complement strand
CATGCGCAGGAGCCCCCGCTTTTCGTAGCCGCTGGCGCCAGCCTGCGATCGGCCGCGCAGCGGTCGTGGTTCAGGCCACAACATCGATACAAGCCGAAAGGGCCTCTCGCGGGGCAAGCCCGCTCCTACAAGTGGGAGCGGGCTTGCCCCGCGATGCGGTCGTACTGCCCGCTACTTGCAGTTGCCTGCCTTGCGGTACCCGGCCGCCTGGGCCTGGGACTCCGATGCGAAGGTCACCTGGTTCTTCGTCGCCACCTGGGTATAACCCGGGCAGCCGCTGGACAGGTGATACACGTGACTGTTGCGGTTGCCGATGATCATGCCGTCGGCGCTGGCGAGGGTCGGCTGGGCCGTCTGTTTTGGCGCTTTTTCCTTGGGTGCGTTCACGGCCGTTGTGACCGCGCCGCCCACCGGCTTGTAGCCCAATGTCCAACTGCGCTCACCGGTAACGAAGGGGTTGGTGTGCCCCATGACCGCGGCGATGCGCCGATTGCGTTCGCGCTCCCAGGTCGTCACCGGATGCTGCCTGTCCCAGGCCATGAGCAGCTGTTGCTGCTGGCGCGACATGTTCAGCCGGTAGCGATCGAACATGTAGAAGGTGGTCCTGGCCACCAGGCCCTTCACTTCGTCGCGAGGCTCGGCGGCTTTTTGCTGGAAGTCCACCTTCGTCGTGCACTGGCCATATTGCGGCGAAACCCCAGAGACCATGCCGTAATTGAAGTTGCTGCGATCACCGTTCACTTCACCCACTGCCGGATAGAGGTTGAACAGGTCGGCTTCCATGGCACGGAACACGGGGTCGGTGTCCACGCATTGTTCCCGGCCGCCGTTCTGCCAGCACTGGCGTTGGTGGCCGAAGGTCCAGGCCGGCACGATGTGTTCCCACTCCGTGCGTTCAGCGCGACTTTGTTGCTTGCGGGTCTCGTAGCCACACGAGCCGGCATCGACCCGGCCACCGGACTTGCCGACCCAGGTCCATTTGCAGCCGCAGTACAGGTCCCCCATCGCGCTGGTGGCTTGATCGAGGTAGACCTTCTGTTTGGCGACGACCTTGGCTTCGGTGAATGTAGCGGGGGGAGTGGCGAAAGCAGGGCTGGTGACAGCGAAGAAAACAGCAACGGCGCAAAGCAATTTTTTCATGGGGAAAGGCTGTGGCATTCAAGAGCGGCGCAGTATACCCGCCGCGATGCCAGCCGCACCCTGTTCAGCTCACAGGGATCATGCGCTCTTGGCTCAGAGCGCCTTTTCCCGGCAATGCAGCAGTGCTTCGCGGATCATCGCGTGGACCAGGGGCGGGGAGACGCCGAGGGCCTTGGCGATGTCCTTTTGCTTCATGCCGTGGATCCTGCACATTTCGAATGCATAGCGGGTGCGTTCGGGCAGGTCGGCCAGTGCCCCGGACACCCGCTCCAGCAGTTGCTGGTCCGACACCAGCGCTTCGGGCGTCTCGGCATGGTGCACAGGCGCCTCGTAGCTGTCGGTGTCCTGGCTGATGAGCCGTTCCTCGAACTGGCGTCGCCGGTAGTGGTCGATCGACAAGTTGCGCACCACGCGAGTGAGGTACGACGCCTGAGAGCGGATTTGCTCGGTCTCACCAGCATCGTCGACTTTCATGAAGGCTTCATGAACGATGTCCTCGGCATGGCTGCGACACCCGGTGATCCGGGCAGCAAGACCGATCAGGCGTGAGCGCTGGTCATAGAACACGTCAAGCAAGGGGGAACCACTTCTGGCTGCACCGAGTTTTTGCATGAGGCACCTGATCTGTTCTTGTGGAAGTCTGCCAGCGAGGGTGGAGAATCTAGACTTATTAAGAACTATTTGCAACAACACTCTTATTCAGATTCTTCCCACCCTGAGCGCTCGCAAAACCACCTTCTGAAGTTCTTTCCCAGTCATTCGTCGTTTAGGAAACCGAGCGGCAAGGCGTAAGCCGTGTCGCTTTTACTCGACAGATTGAGGGATGGGAAATGGCTTTCGACCGCGAAGATGCAACGTTCAAAGTACTCGTCAACGCCGAGGAGCAGTACTCGCTGTGGCCCGACTACAAGGCGCTGCCGGCAGGCTGGCGGGAAGCGGGTAAAAGCGGCCCCAAGCAAGACTGCCTGGACTACATCGAGTCGGTCTGGACCGACATGCGCCCCCTGAGCCTGCGCCAGCACATGGACGGGCAGGCCGGTCGGTGAGCGCTGTGCTGACGCTGTTCTGCCTGCCCTACGCCGGTGCCAGTGCCATGAGCTATGCGCGCTGGCGCCGCAACGTGCCGGCCTGGCTGGACATTCGCCCGGTCGAGCTCCCCGGACGCGGCGCCCGTGCGGGTGAGCCGCTGGCGACCGACCTGGTCGACCTGGCGGCGCAACTGGCGCGCGAACTGCGGGGCGAGACCTATCGGCCGTATGCGCTGTTCGGCCACAGCATGGGTTCGCTGCTGGCATTCGAGCTGGCCTGTGCCTTGCGGGCGCACAACTTGCCGGCACCGCGGGCGTTGCTGGTGTCGGGCGGCTCGGCGCCGGCCCATCGCGACTACCTGCGCTTTCGCCAACCCCTGAACGACGCACAACTGCTGGGCGAACTGGCCTCGCTGCAAGGCACGCCCCCGGAGGCGCTGCAAGACCCCGAACTGATGCGTCTGGCCCTGCCTGTGCTACGCGCGGACTTCCTCCTGTGCGGCCGTTATCGCTATCAGCCGACGGCGCCGCTGCAGTGCCCCGTGCATGTACTGGCCGGCACCGAGGACCGCGCCAGCGAGGCGCAACTGCTGGCCTGGCGCGAGCATGCCGGCGCCGCCTTCAGCCTTGAGCTGTTTGCCGGCGGCCACTTCTTCATCCAGGAACAGGAGCGCGCGGTGCTCGACCACCTGGTGGCCTGCCTGGAGACCACCCTGGCAAGTCCGGCCATGCCATTGCCAGGCCTGGCCGGCGTACGCCCTGACTCTCACTTTCTTTGCAAAGGTGCGACATGACAGCCCTCCCTACGTCGCTGGTCGAAGCGCTCATCGCGCATGCAGGCCGGCACCCTGACAAGCCGGCGGTGCACTTTCTCCTCGATGGCGAAGCGCAGCGCCTGACGCTGACTTACGCCGAGCTCGACCGCCGGGCCCGTGAGCTGGCCGGCGAACTGTCGCGCCATGCCGGCGTCGGTGAGCGGGCGCTGTTGCTGATGCAGAGCGGCCCGAGCTATGTCGTGTCGTTCTACGCCTGCCTGTATGCCGGCATCATCGCCGTGCCTGCACTGCCGCCCGAGTCGCTGCGCCAGTACGAGCTGAGCCGGGTGCGGGCGATCCTCGACGATGCCCAGCCCAGCCTGGTGCTGACCGAGGCCCACCTGCGCGACTCGCTGGTACAGGCCTTCGACCAGGCGTTGCCGACCACGCTGTCGGTCGACGCCCTGGCGCCGTCCGGTCGCGACAACGGGCCGGTGCGGCTCCCGGCCTTTGATGACATCGCCTTCCTGCAATACACCTCCGGGTCCACGGCCACCCCCAAGGGCGTGGAAGTGAGCCACGGCAACCTGGTCGCCAACGAGCGGATGATGGTGAGGGGCTTCGACCTGCATGAAGGCGACACCTTCGTGAGCTGGTTGCCGCTGTACCACGACATGGGCCTGATCGGTTGCCTGTTGCTGTCGCTGTACCGGGGCGCGACCCTGGTGCTGATGTCGCCGCGGCATTTCGTCGAGCGTCCTGCCCGCTGGCTCGAAGCGATCAGCCAGTACCGCGCCACCCACACCGGCGCCCCGGACTTCGCCTTCCGCCTGGCGGCCGAGCGGGTGAACGAGAGCGTGCTGGCGACACTGGACCTGAGCTGCCTGCGCGTACTGTTCTCCGGTTCCGAGCCGGTGCGCCAGGACAGCCTGCACGCCTTCGCCCGGCACTTCGCCGGCACCGGCTTCAACCCGCTGGCGTTCCTGCCGTGCTATGGCCTGGCCGAAGCCACCCTGTTCGTCACCGGTACCACCGCTGACGAGCCCTTTGTCAGCACCAGTTTCGACAGCCATGCACTGGGTGAAGACCGCGCCGAGCCGGGCGAGGGCAGCCTGCTGGTCAGCAGCGGCGTCCTGCACCCGGGGTTGGACGTGATACTGGTGGACCCAAACACCGGCGACATCAAGCCCGACAGCCACATTGGCGAGATCTGGACCAGCGGCGACAGCGTCGCGCGCGGCTACTGGCGCAACCCGCAAGCGAGCGCCCGGGCGTTCGTCAGCCGCGAAGGGCGCACCTGGCTGCGCACCGGCGACCTGGGCTTTGTGCGCGAAGGTCGCTTGTTCGTCACCGGGCGCTTGAAGGACATGATCATTGTCCGCGGCCAGAACATCTACCCGCAGGACCTGGAACGCGCGGTGGAGTACAACGTCGAAGGCGCACGCAAGGGCCGGGTCACGGCCTTCGTGGTGGAGCAGGCCCACGGTGAAGGCATCGGTATCGCGGTCGAGATCGGTCGCACCACCCAGCGCAAGATCAGCGCCGCCCAGCTGTGCGCCGACATCGACCGGGTCGTGGCGGATGTCTGTCAGCAGACGCCGGTATGGATTGCCTTGCTCAACCCCGGCGAGCTGCCCAAGACCTCCAGCGGCAAGCTGCAGCGTTCGGCCTGCCGGCAAATGCTCGAACGCGCCGAGCTGGACTGCTTCCACCTGCGGCGCAACGACCAGCCCGTGGTGCGCCAGGGCCAGGCCTTGGTCGACGACCACGAGCGTGCGGTCGCGGCGGTCTGGGCCGAAGTCCTGGGGCTGGATGAACTGTTTCGCGACGACAACTTCTTCGCCCTGGGCGGCAACTCCATTGCCGCCGCCCAGATCATCGGGCGCCTGCGCGAGCGGCTGGGGGTGAACCTCGCGCTGGCCTGCGTGTTCGACAACCCCGAACTGGCCCGTTTCGCCGCGCGTGTGGCCGAGGCTGCAGCCGGTGAGGTTCGGCCGGTGCTGGCCGCGTCCGCGACGGGCGAACGGCTGCCGTCCTATGCCCAGGAGCGCTTGTGGTTCGCCTGGCAGCTTGACCCGCAGGGTTCGGTCTACAACGTGCCGCTGGCGCTGCACCTGCGCGGGCCACTGGATGTCGAGGCGTTGCGCGCGTCGTTCGCCGCGCTGCAGCAGCGTCATGAGGTGCTGCGCACCACCTTCGTCCCCGAGGGCCAGGGCGTGCGCCTGGTGCTGCATGAGGCCATGCGCCTGGACTTTGCCGTGGAGGACCTGTTCGGACTGCTGTCCCGGCAGCGCTTGGACCAGGCCCGCCAGCGCGCCGCCTCACAGGCCCGCCAGCCCTTCGACCTGAGCACCGGGCCGCTGCAGCGCGTTCACCTGCTGCGCCTGGACGAGCGCGAGCATGTGCTGCTGCTGACCACCCACCACATCGCAGTGGATGGCTGGTCGATGCGCAACCTGGTGGATGAGCTGGAAGCTCTCTACATCGCCCACCTGGACGGCATCGAAGCGCAGTTGCCGGCGCTGGCGGTGGGCTATGGCGACTTTGCCCGCTGGCAGCGAGCGTTGCTGGCCGGTCCCGAGCATGCCCGCCAGCTTGGCTACTGGCGTCAAGCGCTGGCCGGCGAGCAAAGTTGGCTGGAGCTTCACGGGCAACGGCCGCGCAGCAAGACCGCGACGGCGGTGTGCGAACAGTTTGCCTTCAGTGGCGTGCAAACCAGCGCCCTGCGCCGCTTCGCCACGGCGCGCGGGGTCACGCCGTTCATGCTGCTGCTCGGTGCGTTCGCGGTCACCCTGCGCGAGCACAGCGGCCAGTCGCGCATCCGCCTGGGCAGTGACATCGCCAACCGCAGCCACCCGGCCGCCGAGCCGTTGGTGGGGTTCTTCATCAATCAGTTGGTGTTGCAGGTCGACCTGGACCTGGCCGCCAGCAGCGATGCGCTGCTGGAGCAGTGCCGTGGCGTGGTGCTGGGCGCCGCCGAGCACCAGGACCTGCCGTTCGAGCAAGTGGTGGAGGCCCTGCGCCCGCCGCGTCGTGCCGGCCGCTCGCCGTTCTTCAGCATCAAGCTCAATTACCAGGAAGGCGAGCCGCCGCTGCCGCGTTTGCGCGGTGTGCGCGTGGAAGGCTTCGACGCTGGCCAGCAGGCTGCCGAGCTGGACCTGATCCTGGGCTTCTACAGCAGTGCCAGCCGCCTGGAAGCACGCTTCGAGATGCCCGAAGGGCTGTTCAAGCCTGGCGAGATCGCCCAGTTGTTCGCGCAGATTCAGGCGGTACTCGACGCCTGGATGAGCAAGGCGGGGCAGACCCAGGCCGCGCTGCTGGAGGCCGCCGCCCAGGTGCGTCGCGAGGCGCGGGCCGCCGATAACCAGCAGCGCCACAGCCTGATCGGCAGCCAGCGGCCGATGCGCCGGCGCGCTGCGCAGGCTTCCATCCCTCAACCGCACAGTGTTCAGGAGCAATCATGAGCGACGCCAACGTCACGGCACTGCCGACCATGGGCCGGGCCCGTCGAAGCATCAACGGGGGCCAGGAGGAGCGGGTGATATTCGCGCCCCTGTTCGAGGGGCAAAGACTGCCGTTGCTGTGCCGGCCACGGTACGCCGGCACCGACCTGGTGGAGTGGCTCGCCCAGCAGCGTGAGCTGATCGAGGCGCGCTTGCTCGAGCACGGCGCGATCCTTTTGCGCGGTTTCGACGTGGACGGCATCGACGGTTTCGACCGCTGTGTCCAGGCCGTCTCGGGCGGGGCGCTGGAATACCTGTTCCGGGCCTCGCCGCGCACGCAGATCACCCGCCAGTTCAATATCTACAGTTCCACCGACTACCCGAGCAACGAACGGATCTTCCCGCACAACGAGCACTCCTATTCGCCGGTGTTCCCGTTGCACCTGTATTTCTATTGCGACCTGCCGTCGCTGACCGGCGGCGAGACGCCATTGGGCGACACCCGCGCGCTGCTGCAACGCATCGACCCGGCGGTGCGCGAGGAATTCCGCCAGCGCCGGATCATGTACGTGCGCAACTACGGCGACGGCATGGGCCTGCCCTGGCAGACCGTGTTCCAGAGCGAGGACCGCGGCGAAGTGGAGGCGTACTGCGCACGCATCGGTATCCGCCCGGAGTGGAAGCCCGGCAACCGCCTGCGTACCCGCCAGGTGGGGCCGGCCATTGTCCGTCACCCGCGTAGCGGCGAAGCACTGTGGTTCAACCATGGCACGTTCTTCAATGCCCTGACCCTGCCCGAAACCCTGCGCGCCGCGCTGATGGCCGAGTTCGCGCCCGAGGACCTGCCGCAGAACACCTTCTTCGGCGATGGCGCGGCGATCCCCGACGAGATCATCCGCCACCTGCAACAGGCCTACCGCGATGTGATGGTCGAATTCCCCTGGCAGAAAGGCGATGTGGTCCTGCTGGACAACATGCTCTCGCTGCACGCCCGCAATGCATTCACCGGCCCGCGCAAGATTCTCACCGCGATGGCGATTGCCCAGAAAAGCGCCGACCTGGCACTCGATTGAGGTTCCCTTATATGCAACTGCCTGCCCACCTAGACGCCTTCCCACTCTGTGCCCAGCAAGGCGCCGTACTGACCCGCCAGGAGCGTCTCGGTCGACCGTTATGCGCTTTCGTTCGTGTGCGCATCGATGGCGCTTTCGACCCCGCGCGCCTGCAGGCGCTGCTCGAGGCCTTGCAGCTGCGTCATGAAGTCCTGCGTACCCGCTATCAGCGCATGGACGGCTTGCGCCGCCCGGTGCAGGTGGTCGAACAGGACGTCGCGTCGCCGCTGTACCCCGCGCGAGCCGGTGAGGCAGGCGAGGTAGTGCGCAACGCCTTGCAGCAGGTGGCGTTTGCCGCCGCGGTGGAAGAGGCCGGTGATGCCAGCGCATTCGTGGTGCTGCTGGGCGCCTCCCTGGCCAGCGTCGATGCCCGGGCCTTGCAGCAACTTGCCGTCGAACTGCGTCAAGGCTACGGCAGCGGCTTGCCGCCTGCCGATGACGAGGCGTTGCAGTACATCGACTACGCCGACTGGCAGGGCGAGCTGCTCGCGGCAGACATCGGCGTACAGGGCACGACCTATTGGCGCGGGGTGCAGGAGGCCGTGTTGCCACGGGCGTCGTTGCCGTTCGAGCGCGATGCCCTGGCCACCCGCCTGGCGCACGTAGAGGTGCCGGCAGACGCGCTGCTGCAAGCGCTGGATGCCCGCGCCCAGGCGCAGGGCGTGGCCTGCGACGATCTGTTGCTGTTCCTCTGGGGTGGTTTCCTGTGCCGCGTGAGCGACCAGCGCCAGGTGGCCCTGACCGTGGCCCTGGACAGCCGCAACGAACAGGTGCAGCACATGCTGGGCCGTTTCGAGCGCCAGTTGCCTCTCAACCTGGCCTTTGCCGCCGATGCCAGCCTGGCGCAGGTGCTGGGGGAGGTGCGAGGTCGTCTGGACGAGGCGCGCTCGTGGCTCGAATGCCTGGACGACGTTGCCGTGGCCGCACACGGCATTGCCACGGGCTATGGGTTCCGCGCCGAGTGCCGCCCGGTGGCGGGTATCGAGGTCGAGCTGGACCCGTGCCATTTGCCGCTGCTGAGTCTTGGCCGGGAAGGCCAGGTCCTGCGCCTGGAGCATGCCGTCGAGTGCCTGGACACCGCTGTGGCGGCACTGTGGCTGGAACAGTTCTGTGTGTTTGCCGGCAACGCCCTGGCCGATTTCGATCAGCGGCTTGCCCAGGTCAACCTGCTTGGGGCCGCGGAACGTGAGCGTCTGGCGGTGTTCGAGCAGGGCCCGGACATGCCGCTGGCCTCGCCTGGGCTGTTGCATCGCCTGTTCGAGGCCCAGGTGGCCGGGCAGCACGACCGCCCGGCGGTGCGCCAGGGCAACGACGGCCTCGATTACGCCACCCTTGAGCGGCGTGCCAATCAGCTCGCACGGGCCTTGCAGGCCGTGGGAGTCGAGCGCGAGTGCATCGTGGGCGTCTACGCGCCGCGTTCGCTGTCGGCCCTGGTGGCGATGCTGGGCATCCTCAAGGCCGGGGGTGCCTATCTGCCGCTGGACCCGGACTACCCGGCCGATCGCCTGAACTTCATGCTCGCCGATGCCGGCGTGCATTGCCTGCTGGCCCTGGATGCCCAGGGCGCCGACCTGACCCTGCCCGCCGGGCTGACGGTGCTGTCCCTGGCGCCGGACTCGCCGGTGTGGCAGGGCCCGGCCGAACCCTTGCCGGTGGCCGTGGGCAGCGATGACCTGGCCTACGTCATCTATACCTCCGGCTCCACCGGCACGCCCAAGGGCGTTGCGGTCAGCCATGCCAATGCCCTGGCGTCGACGCTGGCGCGCTTCGTTCACTACCCGGCGCCGGTGGCGTCGTTCCTGCTGCTCTCGTCGCTGTCGTTCGACAGCTCCGTCGCCGGGCTGTTCTGGACCTTGGGACAGGGCGGCTGCCTGCACCTGCCCACCCACGAGCAAGCCAAGGACCCGCGGGCCATCGCCCGGCTGCTGGGTGAACAGGGCATCTCCCATTACCTGGCCTTGCCCGGCCTGCACAGCGAAGTGCTGGAACACCTGGGCGAGCAGCGCCTGCGCGTGGTCGTGGTGGCCGGCGAGGCCTGCACGCCGGCGTTGCTGGCCCGGCATCGCGAGCGCTTGCCGGCCACGGTATTGAGCAATGAATACGGGCCGACCGAAGGCAGTGTCTGGTGCAGCGCCTGGAATGCCGACCTTGGGCCTGTGTCGATCGGTCGCCCGGCGCCGGGCATGCGCGTGCTGCTGCTGGACGCAGACCTCGAGCCGGTACCGGTCGGGCAGATCGGCGAGTTGTACGTGGCAGGCCCGGGTGTCACCCGCGGCTACCTGGATCGCCCGGCGCTGACCGCCGAGCGCTATCCGACGCTGGCCGACGGCAGCCGTGGCTACCGCACGGGCGATCTGGCGCGCTGGCGCACCGACGGCCTGCTGGAGTTCCTCGGGCGGGTCGATGCGCAAGTGAAGATTCGCGGATACCGCATCGAGCTGGGCGAGGTGGAAGCCGTGCTGGCAAGTTGCGAAGGGGTCAACGAGGCCGCCGTGGTGGTCCGTGAAACGGCCAGCGGCGCGCAGCTGGTGGCGTTCATCGTCGCACCTGCCGATGAGCCGGACCCACAGCGTTCGGCTCGCCTGCAAGCCCAGCTGGCACAGCGCCTGCCGGCACACATGGTGCCGAGCGCCGTGCGTCGTCTCGAACGCCTGCCGTTGATGCCCAACGGCAAAGTCGACCGCCGTGCGCTGGCCGCCGAGGCGGTGGTCGAGCAGGCCTACCAGGCGCCGCAGACTGACCTGCAACGCTTGCTCGCCGAAGTCTGGCAGGAGGCGCTGGGGATCGAGCGGGTGGGCCTGCAAGACAACTTCTTTGCCCTCGGCGGCCACTCGTTGCTGGCCACGCGCCTGCGTGCGCGGCTGCAAGCGCAGTTGGGCATCGAGCTGCCGCTGCGGCTGTTCTTCGAGGGCGAAACGCTTGAGCGCTTTGCCGCCAAGGTCGCCGAGTTGCAACAGGCGCCTGCAAGCGATCTGGACGCGTTGGAAAATCTGTTTGCCGAAGTGGAGGCACCATGACTGTTGCTGATCGTTTGCTCGCCCTGGCCCGGCGCTTCGCCGAACTCGACCCCGCCGCACGCCGTCAGCTGGGTGAGAAGCTCAAGGCGCAGGGCATGAGCATCGAAAGCCTGCCGATTCCAGCGCGCCCGGACAATCAGGTGCCCGTCGCGGCGTCCTATGCCCAGCGCCGGCTGTGGACCCTCTGGCAACTGGACCGGCAGTCGGCCGCCTACAACCAGGCCGGCGTGCTGCACCTTGACGGCCCGCTGGACGAAGCGGCCTTGCAGGCGGCGTTCGACAGCCTGGTCGAGCGTCACGAAATCCTCCGTACCCGTTTCGCCGAGGCCGATGGCGAGTTGTTGCAAGTGATCGAGCCGTCCGCCGCCAGGCAGCTGACGGTGCTCGACCTGCGCGCCCTGGCCGATCCCGATACCGCCCTGGCCGCGGCGCTGCAAACGGCTGCCGCCCAGGCGTTCGACCTCTACCAGGGGCCGCTGCTGCACGTCACCCTGGTACGTCTCGATGAGCAGCGCCACGCCGTGCTGCTGGCACTGCACCACATCATCTCCGATGGCTGGTCGATGCAGGTCCTGCTCGGCGAGCTGGCGCAGGGCTATGCCGCCCACCTGAAGGGGCATGCGCCGCAACTGCCGGCCTTGCCCGTGCAATACGCCGACTACGCGCTGTGGCAACGCAACTGGCTGGAAGCCGGCGAGGGCGAGCGCCAGCTGGCTTACTGGCAGCAGACCCTGGGTGAGCGCCCGCCGATCCTGGAGCTGCCGGCCGATCGGGCACGGCCGGCGGAAATGAGCTTTCGCGGCGCGAGCCTGGGCTTTGAACTGGACCCGGCGCTGGGCGACCGGCTCAAGTCGCTTGCCGCCGCCAGCGGCACCAGTGTGTTCATGGTGTTGCTGACCGCCTTCAAGGTGTTGCTGCACCGTTATACCGGGCAACAGGAACTGTTGGTGGGGGTGCCGGTGGCCAACCGCCAGCGCCCGGAAGTCCAGGGGCTGATCGGCTTTTTCGTCAACACCCAGGTGCTGCGCAGCACCTTGCAGCCACGCCTGGCATTTCGTGCCGCGCTGGAGCAGGTCAAGCAGACCGCCATTGCCGCCCAGGACTGCCAGGACCTGCCGTTCGAGGAGCTGGTGGATGCACTGGGCGTCGAGCGCAGCCTGAGCCGCAACCCGCTGTTCCAGGTGATGTTCAACCACGAACAGCGTGGCAGCGCCGAGCTGCCCGGCATGCCCGGCGTGCGCGCCCGGCTGGAGGTGGCCGCCGCGCAGGTGGCCAAGTTCGACCTCAGCCTGGACACCGAAGAAGACGCCAACGGCCTGCTCAGTGGCGCCTTCACCTATGCCACCGATCTGTTCGATGCCGCGCGGATCGAGCGCCTGCGCGGGCACTTCCTGCGCCTGCTGGCCGACGGTGTCGCGCGCCCCGATGCCGCTATCGGCGACCTGGCGATGCTCCACGCCGATGAGCACTATCAGGTGATCGACGGCTGGAACGCGACGGCAGTCGACTATGGTCAGCCCCAGTGCCTGCAAGTGCTGATCGAAACCCAGGCCGCCGCCACACCGCACGCCACCGCGCTGATCGCAGGCGAGCAGCAGCTCAGCTACGCCCAGCTCGATGCCGCCGCCAACCGCCTGGCGCACTGCCTGCGCGCACGCGGGGTAGGGCCGGAGCACCTGGTGGGGGTGTTCGCCGAGCGTTCGCTGGAGATGGTCGTCGCCCTGTTGGCCGTGCTCAAGGCCGGCGGCGCGTACCTGCCGCTGGACCCTGACCAGCCCGACCAGCGCCTGGCCTACATGCTCGAAGACAGCGGCGCGACCCTGCTGCTGACCCAGGCGCAGCTGTTGCCACGCCTGCCGGCCGGCGAACGCGAGGTCCTGTGCCTGGACCGTGACGCGGCGCATTTTGCCGATTACCCCGCCCACGCCCCCAGCCTGCTCAACCACCCCGACCAGCTCGCCTACTGCATCTACACCTCGGGTACCACCGGGCGACCGAAGGGCGCGGGCAACAGCCATGCGGCCCTGTGCAACCGCCTGCAATGGATGCAGGCCACCTTTGGCCTCGGGCAGGGCGACCGGGTGCTGCAGAAGACGCCGTTCGGCTTCGACGTTTCGGTGTGGGAGTTCTTCTGGCCGCTGATGACCGGCGCCACCCTGGTCATGGCGGCCCCCGGCGCCCATCGCGACCCGGCCGAGCTCAAGGCAATCATCGCCGGGCAGGGCATCAGCGTCCTGCACTTCGTGCCCTCGATGCTGCAGGCCTACCTGGCGTCCGAATCCCTGGCCGATTGTCCGCGCCTGCGCCTGGTGATGTGCAGCGGCGAGGCCTTGCCGCTGGACCTGCAACAGCGCTTCCTGGCGCAGAGCGGCGCCGGCCTGCACAACCTCTACGGGCCCACCGAGGCGGCCATCGATGTGAGCCACTGGGCCTGTCATGACGCGCCGGGGCTGGGCAGCGTGCCGATTGGCCGGCCGATTGCCAACCTGCGCCTGTATGTGCTCGATGAGCAACTGCAGCCGGTGGCTGCAGGCTTGCCGGGCGAGCTGTATATCGGCGGCATTGGCCTGGCCCGTGGCTACCTGGGGCGTCCGGGGTTGACCGCCGAGCGCTTTGTCGCCGACCCGTTCGGCCAGGGTGGCCGGCTCTACCGCACCGGGGACGTGGCCCGCTGGCGCGACGAGGGTGCCATCGAATACCTGGGGCGTATCGACCATCAAGTGAAAATTCGCGGTTTGCGCATCGAGCTCGGTGAGATCGAAGCGCGACTGCTGGAACACCCGGCAGTGAATGAAGCCGTGGTGGTGGTCGCCGAGGCGGCGGCCGGCGCCAGGCAGTTGATCGGCTACGTGGTCGCCGCTGCAGACGAGCGCCTGGCCGAGGCCCTGCGTCTGCGCCTGGGCGAAGCACTGCCCGACTATATGGTGCCGGCGCAGATCATCGTGCTGGCACAGATGCCCTTGAGCGCCAACGGCAAGCTCGACCGCAAGGCACTGCCGCAGCCGGTGCACAAGGTGCAGGCCTTCGACGCACCGCAAGGCGCAGTGGAGCAAGACCTGGCGCGGATCTGGAGCGAGGTGCTGGGCATCGACGCGGTGGGCGCCCAGGACAACTTCTTCGAGCTTGGTGGCGACTCGATCATCGCCATCCAGGTCGCCAGCCGTGCCCGCCAGGCAGGCTGGCAGGTCAGCCCGCGCGACCTGTTCCGTCACCAGACCCTGCGCCAGCTGGCCCAGGTCACCCAGGCACTGGCCCGACAGCGCGAAGGGGCTGTACCTCCAGCGCTGGGCAACATCGCGCAGACGCCGTTGCAACAACAGTTCTTCGCCACGCCCATGCCCCGGCGCCAGCACTGGAACCAGGCCTTGCTGCTGACGCTGGATCAGCCGCTGCAGCCGGCGCGGCTGGAACAGGCGCTGAACGCCGTGGTCGCCCACCACGATGCCTTGAGCCTGCGGTTTGACCAGGACAGCGCCGGCACCTGGCAGGCCGCCTACGCGGCGCCCACCGCCGTCGAGCTATGGACCCGCGAGGCGGCGGATGCCGATGCCCTGGCAGTGATCGTCGAGCAGGCGCAACGCAGCCTGGATCTGGCCCACGGACCCCTGCTGCGGGCGGTACTGATCGAACTGCAGGGTGGCGGATGGCGTCTGCTGCTGGCGATCCATCACCTGGTTGTCGATGGCGTGTCCTGGCGGATTCTGCTCGATGACCTGCAGCGCCGCCTGGCCGACAGCAATGCGCCGCTGGCACCGCGCAGCCATGCCTTCGGCGAGTGGACGGGCTTTCTCGTGCAGCACGCCCGGCACCGCGAGGTACTGGCGCAGTTGCCCTGGTGGCTGGCGCAGCTGGGCGAGGTGTCGGGCAGCTTCCCGGGCGCGCGCCACGACGGCCCGGCGGCGGTCGCTGAAGCCGTCACCCTGTGGTTGCAACTGGACCCGCTGCAAACCCGCCAGCTGCTGCGCGATGCCCCGGCGGCCTACCGCACCCAGGTCAATGACCTGTTGCTGTGTGCCCTGGCCCGGGCCTGGTGGCGCTGGAGCGACCAGCCCGAGCTGCTGCTGGAACTGGAAAGCCACGGCCGCGAAGAGCACCTGGCCAACCTCGACCTGAGCCGTACCGTGGGCTGGTTCACCGCCACGTATCCGCTGCGCCTGCGGGCGTGCGAAGGCCTGGGTGAGTCGCTCAAGGCCACCAAGGAACACCTGCGCCAGGTGCCGGACAACGGCCTGGGCTTCGGCCTGCTGCAACAACTGGCACCGGCCGAGGTGCGTGCGCAGTTGGCGGTGCGCCCTGTGCCGCGTGTCACCTTCAACTACCTCGGCCAATTCGATACCAGCTTCGAGGGCGGCCTGTTGCGCCGCGCGCAGGAGCCCTGCGGTGCCAGCCTGGACCCGGCCGCGCCGCTGTCCAATTGGCTGTCCATCGACGGTGGGGTGAACGACGGCCGACTGCAACTGGGCTGGACGTTCAGCCCGCAGCAGCTCGATGCGCAACGGCTGGAGGAACTGGTCGCGCTTTATGAGGCCGAGCTGCAGGCGCTGATTGCCCATTGCCTGACGCCCGGCGTTGGCGGCGCCACGCCGTCGGACTTCCCGCTGGCGCCCGTCGCGCAGGCGCAACTGGACAGCCTGGCGGTGCCGATCAGCCAGGTCGAAGACCTCTATCCGCTGTCGCCCATGCAGCACGGCATGCTGTTCCACAGCCTGTATCAACCGGGCGATGGCAGCTACATCAACCAGGTGCGCATGGACGTCGAAGCCCTCGAACCGGCCCGCTTGCGCGATGCCTGGCAAGCCGCCCTGGACGGCCACGGGGCGCTGCGCAGTGCCTTCGTCAGCCCGGCCGGCGGTGTGCCTCTGCAGGCGATCGTGCGCGAGGTCGCGCTGGACTGGCGCGAAGCGGCCGCGGGCGATTGCGATGCACTTGCCGAGGCCGAGCGCCGGCCCTTCGACCTGGTGCGTCCGCCGTTGATGCGCCTGTTGCTGGTGGCGACCGGCAACGGCCGGCATCACTTGATCTGGACCTGTCATCACCTGTTGCTCGATGGCTGGAGCCAGGCGCAATTGTTCGCCGAGGTGATGCAGCGCTATGCCGGGCAGGCCGTGCCGACCCCGGTGGGTCGCTACCGTGACTACATCGCCTGGTTGGCCGACCGCGACCTGGCCGCCAGCGAGCGCTTCTGGCGCGAGCAACTGGCGCCGCTGCAGTCGCCCACGTCGCTGGCGGCCGCCATTGCCCTGGAGCAGCCAGGCCAAGGCACCGCCGAGCACCGCTCGACGCTGTCCAGCGCGGCCAGCGAGCGCCTGCGCCACTTCGCCCGACAGCACAAGGTGACCCTCAGCTGCCTGCTGCAGGCCGCCTGGCTGTTGCTGCTGCAACGCTACACCGGCCAGGCGTGCGTGGCCTTCGGCGCCACGGTGGCCGGGCGTCCGGCCGAGTTGCCGGGTATCGAGCAGCAACTGGGCCTGTTCATCAATACCTTGCCGGTGGTCGCCAGCCCACAACCACAGCTGACGGTCGGCCAATGGCTGGAGCAAGTGCAGGCGTTGGGCCTGGCAGTGCGGGAGCATGAGCACTCGGCGCTGTACGACCTGCAACGCTGGGCCGGGCAGGGCGGGCAGGGGCTGTTCGACCAGATTCTGGTATTCGAGAACTACCCGCTCGACAGCGCGCTGCTCAGTGGCCAGGGCGATGGCCCACGCTTCTCCAACCTGACCAGCCGCGAGCAGGGCAATTACCCGCTGATGCTGCTGGTCAACCAGGGCGAGTCGCTGGCCTTCTGCTACAGCTATGACCGTGCCCGCTTCGATGCGGCGGCCATTGCCCGTGTTGATGGGCATTTGCACCAGTTGCTGATGGCGATCACCGAGGACGCCGGTGTACGCCTGGGCCAACTGCCGCTGCTGAGCGCTGGCGAACGTGCGAGCCTGCTGGACGCTGGCGCTGCACGCGACCACGGTGTGACCGGCTTTGACCTGGTGACGCAGTTCGAGCATCAGGCGGCCCGCGTGCCGCAAGCGATTGCCCTGCGTCAGGCCGAGGTGTCCCTGAGCTACGCCGAACTGAACCGCCAGGCCAATGGCCTGGCCTACCGCCTGCAAGCGGCGGGCGTCGGCCCGGATGTGCGGGTAGGGGTGTGCCTGGAGCGTGGCCCGCAGTTGCTGGTGGCCTTGCTGGCGGTGCTCAAGGCTGGCGGCGCCTACGTGCCGCTGGACCCGGAGTTCCCTGCCGAGCGCCTGCGCCACATGCTCGACGACAGCCGTGCGGCGTTGCTGCTGAGCCAGACCTCGCTGCAGGACACCCTGCAGTCCCTGGGCGCCGCCGCCGAATGCTGGTGGCTGGATCAGCTTGCTGTCAGCGGCCTGGACAGCAACCTGCCAGCGCTGGCTCAGGGCGAGCACCTGGCCTACGTGATCTACACCTCCGGCTCCACCGGCAAGCCCAAGGGCGTGGCCGTGCGCCGTGCCGGGCTGGGCAACTTCCTCGCCAGCATGGCCCAGGCGCCGGGGCTGGCGCAGAGCGGTCGGCTGCTGGCCCTGACTTCGCTGTCGTTCGACATCGCGGTGCTGGAGCTGTACCTGCCGCTGGTGCGCGGCGCCAGCGTGGTGCTGGTGGACCGCGACACCGCGCGCGACCCCGAGCGTCTGTGGGCGCAGATCGAGCAGCAGCAGGTCACGGCCATCCAGGCCACGCCGTCGACCTGGCGCATGCTCGCCGAGCACCCACGCCTGCCAGCCCTGGCCGGGCGCCAGGTGCTGTGCGGCGGTGAAGCGCTGCCGGCGGACCTGGCGCAGCGCCTGAGCGCGGTCGCCGGTGGCGTGTGGAACCTGTACGGCCCCACCGAGACCACGGTGTGGTCGGCGCGTCACTGGCTGGATGAGGAACACCCGCAGGTGTTGCTGGGCGAAGCCCTGGCCAACACCTCGCTGCATGTCCTGGACGACGACCTGGAGCCCTTGCCGCTGGGCGTTGCCGGTGAGCTGTACATCGGCGGCGACGGCCTGGCGCGGGGGTACCACGACCGTCCGGGGCTGACGGCCGAGCGCTTTGTCGCCGACCCGTTCGGCCTGGGCGCGCGGCTGTACCGCACCGGTGACCTGGTGCGCCGCCGTGCCGATGGCGCGCTGGAGTACCTGGGGCGGATCGACCAGCAAGTGAAGATCCGGGGTTTCCGCATCGAACTGGGCGAGATCGAGGCGTGCCTGCTGGCCGACCCGGCAGTACGCGAAGCCGCCGTGGTGGCGCGGCAGAACCAGTTGGTGGGCTATGTGGTGGCCGATGCCGACGAAGCCCTGCTGGGTCGGTTGCGCGAGCAACTGCAGGCGCAGCTGCCGGACTACATGGTACCGGCGCGACTGATGCGTCTGGAGCGCATGCCACTGACGCCGAACCGCAAGCTGGACCGCAAGGCCTTGCCGGAACCCGAGCTGGAAGCCCGGGTGCATGTACCGCCCCAAGGGCCGGTCGAGACGGTGCTGGCTGAAATCTGGCAAGCGGTGCTGAACGTGGCGCAGGTTAGCGCCGAAGACAACTTCTTCGAGCTGGGCGGCGATTCGATCGTCTCGGTGCAGGTGGTGGCCCGGGCCCGTGAGGCCGGGCTTGTGCTGACGCCCCGTGACCTGTTCGAGCAACAGACGGTTCACCGCCTGGCCCTGGTCGCCGCGCAGTTGGCTCCCCAGGATGCACGGCCCGCAGCCAGCAGCCCTGTGGCGCTGGACGCCGCCGTCTGGGCGCGCCTGCCGGTGGGCCGCGAGGCACTGGACGATGCCTACCCCTTGTCACCCATGCAGCAAGGCTTGTTGTTCCATGGCCTGAGCGACAGCAGCGAAGGCGTGTACGTCAATCAGCTGGCATTCGATCTGGACGAGCTGGAGCCGCAGCGACTGCGCGAGGCCTGGCAACAGCTGATCGGCCGTCATCCGATTCTGCGCACGGCCTTTGCCTGGGAGGGCCTGGAACAGCCGCTGCAACTGGTCTACCGCCAGGTGCCAGAGGCCTGGGAAGAGCACGACTGGCGCGGTCGCGACTGCAGCCCGCAGGCACTGGAGCGCTTCGCCACCCAGCAGCGTGGCCTGCCGTTCAGTTTTGACCTGCCGGTGTTGCAACGGGTGCAGGTACTACGCCTGGATGAGCAGCGCTATCGCTTGGTCTGGACCTACCACCACCTGCTGCTCGATGGCTGGAGCAGTGCGCGGATGATCGAGGAGTGGCTGGGCCGCTATGTCGGTGAAGGCACGGTCGAGCCGGCGGGTCGCTACGGCGACTACATCGACTGGCTCCAGCGCCAGGACCCACAGCGCGGTGAAGCGTTCTGGCAGGTGCGCACCGCGACGCTGGATGCGCCGACACTGCTTGCCTCGCCGCTGACGCCTGGCGAGGCGCAGCAGCACCTGGTCGAGGTCGACCTGGACGTCCAGGCGACCGAGCGCTTGAAGGCCTTTGCCCGTAGCCAGCGGGTCACCCTCAACACTCTGGTGCAGGCCGCCTGGTTGCTGCTGCTGCAGCGGCACAGCGGCCAGCGCGTGGTGTGCTGCGGCGTCACCCTGGCAGGAAGACCGGCCGATCTGGCCGGCAGCGCCGACATGCTCGGGCTGTTCATCAATACCTTGCCGCTGATTGCCGAACCGGTGGCGCACCGGCCCCTGGGCGACTGGCTGCAGGTGCTGCAGGGCGAGACCCTGCAATTGCAGGAGCAGGCCCATGTGCCGTTGTACGAGGTACAGCGCTGGGCGGGCAGTGCCGGGCAATCGCTGTTCGACACCTTGCTGGTGTTCGAGAACTACCCGGTGGACGCCGCCTTGCGCAGCCGTGCCATCCAGCGCCTGCGTATCGACGCGGTGCACCAGCGCGAGTCCAGCCACTATCCGCTGACCCTCACGGTGCATCCCGGCGAGCAGCTGCAACTGGCCTTCGCTGCCCGTGGTGATGGGTTCAGCGCGGCCTTCCTGACGCAACTGTCCGGGCACCTGGGCGAGTTGCTGCGCGCACTGCCGGGGGACCCGCAGCGCCGCCTCGGCGAGTTGACGATGCTCTCGCCAGCGGCGCGCCACAGCGCTGTCGAACGCGCCCGGCAAACAGCGGCACTGGGCCGCGGGCTGTGCCTGCCAGCGCTGTTTGCCGAGCAGGCGCGGCAAACGCCGTCGTTGCCGGCGGTATGCGACGCGGCGCAGTCGCTCGACTATGCCAGCCTCGACCAGGCTTCCACGCGCCTGGCCCGGCATCTGCTGGCCCATGGCGTGGGCCCGGATGCGCTGGTCGGTGTGTGCCTTGAGCGTCGCGCCCAGCTGCTGGTGACGCTGCTGGCCGTCCTCAAGGCCGGCGCCGCCTATGTGCCGCTGGACCCGGAGTTCCCGGCCGAGCGCCTGCGTCACATGCTCGATGACAGTGGCGCGCGCTGGGTCCTGACCGACAGTGCCTTGCTCGAGCAACTGCCAGCGCAGGTCCCCGGCCAGCAGCGCTGGTGCGTGGATCAGCTGACGCTGGCAGAGGACGCCGCGGCTGCGCCGGCCTTGCCGGTGATCGACCCGCAACAGCTGGCCTATGTCATCTACACCTCGGGCTCTACCGGCCTGCCCAAGGGCGTTGCGGTGCGCCACGGCGCACTGGCCAACTTCCTCCTGAGCATGGCCCAGGCGCCCGGCGTGGCGAGGGGTGAAAGGGTGCTCGCGCTGACCTCGCTGTCGTTCGACATTGCCGCACTGGAGCTCTACCTGCCGCTGGTGCAGGGCGCCACCGTGGTCATGGCCGACCGTGTGCTGGCCCGTGACGCCGGGCGCTTGCTGCAGTACATCGCCGACCAGGGTGTCGGCTGCCTGCAAGCCACGCCGTCGACCTGGCGCATGCTCAGCGAGCATCCGCAGTTCAGCCTGTTGCAGGGCGTGCGCGCCCTGTGTGGCGGCGAGGCGCTGGCAAGCGACCTGGCGGCCCGCCTGCACACGGTCGTTGGTGAGCTGTGGAACCTCTATGGCCCAACCGAAACCACGATCTGGTCGGCGCGCAAGCGCCTGGACAGCGCGGCGGCGCAGGTGCTGCTCGGCGAGGCCATTGCCGGCACGTCCCTGCATGTCCTGGACGACAGCCTGGAGCCGGCTGCCGAAGGCGTGGCCGGTGAGCTGTACATCGGTGGCGTCGGCCTGGCCCGTGGTTATCACCGGCGGCCGGGGCTGACCGCCGAACGCTTCATTGCCGACCCCTTCGGCAACCCGGGCGAGCGCTTGTACCGCAGTGGCGACCTGGTGCGCTGGCGCGGCGATGCCCTGGAGTACATCGGGCGTATCGACCAGCAAGTGAAGATCCGCGGCTACCGCATCGAACTCGGCGAGATCGAAGCCTGCCTGCGTCGCTGTCACGGCGTGCGCGAGGCGGCCGTGGTGGCACGCCAGGGGCCGGCGGGTACGGTGCTGGTGGCCTATGCCGAGGCAGAGGCGGTACCCGAACTGGCCGCGCTGCTCAAGCAGCAACTGCAGGCCGCGCTGCCGGACTACATGGTGCCGGCGCAGGTAATGGTGCTGGCGCGCATGCCGCAGACCCCCAATGGCAAGCTCGATCGCAAGGCGCTGCCGGCGCCGGACTGGCAGGCACGCGTGCATGTGGAACCGCGCACGGAGCAGGAACGCCAGCTGGCGGCGATCTGGTGCGAGCTGCTGGGGCTGGAGCGCGTGGGGTGCGACGACGACTTCTTCGAGCTCGGCGGGCATTCGCTGCTGCTGACCCGGCTGCTGTCGCGGATTCGCGAGGGCTTCGGCGTCGACCTGGCGCTGCAGACGCTTTTCGACTACCCCAGCGTCGGCGCCCTTGCCGCACAGCTGGAAGGTGTACCGGCCGCCGCCGATGGCGGTCTGGAGCTGGATTTCATGAATGATTTGTTGCAAGAACTGGAGCAGGCCGAATGAGTAGTGTCCTCGACCCCAAGGTAGCGGCGCAGGACCGTGAGTTGCAGGCGATCAGTGTGCGCCTGGCACAACTGCCGCAGGACAAGCAGCAAGTGTTTCTCGCCAAGCTGGCGGCAGCGGGTGTCAACCTGCGCCGCCTGCCGGTACCCAGCCTGCCGCGTGACGGTGCCCTGGCACTGTCTGCCGCGCAGAGCCGCCAATGGTTCATCTGGAAGCTCGACCCCCAGGCGCCCACCTACAACCTGCACCGTGCGGTGCGCCTGACCGGCGAGCTGGACCGCGAAGCCGTCGGCAATGCCTTGCGCGACATTCTCGCCCGCCACGAAAACCTGCGCAGCCGCTTCCAGGACGTGGACGGTCAGCCGCACCTGTTGATCGAACCCAGGGTCGAGCTGGACGTCGCGTTTGAAGACCTGGGCGCGCTGCAGCCCCAGGCGCGCCAGGAGCGCGCCGAGGCGCTGCACATGGCCTGCGCCGTTACCCCTTACGACCTGGCCAACGGGCCGCTGATGCGCGTGGCCTTGCTGCGCCTGGCGGCCGATGAGCATCTGCTGTTGCTGGGTGTACACCACATCGTTGCCGATGGTTGGTCGATGAACTTGCTGGTGGACGAGTTCACCCGCGGCTACAACGGCCATTGCCACGGTGTGCCTGCGGATCTGCCGGCGCTGACCGCACACTATGCCGATTGCGCGGCCTGGCAACGCAAGTTGCTGGACGCCGGCGAGGGCGAACGCCAACGCGAATACTGGCTGCAGCGCCTGGCCGGTGAAGCGCCGTCCCTGGAACTGCCGTTCGACCGCCAGCGGCCGGCGCGCCCCAGCAGCCAGGGCGCGGTGCTGAGCTTCGAGATCGAACCGGCGCTGGCCGGGCGCCTGCGCAAGGTCGCCCAGGCCCGCGGCGCGACGCTGTTCATGCTGTTGCTGGCCGCGTTCAAGGTGCAACTATATCGCTACAGCGGGCAGCACGACTTGCGCGTCGGCGTGCCCATTGCCGGCCGTGGCAACAGCGAAAGCGAACGGCTGATCGGCTTTTTCGTCAACACCCTGGTGATGCGCACGGAACTGGACGGGCGCGAGCCCTTCGAGGCTCTGCTGGCGCGGGTGCGCCAGGGCACACTGGCCGACCAGGCCCACCAGGACCTGCCGTTCGAGCAATTGGTAGAGGCGCTCGCGCCACAGCGCAGCCTCAGCCACAACCCACTTTTCCAGGTGATCTACAACCACCAGTGGTACGACAGCGCCGCCCTGCAGACATTGAACGGCGTGGCCATGGAGTCGTTGCCGCCGGTCATGCGCGCGGTGGATTGCGACCTGGCCCTGGACACCGCCGAGGATTCCGCCGGTCGCCTGCTGTGTGAACTCAGCTACGCCACCGACCTGTTCAGCGCAGCGCGCATTGAACGCTGGCGCCGGCATTTCGAGGCGCTGCTGGCACAGATCGCCGAGGGCCCGCAGACGCGCCTGTGCGATTTCGACCTGCACGAGCCGGCGGCCTGGCAACAGCTGCAAGCCTGGAACGCGCTGCCGGCCAGCGCCGAGAGCGAGCAACTGGTACACCGGCGCATCGCCGACTGGGCCGCCCGCACCCCGGACGCCCCGGCGGTACGCTGCGGCGAGCAGGTGCTGAGCTTTGCCGAGCTTGAGCGCCAGGCCAATCAACTGGCCTGCTACCTGCACGCCCGTGGCGTCGGCCCGGAGAGCCGCGTGGGGGTCGGCCTGCCGCGTTCGCCACGGTTGCTGGTGGCGCTGCTGGCGGTGTTCAAGAGCGGTGCGGCTTATGTGCCGCTGGACCTCGATTACCCCCAGGAGCGCCTGGCCTATCAGATCCGTGACGCGGGCCTGGCCTGGTTGCTGGGCGACAGCCGCGACCCGCGCCGGGCGCCGCTGCCCGAAGGCGCTCGGCGGCTGGACCTGGACCTGTTGGACCTGCACGGCCTGCCCGAGCAGGCACCGGCGGTTACCCCCCATGCCGACAACCTTGCCTACCTGATCTACACCTCCGGCTCCACCGGCCTGCCCAAAGGGGTAGCGGTGGCGCATGGCCCATTGGCCATGCACTGCCGGACCATCGGCGCGCGCTACGAAATGACGCCTGCCGACCGTGAACTGCACTTTATGTCGTTTGCCTTCGACGGCGCCCACGAACGCTGGCTCACGGCCCTGACCCACGGCGCCAGCCTGGTGCTGCGCGATGACAGCCTGTGGACGCCGGAACAGACCTACCAGGCCATGGGCCGCTACGGGGTCACCGTCGCGGCGTTTCCGCCGGCCTATTTGCAGCAGATTGCCGAACATGCCGAGGGCCGCGAGGACGTGCCGGCGGTGCGGGTCTACTGCTTTGGTGGCGATGCGGTGCCGCACGCCAGTTTCGAGCAGGTTCGCCAGGTGTTGCGCCCGGCGTGGATCATCAACGGCTACGGGCCGACCGAGACGGTGGTCACGCCGATGATCTGGAAGGCCGGCCCGGCCGACCAGTGCCAGGCCGGTTATGCGCCGATTGGCGATCGCGTCGGCGCGCGCAGTGTCTGGGTCCTGGACGCCGACCTGAACCCGGTGCCGACCGGCGTTTGCGGCGAGCTCTACCTGGGTGGCGACGGCCTGGCCCGGGGCTATTTCCAGCGCCCGGGACTGACTGCCGAACGCTTTGTGGCCGACCCGTTCGGCGCCCCCGGTGGGCGCCTGTACCGCACCGGCGACCTGGTGCGCCAGCGCGCCGATGGCATCCTTGACTACCTGGGCCGGGTCGACCACCAGATCAAGGTCCGTGGTTTTCGTATCGAGCCAGGCGAGATCGAAGCACGCCTGCGCGCCGACGCGCGGGTGCGCGAGGCCCTGGTGGTGGCCCGCGAAACCCTCACCGGCAAGCAGTTGGTGGCCTATGTCGCGGCGGACGATGAACAACTGGGCGCTGAACTGCGTGGCCTGCTGCGCGCGCAATTGCCGGACTACATGGTGCCGGCGCGGATCATGGTGATGGCGCAATTGCCGCGCAACGCCAACGGCAAACTGGACCGTAACCAGCTGCCCGAACCGGTGTGGCAGAGCGACAGCGAGGGCTACCAGGCCCCCGAGGGCGAGCACCAGCAACAGCTGGCGCAGATCTGGAGCGAAGTGCTGGGCCTGCCGCACGTGGGTGCGCAGGATCACTTCTTCGAGCTGGGCGGTCATTCGCTGCTGGCCGTGCAAGTGGTGGCACGGCTGAAGAAGCGCCTGGGGCTTGAGGTGCCCGTGCGCCAGGTGTTCGACACCCCGCGCTTGTGTGACCTGGCGGCTGCACTGGCACAGGCCGCGAGCACTGGTGCGGCGCCGGCATTGCACGCCTCGGCGCATGCCGACGGCGCGCCGCTGTCGTTCAACCAGCAACGCCTGTGGTTCTTGTGGAAACTGGCGCCCGATAGCGCGGCCTATAACCTGTCTGGCGGCCTGCGCCTGCGCGGCACGCTGGATGCGGCTGCCCTGCAGGCCGCGTTCGGCCAGCTGCAGGTACGCCACCCGGCGCTGCGCACGGTGTTCGAGGACGATGGCGAGCAGGTGCGCCAGCGGGTGATCGACGACCTGCCGCTGGTCTTTACCGAGGTCAGCCTGCAACACCTGACGGCCGATGCCCGTGAAACACAACTGGCGCGGCAGATCGCCGAGGAGGGCGGCTACGGCTTCAACCTGGCCACCGGGCCGTTGATGCGCGTGTGCCTGGTACAGCTGGCGGCAGACGAGCACGTGATGCTGCTTACCCTGCATCACATCATTGCCGACGGGGCCTCGGTGAAGGTGTTGCTGGATGAATTCGCCGTCTGTTACCGCGCCCGGCTCGCTGGCGCGGTCGCGCAGTTGCCGGCGCTGGCGATCCAGTACGCCGACTTTGCCGTGTGGCAGCGGCAGTGGTTGGCCAGTGGCGAATGCGAACGCCAGTTGGCGCACTGGCGCCAGCACCTGGGCGCTGAGCATCCGTTGCTGGAGTTGCCCCTGGACCACCCGCGTCCGGCGCAACAGAGCTTCCGTGGCGACACCGTCGACTTCGTGGTGCCGGCGGCCTTGGCGCAGCAGCTGCAGCGCCTGGCGCTGGAGCAGGGCAGCTCGCTGTTCATGCTGCTGCTGGCGGCCTTCGGTACCTTGTTGATGCGTTACAGCGGCCAGCGCGACCTGCGCATCGGCCTGCCCATCGGTGGCCGCCAGCAGGAGGAAACCGAGGGCCTGGTGGGCTTCTTCGTCAACACCCAGGTATTGCGCCTGCAGATCGACGCGCAAGCCTCGTTCAACCGGCTGCTGGCCCAGAGCCGCGAGCACGTGCTGGACGCCCAGGCCAATCAGGACCTGCCGTTCGAGCAGTTGGTCGAAGCCCTGCAGCCGCAGCGCAGCCTCAGCCACAACCCGCTGTTCCAGGTGTTGTTCAACCACGACCGGGTCGACAGCCTGGCCAACCTGGCGCTGCCGGGCCTGACCGTCGAGTCGCTTGCCGCAGTACGGCGCAGCACTCAGTTCGATCTGGTGCTGGACACCCGCGAGTGTGCCGACGGCCAATTGCTCGGCAGCTTCGGCTACGCCACCGACCTGTTCGAGCGCGACACCATCGTTCGCCTGGGCGGGCACTTCCTGCGCCTGCTGCAGGCCATTGCCCAGGCACCGGAGCAGGCCCTGGAGCGCTTGCCCTTGCTGGCCAGCGCGGAGCGCGCGCAACTGCTGCAAGGCTGGAACGCCACCGCGCGTGACTACAGCCAGGCGCCGATGCTGCCAGAACTGATCCGCCGCCAGGCCGAGCGCACCCCGCAGGCCTGTGCGTTGGTTGACGGTGAGCGCCAGTTCACCTATGCCGAGCTTGAGGCCCGTGCCAACCGCCTGGCGCACTGGCTGCGCAGCCGCGGCGTGGGCTGCGACGTGCGCGTGGGGGTATTCGCCGAGCGTTCGGCAGAGTTGGCCATCGCCTTGCTCGCCATTCTCAAGGCGGGCGGTGCCTACCTGCCGCTCGACCCGGACTACCCGGCCGACCGCCTGGCCTTCATGGTCGAGGACAGCAATGTGCCGTTGCTGCTCACCCAGCAGGCCCTGCTCGAACGCCTGCCGGCCTGCACCGCGCCGGTCTGGTGCCTTGACCGCGACTGGGCCGAGACCGACGGCCAGCCGGCGTCGCCACCCGCCATCGACTACCCGGCGCAGAGCCTGGCCTACTGCATCTACACCTCCGGTTCCACGGGGCGGCCCAAGGGCGTTGGCAATCATCACGCCGGGCTGCTCAACCGCCTGCAATGGATGCAGGACGAATATCGCCTTGATGGCAGCGACCGGGTGCTGCAGAAAACCCCGTTCAGTTTCGACGTGTCGGTGTGGGAGTTCTTCTGGCCGTGGTTTACCGGCGCCACGCTGGTCATGGCCGCGCCTGGCGCGCACCGTGATCCGGCGCGGCTGCGCCAGGTGATCGTCGAGCAGCGCATCAGCACGCTGCACTTCGTGCCGTCGATGCTGCAGGCCTTTATTGCCGCCGGCGAGCTGGCGGCCTGTGCCTCGCTGCGCCAGGTCATGTGCAGTGGCGAGGCGCTGCCCCACGAGTTGCAACAGCAATTCCAGCAGCACCATGGCGCAGCGCTGCACAACCTCTACGGGCCGACCGAGGCGGCCATCGATGTCAGCTATTGGCACTGTGTCGACGAGCCGGGCCGCCACAGCGTGCCCATCGGCCGGCCCATCGCCAACACCCGGCTGATGATTCTCGACAGCCAGCTACAGCCGGTGCCGGTGGGAGTCGCAGGCGAGCTGTACATCGCCGGGGCCAACCTGGCGCGGGG
>Ga0247821_10000309_pt1 | contig 27407 bp, 22 predicted proteins | sample 13C_Glycerol_Day_FD_192481 | JGI IMG/M metagenome (GOLD analysis project Ga0247821, IMG submission 192481) | Soil microbial communities from agricultural site in Penn Yan, New York, United States - 13C_Glycerol_Day14 | ecosystem: Environmental > Terrestrial > Soil > Agricultural land | place... | reverse complement strand
GCAAGGGTGCAGCGAGGGTACCCGTAGCGAAGCGAAGGGCCGGATGCAGGGACAGGGGTTTTGCCCACTTTTGCCCTCAAAAGTGGGTCGCCGTAAAGGCGAAACCAGCCGGCGGGGCCGCCGCAGGGAACGGATATGCTCGTCGTGTTCAGGGCCAGCGCTTTGGTCTGGCGTATGGCGAGCTGATCCATTCGCTATGGTGACGCGAATTCACCTTTCCGCCCTTACGGCGGGCCACTTTGTCGTGGCAAAGTGGCGCAAACCGTGCGTCCCTGCATCCGGCCCTACGCTTCGCTCCGGGTCCCTTCCCTCCGGCATTGCTCCCGCCGGGACGCACCGAAGGGCCATCCATGGCCCTGCGGTGCTTGCAGGCCATCCATGGCCTGCACCCGGCTACGCAATACCTCCGCTCAGCCTCCTGAAGGGACGAACCGTGTCGCCTGGGCTGGCGATGTATGAACAGCAAAAGCAAAAGCGGAAAGCCGAGCCCGAACTCCACTCTGCTTTTACTTCTAAGCGCGCGATATTCCAGGCGCCACCAATCGTCTGGCCCATCACCCCCAGCACCATCACATAAACCCCTATGCCAATTTCGTCATCACCCTGGCGTAAAGAAATCAAGCCCGCACACCCGGGGACACGCCACCCTGTCCTTCACCTCCCAGAACGGACGCGGCCCCCATGAAACGCATCACCGTGATCGACTCCCACACCGGCGGCGAACCCACCCGCCTGGTCACCGACGGATTCCCTGACCTGGGCACCGGCAGCATGGCCGAACGCCGCCAGCGCCTTGCCGAACAGCACGATCAATGGCGCAGCGCCTGCATGCTGGAGCCACGCGGCAGCGATGTGCTGGTCGGCGCACTGCTGTGCGAACCGGTAGACCCCAGCGCCTGTGCCGGGGTGATCTTCTTCAACAACACCGGCTACCTGGGCATGTGCGGCCACGGCACCATCGGCCTGGTGGTATCCCTGGCGCACCTGGGCCGGATCGGTCCGGGCGTGCACCGCATCGAAACCCCGGTGGGCACCGTCCAGGCGACCCTGCACGAGGACCACTCGGTCAGCGTGCGCAACGTGCCCGCCTACCGCTACCGCAAGGACCTGGCCCTGGACGTGCCGGGCATCGGCCGTGTGGTCGGCGATGTGGCCTGGGGCGGCAACTGGTTCTTCCTGATTTCCGATCACGGCCTGAAGGTCGCCGGCGACAATATCGAAGCGCTGACCACCTACACCTACGCCGTGCAGCAAGCCCTGGAAGACCAGGGCATCCGCGGTGAAGACGGCGGTCTGATCGACCATATCGAACTGTTCGCAGACGACCCCGACGCCGACAGCCGCAACTTCGTCCTTTGCCCCGGCAAGGCCTACGACCGTTCGCCCTGTGGCACCGGCACCAGCGCCAAGCTCGCCTGCCTGGCTGCCGACGGCAAGCTGCAACCGGGCCAGGTCTGGCGCCAGGCCAGCGTGATCGGCAGCCTGTTCGAAGGCTCGTTCGAGGCCGATGGCGCGCGCATCGTGCCGACCATTCGCGGCCGCGCCCACATCAGCGCCGAAGCCACGCTGATCATCGCGCAAGACGACCCGTTCGCCTGGGGCATTCGCCCGTGAGCGGCGGCGCCGTGGCCGATGTGATCGTGATCGGCGCCGGGATCATCGGCGCGGCCTGCGCGCAGTCGCTGGCCGCCCGTGGCCTGCGCGTGCTGGTGCTGGACGCCGGGTTGCACGGTGCCACCGCCGCTGGCATGGGCCACCTGCTGGTACTCGACGACAATGCCGCGGAGCTGGCGCTCAGCCAACATTCGCTGCAGCGCTGGCGCGAGCTGGCCCCCCGGCTCCCCGCAGACTGCGCCTACCGCAGCAACGGCACCCTGTGGCTGGCAGCCAACGCAGAAGAAATGGCCGTGGCCGAACACAAGTTCAACGTGCTGCAAGCCCAGGGCGTGGCTTGCGAGCTGGTCGCCGGCCGCGCCCTGCGCCAGCGCGAACCCGCCTTGCGCGAAGGGCTCGAAGGCGGTCTGCTGATTAACGGCGACGGCATTCTCTACGCCCCCGCCACCGCCCGCTGGATGCTGCAGTCGCCAGGCATCGACCAGCGCCGGGCGCGGGTCAGCGCGGTGCAGGGCAAGCGCGTGCGCCTGGACGACGGCCAGTGGCTGAGCGCCGATGCCGTGGTGCTGGCCAACGGCATCCAGGCCACCGACCTGTGCCCGGAGCTGCCCATCGAACCGAAGAAAGGCCACCTGCTGATCACCGACCGCTACCCCGGCACCGTGACCCACACCCTGGTGGAACTGGGCTACGTGACCAGCGCCCATAACGCCAGCGGCCCGTCCACCGCCTGCAATATCCAGCCGCGCCCGACCGGCCAGCTGTTCATCGGCGCCTCGCGCCAGTTCGGCACCACAGACCCTGCCGTGGAAGGCTGGATGCTCGCACGCATGCTCAAGCGCGCCACTGAGTACATGCCGGGCCTGGCGCAGCTCAACGGCATCCGCGCCTGGACCGGCTTTCGCGCCGCCAGCCCCGACGGCCTGCCGCTGGTGGGCCGCCATCCGCAGCAGGAGGGCCTGTGGCTCGCGGTTGGCCACGAGGGCCTGGGCGTTACCACCGCCCCGGCCACCGCCGACCTGCTGACGGCGCAACTGTTCAACGAAACGCCGCCCCTGGCGGCCCGCCCCTACCTGCCAGAACGCTTTGCCGGAGCACTCGCCCATGCCTGACCTGATCCTCGATGGCCGCCCGCTGCGCGTGGCCGACGGCACCAGCGTGGCCGCCGCCCTGGCCCTGGGTGGCGACGGCTGCAGCCGCACCTCGGTCAGCGGCCAACGCCGCGCGCCACTGTGCGGGATGGGCATCTGCCAGGAATGCCGGGTGACCATCGACGGTCGCCGGCGCCTGGCCTGCCAGACCCTGTGCCGCGACGGCATGCAGGTGGAGACCCGGCCATGAGCGAATACACCAACCTGTTGATCATCGGTGCCGGCCCCGCGGGCCTCGCCGCCGCCCTCGCCGCCGCACCCCGTGCCGAGCGTATCGTGCTGCTCGACGACAACCCGCTGCCAGGTGGACAGATCTGGCGCGCCGGGCCCCAGGCCAAGGTGCCCGCCCAGGCGCGTCAGCTGCGCGAGCAGGTGCTCGCCTGCGCCAATGTGCGTTACTACAGCGGCGCCCGGGTGATCGCCCAGCCCGGCCCCGACACCCTGCTGGTGGAAGACGCCGAACGTGGCTGGCAGATCCGCTACGACCGGCTGATTCTCTGCACCGGCGCCCGCGAACTGCTGCTGCCCTTCCCCGGCTGGACCCTGCCCGGAGTGACCGGGGCCGGCGGCCTGCAGGCGCTGATCAAGGCCGGCCTGCCGGTGCGCGACCAGCGCATCGTCATCGCCGGCAGCGGACCATTGCTGCTGGCCAGCGCCGCCACCGCACGGGACAACGGCGCCCAGGTGCTGCGCATCGCCGAACAGGCTTCGGCCGCTGCCGTCGCCGGCTTCGCCGCGCAATTGCCGCGCTGGCCGCACAAGCTGCTGCAAGCTTTCGCCCTGTTCGACCGCCAGTACCGAAGCGCCAGCCATGTGCTCGCCGCCCTGGGCAACGATCGCCTGGAAGGCGTGCGCCTGATGCAAAACGGCAAGGTCGTGGAAATGGCCTGTGACCGACTGGCCTGCGGTTTCGGCCTGGTCCCCAACATCCAGCTCGGCCAGGCCCTGGGCTGCGCCGTGGCATTGGATGCGATTGCCGTGGACACCTGGCAGGCGACGACGGTGCCAGGCGTCTACGCGGCAGGCGAATGCACCGGTTTCGGTGGCAGCGAACGGGCCTTGGTAGAAGGCGCCATCGCAGGTCTCGCGGCGGTCGGCAATCGCCAGGCGGCGCATCGGCTGCTGCGCCGCCGCGACCGCTGGCATGGTTTTGCCGCCGCACTGAACAAGGCCTTCGCCCTGGACCCTGCGCTCAAATCGCTGGCAACGGCCGATACCCTGGTGTGCCGCTGCGAAGACGTCCCCTACGCCGCGCTTGCAGGCTTGCGCGACTGGCGCCAGGCCAAGCTCGCCAGCCGCTGCGGCATGGGCGCCTGCCAGGGCCGGGTCTGCGGCGCGGCCACCCGCCACCTGTTCGGCTGGCAACCCTCGGCGCCACGTCCGCCGTTCAGCCCGGCGCGCATCGACACCCTGCTGTGCCTGGACGACACGCCGGACGCTTGAGATAGACGCCGGGGGCGCACTATGATTCCGACGGTCGCCCCCGGAACGTCAGCGCCATGCACGCCACGCTCAACCACTTCGCCCCCTGCGATCTACCGACCCTGCTCAGCAGCCTGCACCCCATCGCGCCGCTGCTCGACACCCTCAACGACGTGGTGTTCTTCATCAAGGACCGCGAGGCGCGCTACGCCTTCGTCAACCAGACCCTGGCCCGCCGCCTTGGCCGCAAGCACGGCGACGAACTGCTCGGGCTTACCGCCGAGCACGTATTCCCCGCCCGCTTCGGCCCGCTGTACACCGAGCAGGACCGCCGCGTATTGAGCAGTGGCCGGGAACTGGCCGACCAGCTGGAACTGCACCTTTATTACGGCAACCAGCCGATCTGGTGCCTGACCCACAAGCGCCCGCTCAAGGATGCCGAGGGCAACATCGTCGGCCTCGCCGGGATCTCCCGCGACCTGCAGTTGCCCCAGTCGAACCACCCGGCGTTCCAGAAACTCGCCGCCGTCGATGCGCATATCCGCACCCATTTCAGCCGCCCCATCAGCCTTGCCGAGCTGACTGCCATCGCCGGGCTGTCGGTCGCCCAGCTGGAGCGCCACTGCAAGCGCATCTTCCAGCTCACGCCACGGCAGATGATCCACAAGGCCCGGCTGGAAGAAGCCTCGCGCCTGCTGCAGGACCTCGACCTGCCCATCACCGACATTGCCCTGCGCTGCGGTTACACCGACCACAGCGCGTTCAGTCGCCAGTTCCGCGCCCTCACCGGGCTTTCGCCCAGCCAATACCGCGACAGCCAGCGCTGAGTGTTCCTTTACGGGGCGCTGGGCGCGGGCAGTGCTCCCATATGTAACACCTGCTACACACCCGCACAGGCGCGGTAAAACCACCCACAGCAACTTTCCCTTCTGGCAGACGCCCTAACTCAAGGGCTGAAGGATATTTCCTGCAACAGCACAAAAACAGGCACGGCCATTGCACTTGAAAATATCGTATACGAAATCTCCAATACGATATCTAACAGCACTTCACCGACCACGAGGCCTCTATGAAAAACCGCACATTTGCCGTAGCCCTCAGCGCTGTTCTCAGTACCGCCTGCATTGCCAACGCCCAGGCCGACAAGCTCGACGATATCATCGGCTCCGGCAAGCTGCGTTGCGCCGTGACCCTGGACTTCCCGCCCATGGGTTTTCGCGATGAAGCCAACAAGCCCGCCGGCTTCGACGTGGACTACTGCAACGACCTGGCGAAGATCCTCGGCGTTGAGCCCGAAGTGGTCGAAACCCCCTTCCCCGACCGCATCCCGGCGCTGGTTTCCGGCCGTGCCGACGTGATCGTGGCGTCCACCTCCGACACCCTGGAGCGGGCCAAGACGGTCGGCCTCACCGTGCCCTACTTCGCCTTCCAGATGGTCGTGCTGACTCGCGACAACACCGGCATCAACAGCTTCGCCGACCTCAAGGGCAAGGCATTGGGCAACACCAGCGGCACCTATGAAGCCATCGCCCTGGAGAAGGATGTGAAGAGCTGGGGCAGCGGCAGCTTCCGTGCCTACCAGTCGCAGAACGACACCCTGCTGGCCGTCGCCCAGGGCCACATCGACGCCACCGTGGTCACCAACACCGTCGCCGCCGCCACCCTCAAGTCCGGCAAGTACAAGAACCTCAAGGTCGCCGGCAACGCACCCTACGTGATCGACTACGTATCGCTGGGCGCCAAGCGCAACGAGTACGGCCTGCTGCGCTACCTGGACCTGTTCGTCAACCAGCAGGTGCGCACCGGGCGCTACAACGAGCTGTTCACCAAGTGGGTGGGGACCGAGATCGCCCCGACCGACCTGACCGTGCCAAAGGTCTACTACTGAGGTGGGCAGCATGACCAGCACAACCACTCCCCTGGCCGGGCGTTGCCTGGTCGAGGGCACGGCCCAGGGCGAACTGTTGTTCGCCGACACCGGGCTGAGCTTCTGGGGCGGGGTCGACCCGTTCAGCGGCGAAGTGATCGACCGCCATCATCCGCTCAGCGGCCAGTGCATCGCCGGACGCGTGCTGGCCATCCCCAGCGGGCGCGGCTCGTGCACCGGCAGCAGCGTGATGATGGAGCTGATCAGCAACGGCCACGCACCGGCGGCACTGGTGCTGGCCGAAGCCGACGAAATCCTGACCCTCGGCGTGCTGGTCGCGCAGACCCTGTTCGGGCGTTCCCTGCCGGTGCTCTGCATCGGCCGGGAGGCCTTCGCCGGTTTGCGCGGCGCAGGCTTTGCACGGGTCGAGGGCGAGCGCTTGAGCCGCTTTGCCCAGGCGCCCGCCGATGCCTGGCAGGCTCCTGCGACGACCCAGGCTGACCGCCCTTTCACAACAACACTGAGCCTGACCGAACAGGACCAGGCGTTGCTCGACGGCCAGCAGGGCAAGGCCGCGCAGATGGCGATGCAGATCGTCCTGCGCATGGCCGAACTGCAAGGCGCCGAACAGCTGCTGGACGTCACCCAGGCCCATATCGACGGCTGCATCTACACCGGTCCCGCCAGCCTGCGCTTTGCCGAGCAACTGGTGCAATGGGGGGCGAAGGTGCGGGTGCCGACCACGCTCAACGCCATCTCGGTCGACCAGCGCCGCTGGCGCGAGCTGGGCATCGACCCGGCGCTGGGCGAACCGGCCAGCGCCCTGGGCGATGCCTACATGGCCATGGGCGCGCAACTGAGCTTCACCTGCGCGCCCTACCTGCTCGACAGCGCGCCAGCGCTGGGCGAACAGGTGGTCTGGGCCGAGTCCAACGCGGTGGTCTACGCCAACAGCGTGCTCGGCGCACGCACGCTCAAGTACCCCGACTACCTCGACATCTGCATTGCCCTGACCGGCCGCGCACCGCGCATCGGCTGCCACCTGGACAGCCGGCGCAAGGCGCAGTTGATCGTCGAAGTACCTGCACTGCACACGCTGGACGACAGCTTCTACCCGCTGCTCGGCTACCACATCGGAGCCCTGGCCGGCTCGCGGATTCCACTGGTGCGCGGGCTGGAACAGGCGCAACCCGACCTCGACGACCTCAAGGCCTTCGGCGCCGCCTTTGCCACCACCTCCGCCGCCCCGCTGTTTCATATCGCCGGGGTCACCCCCGAAGCACTGGACCCGGCGCAGGTGCTCGAACCCGGCGCAATCCTGCCCACCGAGCGCCTGCACCCGGCAGACCTGCTGCACAGCTGGCGCGAACTCAACAGCGCCCGCGAGCCGCGGGTCGATGTGGTGTCGCTGGGCAACCCGCATTTCTCGCTCAGCGAGTTCGCCACGCTCGCCCGCCTGTGCCAGGGCCGGCACAAACACCCGGACGTGGTGGTGGCGATCACCTGCGGCCGCGCCGTGCTCGAACAGGCCCGCGCCGCCGGCCATATCGCCGGACTCGAACGCTTCGGCGTGACCCTGGTGACCGACACCTGCTGGTGCATGCTCGGTGAGCCGGTGATCCCGCCGGCAGCGCGCACGCTGATGACCAACTCCGGCAAGTACGCCCACTACGGGCCGGGCCTGGCCGGTCGTCCGGTGCATTTCTCCAGCCTCGCCGAATGCGTCGAATCGGCCTGCACCGGCCAGGCCAGCGGCCGCCTGCCGGCCTGGCTGCAACCTGCCGCCTGCAAGGAGAGCCCCGCGCATGTTTGACTACACCTTTCAATGGCGCTCGGCACTGCGTGCCCTGCCGGACATGCTCAACGGCGCCTGGGTCACCTTCGAGACCGCGGCGCTGTCGATGATCTTCGGGGTGCTGATCGCCCTGGCCCTGACCGTCATGCGCGAAGGCAAGCAGCCGCTGTTGCGTGGCTTCGCCGATGGCTGGGTGTCGATCGCGCGCAACACGCCGTCGCTGTTCCAGATCTACATCCTGTACTTCGGCCTGGGCTCCATGGGCCTGCATGTCAGCTCCTGGATCGCCTTGCTGGCGGGGATCACTTTCAACAACGCAGGTTATCTTGCCGAGAACTTTCGCGGCGGCCTCAAGGCCGTGCCGACCACGCAGATGCGTGCGGCGCGTTCGCTGGGCATGAGCGCGTTCCAGGCCTACCGGATGATCATCATCCCGCAACTGCTGCGAGTGGTGTTCTACCCGCTGACCAACCAGATGGTCTGGGCGGTGCTGATGACCTCGCTGGGGGTGATCGTGGGCCTGAACAACGACCTCACCGGCGTGACCCAGGACTACAACGTCAAGACCTTCCGCACCTTCGAATACTTCGCCCTGGCGGCAGCGCTCTACTACGTGATCGCCAAGGCGATCGTCGCAGTGGCCCGGCTGATGGCCTGGCGACTGTTCCGTTACTGAGGAGCCCGGCATGTTCTCTACCGGATTTACCTGGAACGACCTGATGTTCCTGCTCGACGGGGCCCGGGTCACGGTGCAGCTGACCTTCTGGGCCATCCTGCTGGGCACCTTCGCCGGGCTGCTGTTCGGCCTGGCCCGGGCCCTGTGGCCACGGCTGAGCCTGCCGCTGGCGTGGGTGCTGGATGTGTTTCGCAGCGTGCCGCTGTTGATCCAGTTCGTGCTGTTCAACTCGTTCAAGAGCATCGTCGGCCTGAACATCAGCGCCTTCAGCGTCGGCTGCATCGTGCTGGGGGTGTACACCGCCGCCTACTTCACCGAGATCGTGCGTGGCGGTGTGCTGGCGGTGTCGCTGAGCGTGCGCCGGGCCAGCCGCTCGCTGGGCATGAGCTACCTGCAGGACTTGCGCTGGATCGTCCTGCCGATGGCCACCCGGGTGGCGTTTCCCGGCTGGCTGAACCTGGTGCTGGGGGTGATGAAAGACACGGCGCTGGTGATGTGGATCGGCATCGTCGAACTGCTGCGCGCCTCGCAGACCATCGTTACGCGGATTCAGGAACCCCTGCTGGTGCTGTGCATCGCAGGCCTCATCTACTACGTCATGAGCCTGGTGGTTGCCCGCCTGGGCGCCCGTCTGGAACAAAGGTGGCAGGAAAATGATTGAGATCCAGAACGTACACAAATCCTTCGGCAACCTGGAGGTGGTCAAGGGCGTGAGTCTGACCGTGGACAAGGGTGAAGTGGTGTCGATCATCGGCGGCTCGGGCTCGGGCAAGTCGACCTTGCTAATGTGTATCAATGGCCTGGAGCCGATCCAGAAAGGCAGCATCCGCGTCGACGGTGTCGAGGTGCACAACCGCGCCACCGACCTCAACCGCCTGCGGCAGAAGATCGGCATCGTCTTCCAGCAATGGAACGCCTTCCCGCACCTGACGGTGCTGGAGAACGTGATGCTGGCGCCGCGCAAGGTGCTGGGCAAGAGCAAGGAGCAGGCCGAGGAACTGGCGGTCAAGCAACTGACCCACGTGGGCCTGGGCGACAAGCTCAAGACCTTCCCCGGCAAGTTGTCGGGCGGCCAGCAGCAACGCATGGCGATCGCCCGGGCCCTGGCGATGTCGCCGGACTACATGCTGTTCGACGAGGCCACCTCGGCCCTCGACCCGCAGCTGGTGGGCGAGGTGCTGGACACCATGCGCATGCTCGCCGAGGACGGCATGACCATGGTCCTGGTGACCCACGAAATCCGCTTTGCCCGGGATGTGTCGGACCGGGTGGCGTTTTTCCGTAACGGCCTGGTGCATGAAATCGGCGCGCCGGAGCAGGTGATCGGCAACCCGTTGCAGCCGGAGACGGCGGCATTCTTGAAGTCGGTGAAATAAGAGCATCGCAGGCTTCGCCAGCTCCCACAGGGTCCGGGGTTGTGGGAGCTGACGGAGCCTGCGATGAGGCCCTTCAATCAAACACAAGGAGTCCCCCCATGCGCTCATCGAAAATCATCCACATCGTCAACTGCCACGCCGAAGGCGAAGTCGGCGACGTCATCGTCGGCGGCGTCGCCCCGCCGCCGGGCGACACGGTCTGGGAGCAGTCGCGCTGGATCGCCCGCGATGACACCCTGCGCAACTTCGTCCTCAACGAGCCGCGCGGCGGCGTGTTCCGTCACGTCAACCTGCTGGTCCCGCCAAAGGATCCGCGCGCGCAGATGGCCTGGATCATCATGGAACCGGCCGACACCCCGCCGATGTCCGGCTCCAACTCGCTGTGCGTGTCCACCGTGTTGCTCGACAGCGGCATCCTGCCGATGACCGAGCCGCAAACCCGGCTGGTGCTCGAAGCCCCGGGCGGGCTGATCGAAGCGGTCGCCGAATGCCGCGACGGCAAGGTGCAGCGGGTGGAGGTGAAGAACGTACCCTCCTTCGCCGATCAACTCGATGCCTGGATCGAGGTCGAAGGCCTTGGCGCGCTGAAGGTCGACACGGCCTACGGCGGCGACAGTTTCGTCATCGCCGATGCCCGGCAGCTGGGTTTTGCCATTCGCCCTGACGAGGCCAAGGACATCGTCGAGATCGGCCTGAAGATCACCCGCGCCGCCAACGAGCAGCTGGGCTTTCGCCATCCGCTGAACCCGGACTGGTCGCACATCTCCTTCTGCCAGATCGCCGCGCCCGTCGAGTACGAGAACGGTGTCGCCACCGGCGCCAACGCCGTGGTCATCCGCCCCGGCAAGATCGACCGCTCGCCCTGCGGCACCGGCTGTTCGGCGCGCATGGCGGTGATGCAGGCCAAGGGCTTGCTCAAGGTCGGCGATCGTTTCATCGGCCGCTCGATCATCGGCTCGGAGTTCCACTGCCGCATCGAATCGCAGACCGATATTGCCGGCCGCCCAGCGATCTACCCATGCATTTCCGGCCGTGCCTGGATCACCGGCACCCATCAATTGATGCTCGACCCGAGCGATCCGTGGCCGCAAGGCTACCGGCTGTCGGACACCTGGCCCGGTGCCTGATCGCTAACCCCTTGATTTAGAACCACAGCCAAAACCCGATCAGCAAAAGATGAAAAAAACACTGGTCGATCTCAGACACTTTTAATATCGTATACGAAATACAATAAACAACCGGAGAACACCATGAGCAAGTACGTAAACTGGAGCGGCGTCTTCCCTGCGGTCACCACTCAATTCAACGACGACTTCTCGATCAACCTGGAGAAAACCCACGAGGTGATTTCCAACGTGATCCGCGACGGCGTCTCGGGCCTGGTGGTCTGTGGTTCGGTGGGTGAAAACACCTCGCTGACCGCCGAGGAAAAAATCGCCGTGACCGAAGTCGCGGTCGATGCCTCCCGTGGCCGGGTGCCGGTGATCTGCGGCGTGGCCGAGTTCACCAGCGTACAGGCGGCCAAGGTCGCCAACGCGGTGCACAAGGCCGGCGTCGACGGCGTGATGCTGATGCCGGCGCTGGTCTACGGCTCCAAGCCGTTCGAGACCGCCGAGCACTACCGCTACGTGGCCAAGCACGCCGACGTGCCGCTGATGGTCTACAACAACCCGCCGATCTACAAAAACGACGTTACCCCGGACATCCTGATTTCCCTGGCCGACTGCGACAACGTGGTGTGCTTCAAGGACTCCTCCGGTGATACCCGCCGCTTCATCGACGTGCGCAACGAAGTGGGCGATCGCTTCGTGCTGTTCGCAGGCCTGGACGACGTGGTCCTGGAAAGCATTGCGGTCGGTGCCCAGGGCTGGGTGTCGGGCATGTCCAACGTGTTCCCCAAGGAAGGCGAGACCATCTTCCGCCTGGCCAAGGCCGGCCGCTTCGCCGAGGCCCTGCCGATCTACGAATGGCTGATGCCGATCCTGCACCTGGATGCCCGCGCCGATCTTGTGCAGTGCATCAAGCTGTGCGAAGCCATCGCCGGTCGCGGCAGCGCCCTGACCCGTCCGCCACGCCTGGCGCTGCCTGAAGCGGATCGCGTGTTCGTCGAGCAGATCATGGCCAAGGCCCTGGCCAACCGTCCGCAACTGCCGGACGTCGGTCTCTGAGTGATGAACGGGCCGGCTCCATGGTGGAGACCGGCCCGCCTGTTTTGCGCCCATACAGGAAACGCCAGCATGTCCAGTCACTCTTCCCGCGCAACCACCCCTTCGGGCCTGAAACGTGTCGTGGCCGCCGCCATGGCCGGCACCGTCGCCGAATGGTATGAATTCTTCCTCTACGGTACGGCCTCGGCCCTGGTCTTCGGCCAGCTGTTCTTCCGCCAGACCGACAGCCCCATCGACGGCATCATCGCCGCCTTCGCCCTCTATGCCGTGGGCTTTCTCGCACGTCCCCTGGGCGGCCTGGTGTTCGGTCACTACGGTGACAAATTCGGCCGCAAGCGCCTGCTGCAACTGAGCCTGGTGGTGGTCGGCATCACCACGTTCCTGATGGGCTGCCTGCCCGGCTTCGACAGCATCGGCTACGCCGCACCGGTGTTGCTGGTGCTGCTGCGCCTGATCCAGGGCTTCGCCTTCGGTGGCGAATGGGGCGGTGCCATCCTGCTGGTGTCCGAACACTGTCCGGACAACCGCCGCGGCTTCTGGGCCAGCTGGCCGCAAGCCGGGGTACCGGCGGGCAACCTGATCGCGACCCTGGCCCTGCTCCTGCTGTCGAGCACCCTTTCCGAAGAGCAGTTCCTGGCCTGGGGCTGGCGTGTGGCCTTCTGGTTCTCGGCGGTGGTGGTGCTGATCGGCTACTGGATCCGCACCAGCGTCGACGACGCACCGATCTTCAAGGAGGCCCAGGCCCGCCAGGCGCAAAAGGCCGTGCAGCAACTGGGTGTGGTCGAAGTCCTGCGCCATCACTGGCGTGCGGTGCTGGTGGGGATCGGCGCGCGTTTTGCCGAGAACATCCTCTATTACACCGTGGTCACCTTCTCGATCACCTACCTCAAGCTGGTAGTGCACAAGGACACCTCGCAGATTCTCCTGTTGATGTTCGGCGCGCACCTGCTGCACTTCTTCCTGATCCCGCTGATGGGTTACCTGTCCGACCTGGTCGGACGCAAGCCGGTGTACCTGACCGGCGCGGTGCTCACGGCGTTCTGGGGCTTCGTCGGTTTCCCGATGATGGACACCGGCAACAACCTGCTGATCATGGCGGCGATCACCCTGGGCCTGGCCATCGAGTCGATGACCTACGCGCCCTACTCCGCACTGATGGCCGAGCTGTTCCCGACCCATGTGCGCTACACCGCCCTGTCGCTGTGCTACCAGGTCGCGCCGATCTTCGCCGGCTCCCTGGCGCCGCTGATCGCCATCACCCTGCTCAACGAGTACCACAGCTCGACACCGATCGCCCTGTACCTGGTCGGCGCCTCGCTGATCTCGATCGTCGCCGTCGGCCTGACCCGCGAGACCCGCGGCAAGTCGCTGCACCAGGTCGACGCCGAGGCTGCCGAGCGTATCGCCAGCGGCCAGGGCGCCTCGGTTCGCCAGGGCAATTCGCTGGCCTGACCCTACCCTTGATATGGAGTGTTCCATGCCGGACATCATCGGCCATAACTACATCGGCGGCGCGCGCAGCGCCGCCGGCACGGTCACCCTGCACAGCCATGCGGCGAGCAGCGGTGAAGCCCTGCCCTATCGTTTCCATCAAGCCACGCCCGACGAGGTGGACGCTGCCGCCCGTGCTGCGCAGCTGGCGTATCCTGCGTTTCGTAGCCTGCCACCGGAACGGCGGGCGGCGTTTCTCGACGCCATCGCCACGCAACTGGAAGTACTGGGCGATGACTTCATCCAGCTGGTGACCCGTGAAACGGCACTGCCTAACACCCGCATTCTCGGTGAGCGCGGGCGTACCAGCGGGCAGATGCGCCTGTTCGCCCAGGTGCTGCGCCGGGGTGATTTCCTCGGCGCCCGGATCGACCGCGCCCAACCGGATCGCCAACCACTGCCACGTGCCGACCTGCGCCAGTATCGCCTGGGTATCGGCCCGGTGGCCGTGTTCGGTGCCAGCAACTTCCCGCTGGCCTTCTCCACCGCCGGTGGCGACACCGCCGCCGCGCTGGCCGCTGGCTGCCCGGTGGTGTTCAAGGCGCACAGCGGCCACATGGCCACCGCCGAGGTGGTCGCCGATGCGATCCTGCGTGCCGCCGAGCAGACCGGCATGCCCAAGGGCGTGTTCAACATGATCTACGGCGCCGGGGTCGGCGAGGTGCTGGTCAAGCACCCGGCGATCCAGGCGGTCGGCTTCACCGGCTCGCTCAAGGGTGGCCGGGCGCTGTGCGACATGGCGGCGGCGCGGCTGCAGCCGATCCCGGTGTTCGCCGAGATGAGCAGCATCAACCCGGTGCTGGTGCTGCCCCAGGCGCTGGCCAGCCGCAGCGAGCAGATCGCCCGCGAACTGGCCGCCTCGGTGGTACTCGGCTGCGGGCAGTTCTGTACCAACCCGGGGTTGGTCATCGGCCTGCGCTCGCCGGCCTTCAGTGCCTTCACCGAACAACTGGCGGGGCAACTGGCCGAACAGCCGGGGCAGACCATGCTCAATGCCGGCACGCTCGCCAGCTACGGCAAGGGTGTGCAGGCGCTGCTGGCGCATCCGGGCATCACCCACCTGGCGGGTCGGCCGCAACAAGGCAACCAGGCACAGCCGCAACTGTTCAAGGCAGACGTACGCCTGCTGATCGAGGGTGATCCGCTGTTGCAGGAAGAAGTCTTCGGCCCGGCCACGGTACTGGTCGAAGTGGCCGATGCCAGTGAGCTGCATCAGGCCCTGAACGGACTGCACGGCCAGCTCACGGCGACCCTGATCGCTGAACCTGCGGACCTGCAAGCCCACGCCGGGTTGCTACCGCTGCTGGAGCAGAAAGTCGGTCGCGTGCTGTTCAACGGCTATCCGACCGGGGTCGAGGTGTGCGATGCGATGGTCCATGGCGGACCGTACCCGGCCACGTCCGATGCCCGCGGCACCTCGGTCGGCAGCCTGGCCATCGAGCGTTTCCTGCGCCCGGTTTGCTACCAGAACTGCCCGGATGCGCTGTTGCCTGAAGCGCTGCAAAACGCCAACCCGCTGGGCATCACCCGCCTGGTAGACGGCCAGGGCAGCCGCGCCGCGCTGTAAACCCATGAAAAAACGCCCCTGCATGCAGGGGCGCTTTTTTTAGGTTCTTCACGGAATCCTGGGGGACAATGATCCTTGGGCTTGGGCTTGGGCTTGGGCTTGGGCTTGGGCTTGGGCTTGGGCGTTGAGGCTGTGAGCTTATCCATTCCATGCAGCGATGCTGCCGGCCCCTTCCGCCCTTACGGCGGCCTACTTTTTTCTTGGAAAAAGTAGGCAAAACCGCTGGCTCCTGCATCCGGCCCTACGCTGCGCTCCGGGTCCCCTCGCTACGGCACCTTCCGGGGCCACGCGGCCTACGACTTGCTTCGCCAAGTCTACGGCTCGCGCTCTTCGGCTACGCCGAAGGTGCTGCGCACGGCCCCTACAGGCACCTCCACTCGGCCTCCTGAAGTCGCATTCTGCGGCGCCTGAAATGACGCGCATGAAGAGCAAGAGCAAGAGCAAGACAAGAGCAAGAGCAAGAGCGGGTCGGTACTCACTTTGCAAGCGGCCTCAGCCTGACTCCGCCAATGTCTGATTTCGAAGATGCGTCAATGCAGGCGCCGCCGGTAACTTCGCGACTTCAGGAGGCCGAGCGGAGGTGTCTGGAGGGGGCAGGTGCGCAGCACCCTTCGGCGTTAGCCGAAGTCGCGAGCCGTAGACTTGGCGAAGCAAGTCGTAGGCCGCGATGCCCCTGGAAGACACCGTAGGGAGGGGACCCGAAGCGCAGCGTAGGGCCGTATGTAGGAGCAAGCGGTTTTGCCTACTTTTTCCAAGAAAAAAGTAGGCCGCCGTAAAGGCGGAAGGGGTCGGCAGCGTCGCTGCATGGAATGGATAAGCTCGCAGTCTCAACACCCAAACCAAAACCCAAACCCAAACCCAAACCCAAACCCAAACCCAAGGATCGTAGTCCCCTCTTGTTTATGCCAACAACGCCTTGAGATCGTTGTACAAGGCCTCTGGAATCTCCACCCCTTCCACCAGGCTGCGCGCCCGCGCCGCAAAACGTCGCTGTGACGGCAAGCGTGCGCCCTGCCCTTCGATGCTTTCGAACACAGCTTCGGCGCGGGCCAGATGCTGGTCGGCAGATTCTCCGAGGAAGCGCTTGGGGTCCAGGGCGATCAGCAGTTCACCATGGTACGGCGAGGACTTGCTGCCCTCGGCATGGGCCAGCGATTCGGCACTGGTCAGGTCACCGATCAAGGGGCCGGCGATCAGCTCGACCAGCGTCGCCAGCGCCGAACCCTTGTGCCCACCGAAGGTCAGCATCGCGCCCCGGTCGAGCACCACATTCGGGTCGGTGCTGGGCCGGCCATGCTCGTCCACGCCCCAACCTTCGGGAATGGCCTTGCCCGCGCGCCGATGCAGCTCGATGTCACCCCGGGCGATGGCACTGGTGGCGAAGTCGAACACGTAAGGCTGCTTGCCCGCCCGCGGCCAGCCGAAGGCGATGGGGTTGGTACCGAACACCGGCTGGTGACCGCCGGCCGGCGCGACCCAGGCGTGGCTGGGGGTGAACGCCAGGGCGACAAGACCGGCCTCGGCCAGTTGCTCGATCTCCACCCACAATGCGGAAAAGTGCACACAACGGTTGATCGCCAGGGCCGCGATGCCGTTGCTGCGGGCCTTGGCCTGCAACAGCGGCAAGCCGGCCTGGAACGCCAGTTGCGAGAAGCCACCGGCAGCGTCCACCCGCACGATCGAGGGCGCCTGGTCGATCACTTCGGGGCGTGCGTCGGGCACCACCTTGCCAGCCTTCAGCGAACTGACGCAACCCAGCACCCGGTACAGGCCGTGGGAGGCACAACCGTCGCGCTCGCCGGCGACGATGGTGTCGCTGACCGCATTGGCGTGGTCGGCCGTGAAGCCATTGTGCAAGAGGATCGAGTACGCAAGCGTGCGGGCATCGGACAGGGACAGTCGGATCATGGTCATCTCCTTGAGCAGACACGCCAGCCTGCCCGAGCCCGGGGCCGGCGGCTTGATCGCTTTAGCCCCAGGCGATGACGAACTCGGCACAGCCCGAGACGACGGATACATAGATACCGCAAGCCGCACTATCGGAGTTGATGTGATTGCCCCTCACTCACCTTGAGGTACTCATCATGCCTGCTCCCCAACCTGTCGCCGACGCTCAGGCGCCGGTACGTCATATCCGAACCCAGTTATCGCCCCTGGAAACCGCAGACGACCCCGTCTGGCTGCACCAGGCCACGGCGGTACAGCGTCGCCGGCTCGGCGAACTTCAACATCGAGGCCGTCAGGCACGCCAGGCGGCGATGGTGTGCTTTGCCCGGTACGCCACCTTGTACACCTATGCCAAGCAATTGGACACGTTCGCCATCAGGGACGTCCAGGACGTTACCCCGGCCGACCTGCAGGAGCACAGCAACGCCGACCTGAAGACCTACCTCGAGTACCTTCAGCCACTCCTGCGCTTGGCCAGCCTGCGCAGTCTTAAACTCGATGCCTACGAGGCCACGCTGCGGGAAGAACAACTGCTTGCCGAGATCAAGGGGCATCTGGACTCAGCGGTTTCAAGCACCTTGTCTCTGGAGTTGGCAAGGTTTGCCCAAGGTAAAAACCTGGGCTCCCCGTCGCCGATCAACCTCAGCTATCGTCCCCCCGTAATGTCGCTGACGTTGTCAGGTAATGTACTTCTATCGGAAATCATACTGTTCGACCGATCCCAGAACGGACGGGGGCACTGTATTGTTTTTGTTCCGGGGCATCCACATCACCCCTTGATGAAATACCAAAACCCGCAACACTTTCTGGCCAGCCTGCAACGTGAACTGGAGGAGCCAACGTTTCAGGCGTTCTTCGAGCGCTTCATCCCCTTGCGACATCGCGCGGCAGCCCGGGCGGCTTTTCAGGAGGCAGCCCGGACCTTCTCCAGTCCAGCCCTGGGCACCATCGCGATGACGACAGCGTGGCACGACTGGGTGCTGGACAAAATGACCGAACGGCTCACGGACGATGCCCGCTTCCTGGTCCAGGCCACCCAGCCAGGCACGCTGTTTGCGACCGATCCATTGCATGATTTCTCCTCGCTCATACAGAGCCACTTGATGCTCGGTGCCGGGGTCGGCATCTCAGCGGGCGAGGAAGACGAAGGGCGCAGCCCGTCCGACAGCGTCGAGCCCTTGCGCTGGGTCCGCCTGCCGAACGGCTGCCTCGAACGATGGCGCGTGGACCTCAGCCGTTACCGCCTTGCCGACCCTGCCGATGCCGGCCCAGTCGATGCGCAAGGCATCTACCAGATCGATGGCAACCAGGCCATCCGCATCAACCAGCACTTCTACCCGATTGCCTGGGACCCGGCGCTGGGCAAATGGCGGATCGAGAGCGCAACAGTGGATGATATCTACTGCCCAATCCTCGAACACAACCGACACGGCGCCTGGCATCACAGCCTGGAACAGCCGCAGTACTGGAGCCGGCTGTCGCTGCTGCGGCGCCTGGGGCCGATAGTCGAAGGCTTCAGCGATCAACAGTTGCTGGACTTCGCCTGCATCAGCAATACCAGCAATGCGCAGCTGCGACGTGTCTACAGCTGCGACGAACCAGCACCGGCAATGCTGCGCGAGACGCTCATGCGCGCGCGCCTGCAGGCTGCGGTCAGCCGCGACCTGCAGCGGATCGCCGCGGGCGAAACGCTGGCCGATGAAGCCGACATTCCTCAACTGCGCACCTTCCGGCAACTGGTGGACATTCGCCTGGGCCTTCGCCCCGGCGGCAATCGCCCGCGCCGCAGCCCGGGTGATACTCCCCCTCCGGGCCAGTGCCCGGCCGACCAGACCTGCGACGCGCCCCCCGCCGACCTGTTCTCGATGTGGTTCAGTCGCTTGAGTGGTGCCCTATTTACCTACCGCTATGAACTGGCCCACATTCACCCGGACCTTGCGCTCGTCGAGCTGCGCCGCCAGTTCCCCGACATCCCCGTGTCACTCGCTCAATTGTTGCTCGATCGTGTCAGGCCGAACCTGATCGCAGAGTTGCAAGTGCAAAATCGCGTCGTTCCGCCTAGCCTGACCCGAGACTTCAACCAGGTGCAGGAGGATTTGCCCCTGACCCGGGCCCTGGAAGGCTTCCTCCAGCCAGCCTTGGCCAATCGCGACACCTTCAGGCTGGCGGTCGGTCTGCTGGAGTTCCTGCCAGGCTGGCCGACCGGTACCGCCCTGGTACTGCGGGACGGGCACCTGGGCCCGGTGCTGGCCTCGGTCGGCAATATCGGCGTTGACACCAACAGCCTGTATCAGGACGACGATGAAAACTGGATCGCCAGCAGTGCCACCCAGGTTCCGCATAACCAGGACGCCTCCCCCCTCGGCTTTTATCGCAGCCTGCTCCAAGCCTTGGGGGCGTCGGTCGGGACCAGTCTGGGCCTGGGTCTCAACGAACCCGAGCGTCTGCATCAGCAGCTCACCGAGCTTGCCATGGCACGCCCCCTGCGCGCCCGCTTGCTGCTGGGCCTACCGGTGCACCACCCTTGGCTCGCCCCGACGCCGCTCGATCCCTGGCAGCGCAACGCCCCACTGGGCGGTGGACCTGGCCTGTTCGAACGCGAACCTGTCACCACCCGCATCCAGGCCCTGCACAGCAACCTGGGCATCCTGCGCCTGGATCATTTCTCCATCAACTTGCTGCTGCATGACCTGCTCAGGCGAGAGGAGCCCATCCTGCCCTGGGTCCAGGCGCGCGAACGCGAGCATGCGCAGCTGCAAGACCTGCAGGCCTGGGTGGACAGCAGCCCGAACGAAGCGATCAGGGAGGCGCGTGCCGATGCGGTCCTGCGCATCCGCTACGCCTGGGAGGCTCAGTTCAACCTGGTCACGGTGACGCTGGACCTACGCGATCCGGCGCTGGACGTGCTCCCTCCCAACCCGGTGCCCTTGCCTGCCGTCGAGTCCTTGACGATCACCGACGTGCCCATCACCGCCATCAGTGAGTCGTTCATCCAGCACCTGCCCAACCTGCACCGTATCGCCATTCACGGCGCTCCGCTCACGGCGCTGCCGCAGGCGCTGGGGGATCTTCAATTCCTGCAGAACCTCGACCTGTCGCGCACTCGGGTCGCACCTCCCGCCTTGAGCATGCTGAGCCGGGCCAGGAGGCTGCAGCACCTCTACCTCAATGACATGGACCGGGACGACATGCACTGGACGGTGGCCGACATGACGGCTGTCAGCGCCAGCCCAGCGTTATCGGCGCTGATCATGGAACGCTCCCAGGCCACGTTCGACGACGGCGTCTTCGCGGTGCTGAGCCGCGCGAGCAATCTGTGGACCCTGCAACTGACGGAGAACGAGCTGCGCCTGGACGCCGGCGAAGTTGCCGCGCTGGGCCGGCTGAGTGCCCTGCGGGTGCTGGATCTTTCCGGAAATCACCTGTCAGCCACGCCGGACTTCAGCCAGATGCCGCACCTGGAGGAGCTCAACCTGCGCAACACCGGCCTCACCCAATGGCCCGCAGGCCTTGACCAGTTGCACCATCTGGCGATTGTGAACCTGCGCAACCTGTACTTCGACACTGTACCGCCAGGTGCCGGCAGCAACGCCGCCCTGGTCATCAGCCCGGAGTCCGTGCCGGAGGCGGATCGGGCGCGCTTCAGACTTGAGCTGGAAGCCGCCGGCGGAGAGTATTTGCCCAGTGACTACTCCAGCGAATTCAACAGCAGCTCCGATGCCGAACTGCTCGACCCGGGGCATCACCTGCGGCCCTGGACCACCCTGCTGTTCGTCGGTCTGTCGGAGGACGAGCGAGAGCAAGCCGACAGCTTGTCAGAGCTTCCTGCCGCCGAAAATTTCTTCGCGGTCCTGCGGCGCATCCACAGCCACTACCGCACAAGGCTCAATGACATCCAGACTCTCATTCGCGCCGCCTTCGACGAGCCCACCCGTACTGCCCTGTTCCAGATCGTCGACGATGTCACCTGTATCGATCGTGATGCCCTGATGTTCTCGCAGATGCTGCATCTGGCCGAGGCGGCCCGGCTGATATCCACAACGCCGGAGGATGCCACGCCCATGGAAATGCTCGGCCTGGCCCTCAGCCAGTGGCGCTGGATGCGCCTGCATGAGCATGTCTCCGGCAACATGAGCGCCTGGCGCAGCCAGGGGCATGATGTCAGCGACCCGGTGGAGGTGCAGTTGTACTTTTTGCGCCACCTGGCGCCCCGCCTGGGCATCAGGCATGCGCCCAGCGAGCAGGCTTACAGTGCCTATACCCGCTGGGTCACCGACGCCATGCTCGACCAGGCGGCCACGGCCGTACAGAGCACCCAGGCGAGCCTGTTCCCCGGTTACCTGGCCAGTGAAGTGTTCTGGCAGCGCTACCTGAAGTTCGCCTATGCCCGGGAGATGGCGGCCATCGACGCCTGGCGGGGCCAGCTGGGAGGCTACCTGGATAGCCTGGCGGCGGGCGAGGAACTGCCCGCCGAGCTCTCCGGGTTCGAACGCCAGCAGCTGGGCCAGGTGCTGGCGGTGGTTCTTGGCGTACCTCAAGCGCAAGCGATTACCCCCGGCCTGACGCTGAGCTCGGATCAATACATCCGGGCCTACAAGGAGCTGGAGGTGCTGGTCAAGAAAGCCTGGCTGGAATTGAGCATGCCGCTGCTCGAGGCGTACCTGCGTCAGGAGAACGAACCGCAACCCGGCCCTTCGTGGCGTAATTGAGCAGAGCAATGGGCGACCGCTTCGCGGTCGATCGCAGGCTTCGCCAGCTCCCACAGAATCCAGTCTGTGGGAGCCGGCAACGCCGGCGATGGGCTGCGCAGCAGCCCGCTCAGGGCGTACACCCCTCGACAATGATCACCTCTGCCTGCGCCACTCCCTGGCGATACCGGCAAGCCGCCTGGTACTGCTCTGATCGATAACAAGCCACCGCCTGCTCATAGGACTCGAACTCGATCACCACGCTGCGCTGTGGCGTCGCCCTGCCTTCCATCGCTTCACTACGCCCGCCACGGGCCAGCAACTTGCCGCCGAACGCGGCAAAGGCCGCCGGCGCCCGCTGGGTGTACTGCTGATAGCGCTCCGGGTCGCTGACGTCGACATGGGCAATCCAGTAAGCCTTCATTGCACGCTCCCGCTTCAGGTTATTTGGTATTATGGTATACCATAAGTCTTCTACCTGACAGCGAGTACGCAGCAATGGCCTTCAACAGCATCGAAGACATCCTCGAGGACTACCGCCAGGGCAAGATGGTCCTGCTGGTGGACGACGAGGACCGGGAGAACGAAGGTGACCTGCTGATCGCCGCCGAACGCTGCGACGCCCAGGCCATCAGCTTCATGGCCCGCGAGGCACGTGGCCTGATCTGCCTGACCCTGACCGACGAGCACTGTCAGCGCCTGGGCCTGGAGCAGATGGTGCCGGCCAACGGCAGCGCCTTCAGCACCGCCTTCACCGTGTCGATCGAAGCGGCCCGGGGGGTCACCACCGGCATTTCCGCCGCCGACCGCGCCCGCACCGTGGCCGCCGCAGTGGCCCCCGACGCCCGGGCAGAAGACCTGGTGCAGCCCGGCCATATCTTCCCCCTGCGCGCCCGCGAAGGCGGCGTGCTGACCCGTGCCGGGCACACCGAAGCCGGTTGCGACCTGGCACGCCTGGCCGGCTTCAGTCCGGCCTCGGTGATCGTCGAGGTGCTCAACGACGACGGCACCATGGCCCGCCGCCCGGACCTGGAAATCTTCGCCGCCCGCCACGGCATCAAGATCGGCACCATCGCCGACCTGATCCACTACCGCCTGAACACCGAGCAGACGGTCAAACGCATCGGCGAGCGAGACCTGCCGACGGTGCACGGCACCTTCCGCCTGGTGACCTACGAGGACCGCATCGAAGGTGGTGTGCACATGGCCATGGTCATGGGGCACCTCCAGCGCGACCAGCCGACCCTGGTGCGCGTGCATATGATCGACCCGCTGCGCGACCTGGTCGGCGCCGAATACGCCGGCCCCGCCAACTGGACCTTGTGGGCGGCCTTGCAGAAGGTGGCCGCCGAGGGCTGCGGGGTGGTGGTGATCCTGGCCAACCATGAGTCCTCGCAAGCCCTGCTCGAACGCGTGCCGCACCTGACCCGGCCGCCACGGCCCTACCAGCGCGGGCAGTCGCGCACGTATTCGGAAGTGGGCACGGGCGCGCAGATCCTCCAGGACCTGGGCGTGGGCAAGTTGCGGCACCTGGGGCCGCCGCTGAAATATGCGGGCCTGACCGGGTATGACCTGGAAGTGGTGCAGTGCGTGCCGTTCACCGACATGTAGACGCAGGCAGCGGGACCGACTGTAGGAGCGGCGGTGCGACGACTCGACTTGCCCCGCGATTACGCTCGCTCAGTCACATCGCATCGCGGGGCAAGCCCGCTCCTACAACCTCGGGGAAATTGCGGCAACTCTTGCGCTCGGCCAGCTCCCGGTCACTGGGGCGCTGGTCGACGAACACCGCATGGCCATCCTTGTAGATCTCAAGGTACCCCCAGTGCAGGTCCTGCTCGCGCTGGCCGGGCTTGGGCGGCTCGCGCCACCAGGGTTCTCGACTGATCAGCTCCATGGCCGGGCTCCGCGTTGAAAGATTACTTCACTATAGACACTCGCCAGCGAAGGCTCTGGCCCGCGCCTGCCTGCCCGAATGCCAGCGCCGGGTGATAGCCGGTAGCCCCCAGGCTCTTGTCAAAATCTTGGAATACCATAATATGATATCCCGTAGACCGAAAAACCTGCTGAACGGTTCCTGACAGGTCCGCCAGCCACAACCACGCTTGAACTGATGCTCCCCACTACAAGGCGGGCAACGACAGCCCGCCGATAAACACAAGAAACGAGGGCGTACCTATGCTGTTCACCAAACGCGCAAGCGCAGTGCTGGCCGCCAGCCTGCTGACATTGACCTGCCAGGTCGGCCTGGCCGCCGACAGCCTGAGCTTCGTCAGCTGGGGCGGCACCACCCAGGATGCGCAGAAGCAGGCCTGGGCCGAGCCCTTCAGTGACGCCAGCAAGATCAAGGTGGTCCAGGACGGCCCCACCGACTACGGCAAGCTCAAGGCCATGGTCGAAAGCGGCAACGTGCAGTGGGACGTGGTGGACGTCGAGGCCGACTTCGCCCTGCGCGCCGCCGCCGAAGGCCTGCTCGAGCCGCTGGACTTCAACACCATCAAGCGTGATCGCATCGACCCGCGTTTCGTCTCCGACCACGGCGTGGGCTCGTTCTTCTTCTCCTTCGTACTCGGCTTCAACGAAGGCAAGCTGGGCGCCAACAAGCCCCAGGACTGGAGCGCGCTGTTCGACACCAAGACCTACCCCGGCAAGCGCGCCCTGTACAAATGGCCGAGCCCCGGCGTGCTGGAACTGGCCCTGCTGGCCGACGGCGTGCCCGCCGACAAGCTCTACCCGCTGGACCTGGACCGCGCCTTCAAGAAACTCGACACCATCAAGAAAGACATCGTCTGGTGGGGTGGCGGCGCGCAATCCCAGCAACTGCTGGCCTCCGGCGAAGCGAGCATGGGCCAGTTCTGGAACGGCCGGGTCTATGCCCTGCAGCAGGACGGCGCGCCCGTGGGCGTGAGCTGGAAGCAGAACCTGGTCATGGCCGATTTCCTCGTCGTGCCCAAGGGTGCCAAGAACAAGGACGCGGCCATGAAGTTCCTCGCCCAAGCCAGCAGCGCCAAGGGCCAGGCCGAGTTCGCCAACCTCACCGCCTACGCCCCGGTCAACCTCGACAGCATTGGCCAGCTCAAAGCCGACCTCGCGCCGAACCTGCCGACCGCCTACGCTCAGGATCAGGTCACCCTGGACTTTGCCTACTGGGCCAAGAACGGCCCGGCCATCGCCACCCGCTGGAATGAGTGGCTGGTCAAATGAAAGTCGCGATCAACGCCCTGCAAACCCCGTCCGGCGCCCCGGGTACCGGCACCAAGGGAGCCGCGATGAAGCAGACACTGCCCCTAAGCCTGCGCTGGCGCGGCAGCCGCAACCTGCTGCCGGCCCTGCTGTTCCTCGGCCTGTTTTTCTTCGCCCCGCTGATCGGCCTGCTGCTGCGCGGGGTGCTGGAGCCGGTGCCGGGCCTTGGCAACTACGAGCAGTTGTTCGCCAACTCGGCCTATGCCCGGGTGCTGTTCAACACCTTCTCGGTGGCCGGCCTTGTGACCCTGATCAGCGTGCTGCTGGGCTTCCCGCTGGCCTGGGCGATCACCCTGGTGCCGCGCGGCTGGGGCCGCTGGCTGTTGAACATCGTGCTGCTGTCGATGTGGACCAGCCTGCTGGCGCGCACCTACTCCTGGCTGGTGCTGCTGCAGGCCTCGGGGGTGATCAACAAGGCACTGATGGCGATGGGCATCATCGATGCGCCGCTGGAGATGGTGCACAACCTCACCGGCGTGGTGATCGGCATGAGCTACATCATGATCCCGTTCATCGTCCTGCCGCTGCAGGCGACCATGCAGGCCATCGACCCGATGGTGCTGCAGGCCGGCTCGATCTGCGGTGCCAGCCCCTGGACCAACTTCTTCAAGGTGTTCCTGCCGCTGTGCCGCTCGGGGCTGTTCTCCGGGGCCTTGATGGTGTTCGTCATGTCCCTGGGCTACTACGTGACCCCGGCACTGCTCGGCGGCGCGCAGAACATGATGCTGCCGGAATTCATCGTCCAGCAGGTGCAGTCGTTCCTCAACTGGGGCCTGGCCAGTGCCGCCGCCGCGTTGCTGATCGCCATCACCCTGGTGCTGTTCTACTTCTACCTGAAGCTGCAACCGGAATCGCCGGTGGGCAGCAGCAACGCGAGGTAAGCCAAGATGCTCCTGACGCCCAACGCCATGGGCCGGCGCCTGCGCTACGGCCTGTTCGCCACCACCGGCCTGATCGCGCTGTTTCTGCTGCTGCCGATCGTGTTCATCGTCCTGTTGTCGTTCGGTTCCTCGCAGTGGCTGGTGTTCCCGCCACCGGGCTGGACGCTGAAGTGGTACACGCAGTTCTTCTCCAACGCCGAGTGGATGGACGCCGCCCTGGCCAGCCTCAAGGTCGCGGTGCTGACCACCGTCTGCGCCGTGGCCCTGGGCCTGCCCACCGCCTTTGCCCTGGTGCGCGGACGCTTCCCCGGCCGGGAAATGCTCTACGGCCTGTTCACCCTGCCGATGATCGTGCCGCTGGTGATCATCGCCGTGGCGGTGTACGCGCTGTTTCTCAAGCTCGGCTACACCGGCACGCTGTTTTCCTTCGTGGTCAGCCACGTGATCGTCGCCCTGCCCTTCACCATCATCTCGATCATCAACTCGCTCAAGCTGTTCGACCAGTCGATCGAGGATGCCGCGGTGATCTGCGGCGCTTCGCGCCTGCAGGCCATCGTCAAGGTGACCTTCCCGGCGATTCGCCCGGGGATGATCGCCGGCGCCCTGTTCGCCTTCCTGGTGTCCTGGGACGAGGTGGTGCTGAGCGTGATGATGGCCAGCCCGACCCTGCAGACCCTGCCGGTAAAAATGTGGACCACCCTGCGCCAGGACCTGACCCCGGTGATCGCCGTCGCCTCGACGCTGCTGATCGGGTTGTCGCTGCTGGTCATGGTCATCGCCGCTGCCCTGCGCCGGCGCAACGAAGTCAGCGCTTGAGCGCCTGGAGAACAATAAAATGAGTGCAGTCCTCAACACACCCCAGCACGCCCAGACCCTGGTCAGCCTGCGCAACTTGAACAAGCACTACGGCGATTTTGCCGCCGTGGACAATATCAACCTGGACATCCAGGATGGCGAATTCCTGACCTTCCTCGGCTCCAGCGGCTCGGGCAAGAGCACCACCCTGTCGATGCTCGCCGGCTTCGAAACACCGAGCAGCGGCGAGATCCTGGTCAGTGGCCAGTCGCTGGTCAACGTGCCGCCGCACAAACGCGACATCGGCATGGTGTTCCAGCGCTACTCGCTGTTCCCGCACCTGTCGGTGCGCGACAACATCGCCTTCCCCCTGGCTATCCGCAAGCGCAGCGCCGCCGAGCGTGACAAGCAGGTGGACGCCATGCTCAAGCTGGTGCAACTGGACAGCTTCGCCCACCGCCGTCCGGCGCAGCTCTCCGGTGGCCAGCAACAACGCGTGGCCATCGCCCGGGCGCTGGTGTACGAGCCGCGCATCCTGCTGATGGACGAACCCCTCGGCGCGCTGGACAAGAAGCTGCGCGAAGACCTGCAGGACGAACTGCGCCAGCTGCACCGGCGCCTGGGCATCACCATCGTCTACGTCACCCACGACCAGGAAGAAGCCATGCGCCTGTCCCAGCGCATCGCCATCTTCAGCCACGGCAAGATCGTCGGCCTGGGCACCGG
>Ga0247821_10000308_pt1 | contig 27414 bp, 18 predicted proteins | sample 13C_Glycerol_Day_FD_192481 | JGI IMG/M metagenome (GOLD analysis project Ga0247821, IMG submission 192481) | Soil microbial communities from agricultural site in Penn Yan, New York, United States - 13C_Glycerol_Day14 | ecosystem: Environmental > Terrestrial > Soil > Agricultural land | place... | reverse complement strand
GTCATCGAATTCTCTATGAAAAAATGTGCATTTGGGCGATTCGGGTGCCGCCGACGCCTTGGCATCGGCAGCGGAATTCTTCAAGCGCCAACCGGCACTCTTTTACAGGGGGCGGCAGTCTAAGGCGCTGCGTCGCGTGGAGCAACTGCAAATGGGTGTGAATTTGCTTCTATTGCTCGGAATCCGCTGGTCGGTGCAAAGAAGATGCTTGGTAGGGGCCGTGGAGCATGGCGGGGAATTGGGCCAGGGCCGCTAGGTGCTCGCCACAGCATTTGCAGCGTCTGGAAGATCGAGCGCCGCCCGCGCGGCGCATCGCGAGCGAAGCTCGCTCCTACATCTGTTTCGGGCCAGTCGATCCTGAGGCAGAGGCGCGCGGCCCTTTGGTGTCCACCTCGATATCGTGAGGAACAAACAAGGCGGTCGCGCGCGTTGGCGCAGGCGTTACTGGCCCAAAACAAATGTAGGAGCGAGCTTCGCTCGCGATGCGCCGCGCGGGCGGCGCTCGATCTCACAGGCGCCGGACCTCTCAAGGCATGCACCCAGAGGCCCAGCGCAAAACCCCAACCAGATCAACAATCCTTGAACCGCGCCTCACGCTTGGCAATGAACGCAGCCATCCCCTCTTTCTGGTCTTCAGTGGCAAACGCCGCATGGAACACCCGTCGCTCAAAGCGCACACCCTCGCTAAGGGTGACTTCGAATGCACGATTGACGCTCTCTTTCACCATCATGCTCACCGGAATCGACTTGCTGGCAATGGTCGCCGCCACCTTCAGCGCCTCTTCCACCAGCTCCGCCTGCGGCACGATACGCGCCACCAGGCCAGCACGCTCGGCTTCCTCAGCGCCCATCAGGCGACCGGTCAGGCACAGTTCCATGGCCTTGGCCTTGCCCACCGCGCGGGTCAGGCGCTGGGTGCCGCCCATGCCCGGCAGCACGCCAAGGTTGATTTCCGGCTGGCCGAACCTGGCATTGTCCGCCGCCAGGATGAAGTCACACATCATCGCCAGCTCGCAGCCGCCGCCCAGGGCAAAACCGGACACCGCGGCAATGATCGGCTTGCGCCGGTTGGCAATGCGGTCGGAATCGCTGAACAGGTCGTCAACGTAGATTTGCGGGTATTGCAGCTCGGCCATTTCCTTGATGTCGGCACCAGCGGCAAAGGCCTTGGCGGAACCGGTCAGCACCACGCAGCCGATGTTCGGATCGCGCTCGAGCTGGTCCAGGGCCTGGTTGATCTCGCCGACGATCTGCGCGTTCAGCGCGTTCAGCGCCTGCGGGCGGTTGAGGGTGATCAGGCCGACCTTGCCGTGGATGTCCAACAGGATGGTTTCGAATGCCATGCAGACTGCTCCTTCAAAGATTGCGCGCAATGACCATGCGCTGAATGTCGCTGGTGCCTTCGTAGATCTGGCAAACCCGAACGTCGCGGTAGATCCGCTCCAGCGGGAAGTCACTCAGATAGCCATAACCGCCCAGGGTCTGCAAGGCATCCGAACAGACCTTTTCGGCCATTTCCGAGGCAAACAGCTTGGCCATCGAGGCCTCCACCAATGCCGGGCGCCCGGCATCACGCAGTGCGGCAGCATGCAGCACCATCTGCCGAGCCACGGCAATTTTCGTCGCCATGTCGGCCAGGCGGAAAGCCACCGCCTGGTGCTCGATCAGCGCCTTGCCGAAGCTCTGCCGCTCGTTGGCATAGTCGCGCGCCACTTCGAACGCAGCACGGGCCATGCCCACCGCCTGCGAGGCGATGCCGATGCGGCCGCCTTCGAGGTTGGCCAGGGCGATCTTGTAGCCCTCGCCTTCGGCGCCCAGGCGGTTGGCCACCGGCACACGCACATTGTCGAAGACGATCTGGCAGGTGTCGGAGGCGTGCTGGCCGAGCTTGTCCTCGACCCGCGCCACTTGATAGCCGGGCGAATCGGTAGGCACGATGAAGGCGCTGATACCGCGCTTGCCAGCGTCCGGGTCGGTCACGGCGAACACGATCACCACCCCGGCGTTCTGCCCGGAGGTAATGAACTGCTTGCTGCCGTTGAGCACGTAGTGGTCGCCATCCAGACGAGCACGGGTCTTCAGGCTGCTGGCATCGGAGCCGGCCTGCGGTTCGGTCAGGGCAAAGGCACCGAGCATCGCACCGCTGGCCAGCGGGGTAAGGAACTGCTCTTTCTGCTGCTCGCTGCCAAAACGCAGGATCGGCACACAGCCCACCGAGTTGTGCACGCTCATGATGGTCGAGCAGGCGCCGTCACCGGCGGCGATTTCTTCCAGAGCCATGGCATAGGCCACGTAACCGGTGTCGCTGCCGCCCCACTGCTCCGGCACCAGCATGCCGAACAGGCCCAGCTCGGCCATCTCCTCGATGGCCTCCTTGGGGAAGCGGTGTTCCTTGTCCCATTGCTCGGCAAACGGCTTCAGGCGCTCCTGGGCAAAGGCGCGTACCGCGTCGGCGATCTGTTGTTGCTCGTCAGTTACCAGCATGCTTCACCTCAGTACAGGCATTCGACAGCCATGGCCGTGGCCTCGCCACCGCCGATGCAGATGGCCGCCACGCCACGGCGCAGGTTGTTCTGGCGCAGGGCCGACAGCAGGGTCACCAGGATGCGCGCACCGGAAGCGCCGATCGGGTGGCCGAGGGCACAGGCGCCGCCATGGATATTGACCTTGTCGTGTGCCAGGTCGAGGTGTTTCATGGCCGCCAGGGTGACCACGGCGAAGGCCTCGTTGATCTCGAACAGGTCGACCTCGGCCAGATTCCAGCCGGTGCGTTTCATCAGCTTGTCGATGGCACCGATCGGCGCGGTCGGGAACAGAGCCGGGGTGTCGGCGAAGGCGGCGTGGCCGTGGATCACCGCCAGCGGCTTGAGGCCGCGCTTGTCGGCTTCGGAGCGGCGCATCAGCACCAGCGCCGCAGCGCCGTCGGAAATCGAGCTGGAGTTGGCGGCGGTTACCGTGCCGCCTTCGCGGAAGGCCGGCTTGAGCTGCGGGATCTTGTCCAGGCGCGCCTTGGGCGGCTGTTCATCGTCCTTGATGACGCGCCTTTCCTTACCCTCGGTGACTTCCACCGGCACGATCTCGGCAGCAAACCGGCCACTCTTGATTGCGTCCTGGGCACGGGTCAGCGAGGCAATGGCGAACTGGTCCTGGGCTTCGCGGCTGAAGGCGTTGGCCTGCGCGCAGTCTTCGGCAAAGGTGCCCATCAGGCGGCCTTTGTCGTAGGCGTCCTCCAGGCCATCCATGAACATGTGGTCGATGATCTTGCCGTGGCCCATGCGGTAGCCGCCACGGGCCTTGTCCAGCAGGTACGGCGCGTTGGTCATGCTTTCCATGCCACCGGCCACCACCACATCGGCGGTGCCGGCCAGCAGCAGGTCATGAGCCATGATCGCCGCCTGCATGCCCGAACCGCACATCGTGTTCAGGGTTGTGCAGGTGGTGTGCTTGTCCAGCCCGGCGCCCAGCGCGGCCTGGCGGGCCGGGGCCTGGCCCTGGCCGGCCGGCAGCACGCAGCCGAACAGCACCTGTTCGACACTGGCGGCATCGATGCCGGCGCGCTCCACGGCGCCACGGATGGCCGCGCTGCCCAGTTGCGGTGCAGTCAGGCTCTTGAGGTCGCCCTGCAGGCCACCCATGGGCGTACGCACGGCGCTGACGATAACGATCGGGTCATTGGCGAGGGTCATGTTCGTTCTCCTTACTTGGCAGCCATGCGCAGTGCACCGTCGAGGCGAATCACCTCACCGTTGAGCATGCTGTTCTCGATGATGTGACGGGCCAGCGCGGCGTATTCCTGCGGGCGACCCAGGCGCGGCGGGAACGGTACACCGGCAGCCAGCGAGGCGCGTACTTCCTCGGTCATGCCGGCCATCATCGGCGTTTCGAAGATGCCAGGGGCAATGGTCATTACACGGATGCCGAAGCGCGCCAGTTCACGCGCGGTCGGCAAGGTCAGGCTGGCGATGGCGCCCTTGGAAGCTGCGTAGGCGGCCTGCCCGATCTGGCCGTCATAGGCGGCGATGGAGGCGGTGTTGATGATCACCCCGCGCTCGCCACCCTCGTCGGCAGCCCCTTCGGCCATGGCCGCAGCGGCCAGGCGCAGCAGGTTGAAACTGCCGATCAGGTTGACGTTGATGACCTTGGCGAAGCTGGCCAGGCCATGCGGGCCCTGTTTGCCCAATACCTTTTCGGCACCGACGATGCCGGCGCAGTTGACCAGCCCATGAATGCTGCCAAAAGCGCTGACGGCCGCATCGACCGCCGCCTGCGCCGCTTGCTCGTCGCTGATGTCGGCCACTGCGAAACGGGCGTTGTCGCCCAGCTCGCGGGCCTTGGCTTCCACGGCCTGGGCATTGAGGTCGACCAGCATGACCTTGGCGCCGGCCTCGACCAGCATCTGCGCGGTTGCCGCGCCCAGCCCGGAGGCGGCGCCGCTGACGATGAAGTGTTTGTTGGCTATTTGCATGATCGGTTTCCTTTCAGGCGCTGGCAGGGGTGGCCTGTTGCGCTTGTTGTTTGGCGACTTCCTGATTGCGCAGGATGAAGCGTTGCAGCTTGCCGCTCGGGGTCTTGGGCAGCTCGCTGACGAATTCGATTTCTCTTGGGTAAGCATGGGCGTACAGGCGTTGGCGCACGTGCTGGCGCAAAGCCTCTTCAAGCTCGGCGCTGCCCTGGCAACCGCTGGCCAATACCACGAAGGCCTTGATCAACTCGGTACGCTCGGGGTCCGGTTTGCCAATCACCGCCGCTTCGATCACCGCCGGGTGCTCGATCAGGGCGCTCTCCACGTCGAACGGGCCGACCCGGTAGCCGGAAGTGGTGATCACATCGTCGCTGCGGCCGACGAAGCTGATGCTGCCGTCCTGGTTCAGCTCGACGGTGTCGCCGCTGAGGTAGTACTTGCCGACGAAGGCTTTGGTCGGCAGGCCGTGGTAGCCCGCGAACCAGCACAGCGGCGACTGCTCGCGGTCGACCGCGAGGATGCCCGGCTGACCGGCGGGCAGCTCGTGGCCCTGCTCGTCCAGCACCACGATGCGGTGACCAGGGATGGCGAAGCCTGCCGAGCCGAGATGTACCGGGTGCTGCAGGCCATGGTGGTTGCACAGCACCATGCCCAGCTCGGTCTGCCCGTAGTGATCGTGGATGGTCACACCCAGTTCGTCGGCGAACCAGCGGATCACTTCCGGGTTGAGCGGTTCGCCAGCACTGCTCACCACTCGCAGGCGGCCCTTGATCGGCGCGGCGAAACCATCCCCGGCAGCAATCAGCAGGCGGTACGCGGTGGGCGAGCCGGCCAGGTTGCTGATGCCCAGCTTGTCGATCACCCGCGCGCAGCTTTCAACACTGAACGGGCCATCGTAGAAGGTGGTGGCATGGCCCAGCGACAGCGGCCCAGTGACTGCGTAATACAGGCCATAGGCCCAGCCCGGGTCGGCCAGGTTCCAGAAGTTGTCCTCGGGGCGCAGATCGATGGCATCGCGCATGTAGCCCTGGAACGCGACGATGGCGCGCAGCGGCACTTCCAGCGGTTTGGCCGGGCCGGTGGTGCCGGAGGTGAACATCAGCAGGAACGGGTCGTTGCCCGAGCGCATCACCGGCTCGCATACGTCTGCGGCACTGTCCAGGCACTGCTGGAAGTCCAGCTCGCCGCTGCGGGCCTTGACAGTGATGATGGTCGGGCAGGCGTGCACATCGTCCAGCTTGGCGCGGTTGTGGCTGTCGGTGATGACCACGCGGGCATGGGATTGCTCAAGCCGGTGCTCGATAGCCTTGGGGCCGAACGCAGTGAACAGCGGCTGGTACACCGCGCCGAGGCGCCAGGTAGCGAGAATGGTAACAAGCAGCTCGGGGGTTCGCGGCATCAGCCCGGCAACCCGATCACCGGGGCCTACGCCCTGCGTCTTGAGCACGTTGGCGAAGCGGGCGGCCTGGTTTTTGAGCTGATCGAAGCTGTAGCGGGCACTGTTGCCATCGCGGTCTTCGTAGATCAGCGCCAGCTTGCCCTCACCGGCATGGCGGTCACAGCATTCGACACAGGCATTGAGGGCTTCGAGGTTGCCATGCAATGCCAGCGCAGCGGCCTGGGCATGGTCGAACGCACGAGCGGCCTCGGCGTAATCGCGCATCGTCGGACTCCTGGTTTCTTGTTTTTGGAGTGAACCATCGGTCCGATGATGTTCGCGCCGCGCAGGCGGCGCGACAATGGCCAAAGCTGTCAATCTGGATGATCGGTTTGGCCGCTTGTACAGGATTGCTACACAGGGGTTTCCAATGCTTCGCGGGTCAGTCTCAAGGCCAGTGCGGCTAACGCCATCTCGCGCTCCCTTCGCAGGTTCGTGGCCTGACGCAGGTACTCCTGATGACCCAATGCTGCTTCACTGGTGGCTGCCGACTCCCACTGGGTTTCGACAGCCTGCCATCGTTTCTGGAACGCATCATCGATGGCGGAGAATGCCTCGGCGTGCTGTTCACGCAAGGCTGCTACCCAGAAGTCGCGCTGACTGATGAAGACAGCCCGCTCCTCGCCCGTTTCGGCGCTCAGTACCTGCTGATAAGCGTTGTCCAGATCCGCTTGGGTGACACCTGCCAGAGAGCCGAACAGCATGTTTCTCGGCTGCCCCAGCAGGTTCAGGCGCTCGGCCAGGCCGGTGCGGAAGGCCAGGCTCACCTCCACCTCCTCCTCTGCGTGCGTAACCTGCCACTGCCCGCTTCCGTAACGTTCATCCATGAACGCCCGGGCCAGGGCATTGACCCTCTCCAGGCGGAACAGCCGCTGGGCAAGTTGCATGCGCTCGACGCTGGTGGCACCGGGCGCGCCGTTGTGAGTGAACTGCGACACGTGCATCTGCACCTCAAGGTTGCTGAAACAATGCGCCACACTGTCGGCGCACGTACGCGGATCAGCGGCAATGTCGAACAAGTCCTGACGAATGCGAGGGTCCTCGGCGGCCGCTCCGACAACGCGCCAGACCCGCTCGGCAGTAGCCTGCGCAGCGGCCCTGAAATCGGCACTCTCGACCAACTCGTCGAGCAGACCGAAGAACGCGTCACTACCCGGCATGGCACGTAGCGTGTCCCACTGCGTACTACGGGCCGTGTAATCAGCTGCATCAAGGGTCGACAGCCACCTGTTGGCGGACAGTGCAGGCTCGACATTCTCGATAGGCGCCAAGCGATGTCGAAGCAATTGGCTGTCAAGTGTCGCAACAACCGGGTTGCCAGTAAGCACCATCATTTGCCGCCGCATCACGCGGGAACGCAGCAGTGCGGGTGGCAGGGCTTCGATCTGGTTATTGCGAAAATCGATGAACGTGAGCCGTTCGCAGCGTTCGAGCTCTTCGGGCATCGCCCGCAGGCCGGCACTTCGCATGACCAGCGCATGCAAGTCAGCCAGTCGCCCGACCCGCAAGGTAGCGGCGCCGAGCGGGTTGTCACTCAGGTCGAGGTGGCGCAACGCGGTAAGGCCAGCCAGCACATCGGCCTGTGCCTGTGTCAGACGCAGACGGTTACCGGCCAGGGTCAGCTCGCGCAGATCGTGAAGGCGTTCCAGCCCCTGTGGCAGCGCGTGAAGTTCGTTGAAACTCAGGTCCAGGTTCTGCAGGGAGGGGAAATTCTCAAGGAAGCCCGCGGGCAACACCGTGAGCCGCAAATTGACCAGGGTCAAACGCGTCACATGAGAAAAGTCAGTGCCCGCAGGAATATCGGGCAAATCCCCCAACGGCCAATTGGAAAGGGACAAACGCATGCTCCAGCGTGGGTCCTCCCCGTTTTCGCCCTCCACGTCATCCTCGATCCGCGGCCCCTCCAGGCGCCAGACACGGCGAATTTCGTCGCCGGCCGACGTGCGCAGCCTCCACTGCCCGGCATCCCCCTGTCGCGCCCAGGCTCTCAAGCTGCGGTCCAGCGCTGCATATTCCATTTCCTGCCGCAGCAAGGTGGTAAAGGGAGAGGCCCTGCGTAGAAGCAAGAAGTGAATGAACCGCTCGACCTGTGCTTCGCTGAAACCGGGGTAAAGGCTACGTACCCGGCGCCGCAGGGTACACGCCGGTGACTCCATGCACGAAAGCACAGGGCCGAGGGGGTAACCCACACGGCCATCGCCCAGGCGCTGGATCATTGCGCCCAGTGGCCTGGCTTCTCGCCAGTCCAGCAATGCAAGCAAGGCCTTGCGATCACGCGGCAACCAGGCCTGCATACTGGCCCGGATGAGGCCAGGCACGTCTTTACCAACCCAACCCGAACGCTGAAGGAAACTGTCAGAAAGTACTGCCGCCAGTACTTCGAACACACCTTGCGGCTCCGCAACCTCAAGCTCGCTGGCCAGGCCTCTTTCGTCATACAGTTGGAAGCTGCCGTCTTTCCATACCAGGTCGAAGGTCTGAGTTGCATCACCAAAGGCTGGCAACAACCGGTCCTGCACCGCGCCAGTGGAAGTCCGGTCGCGCAACACCAGGTTCATCTTTTCTGCGGCAACGCCTTGACTTCGCAGAAGCGCAAACACCAGACGCACCAGGTCGGCACAATAGCTGCCCTGCAGGTACAAGGCCTCGCGCATTCTTACCAGCCGCACCTCCAGCAGCAGGAGCCGCGCCTGCTGGGCCAAAGCCAACGGCAAGCGGAAATCCTCGACCATCCGCTGGCGCATGAACGGCGAAGCGGCTTTGAGCAGCTCCCGCGCATAAGCCTTGGGCAGGCCGGGGAAGTCGCGCCGGATCACCGCCGTCGCCGGGTCGTCTGGCAGGCTGGCTTCGGCGAAATGATCAAGCATGGGCTGACGCAAGCGCTGAGCCGCCTCGTGGATTGCATCCATCTGTTCGGCCGGGTCCTGGCCCTGCAGCGACAACTCCTCGATGCACCAACTCAGGCGCTCGGCGTACTGCGGCCCTTCACTGGTCTGAGCAAAAAAGGCTTCATTCTCAGCCTGCACCGCAAACCGCTGCAGCGTGTCTCGCAGCGCGACCGGCAGCGGCCGGCTTTCCACCAGCAACTGCCGCAGCATCGCTTCATCCAGCCCGGCCACTGTCAGGATTTGCCCGACCTGCTCGTCAGACAGTGCCCTGGCAGCTGGCCACAGGGCGGTCAACAGCCTGGCATTGCCCTGCCACTCCAGGGGACGGTCAATCCGCAGCCACCAGCCACGCTCGCCATTGCCTCGCAAAGCCGGGCCGAACCGTTCGGTGCCATCCTGATGCAGCAACCGCCAGCTCCCTTCGCGGTCCTGGCGCACAGCGTAGAAGGTGCCCTGGTCATGCCACCAGAGCTGGTCGTCCCCAGAAAACAAGCCATCGTGCCGCTCGGTCAGCGAAATGTCGGAGCCTGCCGTACGATAAGGGCTCAGGGTATTCTGCCAGAGCCGCTGCGAGCCCGACTCGGTGGTAACGGGCTCGAGGGTGTCGGCAAAGGCGCAGCGGATGGTATGGATTCCCGCTGCGGCCGTTCCCAGCACAGCTACCGATGCGACCAGGTCCACCAGATGCTCCAGCGCCTCATGCTGATGCCCCTGCGCCCAGTGGCTGGCGCCTTCATAAACCTGGGTCAGCAACTGCCTGGCGAAGTCGCCCAGCAGCACGGCATTGATGGCTGGCACGAACAGCCCTGCCAGGCCAACCAGCGCCAGCCCCGCCTCCTGGAGCGCTGCCAGCCGGTCAGTGCTGGCGCGCCGGTCCACCTCGGCCGTTGGCACCGCCAGGAAGCGGGCGTCTTCCCTGATGCGCGAGGCATGTCGCCTGGCCGCATCGAGGAAGGGATCATCCTTTAGCGCTAGCCGGGATGGCTGCAGGTCCGGTTGATCGTCACTCAAGCGCTTATCCAGTAACGTCAGGAATTGAGCCCGCTGGCTTAATGCGATGCGCTGGACGAACGCGCTTCTGAATGGCTCGTCCCGCATGTGCCGGACCAGCGCATCATTCACCGCATCCCAGTCAGCAAAACGCCGCAAGGGCTGCTCATGGTCGTCCGGCAAGTACAGGATCACGCCCTTGAGACTGTCTGGCGGGCCAGCCGGGAAATCACTCTGCCGACGCGGCGGTTCGACCAGTTCGAAGGCCATGGCACCTTCCACTCGGCAGTCGAAAACCTGCACGGCTCTGGCAATGCCATTCCAGCCCTGGGCATGGCGAGCCGCCTTGCCCTGGACAAGCAGACGGAGCATGTCCAGATCACTGTTTTTGAGCTGTGCCCGCAGCGCGGCGATTTCAATAACCAACGCCAGACCAGTGCGTTGATCATTGCCCAGGGCCGTGGTCAGTGCCGGTGTCAGCACCTGGTCAAGATGGCGCTGGTAAGCACCGCCGACATCGGTGTCCCGACACAAGGCGACCAGGTCATCGATCTGCCAGGTCAGTACCTGTGCCGATGAGCCATCGGCCGGTTGCTGCCTGATGACCGCCGTCTGTTCGAAGAACGACTCGCCATCCGTGAAGTTCTGCAACAATTTCTGCAACAACGGCTCGTAGACCAGCACCTGCTGCAGGTCCGGGGGCAACAGTCCCGGTAAGGGGTCGAACGGCCGAGCGATGGCGCGAAGGCGCTCTTCACGCCACACCACCTTGTCCAGGTCGAGTTGCACCTCGAGTTTCGCTTCGATGGCGGGAGCGAGGCGCGCCTTGGCGAATTGATCGAGCGGCAGCAAGCGGCCCAATAACGGTGCCAGCTGCTTGCGGCTCGCCAGGTGAGCAGTCGACGCTGCACGCAGTGCATTGATCGATTCCTTCCTGGCCTTCTTCAGCCATTCAGGCAGTATCTCGACAATGAAGTCGTTTACCGGGTAGGCAAGCTTGGCATGTTCGTGCAGTTCAGGCATGGCGATCTCCAGGCGACAGGGAAGGCGATCACCCTCCTCCTGCACGAGCGCTTCGTGCAGGAGGAAATTCGGCTAGGCAAGATCGAGCCTGGGCGCATGGGAGGTTGCCCAGCCCTTTGGGCTGCGCTGTAGCGTAGGGAACCGAGTTCTCAAGCGGTCCGCGTACCCTGTGGGAGCGGCTTTAGCCGCGAAGAATCCAACGCGGTGCATGGCACCGGCTGCGCCGGTGTTCGCGGCTAAAGCCGCTCCCACAGGGATCGCGCCAGCCTCTAGAAATTGAGCAAGACAGTTGCTCCCACACGGCCCCCCTGAATCAATGACTTATGTGTTGTTCTGCGAGAGGGCCGGCACGTTCATTTCATCCTGGGTGAGCCGTAAGGCAAGCGCATCGTAGGCTTGCTCGGTATCCCGACGCAGCTGCTTGCAGCGTTGGACATAAGCGCCGCTGCCCAGGGCTTCTTTCTCTTCCTCAAGCACGTCGATCTGCTTGCTGAAGTCGCTGGAGATCTGCTCGAATGCCTCGGGGTAGCGTTCACGCAGGTACGCCTGCCAGTAGTCTCGCTGGCTGATGTAGCGAACCCGCTCATCACCCGCTTCGGCGTTCAGGACTGCCAGGTAGACGCGATCCAGGTCCTCACTGGCCACGCCGGCAACCTGGTGGAACTGCATGCTGCGCGGTTGCCCGATCAGGTTCAGGCGGCTTGCCAGGCCTGTACGATAGGCCAGGCTGACCTCGACCTCATCCACCCCTCGCCCTTCGGCCAGCCGTGCCTGGAAATCAGCACGGGCAAAGTGCTCCACCTGATCGAGACGGAACAGGCGCTGTGCCAACTCCAGGCGGGCATTACGCGTGGCGACCGGGTTTTCACCATGAGTCACCTGCAGTACCCGCATTCGGATTTCGAGCTGACTGAAACAGTGCGCCACGCTGTCGACACAGGTACGCGGGTCTGCAGCCCGCTCGAACAGTTCATCACGAATCAGTGTATTGCTGGTCGCAGCGTCAATCATCGCCCACACCCTTCGCGACAGGTCGTCACGGGCCACACGAAAATCGGAACTCTCGGTCAGCTCTGCCAGTAGCTGGAAGAACTGCACATGCCCAGGTTCACCCTGCAGGGCATCCCACTGTGCAGCCTTGGCCGCCTGCTCGGGCTCGGCGAGCGCCCCAAGCCAGGTGGTTCGTGCCCGCAAAGGATCTGCAGCTTCAGCAGGCTCTTCAGCATCGGGAACCTGGCCATGGGCATGTTCCGCCTCCGGTCCAAGGAGACGCTCACGATCGGCTGCCGTCAGCGGATTACCATCGACCCACACCGCCCGACGCAAGGCCAACGGCGCATCGAGTAACGCCTGTGGCAGGCTGGATATCTGATTGCCGCGCAGATCGGCATACTCGAGCAGGCCACACCACTCCAGCCCCCTTGGCACCGCCTGCAGACCTGCCCGGCTCAGATGTAGCTCTCGCAGGCGCGATAACTGATTGAAGCGCAGGCTGATCGAGCCGAGCATGTTTTCACTCAGGTCGAGGATGCGCAGACGAGCCAGGCCCGCCAGCGCGTCGACATGTGGTGCCGTCAGCCGGATCCGGTTGCGGGGCAGCCGCAGATGGCGCAGGCGCGTCAGCCCGGCGAGGCCTTCCGGAATCGCACGCAAGGCATTGTTGCCAAGGTCCAGTCGGCGCAGCTCGGGGAAGGTGCGCAGAAAGCCGGCTGGAAGAGACTCCAGGCGCATACCGACCAGTACCATGTCCGTAATGTGGGTAAAATCCGTCCCCTCCGGCAGGGTCGGCAGGCTGCCCGCCGGCACGCCGATGATGCTGAGCCGCATTCCTCCGGGCTCACCATTGCGATAGATCACCCTCTCCCCTTCAAGGCGCCAGGCACGGCGAAGTGCATCGGCAACCGCCTGCCGGTGGCCACGGGTTGTCTCGGCAACTGCGTCAGTCCAAAGCCGCAGGGCTTGATCCATCCGTCGATAATCCCCCTCCTGACGCAACAGCGTGGTATAGGCCGAGCTCGATTGTGCCAATAGCAGCTGCAGGTACCGCTCTACCTCCTCATCATCGAAGGCGGGATAGAGGCTACCGATACGACGCCGCAGAACCTGCCCGTGCGCTTGACTGGAAGCGCCCCTGCCACTTAGCAGATAACCTGCCCGCCCATCGGCCAGACGATGCATGAGGGGCGCCATGGGCCTGGCCTCACGCCAGCCGAGCAGTCGTATCAGTTCCAGGCGGTCACGTGGCAGCCAAGTCTGAAACGATGAGCGGATACGCCCGGCAGCGTCCTCGCCCGTCCAGCCTTGGCGTTGCAGGAACGTGGGCGGCAGACAGGCCGCAAGTACCTCGAAAAGCCCCTCAGGCTGGGCGACCTCGATGTCGCGGGTACGGCCCATGTCGTCGAACAATTCGAAGCGCCCCTCACGCCATACCATTTCCGTCACGGACTGCGCGCCATTGCGCTCAGGGAAAAGCCGATCCAGTACCGGCCCGGTTGCAGAGCCCTCGCGCAGCACCAGGTTCACCCCACCCGGTGTCAAGCCGCGGCGGCGTAGCAAGGAGAACGCCAGGGATACTGCATCGGCACGATAACTGTTAGGTAGATAAAGTACTTCGCGCATCCTGGTCAGGCGCGCCTGTTGCAGCGCGCCGCGCGCCCGCTCGGCCAATGCCAGCGGCACTCGCGCTTCGTTGGTCATGCGTTCGCGCGATTCGGCACTGGCGCTTTTCAGCAGATCCAGCGCATAGGCATCTGGCAGTCCGGGGAAGCTGCCCTTGAGTGTGGCCAGCAGTGGATCAGGGGCAAGGTAACGCTGGGCGAAATGCTCCAGCATCGGCCCGCGCAACCGTTCGGCCGACTGGCGGATCGACCGGGTTTGCTCTACCAGGTTCTCCCCTTGCAGTTCCAACGTGTCGATACACCACTGCAACGCTTCGGTGTCGTCGCCTGCCACATCCACTTGCGCAAAGAACGCATCGACCCGGGCATCGGCAGCAAAGCGCTCCAGCGTATCGCGCAACCTGATGGGCAGGGGGCGGCCTTCCACCCATAGCCCACGCAAATACGCCTCGTCCACATCCGCTACCGCCAGGATCTGAGTGATCCGCTCCGCATCCAGCTCTGCTGCGCCGGGCCAGAGACCTTTGACCAGCCTCTGCGCCCCCTGCCACGCCAGCGGACGCTCCCAGGCAAGCCGCCAGGCACGCTCACCATTGCTTTCCAGCGCCGGCCCGAACACGCCTGGCCCGTCGCGATGCAGCAATCGCCAAGTGCCCGCCGCATCGCGGCGTACCCTGTAAAGCACAGCGTCGCGCCGCCACCAGTAGGCCTGGCCATCGCTGAGCAGCCCATTGTCCAGTTCAGTCAAGGATGCCGTGGTCGAGCGCTGCTCATAAGGTTGCAGGTCGTAGCGCCACAGTCGCTGCTCGCCCGCCTCGGTGGTAACCGGCTCCAGCTGCTCGACAAAGGTACTGCGCAGCACCTGACCACCTGCTGTGACGGTGGCGCCAGTGGCCAGTGTCGCTGCGACCTCCAGCAGGTGCTCCGTCGCTTCGTGCTGGTGCCCCTGCAGCCAGTCGCCGCTCCCCTCGAACACATGGCCAAGCACCTGTCGGGCCAGGTCAACCAGCAGCAAGGCGCCAACGACTGGCACGAACAGACCCACCAGGTTCAGCAATACCAGGCCCGCCGTTTCCAGTGCCTGCAATCGCGCTGCGGCCGACCGGGCATTCGCCTGCGCCGTCGGCACAGCCAGGAAAGCAGCATCCGCCTCGATACGTCGCACGTGTCTGGCAGCCAAGCTTGCAAAAAGCTCACCGTCACTGGCAAGCAAGCCGGGCTCCAGGTCCGGCTCGTCATCCTGCAGGCGCTTGCGCAGCAGCAGTTGATAGTCCACCTGCTTGTCCAGGGCGATGCGTCGGGCAATTGCCTTTCGAAAATCGGCACCGCACATCAACCTGGCCAAGGTACGGTTTGCCGATGCCCAGTCGTCGAACCGTTGAAAGGGTTGCTCCCGATCATCTGGCAGATAGAGCAGCACCGCCTGCAAGCGATCCGGATTGAAAACCAGGCCAGGCATACCGCTAACGGTGCCAGTCCACTCGAATGCCAGTGCGCCGTCCACGGCTTGCCCGAGCACCTGCAAGGCGCCCATACCCAGGCGCAGGCTCGAAGGCAACTGTGCAGGTTCGCCCTTGCCTAGCTGGCGTAGCATCCGTAGATCGCTGCCCGCCAATTGCCCTTTCATGGCCGCGATCTCGACAGCTGCCGCCATGCACAGCCGCGTATCCTTGGCCAACTGGCGCCTGAAGGCTGGCGTCAGCGTTTGCTTCAAGTGCTCCTGGTAAGCCTTACCCACATCCACCCTGCGGCACAGACTGACGATTTCATCGATCCGTTGGGTGAGAACCTGCTCAGCACCATCTGGTGCTTGCCCCTCACGGATCACCGCTGTCTGCTCGAAATAGGACTCGCCATTCTTGAAGTTCTGCAAGAGTTTCTGCAGCAGCGGCACCGTCACGAAATACGACTCGAAATTGCGCACCGAGCCCTGCACGACCTCCAGCCGGCGGCGTTCTTCCCGCCATCGGTCGTGGGTCACATCGATGTCCAGCTTCAGCTGATCCTTCAGCGCCTGCTCCAGGCGCTGGGCGGCAAACTGCTCGAGCGGCTGCAGCGCCTGCAGGGCCGCAGCCATGTCCTTCTGGCTCTGCAGATGCGCCGTCATGCTGGCACGCAAGGCCTGGACCTGCTCATGCGCAGCGTTTTTCAGCCATGGGGGCAAGTGTTCGCCAATGAAGTCATCAGCCGGGTGCAGCAGTTTTGCGGGGATCCTGTCGGGCATGGTCGAATACCTCTGAATGGTTCGACCTGCCAGCCTGAACCTGCTCAGGGCATCCCGGCAGCGGGAAGGGCTGGCTCCTCAGCGCAGCCCATCTCGCGCCTGGATCACGGCACGGTAGTGCCCTGGGTTGCAGCCGAACCATTTGCGAAATGCCTTGTAGAACGAGCTGCTGTCGGCAAAGCCCAGGTGCTCGGCGATCTCGGCCATGGGCCGTTCACCCTGGCTGAGCCAGGCGATGGCCAGTTCGCGCCGCACACTGTCCTTCAACCCTTGGTAAGTCTGCCCCTCCTCCCCCAGGCGTCGGCGCAATGTCGAGGCTGACAGACTCAATTGGCGGGCCACGGCATCGGCATCGGGCCATGCGCCAGGGTCCAGGTGCAACAGGTTGGTACGGATACGCCGCCCCAGGCTGGCCGGGTCACGATATTTGACAAGAATGTTGCCAGGCGCCTCGGCCAGAAAGCGCTGCAGGTCATCTGCCGAGCGCCGCAGCGGCAGGTCGAGGCACTCGGCGGCGATGATCATGCGCGTGCGTGGGCGGCCGAATTGCAGGTTTTCCGAGAACATCACCCGGTAGTCATCGCAGAACGGTGGTTCGGCGCAACGCAGGTCCACGGCCAGGATCGGAATTCGCCGCCCCGCCAGCCAGCAGGCCACGCCGTGCACGATCATCCAGAAGGTGAAATAGGTGAAGGCACGCCGAGGTTGGTCCCGCGGCTCGTTGATGACGATCTCGGCCAGGCTCTGCTGGCGTACCAGGCCCGGCTGCAAGTCTTCGAGCATCAGGGACAGAAAGGCCAACAACGTTTCCAACCCTTCGGCCAGGGTGGGTTGGGCCATGCTCGCCCGGCACATGAACGCCAGGCTGCCAGTGCGCAGCCCACGCGGGTCCATGGCGAAAAATTCGTCGTTGCAGCGACGGGCCAACAGCCGCCAGAGGTTTGCGTAGGATTCGGCACTGACCCGGGCCTCGGGCAATTCAAGTTGCCGGATGTCGATACCGGCACGGGCCAGCAAACCAGCATCGGGTTGCCCGGCCGGGCAGGTCTGCAACAGCGCTTCGCGCACCAGTTGCATGGAGATGGTGTCTTTTTCGCTCATCGGCCATCCAGTCTGCTCTATGCCGGCCATCTTAGGCCTGCCCGCAAAAAACACCAGCCCTGACCTACAGGCCGGCAGCCAAACCCAGGAAGGCCTGAATCAGGCGCAATTCACGACGGCGCTCCAGGCAGCCGAGCATGTGCTGATTGACCAGCCCTGCACCGGCCAGCGGGCGTGCCACAACCCTCGGGTCATTGGCCACCTCGGTGGATGACACCACACCAATGCCCAGCTCCGATGCCACCGCCTCGGTAACCGCCTCACGGCTATCCAGTTCGAGCAACACCTTGGGCTGCACTGCCGCGCTGATACAGGCCTTGTCGAAAGTACGCCGGGTGGTCGAGCTCGGCTCGCGCAGCACCATGATCTGCTGGTGCAGCTCGGTCAGTGGCAAGTCGCCTTCGGCGCTGGCCCAGGCGTGCCCCGCCGGCAGCAAGGCGCACAGGCGCGACTCGCAGAGCGGCTGCAGATGCAGGCCCTTGCGCGGTTCGATCTCGGTCAGCACCGCCACATCGGCATGCTCGCCGAGCAGTGCGGCCAAGGTTTCCTGGGCATTGCCCAGGCGCAGGTTCACCGTGATGCCCGGGTAACGCTCACGCAGTACCGCGAGCATCGGCATGACCCGGTGCGGGCCATCGGCAGCCACCTCAAGACGCCCGGTCAGCAACTGGCGGTTGGCCTCGAGCATGGCCTGCGCCTCTTCGGCAAGGCCGAACATGGCGCGGGTTATCGCCGCCAGGCGGGTGCCCTCTTCGGTCAGTTCCACCCGCCGGGCAGTGCGGCGCAGCAAGGTGATCTGGTAATGCTCCTCCAGCGCCTTGACGTGGCCAGTCACTGCCGGCTGGCTGATGAACAGCCGCGCCGCAGCGCGGGTGAAGCTGCCTTCACGGGCAACGGCGTCGAAGGCACGCAGCTGGAACAGGTTCATTTCTATCGGCCTGACTTATAGCTCGGATAACAACAAACAATTTGATTGATACAAGCGGGAATTGCAACCTAGGCCCCGTAGTTTCAGCCCACCGCTTGTGAGGAATAACGGAATGAGCAACGCCCCGATTCTGCTTACCCCCGGTCCCCTGACCACATCAATCCGCACCCGCCAAGCCATGCTGGTGGACTGGGGCTCCTGGGACCGCGACTTCAACCAACTGACTGCCAGTGTCTGCGAGCAACTGCTGGCGATCATCGACGGCAGCGCCAGCCACCACTGCGTGCCCCTGCAAGGCAGCGGCACCTTCGCCGTGGAAGCGGCTATCGGTACCTTGGTGCCGCAGGACGGCAAGGTGCTGGTGCTGATCAACGGCGCTTATGGCCAGCGCCTGGCAAAGATCTGCAAGGTACTGGGCCGCGCCTACAGCACCTTCGAAACCGCCGAGGACCAGCCGACCACTGCCGCCGACGTCGACCGCCTGCTGGCCACCGACCCGGGCATTACCCATGTCGCGCTGATCCACTGCGAAACCAGCACCGGCATCCTCAACCCGCTGCCCGAGATCGCCCAGGTGGTCAAAGGCCACGGCAAGCGCCTGATCATCGACGCCATGAGCTCGTTCGGTGCGTTGCCGATCGACGCCCGCAAAATCCCCTTCGAAGCGCTGATCGCCGCTTCCGGCAAGTGCCTGGAAGGCGTACCCGGCATGGGCTTCGTATTCGCCGAAAAAACCGCCCTGGCTGCCGCCGAAGGCAATGCCCATTCGCTGGCCATGGACCTGCACGACCAGCACACCTACATGGCCAGGACCGGCCAGTGGCGCTTCACCCCGCCGACCCATGTGGTCGCCGCCCTGCACGAAGCGCTGCAGCAGTACAACGAGGAAGGTGGCCTGCCGGCGCGCCACCAGCGCTACGCCGACAACTGCAAGACCCTGCTCGACGGCATGGCTGCCATCGGCCTGCGCAGCTTCCTGCCCGCCGAGATCCAGGCGCCGATCATCGTCACCTTCCACGCACCGAAGGATGCCCGCTACCAGTTCAAGGACTTCTACGAGCGAGTCAAGGCCAAGGGTTTCATCCTCTACCCGGGCAAGCTGACCCAGGTGGAAACCTTCCGCGTCGGCTGCATCGGCGTGGTCGGAGCGGATGGCATGCAGGCCGCCGTGAATGCCGTGGCCGAGGTGCTGCGGGAAATGGAAGTGCTGGACATCTGACCCTTTGCCCACCCGATCTCAGGAACAAGTGCACATGAACTACAGCAACCCCACCCAGCTGCAAGCTGCCATCCTCGACTGGGCCGGCACCGTGGTCGACTTCGGCTCCTTTGCCCCGACCCAGATCTTTGTCGAAGCCTTTGCCGAATTCGATGTGCAGGTGTCCATCGAAGAAGCCCGTGGCCCGATGGGCATGGGCAAGTGGGACCACATCCGCACCCTGTGCGATGTGCCGGAAATTGCCGAGCGCTACCGCAAGGTATTCGGCCGCACCCCGACCGACGATGATGTCACCGCCATCTACAACCGCTTCATGCCACTGCAGATCGAGAAGATCGCCGTGCACTCGGCGCTGATCCCCGGGGCCCTGGAAACCCTCACCGGGCTGCGCCAGGACGGCCTGAAGATCGGCTCGTGCTCGGGCTACCCGAAGGTGGTGATGGACAAGGTGGTGGAATTGGCCGCGCAGAACGGCTACGTGGCCGACCATGTGGTGGCCACCGACGAAACCCCGAACGGCCGCCCATGGCCGGCCCAGGCCCTGGCCAACGTGATCGCGCTGGGTATCGACGATGTGGCGGCGTGCGTGAAGGTCGACGACACCGTGCCGGGCATTCTCGAAGGCCGCCGCGCCGGCATGTGGACCGTGGCCCTGGTGTGCTCGGGCAATGCCCTGGGGCTGACCTGGGAAGGCTACCGCGCGCTAAGCGCCGAGAAGCTGGAAAGCGAGCGCCAGCGCATCCACGCACTGTTCGCCGGCAGCCGTCCGCACTACCTGATCGACACCATCAACGAACTGCCCGAAGTGATCGCCGACATCAACCGCCGCCTGGCCAAGGGCGAGATGCCGCAAACCTCCTGAGCCGGCATTGGGGCCGCTTTGCGGCCCCTTGTTCTGGGTTGCGATCTGGCCCGAATCTGTACATTGAGTTGCCACTGAAATTGCCAAAACATGGGCCCTCCCTGTCCTGAGATGCCCAGCCCCAATGAGCACACACACCCGCACCCGGCGCCTGACAATCCCGCAACTGGTGGCCATGAAAGGTCAGCAGAAGATCGTCTCGCTGACCGCCTACTCCAGCACCATCGCTCAAGTGATCGACCCGCTGGTCGACTTCATCCTGGTCGGCGACTCCACGGCCATGGTCGGCTACGGTCGACCCTCCACCCTCGGCATGCGCCTGGACGAGACCATTGCCCATACCCGCGCCGTGGTCGACAGCACCCGCCTGGCCTGCGTGATCGCCGACATGCCGTTCGGCAGCTACCAGGAGTCCCATGAACAGGCGTTTCGCAACTGCGCCAAGGTACTGGCCAGCAGCGGCTGCGATGCCGTCAAGCTGGAGGCCAACCAGGCGTTGGCGAGCACCGTCGAGTTCCTTGTCGCACGTGGCATCCCGGTAATGGCACACATCGGCCTGATGCCCCAGTTCGTCAATGCCATGGGGGGTTACAAGGCCCAGGGGCTGAGCGAGGACAGTGCTGCAACGCTACGGGCCGACGCGCAGGCCAACCTGCGCGCCGGCGCTTTCAGCCTGCTGCTCGAAGGCGTGGCCGAGCCAGTGGCCCGCGCCATCACCGAAGCCAGCGCCAAACCGACCATTGGTATTGGCGCCTCACCCGCCTGCGATGGCCAGGTGCTGGTGACCGAAGACCTGCTAGGTCTGGGCAGCGCTCATGTACCGCGCTTCGTCAAGCAGTATGCCGACGTCGGCCAGGTAATCCGCGAGGCCTGTAACAGCTATGCGCAAGAAGTACGCAACGGCATGTTTCCAACCCGGCAACACTGCTACGGCGTTTGAGCTTCATCCTCGATGGCCTTGACCAGGCATTGCAAGGCCAAGGCAATATCCTTGCTCCAGTCCACGCTGCAACACAGCCGCAGGTGGCTGCGCCAAAGGCCGCACTGGCTGAAGATTTCCCCTGGGGCAATGACGATGCGCTGCGTCAGCAACCGGGCGAAGACCCGGCACATGTCCACCGGGCGGGTCGCCTGCAACCACAGGCTGGCCCCGCCCTGCGGCTCGATGATATGCAGGCGCCCCTGGCCGTGCGTCTGCAATAGCGCCGCCATCTGTTGCAGGCGTTCCTGCAGCAGGGGCCGCAACCGCTGTAAATGCTGCTCAAGCCGGCGCGAGGTGAACAGCCTGGCGATCGCTCGCTGACGAATGGGTGAAAGGCGGAAGGCGCGCTCAAGAAAGAGCTGCTGCAAGCGATCGACATGATGCCGGCATAGCAGATAGCCAAAGGGCGCCTCCGCACCAATCAGCTTGTCGAAGGTAGAGAACACCAGCAGCCGGTCGGGGTCGGCGAAGTCGCGGTAGCGTGGCGCTGCCGGATGGAAACACAACTCGCCGTAAGCATCGTTTTCGAAAAGCCACACATTGTACTCGGCCAGCCAGTGGCAGATTTGCTGCTTGTCTGCCGCCGGCATCAGCCCACCTTGTGGCACGTTGGCCGCCGACGACAGCACGGCCAGGCGAACCGGTTGATCGCACAGCAACTGGTGAAAGTGCTGCAGGTCGAAACGCCCGTCTTCACCCAATGGCACTTCAATGATGGTCATGCCTGCCGCCTGCAACTGCCGCAATACCGCCCAGTTGCAAGGCGACTCCACCAGCGCCACCTGGCCCTCGAGGCCGAGGGCGCGCAATGCCAATTCAAGGACGCTGCGCAGGTCTGCACCGATGAACACCTGGTTGGCCTGCCAGTAGTGCTGCGCCGAATGGGTGTAGCGGTCGGCCAGCACGCTGCGCAGCTCCGGCTCACCGAACGGTTGGTACAGGGGGGCCTGTGCACGTGGGTACTGGCGCGCCAGTTCGCGCTCGATCATCAGCAGTGGCTGCTCCAGCGACAGCAGCATGGCTGGCGCATCACTGCCCAAGGCGAGCATACCCGGCTGACGGGCGCTGGCGAATACCGTGTCAAGCAGGCCCGGGGAATGCCCGCGCAATGCAGATGGGCGAGTGCGGGTGAAGTAGCCCTGCTTGGGACGTGCATACACCCGCCCTTCATCTTCGAGCAGCGCATAGGCGTACTTGGTGCTGGATACCGAAACGCCAAGGCGCCGAGCCAGCTCGCGCAGCGACGGTAGGCGTTGTTCCACGTTGCATGGGGCTGCCTCGATCCGCTCGAGCAGGTAGCGGTAAACCGCTTGGTAGGTGTATTCGGGGTTGCTGTTCGGCCTGTTTTCCATAACCTGATCCATGCACGGCTTTTTATAGGAGCGTCCTTGTGTCGCGCCTACACTGAACCCGACAGGCCCGCCGGTAAAGCCCTACTGTGGCAACTGCACCTGCGGCTTGGTCGCGGCAAAGATCGCCCAGCTCGACACGAACAGCGCCGCGATCAACGGCCCGATCACGAAGCCGTTGAGCCCGAACACCGCCAGCCCGCCCAGCGTCGACACCAGGATCAGGTAGTCCGGCATGCGCGTGTCCTTACCCACCAGGATCGGCCGCAGCAGGTTATCCACCAAACCGATCACCAGCACGCCGAACGCGGTCAGGATCAGCCCCGGCAATATCGCCCCGGTCAGCAGGAAATACGCCGCCACCGGCGCCCACACGATCCCTGCCCCTACCGCCGGCAACAGCGACAGAAACGCCATCAGTACCGCCCACACCAGCGCACTCGGGATATCCAGCACCCAGAAGATGAAACCGCCCAGCGCCCCCTGGGTAATGGCCACCAGCACGTTGCCTTTCACCGTCGCCCGCACCACACGGTTGAACTTCAGCTGCAAACGGCGCTTCTGCTGCTCGGGCAGCGGCACCGCCAGACGCACCTGGCGGGCCACCTCCGCGCCTTCGCGCAGGAAGAAGAACAGCAGGTACATCATGATGCCGAAGCTGATCACGAACTCGAATGTTCCCTGCCCAAAGTTGAACGCCTGGCTGGCCAGCACCTGGCTACCCTGGGTGGCCCACTTGCTGATCTTGTCGCGCAGCCCGTCGAGGTTGCCCATGCCCATGCTGTCCAGGCCCTGCTGGGCAAACGCCGGGAGCATGTCCTTGCCGCGCTCGACATAACCGGCAATATCCAGCTCCCCGTGCTCGATGCGCTGGTACAGGGCGGCGCCCTCCTGCACCAGCAGTGCACTGGTGATGATCACCGGCAGGATCGCCACCAGCAGGCATACCAGCAAGGTGGTAGCCGCGGCCAGGTTGCGCCGGCGGCCGAAACGCAGCAGCAGGTGACGCTGCAGCGGGGCGAACAGGATGCCGAGTATCACCGCCCAGAAGATCGCACCGTAATACGGCAGCAGGATCCAGACGAAGGCAATGGTCACCAGCGCCAGCAGTACTGCCAGGGCTTTGTTCTGCAGGGCGGTCTGGTTCATCGCGGGTCCTCGCATGGCTTATGCGGTATTAGTGCACCACGTCTGGGCAAAAGTGCCGCTTTTCCCTTGATGCAAATCAATACGCGCCGTGTCCGCCAGCCCTAGCATCCTCGCCTTTTGCCCCGGTGCGCACATGAACCCTACCGCCAAGCCCGAACTGCTGGCCCCCGCCGGCACCCTCAAGACCATGCGCTACGCCTTTGCCTATGGTGCCGACGCGGTCTACGCCGGCCAGCCGCGCTACAGCTTGCGGGTGCGCAACAACGAGTTCGACCATGCCAACCTGGCCCTGGGTATCCAGGAGGCGCATGCCCTGGGCAAACGCTTCTACGTGGTGGTCAACATTGCCCCGCACAATGCCAAGCTCAAGACCTTCCTCAAAGACCTGGCACCGGTGATCGAGATGGCGCCGGATGCGCTGATCATGTCCGACCCCGGCCTGATCATGCTGGTGCGCCAGCACTTCCCGCAAATGGCGGTGCACCTGTCGGTGCAGGCCAACACGGTCAACTGGGCCAGTGTGCAGTTCTGGCAGCGGCTGGGCCTGAGCCGGGTGATCCTGTCGCGCGAACTGTCGCTCGAAGAGATCGAGGAAATCCGCCAGCAGGTGCCGGACATGGAGCTGGAGGTATTCGTCCACGGCGCCCTGTGCATGGCCTACTCCGGCCGTTGCCTGCTGTCAGGCTACCTCAACAAGCGCGATGCCAACCAGGGCACCTGCACCAACGCCTGCCGCTGGAAGTACGACGCCACCCCCGCCACCGAGAATGCCACCGGCGACATCGTGCGCGAAGTGCAACCGACCCTGGGCCTGGGTGCGCCGACCGAGCAGGTATTCCTGCTGCAGGAGAGCAACCGCCCCGGCAGCGAAATGCCAGCGTTCGAAGACGAGCACGGCACCTACATCATGAACGCCAAGGACCTGCGCGCCATCCAGCACGTCGGGCGCCTGGCCACCATGGGCGTGCACTCGCTGAAAATCGAAGGCCGCACCAAGTCGCACTTCTATTGCGCCCGCGCCGTGCAGTCGTACCGCCAGGCGATCGACGATGCGGTGGCTGGGCGGCCCTTCGACCGCTCACTCATGGACAACCTCGAATCCCTGGCCCAACGCGGTTACACCGAAGGTTTTTTGCGCCGCCACGTGCACGACGAATACCAGAACTACCAGCGCGGCAACTCGGTGTCCGAGCGCCAGCAGTTCGTTGGCGAGCTGACCGGGGAGCGCGTCGACGGCCTGGCCGAGGTCAAGGTGAAGAACCGCTTCGCCGTGGGCGACCACCTGGAACTGATGACCCCGCGCGGCAACTACCACTTCGATCTCGAGCACATGAGCAACGGCCAGCAGCAACCGCTGCAGGTCGCCCCGGGCGATGGCCACACCATCTACCTTCCTGTTCCCGAACAGGTGCCGTTGGCATACGGCCTGTTGATGCGTGACCTGCCAACTTGAGCGAGGTGGCTAGAGTTCAATCCTGGTAACGGCGCCAAGCCGTCGGGCGCCCAACTCTTTACGGATCTGCTGACGAAAAGCGGCAAAACGTTCCACATCGAAACGGTAAGCAGTACCAGTGTTCCACACGACGATGTCACGCTGGGTCTCGCTCCAGAATCCGAAGTCCCGTAACTCGACGGTGCCGTTGAAACGGAAGGCGTAGACCGCCAGATGGATCTGGCCGGTCTCGTCCTTCTGGCAGGGGGTTATCAGAAACGATGAGGCGACGTCGTCCTGCCAGCCAGACTGCAAAAACTTCCTGGCGTGTGCACTGATTCGCAATTCCTGCATGGACGCACGCGCCAGCTGGGCCAACAGCGTCGGTGTGCTGCCTGTGCCGATGGGCCCGAGCCTGGTATCGAAGTCGTCATGGTCCCTGATGACCTGGGGCGGTAACTCCAGGGCGGCCGTCCTTACGCAGCCATGTTTCTCCAGGCGATTGCGGAAGCGGTCGAACCAACTCTTCCATAGCTCGTCCCGGTCGAGGAAGCGGCTTGCGAACTCGTCGGCATGGTCCAGCAACGTTTGCACGTCCAGGCGCTCCTCTTCAGACAGGTTTGGTCCGATACCAATCAGATTGGTCTTGGAGTACAACAGGCAGTCCAGTGGTAGGGTCATGATCAACCAGGCTCTCGGATAGGTCGGCCAAACGTTAGCCCGCATGTTGGCGGGCCGGCATCCGGAACCAGTACCTGGCAGATAAACCGGCCGCGCTGCGACTGGGGGCCACTTGCGCTATGCTGCTGGCCAACCGCTGGATACTGGACCGAACCTCGGGCCGCAACGACGCCGGACGCAAGCAAGGCGCAGGCCTGGTCACTGGTGTCCACCTGTGTTTCCAAAGGAGTGCTTCATGATGCTGCATAAACACTTGCTGACCCTGGGCTTGCTGGCCGTCACCGGCCTGGCCCAGGCCGCCGAGACCATCGACGTCTACCGCGACCCCAACTGCGGCTGCTGCAAGGCCTGGATCAGCCACCTGCGCGACAACGGCTTCACCGTCAACGACCATGTCGAGCCGAACATGAGCGAGGTCAAGCAACGCCTGGGCGTGGCACCACGCCTGGCCTCGTGCCATACCGGGGTGATCGATGGCAAGTTCGTCGAAGGCCACGTGCCGGCCGAGCAGGTGCGCCTGCTGGCCAAGCGCAACGACCTCAAGGGCCTGGCCGTACCAGGCATGCCCATGGGCTCGCCCGGCATGGAAATGGGTGACCACAAGGATGCCTACCAGGTCATCGGCGTGACCCAGGACGGCAAGGACACCGTGGTTGCCAACTACTGATGCTCAGCCTGTGGGCGCTGTTCCTCAGCGCCTTCGGCGCCGCCACCCTGCTACCGCTGCAATCGGAGGCTGTGCTGGTCGGTCTTTTGCTGCGCCAGCCCGAGGCCTGGGCCACCCTGCTGCTGGTGGCTACCCTGGGCAATGTGCTGGGCTCGGTGGTCAACTGGGTGCTGGGGCGAGCCATCGAGCACCTGCGTGACAAGCGCTGGTTTCCGTTCAGCCCTGCCCAGCTGGAGCGCGCGCAGCAGCGCTACCAGCGCTGGGGGCAATGGTCGCTGCTGCTCAGCTGGATGCCTGTGATCGGCGACCCGCTAACGCTGATCGCGGGCATCATGCGTGAGCCGTTCTGGCGCTTCCTGCTGCTTGTGGCCCTGGCCAAGGCCGGGCGCTATGCGGTGCTGACGATGGTCACCCTGGGCTGGTTTCACGCCTGGTAAAACCTGTTGGGCTGACAGGCGTATGTCGTGAGATGTTCGGCGCCTGTGAGATCGAGCGCCGCCCGCGCGGCGCATCGCGAGCGAAGCTCGCTCCTACGTTTGTTTCGGGCCAATTATTCCTGTGCGATTTGCGCGCGAACGCTTTGGCGCATGACTCGATATCGGGTGGTACAAACAAGGCGGTCGCGCGCGCTGGCACAGGCGATACTGGCCCGAAACAGATGTAGGAGCGAGCTTCGCTCGCGATGCGCCGCGCGGGCGGCGCTCGATCTCACAGGCGCCGAACATCTCACGACATACGCCTCCCACAGAGGCCCCTACACTTTCCAGACCTGCTCCTCTGTCCAGCCCAGCTCGGCAAAATCCCCTGCCCGCAACCCCGCCTCTTCCTCGCAGAAAAACTCATCCAGTTGCGGCGGCCTCACCGCCGTATCACTGAGCATCGCATGCACCTGCCCGCGGTGATGCACCTGGTGCTCGAACAGGTGCGCCAGCAGGCGCAGCCGTTGCTCGCGCTGTACCCGCTCGGGGCGCACGATGTTCACATAGCGCCCCAATTCAGCATCGCGCAGGCCCCGGCAATAGGTGATCAGCCGGTGATCGGCCTGGGCCTGCTCGGCATGCAGGTCGGTGCAGGTGGCGAAGGGCTGTTCCGGCTCGAAGAAACGCTCGCCGTCAGCGTCAGGCAGTTCGCCGCGCTGCTCGCACTCGAGCATGTGCAGGTAGAACCAGTCCACCGTCAGCAAGTGGTTGAGGGTGGCCTTGATCGACGGGAAAAAGCTGCAGCGCGGGGCGACGAACTCGTCCTGGGTCAGTTGCAGGCAGGCCTTGTACAGGCGGTGGTTGGCCCAGCCATTGTTGTAGGCCTGGGTCAGCAGATGATGCGACAGCGGCTCCATGGTTCGGCTCCTTTTCAGGCGAAGCGTTGCAGTTGCATCTCCCGTAGCCGGCTCAGGGTCCGTTG
>Ga0247821_10000306_pt1 | contig 27651 bp, 28 predicted proteins | sample 13C_Glycerol_Day_FD_192481 | JGI IMG/M metagenome (GOLD analysis project Ga0247821, IMG submission 192481) | Soil microbial communities from agricultural site in Penn Yan, New York, United States - 13C_Glycerol_Day14 | ecosystem: Environmental > Terrestrial > Soil > Agricultural land | place... | reverse complement strand
GCGCCCGCCCACGAACACGCCAAACCAGACCAGCCGGGCCATCCCGGCAAGCACAAGGCTGGCCAACGTGCTGAGGGTTTCACCCAAGAGCTGAACCTGAGCAAGGAGCAGCGCAGGGTGCTGCATCAAACCATGCGCGAAGAGATGGGTCAGCAAAAACTGATCGTCAGTCGCTACCTGGAGAAGCTGTCTGCAGCCGAACGCGAGGCCCTGGCCGCTGACCTCAAGGCCAGCCACGACCAGCAGGTAGCCAAATTCCTGGCCGTGCTGACCCCGGAGCAGAAAGACAAGGCCCTCGCTGCCTTCAAGCAATTCTCCCATGGCCCAGGCCATTATCGCGGGCTGCCACCGGCCAGGGGCGATGCGCCGGTAGCTGTGCAACTGCCTGCAAACATCCCTGTACCCGCGCAGCTCCCGGCCAATATGCCAGTGCCTGCCCAGCTGCCAGCCAACATGCCTGTCACCCAATAACGCCGGAGGCCCTCGCAATGAGGGCCTCTCGTGTTGCCGCGTCGGCTACAGCCCCAGATCGTCTTCGAGGATCTTGACCAGGCCGACTTGCGGCACCGCTTCCAAATCAATCCACGCACGATCGACATAGCCCTGGGCCACACAGGCCAGGCGCGCACTGTGGCTGAGCAGGTCAAACGCCTGGGCAAACTGCTCCGGATCCACCTTGGCAATGGCCTGCACTATCCGCTTGTGGTGGTCATAGTCGGACGTTTTGCTGCTATCCCAAAACTGAGGCGAATCGGGGGTGAAGACCAGGGCGGGGGTAACTTGCTCAGTCATGTACTGGGCCAGACTACCTACAGCGCCTTCCTCAGATGGGTAGTGGGTCAAATTGGGGAGTAACGTCCAGTCGTAACCCTCCAGAATGAAGCTCCCGATGTGTTCCTCTTTCCTGAAGGCGGTCGGTGTGCGGTCAGGATCTACATGGAACTTGACCCCCATCTCGTGCGCCAGCGCAAGGATCCCCTGATTCACCGTGCAGGCCTCAACCTCGGGCATCCTGGGGTGTTTGAGAATGGTGCGGATCAGCGCGTTGTCAATTATGACCCGGATGAAGCCGCCATTGCCGTTGAGCATTTGATGCACAATCGCTTCGATCAGGATCTGCTGTTCGGCCTCGTGCCCGAGCAGCCTCATCTCCCACCGACCTTGGTTGTTCATCAGGTCTTGCGCCTTTGCGCCACGGAACAATGCCTCGCCAAGCGCCGGGAACAGGGGGGTCAGTTCGTCCTTCAGGCCAGGGTAGAACAACCAGGCCGCTTCCAGCGACTCAAAAAAATGCTCGGGATTGGCCGCATTGATCGCATGGTTCAAGGCGGCACGCTGACCTCGAATCACCATGTCCAGCGCCACTACGGCCTGGTTGCTGCTCGATCCGGTAGGGTACTGCTTCAATGCGCCAGCGCTGACTTCACGGCGGATCTTCTCGATGCCGTGGGCTGCGACAAAGGCCTGCGGCTTCAGGAGCCTGGCGCCTATGTCCCGCTTGATCCGAGCAACCGCCGCATCGGGTGCGTCCAGGACATGCAGCTCGACAAGCGCGGCGGAGGCGGTCGCACAGCTGAAGGCTTGGATTTGGCCGTCGATGACCTCGGCCAGGATGACCTGAGGAAATGGACTGCGCGGTGGGGACTGAACCTTGGCGACACTGCCGTCTGGGTTGAGGCTAATCTGGGTGAAGAAGGCAGTGATCATTGAAGGGCTCCATGGCTTTCCCCGATTATGGCTGACCCGGAAAAATGGGGCAACTAAGTGTTGTTACCTCTATATTGGGAGTGATAGCCTATAAGCATAATTCGAACAATAATGAACAGGTGCTGCCATGTCGGAATTGAAACAGCCTCTCGACCTCAACCAGGTTAACGATTACCTGACGTCCCTGATGGTCTTGCAGAAGGCCGAAGCCAACAACGAGCTTGACCCGTACTTCAGGGGCATTGCGGATCAACTGGGCAAGAATACCGCCACCAACGCACCCTTCGAGTTGATCTCCAAGTCGTTCTCGCCGGAGAACTCGCTCGATATCAAACTGCAGTATGGCGATTATTGGGATCAGATCCATGGTCAGGTGAAGGCCGTGGACATGAAATCCAAGCTCGCGGTCGCCGGTTACAGCGCAGAAGAAATTGACTCGCTGCCGCCTGAGGTCGTACAGCACTTCGCGACCGTGGATGTTTTCCAGGAGCACTTCCCAACCTCGGACAAGAACGACAGCCTCCTGACCCGTCTGACCAATGGGAAGGATGCGCTGTTCGACGCCCTGAACTCCGAAGGTGGCAAGAAGGCCCTGACTGCGATCAGCCTGGGCATCTCGATCGGTACCGGTGCCATCGTCACCCGCATGGCCCTTCGTGGAGGTGCTTTCGTAGCCAGCCAGATCATCGGCAACGAGTCGGTTCAGGCATTTGCCTCCAAAATGCAAAGCCGGGTGGGCAACTACCTGGAGCGCATGGGTGTCCCGACTGGCACCATCGCTCAGAAATTCCAGGACTTCAAGGACAACGCCCGTGCGGTCATGGCCTCCGACACCTTCCAGCGCTATGGCCGACCAAGCCTGGCTCTGGCCGGCATTGCCATGGGCGCCCTGATGCTCGGTGATTTCAACCACGAAAAAGTCATCGACCTGGCCACCAACGGCTTCAACAAAACCGTCGACCTGGCTTCTGCTGGCGTTGAGCTTGGCGCGCAGGGTGCGCATGCCGCCAACGAAGGGCTCAAGGCGGCTGGCGAAGCCGTGCTGGAAACCGGTTCCAAAGCTGCCGACCTGGTCGCTGACGCGTCAGTCGCGGCTTACGACTCGGTCGCTCAATTCGGCTCCGAAGCTGCCCATGCGCTTTCCGGTGGCGTAGGCACCACCATGGACTTCGCGGCTGACACTGCCGTGGGTGCCTTCCGGGCTGCTGAGAGTGGTGTGATTGTCGCAGGTAAGACCCTGATTCAGGGTGTGGAAGCGGGTGCCCAACTGGTGGCCGATGGCGCCAGCGCCACCTATGACGCCGCGAGCTATGTTGCCGCCACCGCCGTCCAAGGCATCACTGAAACCACAGGCGCGGCCTCGGAGTACGTGGCGTCCGCGTACGATGCCACGGCCAACGGCCTGGCGAGTGCGGTCGACGGCGGTCGCCAATTCGTCGGAGACGGCTTGCATGCTGTTGGTGACCACATCACTGGCGCTGGAGACCTGGTTGCCGGCACTGACGCCCCAGCGACTGTGAATGATGCGCTTGCATCACCAGCAGACGCTACGTCTGCTTATGATGAAACCCAGGTGACGGCCAACCGTTCCCCCGATTTCATCGCCCCTTCGACTGGGTATTCGCCAGACTACATTGAGCCGACTGCGGCAGCAGAAACACAAGTTGCAAGTGCCGCACCTCAGGCTCACACCATTCACACCATTGAAAAAGGTGATTCACTCTGGAAAATTGCCAAGGAGCAGTTTGAAGCAAACGGGGTTCAGGCATCGAACGGACAGATTCTTGAAGCTTCGAAGGCTTTGTATGAAGCCAACAAGGAAATGATTGGTGCCAACCCAGACCTGATTTTTCCGGGCAAAGAGCTGCACATCAATCCAGAACTGTTCGCCGTCCACCCCGTAGCGGAGATCCCGGCAGCAGCTGTTCCAGAAGCTGTAGCACCAGTGGTGGCCGCACAAGCAAGCGAGCTTGATGCATTGAACAAATTGCTTGGCAGCAGTGGCAGCTTCCCATCGAGCATGGTATTCGCTGATGATCAGGCGGCGGATATCGTGGCGAAGGCCGGGATCGGAAACACCGTGGATCACGCTGCTATTCCCGATGCGAGTGCAACGCCAGTTGCTGATCCAGACATCAAGTCAAAGCTCGATGCACTGCTGAAAGAAACCCCAACCACGTCGGCCCCTGAGCAAGGGTCATTTAAAGATGCGGTGGACAAATACGCGAACAAAACCCCCAGCTTTACCCCACCTACCCTGTGAAAATGACCCCCGGCATGCCGGGGGTTAGAAACCCATTTTCTTGTCGTACGCTGCACCTTGAACCATATCTTGTTTAAGGGCAGCTACGAATGATTTGTCGTCCAGCAAGGTTTTGGCAAGAGTTGCAGGATCGACCGAGCAAGCCCCCTTGTTTACACACATCTCTACAGCACGGCGCACGCTGAGTGGGCCTGGGTTGGAAGGGTATGGGCTAGAGAGTCTGTTTCGGAAGAAATCCCCATCTTCCTTGACACCCTGGTTGACCAAGAATGCAAAGGACATCGCTCTTGCAAGAACTTCTTCGAACATCCTCAGTTGTTTACCCTTCGTGAGCGATGGCTCCAATGCAATGACGCGTCTTACCTGGTCGGTGTACCCGGTGGTGATCTCTGCAGCTTGAATCCGGCAGTGCATCAGTTCGTGCATCAATGTGGAGCCCACTTTGGACTCACCTTGACGAACGAACACCACGGTGCACAGCTTGCGATCTTTTCTTTCTGGCAGCGACTTATCGTAAGATGCCAGAGCAGTTACATCCGCAGTAGTTTCCACGCGAATGAGCGAGGCAGAAGCCTGACTCGTTTTGGAGATACCAATCTTATCCAGAGCTCCAGGCTGTAGCTCAGCTGAAAATTTCGCACGATTTCTTGCGTCAACGAAATATGGGCTGACAGTCGATGGCAGCACCTTTTCTGCATAGGCAGCCAGCTCATGACCTTGGGTGCCTGGACGGTACAGGTTCTCAGCTGTTGCGTTCAGGGCCAGGAGGGAGAGGGCGCTTGCCAGCAGGAATTTGGTGATTTTCATGGTGCACCTCGACTTCAGATACACTCAGTATACCTAGCGTTGCCATATTGTCAATATACTGAAAACAGGCATCATTGCAAAAAGTGGGATTTCTTCGACCCTTGATTTACGATTCGCCGTAAACGGTTATCATCAACTCGATCTCCACAGCGGCAACCGTACGATCAACGATTTCCCTCTCAACATCTCGGGTTAGCGAGCTTTATTCGGGAACAAAGCCGGCTTTCACGTTGAAGCGGTGGGCCTGGATCATGTCGGAACGCAGGTATTCGACAAACTCCCTGTCATCTAGCAGCCTCTTGGCCAGGGCCGCTACCTCGACCGAGCAACTATCCTTTTCGATGCAAAGGCTCATGGCTCTTGTGACACTTTTGGGGCCGGGGTTCATCGGATATGGCTTGTTCAACCGATTGACAAAGAAATCCCCGTCTTCCTTGATCCCCTGGTTGACCATGAAGGTCAAGGACATTGCCCGCGCAAAAACCTCTTCAAACATGCTCAGCTGAGGGCCAGCTGGAATACCGGCCACGGTTGCCGCAGCGCGGAAAGCCTGGTTGGTGTAAGCCTCAGTGACCTCGGCAGCACCAATTCTGCAGTGCATCAGTTCGTGCATCAGCGTCGAACCAACCTTGGCGCGATCCGATGCGGCGAAAACGACTACACAGACATTTCTTCTTTCGGTCTCCGGGATGATCCGGCCATACACGGTGAAGGCCGAAGCACGGGGAGCAGCTGACCAGGATTTGATGCTCAAGGTCTTCAGGCTCGCAGGGCTCAAGACCTTGTTGGCAGTGTCCGACAGCTGGCTTTCAAAAAACCGGGTGTCCTTGATCATTACGAAGTATGGGCTGACAGTCGATGGCAGCACCTTTTCTGCATAGGCCGCCAGCTCATGACCCTGAGTGCCTGGACGGTACAGGTTCGCGGCTGTCGCGTTCAGGGTCAGGAGGGAGAGGGCGCTTGCCAGCAGGTATTGGGTGATTTTCATGGCACGCCTCGACTTCAGATACACTGAGTATACCTAGCATTGCCATATTGTCTACATACGAAAAACAGACACCATTGCAAAATGTTGGATTTTTTTGACCTGTGATTTTCTATTCGCCGCAGGCGGCTGGATTCCCGGCTCCGCTGGGCTGATGGAGCAGGTCTGGGTTTGAGCATTTCCCACTTCGACGCGAAAGCGTGGCTTCGCTTTTTGTTTTTCGGGCCGAATGCCTGGTGGGCGTTAGCCTTTTCCATCCTGCGCACTTTGCTCAGTCAATGACCAGACGCTATAGCCTGCTCACCGCTGGCCAAGCGATTCGGCGCGAAGCGCGGCTCAGCCTCGCGCTCTAAAAGTTTGCCAGACGCTGGAGCCCACACCTCGATTCGGCGCAAAGCGCGGCTGCTGTTTTACAACCCCATGTCCAGGGTCAACGACCGCGCCAGCTGATCCTCCGAAGCCTCAGTCAGCTCCTGCCCGGTCAACCCCACGCCACAACACAACCGCACATCCGCAGGCACAAGCTCAGCCGGCAGGGCGCACAGCGCCCTTTCGAAAAGATGTCGATCGTAGTGAGGATCCCCCGTCCGACTGCCCAGTCCTGCAGTCATCCCGGATTCCTTGAGGAACGTTGCAAGGACAAGCTCTTTGAGGTCAAAAACCCCCAGCTCCTGCCCTCGGTTGAGGGTCAGGGCAACGAGTTTGGCCAGCGCATGGTGGTACAGAATCTCGGACGACTCAGCGTCCTTGGCCGGGTTATGGAGCCGATCCAGATAGGCCAGCAGGCGCTCGCCCATCACTGCCGTACTGGCAGCGTAAGAGCTGTAGCGACTGATGTAACTGCCGGTGATGATGTCGTGGTAATGATCCAGGTAGGCGTCGACCTGCTCACGGCCATAAGGGCCGTCGCTGTGCGAGAAATTATGCAGGAGCGATGGTTCGGGACTGATGAATGCCTGCTCGAAGAAATCCCGGTTATCGATCATGTGCTGGGAGATCATGAAATTGCTCAGGCCGCCGAGGTCGCCATAGGCGATGAACTTGGAGAATGTTCTGCACATCTGCAGGGCGTCGGCCCTAGTCAGGTGGTGGTTCCCAGGAAAGACAGCGCCAACCACGGTGAAATCATCAAATTCTGCGGTCAGGGCCGGGTATTGGCAGTTCCAGTCAGTCGTGAATACGTCCTCAAAGCTCACCGTGCCCCGTGTATCACGATCGATTTCATTGCGGAACTCTGCCGAGTTCATCTTGGGCTTGAGGAACGCTTTTATCCACCTGTAGGCCAGCTCATGACAAAGCTCTGTGGGAAGTGCGAAGCGCTTGATGGCAACGCGGGTCTGAGCCGAAACGGCCTCCAGGCTATGCCCATGAAACGCGATGTGGTGCAGCACCGAACGCGGCAGCGTATTGATCGGCGAGGCGTTGAGAATGACGGTGGAGCGCCCCGGCTGACCTGATTCGCCGTTGAGCATGGTGGGGTTGAAATGATTGAGCTCGAAGTTGACCGGAAGCGAATCGATCACCTGGCATCTGGGTTGCGACACATAATCACACAGGTACCGCAGCGCCCCGTCCAGGTGCTGACCAAACCGCAGGCGCATCAGCTCGGATGTGCCAAAGGAAGATACCGCACACAGCAGCGCACACTTGTGCAGCGTCGACATGCTCAACACCAGGTCGACCAGGTTCTGATCATTCCCTGCCACCCAGCGATCGCCCAGTTCGGCATGCATGATCCAGTTAAGCGCATGCTCATCCTGCTCAAGTCGCTGCATGAACAAGGCCACATCCAGCTCGGTCTCTGCATTTTTGCTGGCAGCGTACCGTCCAGACAGCGCATACATGCACAAGACCACCCTGTTTTGTGGCCCTGGAGAGTCGTCATTACAGAGGATTTGCAGCTCGCTGATATGCGTGAACGGATAGGGGGACGACAACGGCTCCTTGCGCTTCAGGACTGCCCTGAGCTGCTCGGTGTTAAACTTGCCATCGGTTTCGTTCCACAGGTCTTGCAGGTTGTTGAACTGGCTCATTCGAACTACTCGTTAAGGTACGGCGCGCTGATGGCAGCAGCCTTGGAAAATGTCTTGGTGCTACAGGCCCAGATCCAGCGTCAGGGAGCGCTCGCGCTGACTCTCCGAGGCGTGCTCCAGCGCGGCGGGCGAAAGCCCTATGCCGCAGCAGAGCAATACGTCCGGTGACAGCAGGGTGGCCGGCAGTGCCGCCACGGCTGCAGCAAATAGCCGGGTGTCGTGTCGAAGGTCTTCATTGAATCGCGCTTCATCTGACCTGTTCAGCCCGGTCTTTTTCAAAAACTCGCGAAGGCTCAACTGTTTGAGATCAAAGACCCCCAGCGCCTGGCCCCGGCGCAAGGTCAGCACGACCATCCTGGCCATCGCATGAGCATGCAGTTGTCCGTTGGCGTCCTCCGGGGCGACATCATTTACCGTGGCATGCAGGGAGCCCAGGTAGCTCAGCAAGCGTTCACCCAGCTCGCCAGGATGTGCCTGGACGGTGCAGAAACGGCTCAGGTAACCGCCCGTGATCTCATCTTCATAGTGCTCGATGTACCGATCGACCTGCGCTTTACCAAACGCGCCCTGCAGGTGCATGAAGTTGTGGAAAAGCGATGGCTCAGGGGCAATGAAGACCTGCTCGAAAAAGACCCGGAGATCGTCAAGGCGCTTGGTGATGGTCGCGGGGGTATAAGCGCTGAGCGAGGCGTACGCCAGGTGCTTGGACAATGCAGCGCTCATCACGCGTGCGTCGTGGGGGTGCAAACCATTTTGACCTGGCGCCAGTACCTTGAGGTAGTAGGCCACATCAAACGAAAATTCGCTCACCGGGTAGGTGGTGTTCCAGGAGGTGGTGAAGAGGTCTTCGAAAGACAGAATTCCCCCGGATTGATGGTGGATGCTTTGCCTGAACTGCATGGAGTTAATATCAGAGCCGAGGTAATACCTCACAAATTCTTCGGCCTGCTTGATGGCCAACTCAGAGGGAATGGTGAAGCGCATGATGCGCTGCCGGGTGGCATCCTCAATGGGCAGCAAGGCCTCACAGTTTCTCGAATGCATTTCGTGCAGCAAAGCGCGGGGCAAGGTGTTGACCGGCGAAGCATTCAACACCACGGCTGAATAGCCTGGCCTGCCGTTTTCAGAGTTGATCTGATTGCAATCCGTGAGCGTGAAATTCACGGGCATCGGATCAATCACCTGGCAGCGCTGCTGCTCCGCATACCCACAGAGATGCCTGAACGCTGAATCGAGATGGTCGCTGTAGAGGGCTTTCAATGCAGGGAGGCGCGGCAGGGTGCTCGACCAGAGCAACAGCGCCTGCTTTTGTTCCAGCGACAGACTCAGCACCAGATCCACCAGGTTCTGGTCGTTTCCCGCTATCCACAGTTCGCAGAACGTGCCGTGCACCAGCCAGTTCAAAGTGTCCTCATCGCCCCTGAAATGCTCGAACAGGGCAACGACTTCTTCGGCTGCGTCCTGGTCTTGCTCGTTATTTCGGAACTGGCAACGGGTAACCAGGCTGTTGAACAGCTGCATGGCTTTTCGACCGGGAGGGGTAATCCCGCCATTGGTAACGCCCTGGACGTCCTCAAGGTTGTCGAAGGGGTAGGTGGTGGACAGGCGGAACTGGCCTGAAAGCAGAATTTTTCGCAGACGGCGGTAATCAATTTCCGCATCCAGTTGGCTTTGCAGGCGCTCGGTGTCAAACACGGGCCTTTTCATGGCGTTCTCACTCAATCTCACGTTTACAGTCCCATGTCCTGGGCCAGGGCGCGTTCCCACACCCTTTCCGAGGTGTTATCCAGCTCATGGGGGGATAGCGTACCTCCCAAGAACAGCTTGTTCTCCGGCGTTTTGAAGCGTTCCGGCAGCAGATCAAAGGCCTCCTGCTTGCGCGAGACCTGGTATTGATTGTCGAAATTCACCTTATACAAACCCAGCTGCTGGCAAAAATGATCGAAACTGAGATCAATCTGCTCGACGCCCAGCGTGTTTGCCAGGAACTCCTTGCAACCCAGCGCCAGTCGCACAATGCCATATTGGTAGAGCAGCGTATCAGCACTGTCTGGAGCCATGAGCCTCAACTGAAAGTTGCGGGATGGCTCCGAATTCCAATCACGCTTGAGGTACCGATAGGCATTGGTGCTGACGGTCGACTCCACACCAGCGTCGAGATAGTCATCAATCAGTGCCGTGGTCAAACGGTCGGGAGTCGATGCCAGGAAATTATTGATCGGCGGTAGGCCAGGAATCTTATCCAGCTCATGGGCGAGGGACGCCCCTAAGGCGTCAGCTCCCAGGCCTATTGAGGTCTGGATAAAGGGCCCAGACCGATCAGCCATGGCGTAGGTATGGGCGAGCAGGCGCATGAACTTCTCAGCGCAGGCACCCTGCTCACCACTGAGTTCGTACAATATTGGCCAAAACCGCTCATAGCCGGTTCGTTTGGCGCGCAGAAATCCCCCGACGACCGGACTTGGCGTCAAGGTGAAATCGTCGAATGAAACAGCGTCGCCGAATTCTTTTTGCAGGTGGCTATGGATGGCAGGGATCAGGGGGATGTCTTTGCCAGGTGTATTGATCTCCTCCAGAATGGCCAGCTGATGGGCTGCTGCCATGGGGAACTGCGCCGCCAGCGTTCGGGTTCCAGCGTGCAGGGCTGACCATCCGGTACCCTGGCGGGCCTTGATCAGCAATGTTTTGGGCAGGGTGTGCAGGGCTGATGCATTGTGACTGATGGCGCTGATGGCTGGATCACCCGTGGTGGAGTTGATCATGGCCAACAAACTCGTGTCCGTGGGCAAAATCTGGAAGCTCCGCGCCTCAGGCTTGGAGCACAGGTCGCAAATCTGACTGATCGCCGTGTCCAAATGAGCCTGGTAGGCGCGATGGAGCGCGGGGGCGGGTTTCAAGCCGCCCAGCAGCAACACCAATGCCAGCTTCGAGGCCGAAGGCAGCGATTTGACCAGGTTGATCACGTTGAGATCATTGCCGGCCAGGTAGCAGGCTTGCGTCAGTTCGAAATGCAGCGCCCAGTTCAGCGCCTGCTCATCACGCTCCAGCCGGTGGAACATACTGTGAATCAAGGTCAGCGCGGTTCCCGGATCGGAGCTGCCTGCCCGTACGTAGGCCGTTTTGATGCCGCGAATACGTGCCGAGTTACCATTGGGATGCTGCACCTCGCTGAGGGTGTCAAAGGGGTAGGCGGCCCCCAGCTCAACGGCATCATCATCCAAACACTGAATAAGCTTCTCCTGGGAAAGCGCCCAAGCGTCTTTGATCCTGAATTCCATGGCCTGTCGCTCCGGCGCAGTCGTTTTCCCATTATCCCTTAGCTCAGCTGTTCGCACCTACATTTTTTTAGTATATTGAGTAGATATAGCGTGCAAGACGGCAATGGAGGAGGGTGCACATGAGAGCATTACTGGTAGGCGGTTTCGTTCGGGACACCCTGTTGGGTCTGAACCCGCATGATCGTGACTATGTCGTCATCGGCCAAAGCCCAGAATCCATGCGTGCACTGGGTTACGTCCTCAGCGGCGAACACTTTCCGGTGTTCCGCCACCCGGTCACCCAGGAAGAGTATGCCCTGGCCCGCTCCGAGAAAAGCACCGGCCACGGGCATGGCGCCTTCGAGTGCGCGTGGGAGGGGGTCACCCTGGAAGAAGACCTGTTGCGGCGCGACTTGACCATCAACGCCATGGCCTTTGCCGAGGACGGCACCTTGATCGACCCTTATGGGGGAGCAGCCGATCTGGAGGCCGGGGTGCTGCGCCAGGTCTCCCGTCATTTCCAGGAAGATCCGCTGCGCATCCTGCGGGTGGCGCGTTTTGCTGCGCGGTACCAGTTCACCGTACACCCTGGGACGATGGCGCTGATGCGGCGCATGGTCAAGCAGGACATGCTGGAGACGCTCTCCCCGGAGCGCCTGTGGCAAGAAACCCAGAAAGCCATGCTGACCGATCACCCCGGCATCTACTTCGACGTCCTGGACGCCTGCGGCGCCCTGGAGCGGGTCTTCCCGGAGCTGCACTGCCTGAAAGATATCCCGCAGCGCCCCGACTACCACGCCGAGGGTGACACCTGGGTGCACACCCGCATGGTGTTGGAGCAAGCCTGCGCCTTCAGCGCAGAATTGAGCGATGCCCGCAAGCTGCGCGTACGCATGGCCGCATTGCTGCACGACCTGGGTAAAGCCAACACGCCGTTCGAGGAGCTGTGGGCCGACAACGGTGATCTGATCGGAAGTCACCATGGCCATGAAGACCTTGAGCGCTTCGGGCCTCCCCTGCAGGCGCTATCGGAGCGGATCAAGATGCCGGGTGATGTTCGCCAGTTTGCGACCAGTGTAGCGCTGGTTCACCAGAAGGTGCATAGCATCTTCAAGGCGGGCGGGCATGGCCTGGTATCGCTGTACCAGACCCTCGACCTGAGTCGCAAGCTGCGCCATGATCCGTACATCCTCGACGACGTGGCGCTGGCCTGCGCTGCAGACACCCCTGGATGCCAGGATCTACACCTCTTTGACGACGTGACGGTGGCCTGCGATGCAGACGACGGTGTGTGCGAAGATCCGCACATCCTTGACGATGTGGCGCTGGCCTGTGCTGCAGACAACTATGGGCGCTTGACCTTGCTCAAGGACGGCTCCAAGGTGACGCCGACCAGCTATCACCAAGCCGACTACTTCAAGAAGGCCATGCTGACCATCCACGCTGTGGATCCGGGTACCGTCATCAAAGCAGTCCTGGCCAAGGGCCATGGTCTGAAAACGGCCAAAGAGCAACTCCTGGCGCGTCAACGCGGGTCGGTGAAGCCGATGATTGCTGAACACCGGGCGCTCGGCGACGATGCGATCGCCGAAATGCTCGGCACGCGAGCCTGAGGCCTGGGTTGTATTGGTGTGCCTCTGGGCTGCTGATTCATAGAACAAGGAAATATCGATGAAAATGCTGTACTGCCTGGTCTGCCGCGACGTCTTCAGCGTTCGCGAAGACCGCGAAAGGGCCTGTATTTGCGGCCAAAGCAAATGCCGGTACGAAGACGACTCGGTGACCGTGACCTACAGCGGGCCTGCGATCATGCTGGGTTTTGCCAACAGCCTGATGGCCGGCGCCATTCGCGATCAGATCACCCATCAGGATCACGGCCTGAACTACCTGCCATTTCCGATGGACGACCAGCTCAAAGGCCGGCAATTCCAGGGCTGGGTCATCCCGTACGGTGCAGACTCCCTGAACAAGCTGGATGACCACCCCGACTGGGACAGTCTCAAGGTGGCCCGCGAAGGCTATGTGGACACCGAGTAGGGCAGCCGCCCTACTTGGCCATGGCCTCTTGTGCTGCCGCCGTCAGATCCACCCCGGTGCGCGCCTTGTAGGTGCTGAAGGTGTCCTGCAGGGTCATCTCGAAGCACCGCTCAAAACTGTCGCCCGACACATCAGCCCACCCCTGGCAATAACCGGCGACCCAGACCGTCAACAGCTTGTTGAGCTTCTGGGGCGTGGCCTCGACTGGCTGGGGCTTGATCGATGGCAGGGTGCTGATGGCGGGCTTCGCCGGCTGCGCGGGTGTGGCGGGCGCCTGCTCCCATGATGCCGTGGCGCACCCGGCCAGTGCCAGGCCCAACAAGACCGGAGCCAGTACCGCTTTGAGGTGATGAATGATCATGCTTTTTCTCTCTTTTTATTGATCAAATCTGGATTTCAGGCAACTGTATTCAGCTGCAACGTCGGGACGTAGTAGGTGCTGCGCCCGCCTTTCTTGGAGACAGCCACCGGATTGCCCAGAGGATCCACCTTGCGCCCGTAGACCTGAAAGGTGGCTTGAAAACCACCCTTTCGGTTGTCCGCATCCACGTAATCGGAAATCGATGAGCCACCCAGCTCGATGGAGTGCAGCAGCATCTGCTTGATGGCCGGCACCATGGCCTGAGCCTGGGCAAGGCTCAGCCTGCAGGTGGGCATTTCGGGGTCGATGCGTAGCTGGTACAGCAGCTCGCACGCATAGATATTGCCGATTCCCGTCACGAATTTCTGGTCGAGCAGAAAGCCCTTGATTGGCCGTGTGAATTTTCGGGTCAGTGCGAACAGCTGATCCGCCGTGAAACTGTCGCTCAGCGGTTCCACCCCGACGTTGGCGAGGTATTTGTTGTCCGCCAAATCCAGCTCATGCAGGAGGAACCCAAATTTGCGGGCGTCGTTGTAGACCAGCTCGCTGCCGTCCGTGAACTGCAGGCAAACGTGGTCATGTTTGGCGGGCGCCGGGTCGATCAGCAGCTTGCCCGTCATCCCCAGGTGAACCACGAGATAGCCTCGATCCAGGACAAAGACCAGGTACTTGCCTCGCCGCTGCACGTCGACCACCGTGCGGCCAGTCAGGCACTCCTCAAGATCATCCTGCACCCGCTCGCGCAAACGGGACGTCAGGGTGGTCACCCTGGCGAACTCACGCCCCTTGAGGCGGGCCAGGCTGTTTTTGACACATTCCACTTCTGGCAATTCTGGCATGACGCCCTCGATCATGGTTTGGGCTGACACAGCGAGAGCCCCCGTAGGGGCTCTGCGCTCTTGTTAGGCGCAAGGGCCCTGGTGAATGAAGTACAGCGCCTCATGTTCAATCAACTGCTGCACCTCGCGCCGATACGTTTCATTTCCACGCATGAGCGCGATGAGCTGCTCATGAGCGTTGTCGGCGTCATCTGCCGTGAGGTTGATGATCACATGTCGCCCCTGGGCCACGCATTTCATCACCTCGGTCAGGACGATCTGGCTTTGCACATGGCCGAAGTACACGTGATCTGGATCGGCGCGCATCGCACATCTGAGTGCCTCACGCCAGACATCGACTCCCTTGTTCGTCCTGGGGGCGGGCGGCGCGTCAGTCCTCACCTGATGCTTGAGCAACTGCTCGAAGATCAGGCGCGTGGTCGCCGATGTGCTGCCGCTCGGGGCACTGGAGATGACCATCAAGCTGGGTTTGGCGCCCGATTGGAGACGCTGGCCGAGGTGGGCGATGATTTGCTCATGGCCCGTGAAGCGCACTTCAGCCTCGGGCTGATCCGATGGCGCAGTCTCCACCTGGACACTGGCTTTCAGCGGGTAGCTGGGTGGGCAGCGACCCTGGCTACCGCACAGAGCATCCCAGGAGGGAAAATTGTGCTCCCTGGCAACGAGTTCCAGGGCCTGCGAGTGGGTGACGGGCACCCCCAATACGGCCTGAATGGATGTGCGGCGAAGTTTGGCCATCGCCTTGTATTGCGAAATGTTCATGTCTGGCGCTCCAGCATTCCAGGCACCGCAGAGCGGGTTCGGAGTCCTCATTCTCGAAGCCTGGCAAGAGTCTACCAATGGCATCATACCGCTCTCACTTTCACCGTACCGCAAGTGCGGCGAGGACGACAGGCAGTGAGCGCCCTTGATGCATACCTCTGGAGACTGGCGGAATCTGCAGAGGTATACATCACAGTCGTAAACTTCAGTGATGCATGTCGATTGTTCGGGCAAGACAGGCGCCCGTGTTCAGGATGCGCCTTGCCTTGCCGGGGAGCAGTCAGTGCATCCAGGTTGCGGTCACCACCAGGGTGCGAGGCTCCTTCGCGGGCTTTGCACCCTCCTGCGCGCCAGTGGTGCCCAACGAATAGCTGACGCCCAGGGGTTGGCCGTTGGTGAGCTTCAGAGGGGTGTTGAGCCGGCTCGTGGCAACGTTCGGCAGATCGACCAAGGCCGGCTGTTTGTCGAACCTGGCGTCGATGAATTTCTCCCGATCGACCAGCAACAAGTTCGATGTGAGAATGCCCGTGGCATCGACCTGGTTGCCGGTCAGCTCGATGGACACCTGGTCGTTGAGATAATCCAGGGCCATGTCCTGGCCTTGGCGATCGATCTGCGCAGACTCCAGGCGGACGCCTTTCCCCATCGGGGCGCTGGTCGTGAAGCTGTACACCAGATGGCCATCCTCGACGATCTTGACATCGTAGGTGACAGGCTTGGCAGCCAAGGCTACCGTGGAGAGGAGCAGGGCGGGCAGCAGCAGGACAAGGCGTTTCATTCAATTTTCCTTAAAATTAGTCGACAGTGATGCTCAAAGTGCCCTTACACCAGGATTTACTGGCATCCAGGCAGAGATTGTAGGCATGCTCATAAGTCTTTCCGCGCTCCAAAACATGCACACCACCTGCCTCATATTGCCCCTTTGTCACGTCATTGACAGCAGCGCCTTTGACAGTGGTTGAATCGACAAATGAGATATCCAGAGAAACGGTGCTGCGGGTGGTGTCAACGACATCAAGCCTGAGCTTCACATCAGAGTAGGTATCGATGTGTTGCTTACGGCTTTCAGACTCGATATGTTGACTACCAGGTTGTGATAGCTTGAGCAGCACCGAGTGTTGAATTGTACTTTTCATTTCCAGCAGCGGCACTCCGGCATGTGCCACCTCAACTTGAATCGGAACAGGTGCATTTTCTGGAGTTGCAGCTGCCAGGGCGTGCCCGTAGGTGAGAAGGGCGATCAACGAAACTGCGAAGAAACAGCTTTTTTTCAGAATGTTCATGGGTGTCCACGTCCTAAAAGGAATTTCAAAGAAGTGCAGCTGGCATCACCGCCACAGGATCCGCAGTCGGGGAGATCCGGCAAGCGGCATTTGGACGCGTCTGGCAGGCAGTCCACAGCATCACCCGCCAGTTCCGACAAACAGCAGCCACTGCTGGGAGAACCGCCGCCCGAGCTATCATTGCGCCGCTTACGGTCTTGCGCCTCGCGCTTCTTGCGCTCCCGGCGCGTTTCGGCTGCTTCCTGACAGGACAGGAAGCGCGATCTGATCGAACTCAGGCCGCGAATCAGGCCTTGGGTTTCAAGGATCTCCAGGACAGCCCCTGAGCAACCTGGGCCCCCGTGCTCAAGGGAATGGGCGCAGCGGTAACCTTTGCGCGGCGACAGATGTTTTTGATAAAGGCCGATGCCGAAGCGATAGATGCCCATCATTCATATCCTGAAACCAATTCACTTCAATATACGCCTTAATCGCAATGTTGCCAACTGCATATTCGTTGCCAGGGGGCGCCCAGACCCGAGATAATGTGGGCACAATGTAGCCACAAAAGGGAAATCCCATGAGCAAAGACACCATTGTTCGCTCACGTGTAGACAGCGGGCTGAAAGCCGACGCTGAAACCATCCTTCATGGCCAGGGGATTACCATGTCCCAGGCCATCAACCTGATGCTGCGCCAGGTCGTCATTCAGAACAAACTCCCCTTCGACATGGCAGGGGCACCGAAGCTCAATGCGCGGGCGCAGGCGCTCTGCGATGCGTACGATGCAGGGGAAATACCCACCACCGAGTACCCGGATTCGAAGGCGTTCTTCGCATCCCTGGGGATCAATTGACCCGCCATGAAAGCTGAGGGATGCTTGACGGGCGAGAAGCCCCGAGGTCACGCAGGTTGATCAGGTGCTGCTGCTTGACCCAGCCAAGGTGCGAGTCACCGGACTTGCTGATGAACTCGACCTGACACCATGACGCTGTGCAGGCGAGGAGGCCCACCACATCGGCGCGAACGAGGTAGCGGGCATGGGCGGCCTGTTCTTGCGGGGTTTGATACAGGTGCGCCCTCGGCTCTTTCACCCTGGCCATCCCGATCCACTGCTTGGGTTCGACCAGGCTCAACGCCAAGCCTGAGTTGATCTCCGGTGGGAGCAACATGCCGCACCCAGGCATCTCAGTGGCCGCTGCAACCGAGAACGCTACGCCATCACCGTCCGCCTGCAACTTCCCGGTGAAGCCTGTGGGCGCCCTGGTCACCAAGGTGGCATGTCCCATTGCGTCGACCGGGCCGCTCATGGAGAACGAGCAGGTGATCCGCGTCGCGCCTGGCATTTCATCGTAGTAATGGCCTTCGACGTAACCATCGGGCGTCACCGCCAGCAGCAACTGCTCGTACTGACCCGAGTGCAGCGCCTGCGCAGAAAGGGTTGTTGAAATCAGCTGCAGGCTCGCGGCAAGCAGCAGTGCGGGAATTTTGGGCATGACCTGCACACTCTGTCTAGATCCATCCTGTCACGGGATGTTTTGAGCCAATACAAACAACCCCGTTTGCAGAGAGCTTCGGGCATTTCTGAAGGGGTCGCACAGGTATTTATAACAGGATCTTCGTGAAGCGACATCGTCAGCTTGACAAGAAATCGAGCGAATTCGGGGGACAAGGTATAAAATGCGCCCCGCAACTCATCAGCTGACCGAAACCCTACTGGAGAAAATGTTGAAGCTTTCGAACCCTGTCGCCCTTCGAGCCTTCGAAAAAGCACTCACCAAGGTCAGGGCAGGCCCTCGACCACGCCCGAAGTTCAGTAGCCGCACGGCTGACAAATTTGTCATCAGGGGCTATGTGGAGCTGTTTGAGGAGCTCAAAGGGATTGGCTTGCACCAGGGCCGCAGCATGAACTCTGAAGCCGTTGCAGCAATTCTGGATAGCCTGGAAGGGAACCTGCGGTCGACGGCGAGGGTCAGGGTTTTGCAAGCTCACCTCGGCAGGCGATTGAGCGCTGAGGTCATGGCTGAAGTGGGGGTTTTCGACCTCACCGTTTGTGCAAAGCCCCAGAAGTTTGTGGTTCGTCTTCCGCCGAGCGTTAGAGATGTCATTCGCGATGGCGTCAAGAAGGTAACTACTGGGGAGGGTGGAAAAATTTCCATGCGTGATTGGGTGCTAGAGGCGCTGGTAAAGTGGGTTAACTCTCAGCGTCAGGAATTCGCGCTGCTGACCACCATTATTGAGGTCGACAAAAGCTTGCTCGAACAGTTTTGAGCCTAGAAGGCCGGTTGTTTCAATCCCGGCCTCCATGATTCCACAGGCTCGCCAACCGCCTCATATCCCACTTCAATCCGCCTCGATGTGCACCAGTTTTTGACTACAGTGCCGGCACTGAAAAATCCTGGCGACAAGCCAGCCACCTTCCGCCTCCAGCTCATCAACATATTCATCGAGATCTTCGTGTTCGCCGCAATAATTCTCCTGAATTTGCGGGATTACCTCGGCGTGCTCCTGCCTGATCGTCTTGCCATCACAAGCCCCCAGGAACACGGCTGCATCAGCACAATGGGACAGCCAGATCTGATCCTGCCAGGTGTTGAAGCCCGGTGTACGCTGGCAGATTTCATCCTTCACCGCCCGACTCACCTCCTGGTCATTCTGATCCTTCAGGATCAGGTTGGGGTCAGAGAACTCCAGATCAAGCGCTGAATGCGCCTCTCCACTGGCAATGCACCAGGGGCAGAGCGGGATCAGGTTGCCTAAATTAGGGTAGACAGGGCCCATGTACTGAAAGCCCCGGCATTGATTACAAACCCTGCAGGCCTGATCGGAAGGGATGAAGGTGTCCGTTTTGAAGGGGTCGGGATGATAGCTAAACACGGGCAGATTCATCGAACATTTCCCAGGTTGGGTGAAGGAGTACACATGTACTCCTGGCGTAACACCGTAGATTGATAGGCTCTGAGCGCTGCTATGCACTCTCAGTGTGACACCAGGTAGGGCTGGCCGCTCAGCTGGACTTGATGCCGGTGGTTTCAGCGCTCGAACGTGATGGAGGCCTGATCCTTGATGAGATCCTGCTTCTGCAGCGCGTCCTTGAAGCTGGCGCGCACCAGGTTGGTGGCATCACTCAGCCCATAATCACTGCCACTCTGAATCGCCCTGCGCATGACCACACCCCCGCTGGTTTGCTGGTAGATGGCATCTTTTTCCGCCGTGCGTTCGGCAGTGGTGCCGGCGAACAGATCGCGCAGGCCCTTGCTGCCTTCAATATGGTGCTGAACCTGAGCTTGCGACATGCCCAGCGTCACCAGGGCGGCCTCATGGTTCAGGGCTTGTTTTTCCACCACCTCGGTCGCCTGAGCCAGATGTTCTGCATCGACGGCGCCAGTGCTGAGCGTCTGTTGCTGATTGGCAACCGACTGCTGGCTGAGCGCCATGAACTCAATGGTGGCTCGGTGCAGCGCGCCGTCATCGACCAGCGCGTCGAAACGCTCCATCATGGCCCTTTTGGCAGGCTCCACCCCAATCGTCAGTTGCCCGCGAATATGCACCTCTTCGACGATCGACTTGAAGCCAGGGGAATTGACCGAGAGCTTGCCGTTTTCGTAGAAATGGTCTTGGAACAGTTGATTGACGTAGTCCGTGACCTGCTCATGTGACTGGCCAATGAAGTCCGCAGGATTGACGCCTTTGGCTTGTTCATCGGCCAGGACGCGATAGACCGCCAAGGCATCGGCGTGGTCGAAGTCCCATTTCACGGCCTGTCGGTAGTTGTTGATGACACCCGTGAAGCCGTCGTACGAGCCGGTGAGCGCTGCCGTTTGATACACCGCGTGCAGATCCGCATAGGCTTCTTTCACCGCCGTGGTGTACAGGTTCGCATCAAAAGCTGCCATGCGATTTTCCAAGACATAATCGGCGCCCTTGGCAGCAACCCCGGCCAGGTCGACCGTGCCGTCGCCTTCCAGCGCTTGCACCAGGGCGATATTGATCACCGAGTTGATGTTGGCCCCGGTACCGGACAGGTCTGCTTTAAGCCCTGGCATGACCGAGAAGTCGATGCAATGGCCCATCTCGTGGTTGGTATTGCTCACCCGCGCCAGCTCGGAATTGACCAGGAGCAGGTCGCCACGGGCACCGTGGAACGACAGGTTGTCACCGGCCTTGACCCAGCCCTTGTCCTGGAAGTTGACGACACAGCCGGGGTCTTTCATGTCCATCACCACGGGTGTCGCCCTCGGCACATCGGGCAATCCCTCGTAGGTAACGTCGCGCCCCTCGACCAGAAAACGAACCTTCTGGCCGTCCATGCTTTTGGACGCAAAGTAGCGGTTGCTGCCGAAGTCGGCGGACTTGAGCATGGCATTGTCCTGCACAACTTCCTGCTCAGGCTGCACCTGGAAGTCAGCGGCATTGGCGAAATTCTGGGCTGCCATGAAACCACAGGTCACCAAAAGTGCAGAAGCAAGGAAGCGAGACGGTTTTTTCAGGATCATGGCATGCTCTCGTTTATGGCTACTATTGATGTATTGTCAGCTAAGACGGCGCGCTCAATCAACGGTTAAAGCGTGTTTTCCCGCCATTGGAATGCGTGCCATCCGGGTTCGGAATCGGCACAGCGCCGGCATTCCCCAGGGGGGAAGGCAGTCATTATATTGAAGTCAGGCGCTTGCCAAGGCCGCCGCGCACAGATCAAGGATAGGCGGCCTGATCGTTTTGTCGACAAACACACCACCTGCGCACAACCGATCGCATGCCCCAACAAAAAAAGCCGGCTTGGATCAGCCGGCATTCATCTCGGGAAGGGGTTTCCAGTGGCATGGCTACTGGCAAAACGGCTTGAGATCAGACTTCATGCAGATGTGCTTTGGGGTCACGGCAACTCCAGGCTCCGTTCTGTCGCATCCAGGCGTCCCGCGCAACCATGTAGTTGACCAGGGATTGCCCATATTCCGATTCATTGGGCAATTTCGTTGCCAATGCCGCGTTGCTGAGCTGACCCACAAACAACGCGGCATCTTCGAGTCTGCGCGCTGGATCGGCAAAAAGGCGCGGAAAGAACGATTGAGCGGGTTCGGCAAACGGGTACACGCAGACTTTGTCGAATGGGCAGCGGTAAAACAGCTTGGGCTCATCACCCGCCATCATGATGACCCGCCAGGGGTCTGGGGAGCGATATAAGCCTTGGCGGGCCCGGTCAGTCTGCGTGAGCACCAGGAGGGACTTGTTGCGAAATGGCCCCTGCGCACCGGTCAGGGCTGGGAAAGTCACGTCAAAATCGGTACTTTTCCCACTATCAATAACCTCATACCCTCGCACGGCCAGCATCCCTGGCATGTCCAGTTGCTGCGGCGTAAACCAGGCGCCCAGTTGTGCCAGGAGGGCCTTCCAGGCTTTCCGCATCTTTTCTTTCGGAAGCATTTTCGGGACATTGTTTGGCTCTGAGTATTCGCAAAGATAAATCACCACACCTGATGAGTTCCCCAGGTGCGCCTTATTTATAACTTTGAAGCTATCCGTGGCCTCGATGTATGCCGCGTAAAGGCCAGGCTCTTCCAATATCATTCTGGGAAAATACGTCCCCACGGGGGCAAAGCCACCCAGCTCGATGAGGATGGGAAACTGATCGGGTTTGTTGCGCTGATATTCAAATTCGTGTTCAAGCACCAGGTTTGCACCCTTATCGGGTGCAGTGGCGATGAGCCGATGGGCCTGTTTGACGTCCTGGTAGCCGGAAGGAGAGTGCAAACGCCCCTTCTTCAACGCATCCAGAAAACGATTCCAATCGGAGTAGTGGTAGGAGGCGGCAACAGCCTCCAGTGCCTGGGCCAGCGACATTGTTAGGCCCAGGGCGGTCATGCGTTCCACCATGCCACGGGCAAGCGCCTTGGCGCCAGATACGGTCAAGTCGTTCATAGATCTCTCCTGCGGTCAGCGTTGCCTCGCGGCGGGTGCTTGCGTTGCCCATGCCAACCAAAAGAGTCGATGATGACTTTAGAGGTTCGATGATCACCTTCGCCATACCCGTAGGGTGCAAGCTGCTGGCGGTGACAAGCCATACCGAAACTCTAACATCCGGCATGGATTTGTCAATATTCACTTAAACCAGATATTCAGCTTGATGTCACAGGCAGGTCGATTCGAATGGGGCCTTGGAATCCTTCCGGCGCCACCACTGCCAGGCCCGAGGGGGTGACCAGCCCTGCGCTTGCGCGGCGGCCTCACAGCGCGTCCTGGCCTCGCCTGGCGTTCCGCCAAACTCAGTGATGAGGCGCTGCCGCGACCAGGGCAGGTCGGTGACGGTAAGGGTGGCAACGTATTGATCGGGCATCTCACCTAAGCTCATGCATCCTCCAGGTTGGGCGGAATCCAGATACAAAAAGGCCAGGCATTCATGACGAACCCTGGCCCTGTGCTACAGCGTTGATCAGTCGATGAACCCCTGAACCAACACTCGCACGCTCTGGTCATCGTCCAGGGTCTTCTGGGCCTCGGTGCGGCTGGCACCGAGGTTGCGGCCTTGGAAGTAGAAACCATCCGCACGCTTCTCGATGACGTCGCACTCAACGGCCACGTCAATCAAGAGGATCTCATCCGGATCAGGCTCCTCGTTGACCGGGGGAAGCTCACCCGTCGCCGACTTCATCAGCGATGCCGACACCGAGCCCACCTTTACGGCAGGTTCGGTTGCTGCAGTACTTTGCGGTGCCGATGCTGCCGGGGTGCTTGCCGTGGACTTCTGGGGGCTGGCCGCTGACTTGGTTGCCGAAGCCAGGCTGGTCACCGTGGCGGGGGCGGCATCGTTTCTTTCAGCCGGGATGGCCTTGGCCAGATGCTTTGCCCGGATGGCTGCCTCGATCTCGTTCGAGATGGCGGGGTTATCCAGCAGGTACTTGGCGGTGTTGGCTTTGCCCTGGCCGATCTTGTTCCCCTTGTAGGAGTACCAGGCGCCGGCTTTTTCGATCAGGCCGTCAGCAACACCGATGTCCACGAGTTCCAGCGGTTTGGCGATGCCCTGGCCATAGAGGATGGCAAACTCGGCCTGGCGGAAGGGTGGGGAGACCTTGTTCTTGACCACCTTGACGCGGGTTTCGCTGCCCACCACCTCGTCGCCTTCCTTCACGCTGCCGGTGCGGCGAATGTCCAGACGTACCGAGGCGTAGAACTTCAGCGCATTGCCCCCGGTCGTGGTTTCCGGGCTGCCGAACATCACGCCGATCTTCATCCGGATCTGGTTGATGAAGATGACCAGGCAGTTGGCGTTCTTGATGTTGCCGGTGATCTTGCGCAGGGCCTGGGACATCAACCGGGCCTGCAACCCAGGAAGTTGCTGGCCCATCTCACCCTCGATTTCCGCCTTGGGTACCAGCGCGGCCACGGAATCGACGATGATCACGTCGACGGCATTGGAGCGCACCAGCATGTCGGTGATCTCCAGGGCCTGCTCACCCGTGTCGGGTTGCGAGACCAGCAGGTCATCAACGTTGACACCCAGCTTGCCGGCGTATTCAGGGTCGAGCGCATGCTCGGCATCGACGAAAGCACAGGTGTGACCAAGCTTCTGCGCCTGGGCAATCACCGAAAGGGTCAGCGTGGTCTTGCCAGAGGACTCGGGGCCATAAATCTCAACGATGCGGCCCTTGGGCAGGCCGCCGATGCCCAGCGCGATGTCCAGCCCCAGCGAGCCCGTCGAGATGGAAGGAATCGGCTGGCGATCGTGATCGCCCATGCGCATGACCGCGCCTTTACCGAACTGACGTTCGATCTGTGACAACGCGGCGGCAAGCGCCTGCTGCTTCTGGGGAGATTGAGACATAGAAACTCCGGGAAACGGGGTGGGTAGTGCTCCATATTAGGGGGCACAGGAATTTTGTCAATAATCGACTAACGCCGTCAGTCCGGCTTTTTCTCAGTGTCGGAATTTCAACCTTGCACTCAGCATTGGTGGTGCTTTGGCGACGAAAGCATTGACAATTTGTCAATAAACGGTAAACTCGACATCATGGAAAAACACAGGACATCACGACGATGTTTGCATACACTCCCTTGAACACGGCAACCGCCGCGCACGTCAGTCGGATCAAGCTCTTGCCGAACGAGCGCTGCAATGAGCTGCTGGCCAATATCAAGCACGACAACTGCCGGAAATCCTTCGATGCGGTGGTGACCGGCTTCATGCCGCTGGCCCTGAGCGTGGCCATGAAGTTCCGTCATCGGGGTGACATCAATGACCTGTTCCAGATCGCCTGCATGAACCTGATGGATGCGGCACGCACCTTCAATGACGGCTTTGCGACCCACTTTCCAAGCCATGCGCGCACCTGGATCACCTTGGGCCTTCGCCGACACCTGCTGTTCGAGTCGCGGCTGATCAAGGTGCCGGAGAACCGGGCGATTTTGAAATGCTATCGGCGCATGCATCAATTCAGTGCAGAGAAGGCACCTACCGTCGCGCAGATAAGCGCCTTTGTCAAAACCCACGGTGTGACCAAGGATGAGTTCCAGGCGGCCTATGAGCTGTACTTTGCCACCTATGAATCCACCAGCCAGGGGATGGATGATGATTCCGACCCGCTTGAGTCGCGTCTCTCCAATGGCCTGACACTGGAGGACGAGGTGATCGCGGCGGACGAGCAAGCGGCTACGGTGAAAACCGTGGATCGCCTGATGAATGTGCTCAACGAACGCGAACAGAGCGTGATCCGCGCCAGGGTGCTGCAGGACGAGCCTGTGCAATTGCGCCTGGTCGGGGAGGAGATGGGCGTTTCCTACGAGCGCATCCGCCAGATCGAGAAGCAGGCCATGAACAAGATCCGCATGGCCGCCTGATCAGCCTGCCTCGCAATCTTTGCTGTCAAACGCCGGGCGTGTAGCACGAGCGCGTCTTTCCTATGGCCTGTGCGGTGACCCATGATCCGACGCTGCGCAATGCCCTGATCGCGCCGCAGGGCGCCTGGCGGCCTGTTCAGTAGCGACGGGTATCTCACCAGGGGCAGGCCGCAAGCCCGTCATCAACGATCGGCTCACGCGTGGCCCAGCTGCCATTCTTACAGCTCAGGCGCGGGCCTGGCTGTCGCTTGCGGCCAGCGCATTCAGGGCGCCGCCATACACTTCAAATCAAGGCTCACCAGGGCTTGGTTGCACATCGACGTGGCGAATCTTGCCATCGCTCCCCATCTCAAGCCCCTTGGCATAGCGTTGGGCTTGCTGTAATTGCCAGGCAATGCGATCCCCTTTGACATGAACACACAGTCCAATCGCCCGCAGGTGACCGATCGCGAGTAACGGATCGCCATTGGCAGCGCGCAAGGCCTTGCGACAGTCCGTAATGGCTTCTCCGGTGAACTCGCGCATCGCCTTGAGGGCTTCGACAATGACCGCAGGGTCTTCGTAAGGGGGCATGGTGTCTTGCTCCAGGGGAATCGTTTCTTCCCTCGGGGGCTTCATCCCGAGGGCTGCTGTTCTGAATCTATGGGTCGTCCCTCATTCCCTTCGCAGCCGATGGGCTTCGGTATAGAATCAAGGGTAAAGACGCTTTAGCCAATTATTGACTACAGGCTTTCAAATAACAACAAGAAGGGACTTCACCATGAGCGAGCGCATTATTTTCCTCGACACTGAGTTCACGCAGCTTTCAGATTCCGCCTGCCTGATTTCCCTGGCCTTGGTGGCCGATACTGGAGAGCACTACTACGTGGAGATCACCAACGGGTGGTCGGTCAACGACTGCTCCGATTTCGTCAAAAGCATTGTGCTGCCACAACTCTCGCCGCTGCGACACGGGCGCAGCGCAGTCCAGGCAGGCATTGAGATTCAGGAATTCGTGGAGTCGCTAGCCGGGCCGGTCAAGATTGCAACCGACTGCGCCGATTTCGACTGGTGCTTTCTCTGTCAGCTCACGTTTGATGTCGGGTTGTGGCCCCAAAACGCCAGCATTCACTGGGTTCACGTCAGCTCGCTGTTGAGTGAGGAGGACATCCTGACCTACCGTGCTGCAGCACCGCATCATGCACTTAAAGATGCACAAATTTACGCCGACCTGTTCAATAAGCGAAGAAAGGGAAACAAATGAGGGTTGGATAACATCGTGCAACGATTAGTAGCCATTTGATATTGGCAGTGGGCATCATATGCACTACTATCAGGAAAAGGCTTTGAGGCGCATTGCCCTAACTGCTGTGAGGTTGTTGCGTTATGAAGCTGCTTACGGGTATTGAGCGAAAAGAGTTTCGTGGCTGGTCGGGTGGACGACTGGATATCGTCAAATTGAGCGGGGAAGGTTTTCAGATCTTCATCCACTCAGAAGGTGACACGCTGGGTGTCCAGGTCGATCAGGATGAGGCCAGTAAAATCGCCGACCAGATGATCGCTCTTTGCGCACTCTGTTCACAACGAGGCTCGCCAGAAACGGGTCGCACTTCCTTGCAATTGGCAAATCCGCTGGGTGAAACGTTGGTGGTTCAATACGTCAATGATGGCGAGCCGTTCCGTGAGGGCGTGCGCCTGGCCTTGGCCGCCAAGGATCGTTGGGATCTGGGTGACAGCCTGGATTTCGAGCAATACGAGGCGAAGGAAATCGCCAGGTTTTTGAAAGAAGTGGAGTAATAGCGCTTCTCTGCGATTCGACTTCTAGGTCAAAATGTGAAGAAAGGAGAGATAACGTGAAACCTAATCCATTGCTGATCGAGCTGTACGAAACGGACGAGGCTGGAAAGCCAAAACCTTTGTTTGAAATCAAACATGGCCCGCCGCCCCAGAAGTCTCAACTCATTCTGCACCATGCGCTGCATGCTCTGCCGGCGCTCGAAGCCATCGACAAGCGGATTGACGAAATCCTCTCGTCCCTGGGGAAGCGCGGCCAGTCTGTTACGGAGCTGATGGATGAGATGGAGGCGCTGCAGATCCATGGCTGCAAGCTCGTCGCCCAAACCGTTTACCTGGATACCAGCGATCGGAATTCGTGGCTGTCCATTAGCCAGTGCATGACCCACCAGCCTCGGTCGAATTCGGTCTATGGCTCCCACGCCAAAAATCTGCAGGCATTCTGGAAGGGGCGCTTGAAACCCGCGACCCCAAACGCCGAGCCCGCTGTCAGCCTGTGAGAAATGCATGAATCGCGCAAGAGAGTTCAAAGCCAAGCTCCACAAACGCTTCGGTGGCCTCCAGGCCATCGGGGCGTATCTTGCGGATCTGCTTACTGATGAGACCGAGGAGGCGTTCACTGCCAACCCGGAAAACTGCGGCGCCATGTTTCGGGCGACCCACCGCCTGGCCAATGGCAAGCCGATGTACGATGCGCGCAACTGCGCCGACTACATCCTCGATTCGGTAGAGGAGG
>Ga0247821_10000304_pt1 | contig 27688 bp, 27 predicted proteins | sample 13C_Glycerol_Day_FD_192481 | JGI IMG/M metagenome (GOLD analysis project Ga0247821, IMG submission 192481) | Soil microbial communities from agricultural site in Penn Yan, New York, United States - 13C_Glycerol_Day14 | ecosystem: Environmental > Terrestrial > Soil > Agricultural land | place... | reverse complement strand
GAGGTCGACGCCGGAATTGTCCGCTTTGACGCGAACCTTGACGTTGTAATCGACCACTCGTTTGAGAGGGACCAGGATTTTCATGTGCATTCTCTATTTGGCGATAACAGGAAAAAAGGCCGAAATGACCTGCCACTCCACTCTTGTTCCCGCCTGAAAAAATGTCAACATCTAAGTCGACTAAAACTGACATTTCGTTATTTTTTTGACAAAAAGCCAGCTATAGTATGAGCGCCACCCTTCGACTGAACCCTGGAGGAACCCCATGCTTTACGCCTATCAACAATACTTGATGGCCTGTGAAAAAGCAGGCCTTGCCCCACGATTACTGAATGCAGAGCAAACGAATGGTCTGATTGAGCTGCTTCAGAACCCACCACCATTTGAAGAGGCTGTGCTGGTCGACCTCTTTGCCAACAAGGTTTCGAGTGAAGCGAAAGCTACAAAGCTGAAAACAAGTTACCTCCAGGCGATTATCTCAGGCGAAATCTACTGCCCGATCATTGGTAAGCAACGTGCCAGGGAGATGCTGGATCAATCGCCGGACGACGCCACACTCATCTAAGGGATTTTCCAATGTCTCGCTTCAGACAGCGCGCCTCGGACGAGCTTCAGGCTGGGGACAGCTTCACAGTCTCCCGCCGCTTTACTATTGAAGACATCCAGCTTTTCACGAGAATTTCTCTGGACTATCAACCTGCATTTTTCGATGCGTGTTTTGCCGAGGCCACTGTATTCAAAGCAATTGTTTCCCATGAGTTGTTGACGGCCAGTCTGGTCACTGAAATCGGTAGGAAAATTGGCTGGGTGAGTGACAACATCACCTGCCACTTCAAGCAGCCGGCCTATACCGGGGACATGATCACCTGCCTCTGGGTAATCAAGACTTTGGACAATCAAGGTCGTGCGAAGGCCCAAATCACGATGACCAACGAAGCGGGAATGACAGTTATGGACGCCGAAGCCTGCGGGGGTGTTTCGTATATGGCCGGTCGCAAATACCACCTGAGGTGAAGGACGCGATGGATCTTGCGTACCTGACCGGCCAGCGGCCGTCGGACGTGCTGCCCATGCGCAAGGACGATGTGGAGGGAATCTACCTGCTGGTGAGCCAAGGCAAGACCGGCAAGCGCCTGAGGATTGTCCTGGAAGTGGATGAGCTGGCCGATGTTGCGCAACCGGTGGGCAGATGCCCGAGAGGCCGCCAGAGTGAAAGCTGAGGTCGAGAAGAAGCCAGACTTGGCCAACCGAATCGCCCAGTTCCAGTTCCAGTTCCAGTTCCGCGATATCCGACCGAAGGCCGCATCGGAGATCAACGACCTGAGCGATGCGAGCGTGCTGCTGGGGCACTCGAAAGAGGGGATCACCGAACGCGTTTACCGGCGCGTACGGGTCAGTTAGCGCCTCTGGGTCGAGCTGACCATCCTTGTCCTCTCTTACGTGGAGAGCAAGCCATGAATACCACGTCGACTAGCAGCCATCAGCCTTGGAACAAAGGAAAATTGGTCGGGCAAAAAGCTCCGCTTCGACTGAAAGATATCTGGGCCATTCGGGTAAGACTTCAAATCGCGGAGGAAACTCGTGATTTAGCTCTTTTCGATCTGGCCATCGACAGCAAGCTACGAGCCTGCGATCAGACCAAGCTTCGCGTGCGCGACGTTGCTCATGGGGAGCACTTGCCATCGCGAGCAATAGTGATGCAACAGAAAACCCAGCGGCCCGTGCAGTTTGAGATTACAGAGCAAACGCGGCTGGCCCTACGGGCCTGGATACATCAAGCCCATCTCCACAGCGAGGATTGTCTATTTCCAAGCCGGCTACACGCCTCAGCGCATCTTTCCACCCGGCAATACGCCCGAATCGTCAAAGCGTGGATACAAGCTATTGGCCTTGATCCAGCTATGTACGGCACGCACACGATGAGACCTGTGAACATGTGTTACTCCGGTCAGTAAAACTCAATCAGTTGGGATTCGATTTTTGCGTCTGGCATCATCTGCCGGAGTCCGCGGCTCAGCTCGGCGCCGGCAGCGATCAGGGCGTCCATCGGCATGTCAGGAAGACTCTCGAGAATGAACCACATCCGCTTCGTGTTTGAATCCAGTCGGGTTCGGGTGCCCTGGCGCCAGTTCCAGCGCCGGCACGTCACGCCGTGATCATCTCGCCAAATGACCTCGCCTTTTTCGGGAGACTCGTTTGCTGCACTGCCGTCTTTGGTTGTCTCGAACAGCTCCGTGCCATCGGCGATGGTCAACCGTGGAACACCGATGTAAGCATCATAATTTTCTCCGCCAACGGGGATGGCGTACTGGATGCTGATTGCGTTGTACAAATCAACAATGGGGTCGATGCTGGGAAGGCTCCCATCTCGCAGGACGCGTTTTCGTAAGGCTTCGGCTGAGCACGGGGTGCGCTGTGGTTTCGCGCCGAAAAGCCTGAACGTATTGGCCCACGCAACCATATGACGGTCGGCCCAAACCGGGGAGTCAGCGACTAGCGACTTGCACGCCTTTTCAAGGAAATCGGCAGAAACCTGAGGGTGCTCAATCACCGAGGCCTCCACGCTGATGCTCAGCGCTCGAAAACCTGGCGCAATGTCAGCTATTTGAGGATCAAGGATTGGGATGACAAACGACATGCTGGCCTCCACGGCGACTAACGCTGAAGGTTTCTCATGGTGTAGCTACCCCATGCCGTGCCGAGGATATTGAGGGTGTGGGCGAGCGAGTTCAGCTTGCATTTCAAGGTTGCTATCTCTGCAGTGAGTTGATCAATGCAGGAAGTTTTAACCCGGTCACGTCATTAGATCTAATGATTTACCATCATGATGCATAAGAAATCCTTATTGAGATTGTATTGAGCGAGAGCTCTCGAACGCGCGGGAATCGATTGGAAGAGAAATCTCTGGAGCTGGGTCGATGGAGGTCCCGTAACATTCGCCTAGAAAGTTTTGCTGTCCAAGGTTTGGAATCTGGTTAATTCCTGCCTCTCTTGGAGGGCGGCTATGGGTCGATTGCGGTCATTCACGACCGGCTTTTTTCGACCCATAGCGGTCAGAGAAAGCAGTTTTCCGCAGGCGCGGAGGACCCGTTACTCCAAAATCGCCACGGCCCGGACAAAACCTGCAGAAGCATGACGGATCTTGTACGGGAAGCAACTGACAAGAAACCCATATGCCGGCAACTGCTCCAGGTTGGCCAGCTTCTCCATCTGTCCGTACCCGATATCGCGCCCGGCCTTGTGCCCCTCCCAGATAAGCGAGGCATCACCGGTTTCATTGAAGCGTTCGCGGGTGTACTTGAACGGGGCGTCCCAGCTCCAGGCATCGGTGCCAACCACCCTCACCCCCCGCTCCAACAAGTACAGCGTCGCCTCACGCCCCATGCCCACTCCGGCCTCAAGGTAGCCAGGCTGGCCGAACAGGCTACCCGCCCGGGTATTCACCAGCACGATGTCCAACGGCTGCAATTCGTGACCGATACGTTCAAGCTCGGTCTCGACCTGCGCCGCCGTGACCACGTGACCATCCGGCAAATCCCGAAAGTCCAGCTTCACCCCCGGCTGCAAGCACCACTCCAGCGGCAGTTCATCGATGCCGAAGGCCGGCTTGCCGCCGTCGGTAGTCGATGCGTAGTGCCAGGGCGCATCCATGTGGGTACCGCTGTGGGTAGTGATCTGCAGGCGCTCCGCCGCCCACGACTCATCACCCGGCAGGTCTTCCTTGCGCAGCCCGGGAAACATGGCGGCCATCTCCGGCCAACCCTGCTGGTGGTCCATGTAGTCGATCTTCGGCAGCAGAGGCGGCGGATCTGTGTAGGGGTTGTTATCCAGGGTTACAGACAGGTCCAGCAGGCGACGTGTGTTCAAGGCCATGAGAAGACTCCTTTGCGGCTGACGACGCAGCGGTTGCGACGGGATGGCAGGTCGAGGGCATTGCGTAGCAGCCCGGCCACCGAACCGTCATGGCAGAAGCCCAGTTCGCGAGCCTGGGGGCTGCGCAATGGCGGATAACGTCCGAACAGGGCTTCGAGCTGCGGGTCCGGGTCGAAGGCGATACGCGCGAGGTTGTCCGCGCCAAAACTGTCCGCCAGACCGGCCAGCACCTGGGCGATGGAAAGGTGCAGCACCGGCAGTTGCCAGATGCGCTGGCTGCCAAGGTCGTCCAGCTCTGCGGCGCGCAGCAGGTTGTCCACGCAGCAGCGCGCAGACATCCACCAGGCACACGCGTCGGGAGATACCGGACAGGTGTAGGCCTCCCCTGCCGCATAGGCCTGCAGCAGGTCGCTCATGAACGCCGAGCGCAAACCGTTCGGCTCGCGCGGCCGTGCGACGATGCCGGGCAGTCGCACGGCGCGACCATCCACTTCGCCCCGTCGGGCCAGATCCTGCAAGGCGATTTCCACCATGCGCTTGTGCGCTGCATAAGACAGTTGCGGTGACGCCGGCAGGCCTTCGTCCATGCGAGCCGGCAACTCACCGCCGTACACCGCGATGCTGCTGGCATACACCAGCACCGGTGGGCAATTGGGGTTGCGCAACTGGTTGAGCAGCTCGAGGCTGGCTTGCAGGTTCACCTGAAAACCCAGCTCGTACTGCGCCTCGGCAGCACCGCCCGGCACGCTGACCAGGTGGAAGACCACATCCACGCCATCGGCCAGCGCCCGGCGCAGCAAAGCCGCGTCGGTGATGCTGCCGTGGTGACGACGCAGGCGAGCATCCTCGGGCAGGCCGTCCAGTGCCTGGTCCAGCACCAGCAACGCTTCGATCCGCCGCCCGCGTACCTCGCCGGTCTCCAGCAAGCGCCGCACCAATAGCCGACCGACGAAGCCATTGGCACCGGTGACCATCACACGCATGGCCAGCCTCCCTGGACCACGCGCTGGTCGATGGCGCCGAACAGCACCTCGCCCCCCGGCCCGCGTGCCTCCATCCGCACCCGGTCGCCAAAATGCATGAAATCCGTGCGCGGAGCACCGGTTGCAAGGGTTTCGATGGCGCGGCGCTCGGCGATACACGCCGAGCCCACGCTGCGATCAGCGTTGGAAACGGTACCGGAGCCCACCAGCGTGCCGGCACTCAAGCGCCGGGTCAGCGCCGCGTGGGCAATCAGCTGATGAAAGCCGAAGTGCATGGCGCCGCCATAGGGATGGCCAAACCACTCGCCATTCCACTGCACCTGCAGCGCAAGGTGCACCCGGCCGTCGCGCCAGGCCTCGCCGAGTTCATCCGGGGTGACCGCCACCGGCGCGAAACTGCTGGCCGGCTTGGCCTGGAGAAAGCCGAAACCGGTCCTCATCTCCCGCGGGGCCAGGGCCCGCAGGCTGACGTCGTTGAGCTGCAGAACCAGGCGCACATGCTGCAAGGCCTGCTCCGCCGGGCAGCCCATGGGCACGTCGTCCAGCAGCACGGCGAACTCACACTCGAAATCGATGCCGTGGGCCTCGCTCGGCAAAGGGATGTCGGCGCACGGCCCGAGGAAGTCGTCGCTGGCGCCCTGGTAGATCAGCGGGATGTGCTCGACGCCTTCGATCGGGTCGAGGTTGAAGGCCTTCTGCATCAGCTCGCCATGGCTGAGGAAGCATGAGCCGTCCAGCCATTGGCTGGACCGTGGCAAGGGCGCGGCCAGCTGCGCCGGGTCGAGGTCGAAAGCGTCTGCGGCCACGTTATCGTTGAGCCGCTGGTACAGCGCCTGCAAGCGGGCTTCGACCTGGGGCCAGTTTTCCAGGGCAACCTTCAGGCTGCCAGCGATGTCGCTGGCATCGACCGCGCGTTCAAGGTCACGCGCCACCACCAGCAGGCGGCCATCGCGGCTGCCGTCGTTCAGCGATGCGAGCTTCATGGCAGCAGCTCCTTCAGGTCATCGGCATAGCGCCCGTCGAGCAGGATGAAGACCATCCGCGCCATCTGTTCGCTGCGGTTACTCCAGGCGTGGTTTGTACCGCGCTGGACCACGATGTCGCCACGTTTGAGGTGGACTTCGCCATCGTCCAGCACCAGCCAGACCTCGCCCTCAGTGACGATGCCGTAGTCCAGGGTCTGGGTGCGGTGCATCAGCTTGTGCCTGGAGTCCGACTTGCCGGTGCCGGCACTGGCCTCGCCGATTTCGGCGAAGGCTGCCGCCGCTTCTTCGGCACTGACCTGGTTCTGCACGCTGTCCGGTGGAATGTCCACCACACGGATCACGCTGCCCAGCGGGCCAGGGCTCAGTTGCAGGGCCTGCGCGGTCGGATCGTCGCCGTTATCCAGCTCCACCGGGCTGCCGACACTGTTCCAGACTTCGTAGAACAAGGTGCCCGGCACCGACTTGAGCGGGAAGTTGTTCGGCGTCGGGCCACAACTGGCGACGACCGCCTGACCCTCGGCATCGTGGCCGGTGACCACACGTTTGAATGCAGGAAGCGATTGCATGTTGTCTCCTTTCAATTGCCGTCGCCGATGGTCGTGCCACCGTCGACAATAAGATTCTGTCCGCTGATGAATGCGCCGCCGGGCGCGGCCAGCAGCAGTGCCAAGGCCGCCACCTCTTCGGGGCGCCCGACCCGGCGCAACGGCGTCAACGCCAGGCGCCGTTGCAAGACATCCGGGTTATCTGTCAATGGCCGGGCAAACTCGGTCTGGATGACGCCGGGGCTGATGGCATTGACACGAATGTTCGCCGGCCCCCACTCCACCGCCAGGTTGCGCGCCAGTTGTGCCAGACCGGCCTTCGACAACCCATACAAGCCCAGCCCCTTGTTGCCGCGCACACCGGCGATGCTGGCCATCAGCACCACGCTGCCACCACCGCCCTCGGCCATGGCCGGTAGCAATGCAGTGGTCAGCCATACGGCGCTGCGCAGGTTGACGCTGAAGGTCAGCTCCCAATCGGCGTCGCTGGCCGTGGACAACGGCCCAAGGTGCGGCGCTACGCCTGCGTTGCACACCAGCGCGTCGAGCCCTCCGAAATGCGCCAGGCATTGATCGGCCAAGCCCTGTACCGCTTGGGCTTCGCGCAGGTCAGCCACCAGAGCGATGGCCTCGATGCCCTCTTGCGCCAGCTGTGCCACGGCCTGCGTGCAAGCCTCGGCAGATTCGCTGCTGATGGCGATACGCGCCCCCGCGCGCCCGTACTCGCGGGCAATGGCCAGGCCGATGCCACGGGTGGCGCCAGTGATGAGGGCGGTCTTGTCCGCCAGGGAAAACCATTCGCTCATGGTGCACCTATCCCTACCGCCGCACGCTGGTGACGCATCAACGACAGGCACGCTGGCGCCAGCGCCAGCTGACCGAGGGCAATCACCAGCAGCGCATGCGGCAACTGCATAGCCATACCGGCCATCAGTGCCAGCACCAGCAAGGGGCTGAGGAACTCACCCGCGAAAATCGCCGCGGTGAACCCGCCCGTGGCGCGGCCTCGCTGGTCGAAGCCGACCTGCTGCATCACCTGGGTGATCAGCGTCGGCAACAACAACCCCACACCCAGGCCATTGACCAGCACTGCCAGCACCACCGGCGCATAGCCGCTCGCCAGCGCCAGCAGGCCGCCACCAAACCCCGCCGTGGCAAAACCCAGGGCCAGCAGGCGACCGACCGGCAAGCGCGCCAGCAAGCGGAAGGCCAGGGCACCGGCCAGCACGCCGAGCTGGTTGGCGCCCATGGCCAGGCCGACCTGCCGGGGCGCATCGACCTGCAGAAGTTGCAACACGTAGCCTGCCTGTACCGGGACGATGAACAGGCTGACACCGGCCAGCGCGGTCAGCAGGTACAACGGCGCCAGGGCGGCCCATGGGAAACGCGACTGCGCCGTCGCTTCGGCTGCGCTATGGCAGGCGCGCGGCTCCCACAGCAGCACGGCCATCAGCGGCAAACACAGCACGCCCACCGCGTAGAGTGCGAACGGCGTACGCCAGTCGCTCTCACCCAGTGCGCCGCCCACGCCCATGAACAACGCTGCCGACAACGAGGTGACCACCATCTGCAAGGCGAACAACCGCGCCCGACGCTGGCCATCGAAGTAATCGCCCATCAGTGTGGTGCAGCAGGTCATGATGCCGGCTTCGGCCAGGCCGATGCCGGCGCGGCTGGCGACGATCAGGCCCAGTGAATCCAGCCACAACGGCAACACGCCGCACAGGCTGTAGAGCAACATGCTCGCCAGCAGCAGCGCCCGCCGTCCCATTCGGTCGGCCAGTACCCCGGCCAGCGGTGCCAGCAAGGCGATCACCAGTGCCGGCAGGGTCAGCGCCACCGGCACCAGCACGGCAACGCCCGGTGTCTCGGCAAAATGCGCATGCATGCGTGGCAGCACCGGTGCGATCAGCACCGCGCCCAGCACGGGCAGGCAACTGCCGAACAGCAACAAGGCGGCCTGGGGGCTTGCGGCGGTACGTTCAGCGGCCATGACTGATCTCCTTGAGCGGGCGCAAGCGGGCACCCTGCTCCACCGTTGCACCAGCGTGCTCGTGCTGCCTCGTCGTATGTTCATACGTCGGCAATGCTGGCTGGCGCTCCTGATCCGCGCGCACCTGACGCTGCGGCAAGAGGAAGTAGGCCAGCGCCGGCAACAGGATCAACGCGCCGACCATGTTCCAGACGAACATGAAGGCCAGCAGCACGCCCATGTCGGCCTGGAACTTGATCGGCGAGAAGATCCAGGTGCCGACGCCGATGGCCAGGGTGATGCCGGTGAGCATCACGACCTTGCCGGTGAACAGCAGCGCACGGTAGTACGCCTGGGACAGGCTCGCGCCCTGGCGCAACTGGGCCAGGACGATGCTCATCACGTACAGCGCGTAGTCCACGCCGATGCCGACGCCCAGGGCGATCACCGGCAAGGTCGCCACCTTCACGCCGATGCCCAGGGCAACCATCAACGCTTCGCAGAGGATCGAGGTCAGCACCAGCGGCAGTACCGCGCACAGCACCGCGCGCCAGGACCGGAAAGTCACCAGGCAGAGCAGGATCACCGCGCCGTAGACCCACCAGAGCATGTCGCGGTTGGCCTGTTTCACCACCTGGTTGGTGGCGGCCTCGATACCCGCGCTACCGGCAGCCAGGAGGAAGCTGGCCTGCTCGCTGTCGTTGGCCTGGGCAAAGCCCTGGACGCTGTCCACTACCCGTGCCAGGGTGTCGGCCTTGTGATCGGTGAGGTAGGCGTAGAGCGTCAGCAGGCTGCAGTCGTCGTTGTACAGCCCGCGAGGGGCGCCCGCGGTGACCATGTTCAGGGTCGCCTGGTTGTTGACCAGGTCGTACCACTTCGGGCTGCCTTCGGAGAGGCCGACCAGCACTCGGCGGTTGAGCTGCGCCAGCGAGTTGGTCGAGTCCACGCCCTGCAGGCCACGCAACTGCCAGTCCAGGTCGTCCACGCGTTTCAAGGTGTCATAGGCCGAGCAGCCACCAGGGGCGGTGCGCACCATAACCGCAAAGACATCGCTACTGGCGCCGTAGTGCCGGGTGATGAACGCGTTATCGCGGTTGTAGCGCGAATCGGCGCGCAGCTCGGGGGCGCCGGCATCGAGGTCACCGACCTTCAGGTGCAGGCTCACGGCGTAGCCTCCGGCAGCCATCAGTGCGGCCACGGCGATGCACGCGGCAGCCCAGCGGCAGCGAGTGAACAGGTCGAGGAAGCGCCACAGCGCATGCTTGCGCGCCCCCCTGGCATCGCCCTCTTCGGCACGCAGGCTGCGCTGCGCCGCACGGCCGCTGACGCCCACGTAGGAGAGCAGCACCGGCAGCAGGATCAGGTTGGTGAAGATCAACACCGCCACGCCCAGGCTGGCGATCACCGCCAGGTCCTGGATCACCTGAATCTGGATGATCATCAGCACGGCGAAGCCCACGGCATCGCACAGCAGCGCAGTGAGACCGGCCAGGAAAAGCCGGCGGAAGGTGAAGCGCGCCGCCACCAGGCGATGCATGCCGCGGCCGATGTCCTGCATGATGCCATTCATCTTCTGCGCGCCGTGGCTCATGCCGATGGCGAACACCAGGAACGGCACCAGCACCGAGTAGGGGTCGAGCTCATAGCCGAGCAACGGCAGCAGGCCGAGCTGCCAGATCACCGCCACCAGCGAGCACACCACCACCAGCGCGGTACTGCGCACGCAACGGGTGTACCAGTACAGCACACCGGCGGTGATGGCGATGGCGGCGGCGAAGAACAGCAGGATCTGCTGCAGCCCGTCGATCAGGTCGCCAACGACCTTGGCGAAACCACTGATGTGGATCTCCACGCCCTGCGCCTGGAAGCGTTCGCGCAAAGTCTCCAGCTCATGGGCGAAGGCCGAGTAGTCAAGCGCATGGCCGTCCGGGGTGCTTTCCAGCAGCGGCACGTAAAGGATGCTCGAGCGCTGATCGAAGGCCACCAGCTGGCCGATCTCGTTGGAACGCTCGACGTTGCGCTTGAGCGCCTCCAGGCTAGCGGCAGCGCCATCGTAGCCATCAGGAATCACCGGGCCGCCTTCCAGGCCTTCCTCGGTCACCCCGGTCCAGCGGGTGGACGGGGTCCACAACGACTTCATCGCCGCACGGTCGACCCCCGGCAGCAGGTACACCGCGTCGTTGAGCTGCTGCAGACTATGCAGGTAGTCCTTGTCGTAGATGCTGCCACGCGGGTTGGCTACCGCGATACGCACGGCGTTGCCCAGGCCGGCAAGTTCCTGGCGGTGTTCCAGATAGTTGTGGATGAACGGGTGATCGCGCGGGATCATCTTCTCGAAGCTGGCGTTGAGGGTCAGGCGCGAAGCCTGCCAACCGAGCAGCAGGGTCGTTGCCAGGCACAGCAACAACACCAGCGTACGGTGATTGAACAAGGCACGTTCCAGCAGCGAACCGGACGTGCTGTCGAAGTCGTCGAGACGGCCGCTGGACGGCGTAGGTGAATTCATGGCGTGCATGGCTCAGTCCGTCGTGGTGGGAAGGGAGGAAGATTCCAGGCGGCGCGCGCCGGCCATGCCGACGGCAACGATGGCACCGTCGGCGGCGGCGGTGGCGGCGGTCAGTGGCAGGCCATCGGAGACCGCCACAGGCTGCGCGGCAAATCGCTCCAGGCCACTGCGAAGCAGCATCCCCGCCTGGTTGGCGAGCAACAACTGGCCACCCGCGACGCGCATGGCATTGAGCGATGCCGGAACCGGGTTGGCCAGCGCCTGAAGGCTGTCGCCACCGTCATCGGAAGCGAACAGCGAACCGCGCAGGCCGCCGACCAGCAGGCGGCCGTCGGGCAACACGGCGGCAGCGAAGTAGCTACCGTCGTATGGGCTTCGCAGCGCGTCGAAATGCTCACCACCATCGCGCGAGCGCAATAGCAGGCCCTGCTCGCCGGCGACGTACAGGTAGGCGCCCTGGCGGGCCAGTGCGTAAAGGTGCAGCCCGCGCCGATTCGGCAACAGGCCCATGGCCGACTGCCAGCTGCGCCCACCGTCGGCCGTGCTCATGGCCAGGCCATAGGCGCCCACGACCAGGCCGTGGCGTGCATCGGCGAAGCTCAGCGCGAGCAGCGGCTTGTCCGCGCCATCGTCCTGCAGCCGTTGCGCCGCCGCGAGGCGGCCTTCGTCAGCGGACGCTTCGGCTGCCTGCACCTCCAGGGCGGCAGCGCGCTCGCCGTCGAGTTGCAAGCCCCAGTGCTCGCCGCCATCCTCGCTGTGCAACACCACGCCAGCGTGGCCGACCGCCCAACCGTTGCGCTCGTCGACGAACTGCACGGCGGTCAGGCTGACGCTCACCGGCACCGCCTTGGCCTGGCGCCAGGTCGCGCCGTTGTCGTCGGAAAGCAGCACCACGCCACGCTCGCCCACCGACACCAGGCGCGCTCCGGCGCGGGCCACGTCCTGCAGCACCGCATGCAGGGCCTGGGGCCCTTGCACCGCGGGCTGCGCGAGTACATCCACACTACCGCCGGCGAAGGCCGGCGGCAGCCCGCAACAGGCTGCCAGCAGCCAGCCGTAGAGCATCTTGTTCATCGCACGCAACCTTTTGTTCTTGTAGTGGGTACCGCAGGCGCAGTGCGCCCGCTCAGCGCACGCCCTCGCCCGCCATGGCGTCGGCGGTGAACACCGAGTCCTTGTAGGGCGGCACGATGCGGTACTGCTCGTTCTTGCCGGCGAACAGGTCTCCGGCGAACCAGGCACCGGAGAGCAGGTCGTAGAAGCCGTTGGTCAGAGTCACCACGCCTGGCAGGTCGGGCAGCACCACCGGCGAGGTCCAGACCACCTTGGCCAACTGGTCGCGCGCGTCGTAGCGCTCACCGAGCACAGCCGCCCAGGTGTCCTCGTCGAGGTAATAGGTGCTGCGTGGCATCACGTGGCGCTGGCCGTTCTTCAGGGTCGCCTCGACCACCCATACACGGTGCAGCTCCCAGCGGATGGACTCGGGGTTCAGGTGATGCGGAGCGAGCAGCGCCTCGGCGTTACTGGCAGTGAACACCTTGTTGGCGTTGTAGGGGATGTACATCTCCTTCTTGCCCACCAGCTTCCAGTCGAAGCGGTCAAGGCGACCATTGAACACGTACAGCTCATCGAAACTCATGACTCCTGCGGTGGCCGGGGTCGGCGTGTCGCAGCAAGCATTGGGCAGACGGCGCACACGGCGCTGGCCCGGCAGGTAGGTCCAGACCGCAGCTTTGTCGGCGTTGAGGTTTTCCAGGCCGGTGATGGCCTCGCCGGCGCGCAGTGGCGGGCCGTCGTTGGTCATGCGGATTGACCAGAACACCCCCTTGTCGCCACTGCCGCCAGGCAGATACCAAGGCATCTGCAGGTCGGCGCGCGAGTCGTTGGTGAGCACGTGCTTGCCGTCGGCGGTGGTCAGGTACTGGTTGAAGCTGGCGTGCCAGGACGCACCGCGCCAACGCAGCAGGTGGTTCCACATGGCTTCCACGCCGTTGGCCGGGATCGGGAACGGAATGCCGCCGGATGCGCCTTCAGGCATGGGGCCTGCGGGTCCGTCCACCAGTTTGCCGCTGGTGGCGTTGGCGAAGGTGGCGTCGTACACCGACTGTGGCGCGGCAGCGCTGCGGTGGGTCGGGTAGATATCGAGGCGGTAGCTGTCTGGGTATTTCTTCAGCATCGCCTGGATGCCCGGCGCCAGCTTGTCGGCGTACTGCGCCATGTTCTGCCCGGTGATGGTCAGCAGCGGCTTGTCGCCGGCGAACGGGTCACCACGCTTGCCGCCTTCCTTGTAAGCCGGGTCGGTCTTGGTGTAGCCACCGGTCCAGGCCGGAATGCTGCCCTCGGCATTGCCGGCGCGCTCGCCACCGAGCGGGGTCAGGCTGGTCTTGAGCTTGGCCGCCTGTTCGGTGGACACTGCGGCAACGGCGCCGTGGGCGAACAGTAGTGAGGCGCTCAGGGCAGTGAACAGGGAAACAACTTTCTTGTTGTGTTTCATCGGGTAGTCCTCGGTCAGAAGGTGCGGCTGACGGTGAAGGCGATGAAGTCGCGGTCTTTGAGCGACTGTTCGAAGGTGTAGTGGCTGTCGGCGTCGAGGAAGGTGTTTTCCGGGCCGTAGAAGTGCGTGTAGGTCAGGCCCAGGCTCCAGGTGTTGAGGTAGTTGCCCTTCAGACCGATGTTCAGGTCGCCGCCATGGTCGGTGCCAAAGCCGGTGCCCAGCGCCATCGAGGCGCCGTTGGTGTAGCTCGCACCGATCGGCACCGACAGGTCGAGGCCAGGCAGGATCTGCCGGTACATCGGCTCGAACACCAGCCGCAGGCTGGTGGCGTCGCGGTCGGCGTTGGGGTCGATGGCATCAGCGTTCTTGCTCACGCTCATCACCCGGTTCCAGGCGATCTCACCGAGGAAACTCGACTCGGCGGCGATGAAGCTCGGTTCCAGGCTGGCAAGCCAGGAGAAGTTGGCGTGCAGCGTGCGGCCGGTGGCGTATACCGGGTTATCGTCGTTGTCGATCACTTCGCCCACGGCCAGCGCATGCTGGCTGGTGGAGGCCAGTGGCTGGTTCCAGCGGGTGGACAACTCACCCGCGAGGTTGAAGTTGCCCACGGTGGTAGAGAAACTGGCACCGAAGGCCTCGATACCCTCGGGGTATACCCAGTAGAACTCGCCGGCCTTGCCGCTGACCGGGTCGAGGTTGGCAAAGTCCGGGCGCACGTTGAGCTGCGGCGCCTTGTCGTGGAAGCGGATGGCATACAGCCCCCAATCGACCGTCTCGGTACGCCAGCGCAACTGCACACCGCCCTGCCCTGAGTCCTTGGCTTCCTTGTCGTTACCGTGGAAAAACGCCAGGGGCTGGCCACCAGGGAACACCGGCGCGCCAACGAACATGCGCTCGGCGCCATCGCCGAAGAAGTCATCGGTGGAAAAATAGCTGCCCGCCGCCGGCAGGCGGTTGGCCTCCCACTCGAACTGGTAGTAGGCCCCGATGGACACATCCGGCGTCAGTTGAAGTTGCCCGGAAATCTGCTGTACCGGGCGAATCAGCTCCTTGAACTGGGTGTTGGGTACCGACAGGCCCTTGACCACATCCACCGGCGCCATGCCGCCGGCGATGCCGTTCATGCCGTAGAACAGGCTTTCGCCCCACTGCATGGCGTACTGGCCAAGACGGCCGGACAGCGGCATGTCGCCGATCTCGGTCTTGCCGAAGATGAAGGCGTCGAGCAACTCGCCCTTGCGCCCGTGCAGGGTGCGGGTGTCGTCGGTAAATTCGTCGTAGCCGACTGAATAGCTGTTGGCGCGGCTGGGGTCATTATTGTCGGTGCCCCGGTTGTAGACATCGTCGTACCAGGCCGCACCACTGACCCGCGCGCCGACGTTGTGATAGGTGATGTCCAGCTCGGACAGCAGGTCGAGGCGATTGGAGATCAGTCCCTTGTCGAAGTTGCGGTCACCATCGTCCAGGTTCAGCGCGGTCTGCCCTTCGGTGAGCTTGCTGCTGGCGTCCTGGGTGCGCCAGGCGGCGCTGTATTTCAGCGTATTGTCCCAGCGCACCCGCAGGTCGGGGTTGCCGGTGTCGAATTCGAAGGCCTGCGCCTGGCTTGCAGCCAGCGCGACAAGCGCCAGGCTGAGGGGCTTGAGTGCCGGCACTGGCCGTGCGAATGCACCTTTGCGAGTCAACATCGTGGTTTCCTCTTTCTTGTTCTTGTGCGTCGGTGTTGGCGTAGGGGCCGGCGCGCCAGGCAGGCAGAGCGCGCCGGTCAGAGAATCAGATCGGTTGCGCGGTAACCTCCAGCATCTGCTTGACCAAGCCGATGCGGTCGAATGACGGGTCACGCTGGACCTCCTTCTCACCGGCCAGCAGGGACATCTCGCTGATGAATTTGCAGCGTTCGAAGCGCCGGCCCATGAAGCGCTGCAGCTGTACGTCGAGGCTGCCGTCGGTGGTGAGTTCCTCGGCCAGGACCACGGCATCCTCGATGGCCATGCCGGCGCCCTGCCCCAGGTGAGGCGTGGTGGCATGGGCGGCATCACCGATCAGCAGCACGCGGCCGCGGTACCAGGGTTCGTCAACGAACACCGCCTCCAACGGCTTGTAGACGACCTCGGCGCTGTCATCGATGAGCTCGCGCAACTCGCCGATCAACCCACCAAAACCGGCCAGGCGCTGGCGCAAGTCCTGCGCCAGGGTGGCGGGCTCCATCCAGGGGTTGCCGGGCTCATGCGAGGTGGTGAACAGGTACATCAGGTCATCGGCCAGCGGCACCAGGCCAGCGTTGCCCGATGGCCCCTGGTAGTTGGCCAGATGGTCGATGCCGGCGGCCCGCGGGAAGTTGTAGCGCCACACCGACTGGCCGGTGAAGCGCGGCTGGTACTGGTCGCCGAACAGCAAGCCGCGCACCTTCGAGAACAAGCCATCGGCGCCGACCACCAGCCCGTAGCGGCCTTGGCTGCTGTCGCTGAACAGGACATCCACGCCGCTGGCATCCTGCTCGAAGCTTTCCACCGAGGTGCCCAGGCGTACCCGCGTGCCGAGTTCGATGGCGGTTTCGCTCAGCACCTTGTGCAGGGCGCGGCGAGAGATACCGACGTTGGCCGGGTACTGCGGGCCGGCCAGGCGCTGGCCGGGGATGCGCGCCAGCTGCTGCCCTTCGGTGGTGTAGATGGCCACGTCCTCGAAGGCGTAGGCCGCATCAAGGTAGGCTTCGAGCAGGCCCAGGCGGTGCATCTCGCGCACCACGTTGCTCTGCTGGATGATGCCGACCCCGTAGACGGTCCATTCGGTCTTCAACTCGACCAAATCGACGGCAATGCCCTTTCGGCGCAAGGCGATGGCAGCGCACAGCCCGCCAATCCCGCCACCCACGATCAGCACGTTGTTCACAGTATTCATGGCATGTCTCACGTCTTGTTCTTGTTGTCCGCCCCGTCACGCGAGGCGACCGTTTCCTGTGCCTGGGCACAGCTTCCCGGCTGTGCCGGGCGTTGACCAATCGCGTCGCGGGATGCGACCTATCGCGCGGCGCGATAGGTCAGCGTTCGAGCTGCGCCAGCGGCAATAGCAGCCAGCCGTCCACTTCCTGGTGCGTCAGCGCCTGCAGGGCCTCGCCACGGCAGGGGCCGTGGACGCAGGCGCCGTCCTCGGGCCGGAAGCGCGCACCGTGGGCATAGCACACGACCCACTGGCCATCGGCACTCAGAAAGCGATCCTTGCGGTACTCCAACGGCACCAGCAGGTGCGGGCAGAGGTTGCGGTAGACCCTGACCTGGCCCCGGTGGCGCAGGGCGAACAAGCTGTCCGCGCCTGTGCCTTGCGGGTCGAAGCCGCGCGCCTGGCCTTCACCCAGCGCGTCGAGCTGGCACAGCGCCACGCAACCCATGCTTCAACCCTGCTCCGGCGGTGGGCCGCTCGGTGCCCATTTTTCCCGCGAGGCGAACAGGAACAGCTGCGAGTTGTCGGCCGACATCGGCGCCTGGCGCGCCGCCCACTCGTCATCGTGCTTGTCCATATCGGCGTCGTACTCGATATGGCAACCGAGCGGGCTGTTGAAATACCAGAACCAGTTGGAGCCGAGCAGGTGCCGGCCTGGCCCCCAGAAGCTGGTCCAACCGTTCTGCTGGAAGCGCGTGCCAGCCAGAAGCACCTCGGTGCCGCTGCCCATGTGGAAGGTGAAGTGCTCGCAGCCCTGCATGTGCGGCGGCGTCTGGATCATGAACAGGCAGTGGTGGTCGTCCATGCCGGCTGTGCGCATGAACGGGCCGACGCCGATGAAGCTGTCGGTGGTGACGAAGCCCAGGCGGTCGCGGTAGAACGCTTCGCCCTTGGCCGCGTCGGGCACGAAGTACACCACGTGGGACAAGGTGCGTGGCAGGGCCGGCATGTCTGGAGCGATGCCCAGCTGGTTGAGCGGGCGCTGCGGCGCGCTGCCAGGGGCATTGGTGAGGTCTGCCGGCGCTTCGAAGGCGCGGCGGCAGGTCACCTGGAAGGCGATGGCGAAACCCAGGTCATCGACGGTATGCAGCGCGCCGCCGGCGTCGCGGTGCACCGCGCGGTCACGGCCCAGTTCGTCGGCGATCGCCTCCAGGTCCGTCGCGGCGGCCACGCCGTAGATAGTTTCACGCAGCGACGGCGTAGGGCCCAGCGCTGGCGGCAAGCGGCTGTCGTCGCCGCGGCGGATGATGATCGCGGTACCGTCCAGCGCCTCGAAACGGCCGCCGTCGGCGTCCAGTTGAACGGCTTTCAGGCCATAGTCACGCAGGCAATCGGCACAGGCCTGTATATCGTCGACGCCGAATACCAGCGCGTCGAGACCAAGAATGTTCATGGCTACCACTCCATTGAAATTGTTATTCGGCGAGGCAGGGTCACCGGTAGTGGGTCGCGGCGGCATGGCGGCCGTTCGACTGGAGCGCAGGTTGCTCGGTGGTGGGCCGGGGTGACCAATCGCGTGTCGGGATGCGAGGCATCGGCAATCGCGATACCTGTGCGCCAGCCCATGGCGCCTGGCGTTGGCTGGCTGCAGAAGGGGAAGGTATTGACGTATCGGTAATCCAGCGGGAAGGTATCGCGAAAATAACTACAAGAACCGAGAGCTATCACATGCGCTTTCACCACCTTGATCTGAACCTGCTGGTTGCCCTGGACATCCTGCTCGATGAGCAGAACATCACCCGCGCTGCCGAGCGCCTGCACATGACCCAGTCGGCCACCAGTGGCGTGCTCGGTCGCTTGCGGACCTTCTTCGAGGACGAACTGCTGGTGCAGGTCGGCCGCAAGATGCAGCCCACGCCCTACGCCCTGGAGCTTGCCAAGCCGGTGCGCGAGGTACTGCTGACCATTCGTTCGTCAATCACTGCCAAGCCGGTGTTCGAACCGGCCAGCAGCAAACGGCACTTCCGCCTGGTGGCCTCGGACTACCTGATCAGCGTGCTGTTCGCCCAGGTTCTCCAGAAAATCCACCAGCAGGCGCCGCACATCACCTTCGAAATGATCAGCCCCGGCGACGGCAGCGCCGAGCTGCTGATGCGCGGCGAGGTCGACATGATGATCGTGCCCGAACGCTACCTGATCGACGGCCATCCGGCACAGCTGCTGTTCGAGGAAGACCATGTCTGCATGGTCTGGCGCGACAACCCCGAGGTTGGCGAGCAGTTGAGCCTGGAGCAGTACATGCAGATGGGGCACATCTCGGTGGGCTTTGGCCGCAACCGCCACCTGAGTATCGAAGACTGGTTCATGAACCAGTACGGCTTCAACCGCCGCCTGGAAGTGATCACCAACGACTTCAACACCTTGCCCCAGTTATTGGTGGGCACTCCGCGGATCGCCACCATGCACCGTCGCCTGGCCGAGCTGTACGCCGGCTACCTGCCCCTGCGCATCCTGCCGCCACCGGTGAAGATCCCGGTGATGCGCGAGTTCATGCTCTGGCACCGCAGCATGGAGGGTGACCCCATGCACCGCTGGCTGCGCGAGCGCATCAGCGAGTTCATCCAGCGCGCCGAGACGCAGCCAGGTGCCCTGCGCGCCACCGCCTGAACCGCCACCATCGCCCCGGCCACCGCAACGGTGCCGGGGCATCGCGTTTCACGATACCTCGCATCCCTTATCACGATTGGCCCCGCCCTGCCCTGCCTGCGTACCTTGCTTGCGAACCGCGCCCTGCGTGCCTGCCGCAGTTTTGGGCGCCGTACCCAACGACCGCAGAAGGACAACAACAAATGTTCCGTTACTTCCCCACCAACTACGTCTGGAACCTCTCGGTGGACCTGGCCATCGAGATGGGCGCCCGCATGGGCGAAATCGAAGAAATGTGCGCACCACTGCTGGAAGCCGCCAAGCAGCCAGACGCTGCCGGTACCCAGGCCTTCAGGGAAACCTGGTCGAACATGGCCGACAAACTCTGCGCCTTGGCCGAGGAAGACGAAGCGGCTGGCCGACGCCTCTCCGCGGGTGAGAAATACAACCGCGCCGCCACCTACTACCTCACCTGCGAACGCCTGCAGGCCCACGGCGCGCCGGGTCGCGCAGACCTGTACCAGCGCTTCCTGGACACCTTCGCGCGGGGTATCGACCTGTCCGCAGAAAACTGCGAGCGGGTGGAAATCCCTTATGAGGGCAAGCACCTCTCGGGCTTGCTGGTGCGCGCCGAGGGCGTCAGCGGCCCAGCGCCTCTGCTGGTGCAGGTCAACGGCCTGGATTCGACCAAGGAGATGAAGTACCGCGTCGGCCTGCCCGCCTGGCTGGCCAAGCGCGGCGTGTCGTCGCTGATCATCGACCAGCCCGGCACTGGCGAGGCGTTACGCCTGCACGGCCTGACCGCACGCTTCGACAGCGAGCACTGGGCCAGCCGCGTGGTGGACTGGCTGGAAACCCGCGCCGACGTCGACCCTGGTCGCATCGGCCTGGAAGGTGTGTCCCTGGGCGGCTATTACTGCCCGCGCGCGGTGGCCTTCGAGCCGCGTTTCGCCTGCGGTGTGGTGTGGGGCGCCAACCACGACTGGCGCGATGTGCAAAAGCGCCGCCTGGAGAAGGAAGGCAATTTCCCGGTGCCACACTACTGGGCACACGTGTGCTGGGTCTGGGGGGCGAAGGACATGGACGACTTCATGCGTATCGCTGAAAACGTGCATTTGGACGGCGTACTGGAGCGCATTCGCGTGCCGTTCCTGGTCACCCACGGCGAGAAAGACTCGCAGATCCCGCTCAAATGGGCGCATCGCACCTATGAGCAACTGCTCAACAGCCCAAAACGAGAGCTGAAGATCTTCACCGACCGTGAAGGCGGCGTGCAGCACTCCAGCTTCGACAACAGCATCAACGCCGGCCACTACATCGCCGACTGGGTCGCCGAGACCCTCGGTGGCCATACCGCCTGACCTCCCGCGCCGATAGTTCCCGGCCAGCCTCTTCGGGGGCTGACCGGGTACCGCTAGCGGGTCACCGCGTCATCAGGCCGGTGCCCGCGTGCCGTGGAACGCCGCAATCCGCCACCCCTCCTCGCGTTTCACCCACAGCTGCGTGGCGAAGCCTTCGGCGCGCACCGGCTCGCCGCCGCCACGCTTTTGCAGCAGGTTGCACTGCGCCCCGCTCATCAGCGCCAGGCCATCGGCAAACACCCTCACCGTCAACTCGCCACGCTCTACCGCCAGGTAACGCACAGCGTCACGGGCATAGTCCATGTACTGCGCCTTGTCCTGCACCAGCCCGGTGGTGTGCACGTACAGCAGGTCATCGTCGAACAGCGTGTGGAGCCGGGCATGGTCTTCCTGTACCAGGGCCCGCTGGCGTTCGGCCTCCAGGCCCAGCAACAAATCTTGAATAGCCTTCATGGAATTGTCCTCGGTGATTGATTGGCGAGCGCATCCTCGCTCCACCCCTGCCCCGAGGAAAAATCGCCAATCGCCATGCCAGGCATCGCCACTGCCGATACTCGCTGCGTCCCTCCGACTTCTCCCGTGCAGCCCAGAAAGGACAAGGGCTTGGCCAGGTATCGACGGCATCGATGGCGGGCCATCGACAGCATCTGTTGGTGCGTGGCAGCGCTCACGGCCTAGCCTGCCGGCAAACAACAAGACGAGGAGAATTCGTCCATGAGCGCCCTTCATCTGCACTGTTCCACCTTGTTCGATGGCACGGGCCTGCAGGCCCGCCCGTTGCACACGCTGATCATCGAAGGCGGCGTGATCCGCCATGTCGGGCCGACTGCAGAGGCGCCGCGCCCACGGCCGGGTGACCGTGAAACCCAGGGGCACTTCGTCATGCCTGGGCTTGTGGATGTGCACACCCACCTGGCGTTCGGCAATGCCCAGAGCGAAGAGGACATCGACATCTGGACCAGCGACGAATTCCGCGCCTTGCGTGGCCTGTTCTTTGCCCAGCACGTACTGGCCGCTGGCGTGACCTCGATGGTCTGCCCCGGCGACAGCGGCCAGCTCAGCATCGCCGTGCGCAACACGGTCAATGCCGGCCTGTTCGAGGGGCCGCGCATCGCCGCCAGCAGCCGCGTGATCACCAACCGGCAAAGCCTGAACGACTGGTTCCCCAGCCGTGTCGGCGCGCCGGAGTACTTCACCGCCGCGCTGGTCACCAGCCGTACCGAAGCCATCGCGCAGATCCGCAAGCAGGCCAAGGATGGCGTGGACCTGATCAAGATCGCCATGGACGGCACCCACCGTCGCCCCAATGGTGAAATCATCGCTGCCTTCACTGCCGACGAAACCCGTGAAATGGTCGATGAGGCCCACCGCCTCGGCTGCCGCGTCGCCACCCACGCCTATGGCCGCGAGGCCGTCATGTATGCCGCCAAGGCCGGCGTAGACCTGGTGTTCCACGCCTTCTACATGGACGATGCCTGCATCGAGGCGCTGCTTGAGGCAGGCAGCGTGCTGGCCCCGACCATGACCTTCCCACAGAACACCGTGGACTTCTGCCAGCCTCACGACCCCGCCATCAGCACCGGCTACGCCGGTTATTGCGCACGCACGCTGGAGGTGGGCACACCGGTACTCAAGCGCGCCAAGGCTGCTGGCGTGCCCTTTGCCTGCGGCAGCGACAGCGGCTTTGCCATCACACCCTATGGAGAATGGCATGCCCGCGAACTCGAATTGCTGGTACGACGCCTGGGCTTCACCCCGGCCGAGGCGCTGTACGCCGCCACCAACGTCGGCGCACGGCTGATGCCCAAGGGCGAGACCCTCGGCACGCTCGAGCTGGGCAAGCAGGCCGACCTGCTGGTGCTGGACGGCTCGCCCTTGGACGACATTCGCATCCTCCAGGACCGCAGTCGCCTGCTGGCCGTGTACAAGGCCGGCGAGCCGGTGCGCCTGCAACGCACCGGCTACAACCCCAAACAGGTGTCGGACTTCAACTCGCTGAAATGGACCGACCTCTACACCCGCGACCGCGTAGCCGAACTCGGCAAATGGAGCCTGTGACCATGCCTACCCTGGACTTCGAACTGGCCGCGCAGCTGGCCGCCACCACCCTGCGCCACGCCCGCAACCTGGGCATGCGCCCGTTGGCAGCCGCCGTGCTCGACAGCGCAGGGCATCCACTGGCGGTGCTGCGCGACGAGCAGGCCAGCTTCCTGCGCCCGCAGATCGCTACCGGCAAGGCCCGTGGTTGCCTGGGAATGGGCTTCGGTGGCCGCGAACTGGCTCGCCGTGCCCAAGCGATGCCGGCATTCTTCGCGGCCATCAACAGCCTAACCGACGGCGAGGTGATTCCCGTGCCCGGGGGCATCCTGCTACGTGATACCGAGGGCCGCGTGCTGGGCGCGATCGGCGTCAGTGGCGACACCTCGGACAACGACGAGCGCTGCGCCCTGCTGGCCATCGAAAGCCACGGGCTGGTCGCAGATACCGGTGACCATCAGCCCTGATCCAGCACCTCGGCCTGCTCCGTCAGCACCTGGCGAAGCCAGGCCAGGGCCGGGTCAGAGGCTTGCTGCGGCTGCCACTGCAGGACTTGCGAAGCCACCGGAAAGACGATGGGCGACGCCAGCACGCGCACGGGGTAGCGTCGCGCCAGCGCCTCGGCCTGGCGGCGGAACAGCGTGGCGATGCGCGGCGTGCCGACGACGAATTCGGCCATCAGGGCAAAGCTCTGTACTGCAACATCGAGTCGCCGTTCGATACCCATCTCACGCAGGTGCTGCGTGTCTAGAGAAAGGTTCTGGCCATGGCTGAATTCGCGCACCACGTGCCCGGCCGCACAGTAGTCGGCCAGGGTGAGGCCCTGTTGGTAGCCGGGAGTATCTGCGCAGACGATGCAACACAGCTCATCCTGGAGCAGCGAGGCGTGGGGGTAGCGCGGATTGATGCGCGGCTGCGGCACAATCACCAAGTCGCTACGGCGATAGTCCAGCGCCTCGGTCACCACATCGCCATCGCGCGGCAGCGGCAAGTCACGCACCACCAGCGACGCACCGGGCGCTACCCGCGCCAGGGTGCGACTGACCGCCGGAACCAGGGTGGCCGCCACATAGTCCGAGGCCACCAGGATGAAGCGCCGATCACAGCGGGTGGGGTCGAATGCCGCCGACATCTCCACCACTTCGCCCGCCAGGCTCAGCACTTCGCGCACCTTAGGTGCCAGTTGGCGCGCCAAGGCACTCGGTTCGAGGCCACGCCCTACCGGCAGCAACAGCGGGTCCTGAAAGTGCTCGCGTAACCGGCCCAGTGCAGCGCTGGTCGCTGACTGGCCAAGGTTGAGGCGCTGCGCAGCCCGGCTGACGCTGCACTCTTCGAGCAGCACATCCAAGGCGACCAGCAGGTTGAGGTCCAGACGTCGATAGCGCATGAACAGGCTTATACGCGAATACGCCAGGGCAAGAATGCGTATTTCGCGCTGGCTGGTATCGCCTGGCGCGATACTATAATTGGATTGGCTGTTGGGAGGCTGCGCGCAGTCGCCGCCCCTGAACTACCGGCGAAAAACACCAGGTCGTAGCCGTGGAGCAGCGGGTCGTGGTCGGAGGTGCGCATGTGTCTGGCGCTGGTGCAGTCGTTACTGGAGGACGTTGAAAGCCAGAACCTACCCCGTACTCTAAGCAAGCCGGAACCGTTCGTGTAAGCCGATGTAGTTTCGAGGCCGCAGATTCGACCTTTCAGGTCCGCATTCCCTGCTCCCGCAGACGACATAGCCGCTGCGTGATCCTTCGAGAGGTTCCGATCGCACTGAGCCTGAATCAAAAGGCCAATGGCTGCTTTCGACCCAAAGCGGACAACCGCAGCCCTGCTACAGCCCAAGAGGCGGGCTTAGTTCACCATCACTTCGCCCAGTGCCTGTCCAAGGATGTTGACCGTGCGCTCGATATTGCGCACTTTCTCATCACTCCTTGGAGGTCTGCGACATGTGATTGAGCGAGCGGTCGGTGTAGACCACCGAGTACTCGACCAGCCCCTCAGGATCATACTGGGATAGAACTTTGACATGTGGTGACTGCTTTGGCAGGGATGCCATGGGTATGGTCGGTCCTGAGATTTGCGGTGCGGACTTGGCGTTCAAGTTTGCAGATTCAAATCGTCATTCTGCGTGCGATGCCGATCGCCAACTGGCCATCGCAAGCCGTCGACACGCTTCATCTCGAAACTGCTGACCGATAGATTTTCTACTGTCATTAAGAAGGCTTGCTGTCTCTCTGAGAAGACCGAGCGGCGCTAATCTCATTGCACAAACAACCTATCCACACTTCACTCAGGAGGATGTATGTCAGTAGAAAAAGTAGCCATCGTCACGGCCGGTGGTAGCGGTATGGGAGCGGCAGCTGCACGCAGACTGGCTGCCGACGGCTTCAAGGTCGGTATTCTTTCTTCCTCTGGCAAAGGGGAGGCCCTGGCGCAAGAGCTCGGCGGAATTGGCGTAACCGGCAGTAACCAGTCAAACGATGACCTGCAGCGCCTGGTCGACGCCGTCATTCAGAAATGGGGCCGTATCGATGTGTTGGTCAACAGCGCCGGCCATGGCCCGCGGGCACCGATCCTCGAGATCAGCGACGAAGACTGGCACCAGGGGATGGAGACTTACCTGCTCAACGTCATTCGCCCTACGCGACTGGTGACGCCGTACATGCAGCGCCAGAACGGCGGTGCAATCATCAACATTTCTACTGCATGGGTGTTCGAGCCAAGCGAACTCTTCCCGACCTCGGCGGTTTTCCGTGCTGGCCTGGCTTCGTTCAGCAAGATCTTTGCTGACAAGTACGCCGCTGACAACATTCGCATCAATAACGTGTTGCCGGGCTGGATCGACAGTCTTCCTGCTACCGAACAACGTCGGGAAGGTGTGCCGCTCAAACGCTATGGCACCAGTGAAGAAATTGCCGCCACCATCGCCTTCCTGGCGAGCGACGGGGCTGCCTACATTACCGGCCAGAACATCAAGGTCGACGGCGGCGTTACCCGCAGCGTCTGAGTACCTCCGGGCCGCACACGGAACGCGGCCCTTTCTCATCTAGGCGATTGCCATGCTTGATCTGATATTGGCCAAGGTCTGGTCGGATTTATCCATACCGGTTGGCAGTACGCCAAATCCATTTCGCTTGATGCAACTGGCCACCGTCAATACTGAAGGGCAACCCAAGGTAAGCACGGTTGTCTTGCGCCATGCCGATGAGTCGACGAGGTCGATCATCTTTTATGCGGACACGCGGTCGGCGAAGCTCGCAGAGATACGTGGCGAACCCAGAGTCGGTATGACCTCCGTCGATCCGACTGGCAAGCTGCAGCTTCGCATCGAAGGCCTGGCTGAACCTGTGTCGGATGTTTCGCGCCTTGCCCAGCACTGGGAGCAGGCACGAGGCAGCACTCAGGCGCTCTTTCGCCATGGGCGCCTGCCAGGCGAGGCGATTTCTTCACCTTCCGCAGCCTATGAAACGCACCTGGAGGGTTTTGACAATTTCGCATTGGTGGCTGTCCGCTTGAGAAAAATCGAGTGGCTCGACCTTTCCCAGGATATCCACCAGCGGGCCCGCTTCATTTTGCAAGACGAGCATTGGCAGGCGGGTTGGATCGCCCCCTAAGACAGGATCAAATTTGATGAGCAGAATCGCTATCCACAGTGATCAGGCGCCGAAAGCTATCGGCCCGTATTCGCAAGCCGTCCGCATGGGGGATCTGGTTTTCCTGACCGGGCAAATCGCACTTCACCCCGAAAAGATGGAATTGCCGCAAGGGATCGAAGCCCAAACCATTCAGGTACTCGAGAACCTCCAGGCCGTCGCACACGCCGCAGGCGGTAGTTTTGTTGACGTAGGGAAACTCACTATCTACCTCACGGAACTCTCGCACTTTGGTGTCGTGAACGAAATCATGAGCCGTTACTTTGCAGCGCCTTACCCGGCACGCGCCACGGTCGGCGTGTCGGCGCTCGCGTTGAATGCCTTGGTTGCCATTGACGCCACCTTGGTACTTCCTCGGATGGCCGAATAATCCAAGCGTTTCCTCTTTACCATACAACTCATTCAGCACCGGGCAGAGGTCTCGTCCTCTGCCCGCGTGGCTCACTCTCGATAGTGGCAGGGCAAATAGATGGCCAAGGCAGCTGATCTCGTTGTGCAATGTTTGGAAAGTGAAGGTGTTGAGTACGTGTTCGGCATCCCCGGCGAGGAAAATCTCGATCTGCTCGAATCCCTGCGTAAATCCAGGATCAAGTTGGTACTGACCCGTCACGAGCAGTCCGCAGGTTTCATGGCAGCTACTTATGGGCGCCTGACCGGCAAGACTGGCGTCAGCCTGTCAACCCTGGGCCCTGGCGCAACCAATCTGGTGACAGCCAGTGCGTACGCCTACCTGGGCGGCATGCCGATGATGATGATCACCGGCCAGAAGCCGATCAAGAAGTCCAAGCAGGGTCGGTTCCAGATCATCGACGTGTGCGGCATGATGGCCCCCATCACCAAGTACACCCACCAGTTCGCCTCGGCCGACAACATTCCAGCCCGCATGCGCGAAGCCTTCCGCCTGGCTGAAGAAGAGAAGCCGGGCGCGGTGCACCTGGAACTGCCGGAAGACATCGCCGCCGAGCAGACCGATGCGTTACCGATCCCTCAGAGCCTCCATCGTCGGCCGTTAGCCGAGCACAAGGCGATCGAAGCGGCCGTTGAGAAGCTGCAGAAAGCCCGCAACCCTCTCCTGGTGATCGGCGCCGGTGCGAACCGCAAGATGACCGCCAAAGTCCTCAAGCAACTAATCGACGAGACTCGCATTCCGTTCATCACTACCCAAATGGGCAAAGGTGTGGTTGACGAGCGCCATCCCTGCTTCCTCGGTAATGCTGCGCTGTCGTCCGGTGATTTTGTACACCGTGCAATAGAAGCCGCCGACCTGATCGTCAACATCGGCCATGACGTGATCGAGAAGCCGCCGTTCTTCATGGTTCGCGGTGGCACTGAAGTCATTCACATCAACTTCCGTGCCGCCGAAGTCGACGCCGTGTACTTCCCTCAGATCGAAGTGATTGGCGACATCGCGAACGCTGTGTGGCAGATCAATGAAGCCCTGACTGACACCTCGCACTGGGACTTCACCCGTCTGATGGCCATCCGTGAAGCAAACGAAGCGCAGATCTCTGAAGGCGCTGACGACGCACGCTTTCCCGTCTATCCGCAACGCCTGGTTGCCGACATCCGTCGCGTACTGCCGTCCGAAGGCATCGTTGCCCTGGACAACGGCATCTACAAGATCTGGTTCGCCCGCAACTATAAGGCGTACAAGCCCAACACCGTGCTGCTCGACAACGCCCTGGCAACCATGGGCGCCGGCCTGCCATCGGCGATGGCGGCGCACCTTGTGTACCCGGATCGCCCGGTGATCTCGGTGTGCGG
>Ga0247821_10000303_pt1 | contig 27773 bp, 27 predicted proteins | sample 13C_Glycerol_Day_FD_192481 | JGI IMG/M metagenome (GOLD analysis project Ga0247821, IMG submission 192481) | Soil microbial communities from agricultural site in Penn Yan, New York, United States - 13C_Glycerol_Day14 | ecosystem: Environmental > Terrestrial > Soil > Agricultural land | place... | reverse complement strand
GTCTGCATCGCTGGCAAGGCCGGCCAAAAAAAGGACACGCATTGTGCCCTCCCTTGCCCCAAGTCGAAAGAGCGAAAAGCGCTTTTCCCTCAGTCAATGGTCAGTTTGCCAGCAAAACCCCCACATTTCTGTGAGAGCTGGCCTTGCCAGCGATGCAGACACCGCGCAATCGCTGACACTGCGCCGATTTCATCGCCGGCAAGGCCGGCTCTCACAAAAAAAACAGCAGGATAACTGTCCCTACAACGTCAGCTAAATGCGTTGATAAACCAGGTAATCAACGGCAAGGCGACGATATCGATCAGCACCGCACCACACAGCGGCACGATGATGAAAGCCTTGTAGGAAAACACTTTGTAGTGGTCACAAATGGCGCCCATGTTCGCCACCGCATTGGGCGTGGCGCCCAAGCCGTGGCCCATGTAGCCGGCGCAGAGCACCGCGGCATCGTAATTGCCGCCGAACAGGCGGAACAGCACGAAGATGCACAGCAACACCATGATCACCACCTGCACCACCAGGATGACCAACAACGGCAGGCCCAGGTGCTCCAGCTCCCAGAACTTCAGGCTCATCATGGCCATGGTCAGGAACATCCCCAGGCTGATATCGCCCACGGTGCTGACAGCATTGTCGGGCAGTTCGATCACACGCGCACGGTCATTGAAGTTGCGCAGAATGATGGCGACGAACATCGCACCGACGTACACCGGTAGCACGATACCCAGGTGTTCGTTCAGGGCGTTACCCATCCAGAAGCCCAGCACCATGATCACCAGGATGCAGGTCAACAGCCGCAGCAGCACCGCCGCGTCCAAGGGCACGCTCGGGGCTTCGTTGGCCTTTTCCAGCGCTTGCAGGGTGTCAACCCGGTCGGCCTTGACCGCGAGTTTTTTGCGGTCGATCAGGTAGCGGGCTACCGGGCTGCCGAGCAAGCCGCCAGCGACCATGCCGAAGGTTGCCGACGCCAGCGCCGCCGTCGTGGCACCGCTGGTACCCAGGCTTTCGGCAATCGGTCCGAACGCCGCCGCCGCACCAAAGCCACCTTCGAGTGACACCGCTCCGGCCATGATCCCCAATAACGGGTCAATGCCCAGCGCTTTAGCCATGCCGACACCCACCAGGTTCTGCAGCAAGGCCAGGCCCCAACAGGCGCCCAGGTAGACGAAGAGGATCTTGCCACCCTGACGCAGCAAGCCAAGGCTGCCGCCCAGGCCAACCGTGGTGAAGAACACCACCATCAACGGGGTTTGCATGGCGGTGTCGAGCTTGATGTCCAGCCATTGCTGGTTACGCAGCAGCCATACCACCAAGGCAAAGCCAAAGCCGCCGATCACAGGAGCCGGTACACAAAGCTGGCGCAGCCAGTAACTGTGCTTTTTCAGTTGCGCGCCCATCGCCAGCAGCACAAGCGCCAGGGCGACGGTGGTCAATGCATCGAGTTGCAGAGTCAGCATGGGTTAACACTCTTGTTTTTATACTTGGATTTATGGGGTCAAGGGCTCAGTCAACCAGGCTGGCCAGTAGCCTGGCGCCAATACGCGCGGTGCGCTGGTCCTGATCAAGTCCGGGGTTGAGTTCGGCGATGTCAGCCATGCGCAACTTGCCGCTGGCCTTGGCCTGGCGGACCAGGTGCTCGACCACCATCAGGTCGACGCCATGGGCCGATGGCGCACTCACACCGGGGGCCTGGCTGGCGGGCAGCACATCCAGGCACACGGTCATGTAGAGGTGATCGATGCCACTCAGAAATGCCTCGACATAGTCTTCGATGGCCGGGACATTCCATGGCTGCATCTGCCGGTCAAGGCGATAGCGCACGTTCAGGCGCTGGGCCTGCTCGAACAGGGCCTGGGTGTTGTTCAGCTCGCTCACGCCCAGGCAGCAGTAGTCAAAGGCCATGCCGGCTGCTTGGCAGTATTCGGCGATCTGCCGAAACGGCGTGCCGGAGCTGCATTGTGCGGCGTGGCGCAGGTCAAAATGGGCATCGAAATTGAGAATGCCGATACGTGGGCACGGCTCGTGCTGGCGCAGGTGTTCGGCCAGCCCGAGGAAGCTGGCATAGGCAATTTCATGGCCGCCGCCCAGGCCCAAGGGCAAGTGGCCCTGGTCGAGCAATTGGCTGACCTGTTTGGCGTAAGCCTGTTGCGCACCTTCCAGGTCGCTGCCGACACATTCGATGTCACCGCTGTCGTAGAGCCCACGCTCGCCGCGCCAGGCCAGGTTGGCCAGTGCCTTGCGCAGCGCTGAAGGGCCTTGACGGGCGCCCGTGCGGCCCTGGTTACGGCTGACGCCTTCGTCGCAGGCCAGGCCCACCAGGGCGGTGCCAGGTGTTTGCTCACGGCTAAAGGGCTGCACCCATTGGTGCCAGCGCAGCGCCGACGCGCCTTCGCCAGCGTCGATACGGCCTTGCCACAGGGCCATGGTGAGATGTGCGGTCATGCGGGGTACTCCAGGTAGATTCAATCCAGCCGCGCACCTACGCGCAGGGCGACCTCACGGGTCCAGCGGGTCAGGCGCTCGCTGTTCTGCTGTGCGCGAAAGGCCGGGGCCATCAGGCTGATAGCGCCGTGCAGGCGGTTGCGGCTGTCGAGCACCGGGGCGCTGACGCCCCAGATGCCGTCATCAATTTCGCCCAGGCTGACGGCGTAGCCCTGAGCGCGAATGGGGATGAAGCTTTGCTGATAAACCACGATGCCTTCGGCGTCCACGCCTTGCTCGTGAAGGATCGCCTCACTGCGTTCAGGCGCCATGTGGGCCAGCAGTACCCGCGCCGAGGCACCGACCAACAGCGGCTGGGCCAAGCCCTTCTGATAGCAGCAACGCAGTGGCTGCGGGCTGTCGATCAGCTCGATACAAATCGCCTGGCCATTGCTCGGCACCATCAGCGCGACGCTTTCACGGCTCAGTTCAGCCAGGCGTTTAAGCTCCGGCAAGGCTTGCGACACCAGCAGCGCTTCGCGGTCGAACTTGTTTGCCAGCTGCAGGCAAGCCGGTCCCGGCAGGTAGCGGCCATGACCATTGTCTTCGGCCAACCCCCAACGCAGCAGGGTTTTCAAATGCCGGTAAGTGCTGCTCAAAGGCTGTGCCAATTGAAGGCTCAGCTCCTTGGCCGACAGCGCTTCATCGGCTTGGCCTAAGGCGACGAGAATCTGCAACAAGCGATCAGTGGGCGTGGTGTAGTTCATGTGTGCTCCTTGCGAACATGGTGCACAGGGTTTTCCCAAAGGGTGAAACAGGATTCCCACTAAGTGGGAAATATCGCTATTAAAAGCGACGAGGGGCATGTAACGGGCAGATCAAAGGTGCCTCAGGCAGGGCTCATGGGTCAGGCAGCAACGGATTTAGCGCAGCGTCCGAACACCACCACCTCTGCTGCAGACGCAATCTCCAGGGTCAAGCCGGTGTAGGAGAAGCCGAACGCCCTCACCTCCAGCTCTACTCCGAGCTTGTGGAACAGGGCCGGTCGGTTGTAGCGCGCGCCGTGCAGCCACGAACCCGGTTCAACCAGCAACAGATGCTGTTCGGGCCAGGCCAAGATGATGTCTTCGATCATCCAGCCATCAGCGGTAGCCAGCGGCAGGCCGCCGCCATTGATCCCGGCCATGCGAACCACCTGATCGTGCAATGGGCCAATGCCGCGGGTTTCCAGATGGCGGTCGCTGCCCAGGTTATCGGTGCGGTCGCGGGCGACTTTTGCCCCTGTTTGGCAATCAATCACACTGCGCCCCGAGCTGGAGGCAACCAGCATCAGTTCGCCGTCGCGCTCAAAGCCGACTTCCAGCAGGCCGGCGATGGTCAATCGCGTCTTCAGTTGCCACGGCTCAGGCGCTGGCGCGACCGGAAGCTGTTCGATCACCCGGCGCAGCGGGTCAAGATGGGATGAGGGCATGTCACGACTCTGCGGTATGGGTCAGTGGCCAACTAGGCACCCTACAGGCAGGCGGGTACTTTTGCTATGCAGACGCTCTCAATCGGTGTTCACCACTGGCAATAAACTTCTGGGTACACTCGCCAGGTAAACCCCTTGCCCTGCGGAGCACACATTGCCCACCCCACGTCAGTTCAGCCGTAAATCCAGCACAACCAACATGCTGAACTTAAACCATCCGCAAACGGCTTCCACCCCTGCCTACAGGGTCGGTTTTGTGCTGCTGGAGAACTTCTCCATGGCCAGCTTCACCGTGGCCATGGATGTACTGGTTACCGCCAACTTGCTGCAGAACAACCTGTTCAGGATCACGCCTCTGTCATTGGGCAGTGATCGGGTGATGAGCGACTTGGGGTTGGAAATCTTTGCGGCAGGTCTGGAGCGAACCGCCCTGAACCAGTACGACATGCTGGTAGTGTGCGGCGGCTTGCGCACGCCGCTCAAGTACCCGGAGCTGGACCGGTTGCTGGCCGAGGCTGCCAACCATGGCCTGGCCCTCGGCGGCTTGTGGAACGGCGCGTACTTTCTCGGTCGTGCCGGGGTGCTTAGCGATTACCGCTGCACCATTCACCCCGAGCAACGGGCAAGCCTGGCCGAGCGCAGTGGGCAGAGCACAATTACCCCGGCAAGCTATGTTGTCGATCGCGACCGTTTGACGGCGGCCAGTCCCAATGGCGCACTGGAAATGATGCTGGCACTGCTGAAGTTACATCAGGGCGAAGCGCTGGCGGCTGGGGTCGAGGAGATCCTGGCGTTCTCCGGTGCGCGTTTTCGCCGGGTCGACAGCAGCTCGAAAAAATCGATGAGCGCACCGTTGCGCACCATCGTCGAATTGATGGAAAACAACCTGGAAGAAACGCTGAGCCTGGATCAACTGGCCACCTACAGCGGTCGTTCGCGACGCCAGATCGACCGCTTGTTCCAGGCGCAACTGGGCACCTCCCCCAGCCGCTATTACATGGAGCTACGCATTACCAAGAGCCGGCGCCTGCTGCAATACGCCGACCTGCCACTGATGGACGTGGCGATTGCCTGTGGCTTTGTCTCGGTTTCGCACTTCAGCAAGTGCTACAGCGCCTACTTCGGCTACCCGCCTTCACGCGAGCAGCGCTTGGGCGAGTGAGACAGCTAAAGGCGACCTGGCATGTGCCCATCGTCGTGGCTGAATAAACATCCAGCGCCCATGGCAAGCACATACTTACTGTGGGAGCCGGCCTTGCCGGCGATAGGGTCAGCGCGTAAACCCGCTGTTGCCCAAGGCCTGCTCCCACAAAAGCGAGCACCCTATTGGCCAGTGTGCGCTAGCGCTTCCAACGCCTCACGCAGCGCCTCGGCACTGGCGTATTCGTTCTGCGCCACCACACGGCCCTGCTCCAGTTGCAGCCACAGTACCTTGTCCTCAGCCCCCGGATAGCGCGCCACGACCTTGCCGTCGCGGTCGAGCATGACCCGGTAGCTGTAATCACGCATCGCCGGAACCGCAAACAGCTTGCTGATCAGCGCCGGCATACGCTGGATATCGGCAACGAACACCGCATTGCGCGCTTCGAGGTAGCCCTTGGGACGATCGGCCAGCGCCGCCTTGACCAGCTTGGCACCGTCCATGTTGCGCGCCACCAGCAAAGTGCGGGTCTGGTCGTTGAGGCTGTAAGCCTGATCATGCTGGTCAAGCAGGGTCCACGGCGCTAGACGCTCACCGACTTCAACGGCCTGGGCCAACAGCGGGGACAGACTCAGGAGCAGGGCAATTAGATACTTCACAAGGGACCTCGGCAGGTAGGGAGTGTGGTCGCAGTATTCATGGTTTTGCCCTGACGATCACCCCTCAGGCAGGCAAAACACAGAACAAACAAAAGGATATAAAAATAACAAAACAATCTAACAAAACGGAATAAACAAATTGAAGCGCTCATGGCGGCTCTTTATATTTTTGGACACCACCTACCCTTGCACCTCTGGAGTCCGCCCATGCCGCAACAGCCTCTTTCCCCGCTGCGTCGCCTGTTGACCGGCAGCTTGCTCGCCGTGTTCGCTGCACTCTTGCTCCCTGGCCAGAGCGCCGCTGCCGAGTCTGCCAAAACCTTGCGTATCGGCTACCAGAAATTCAACAGCATCAACATCCTCAAAGGCAGCGGCGCGCTGGAAAAAGCCCTGGCCCCCCAAGGGGTGACCGTCAGCTGGTACGAATTTGCTGCGGGCCCGCAACTGCTCGAAGCCTTGAGCACCGGCGCCATTGACCTGGGCCATGCGGCCGATGCGCCGTCGGTGTTTGCCCAGGCGGCCGGCAAACCCGTGGTTTATCTCGCGGCCGAACAACCCTACCCTCGGGGTATTGGTCTGGTCGTACGGAAGCAGGACAACATCGCCAACATCCAGGCGCTCAAAGGCCAACGTGTGGCCACCGGTCGTGGCTGGAACGCTCAATACCTGTTGGCCGTCGCCTTGGAGGATGCCGGCCTGAGCTACAAAGACATCACCCCGGCCTACGTCAACAACGCCGCCGACGCGGTGGCCGCGTTGCAGTCGGGCAGCGTGCAGGCCGTGACCCTGTGGGACCCGTTCCTGGCAGCGGCAGAAAAACAGCCGGGCCTGAAAAACCTGCGTGACGGCAGCGGGCTGTCCAACAACCGTACCTTTTACCTGTCATCGGCCAGCTTTGCTGACCACAACCGGGCGCTGCTCAAGACCTTCTTCAGCGAGCTGGCCAAGGTCAGTGACTGGGCCAACCACAAACCCGATGAAGTCGCCGCCCTGCTCGCCCCGCAACTGGGCATTGGCGCCGATGTGCTGCAAGTGGCCAGCGAACGGCGCAACTACAACGCCGTGCCGATCGACAGCACCATCACCGCCGAGCAACAAAAACTGGCCGACACCTTCCAGGGCCTGGGCCTGATTCCCAAGCCGCTACGAGTGGCTGATGCGGTGTACCCGGTGTCGGTGTTGCCCTGACCCGTTTGAGCGCGAATGCCGAGCCACGGGCTAGCCCTGCCCGGCATTCAGTAATCGAATACCGGGTATTTCAACATTTAATTTGTGGATAGCACGGCCTTGTCTATATCGTGTCAATGCCTCCCCACGCAGCGCCGGCCGGCGCTGCCAGGCACGGGGACACAACAACAAGTCGAGACTGTCCATGTCGAAATCTTCTTACTACGCCCCTCACGGTGGGCACCCGGCTCAGACCGAGCTGCTGACAGACCGTGCCATGTTTACCGAAGCTTATGCCGTGATCCCCAAGGGCGTGATGCGTGACATCGTCACCAGCCACCTGCCGTTCTGGGACAAGATGCGCATGTGGGTCATCGCCCGTCCGCTGACCGGTTTCTCGGAAACCTTCTCGCAGTACATCGTCGAGCTGGCCCCAGAAGGTGGTAGCGAGCGTCCTGAACTGGACAAGAACGCCGAAGCGGTGTTGTTCGTGGTGGAAGGCGAAGTCGACATCACCCTGCAGGGCAAGCCCTACACCCTCAAGGAAGGCGGCTACGCCTTCATTCCGCCGGCAGCTGACTGGAGCCTGCGTAACACCAGCGGCAAGAACGTCACCTTCCACTGGATCCGCAAGCACTATCAGGTCGTTGAAGGCCTGGCCCTGCCGGAAGCGTTCGTCACCAACGAAAAAGACATCGAGCCGATCCCGATGCCAGGCACCGACGGCGCCTGGGTCACCACCCGCTTCGTCGACATGGCCGACATGCGCCACGACATGCACGTCAATATCGTGACCTTCCAGCCAGGCGGTGTGATTCCGTTTGCTGAAACCCACGTGATGGAACACGGCCTGTATGTGCTGGAAGGTAAAGCGGTGTACCGCTTGAACCAGGACTGGGTCGAGGTTGAAGCCGGTGACTTCATGTGGCTGCGCGCGTTCTGCCCGCAAGCATGCTACTCCGGCGGCCCAGGTCCGTTCCGCTACCTGCTGTACAAGGATGTAAACCGTCATATGAATCTGGTGCTGAACCCTCAGCGTTAAGCCCAGGCTCGATGCACGAAAAGCCCGCCGTTACTGGCGGGCTTTTTTTTGGTGCTTCACAGATTGACGGGGGACGATGGTCTTGGCCTTGTTGCTGAGGTGCTTGGAGCGTGAGCTTATCCACTGTGGGAGCCGGTCTTGCCGGCGATGGCATCGACCGGGTGTCAGTTAGTGCGCAGAGTCTGCATCGCTGGCAAGACCAGCTCCCACAAACCCACACCTGACCTATGCTTTTCTCGACCAGCCCCGCGGTGGAGCCGACATGAATCCCAGACCCCTGTGCACTGCGCTGCTGGTCCTGCTGCTGGGTAACGGCGCCCACGCCGACACCTGGCAGTTAGCCAAGGACGAAGATGGCATACAGGTGTACCTGGATGAATCCGCCCACTCAACGTACCAGCGCTTTCGCGGCGTGGCGCTGATCAAGGCCAGTGTCAGCACCTTGAACGATTTGCTGGAAAACCTGCGGGTGGCCTGCAAATGGCTGTATGGCTGCGCGTCAATGCGCCTGGTAGGTGTCGAGGGCGACAGCACCTGGGTCTACCTCACCACCGACCTGCCCTGGCCCGCCAGCCCGCGCGACATGGTCATCAGGGTGAAGACCGAACGCACCGACGAGGGTGCCCTGATCCGTCACCTCAGCGCTGACGCGAGTAAACTGGAAACAGCGCCAGGGCTGATTCGCGTCACTGAGCTCAGTGGTCTGTGGAGCCTGGTGCCCAAAGGTGAACGCCTGACCGAAGTGACCTACCAACTGGAGGCCGAACCTGCCGGTGACATTCCGTCGTGGTTGGCCAACCAGTTCGTCATCGATGCCCCGATGGTGTCACTGCGCACCCTGCGTGCAGTGGCCGAGCGCCAAGGATTGCACTCCCCGCCCGAGACACCCGACGAATAACTAGACCTCATGGGCCTCAAGCAAACTGGCCAATACCCCGGCCAACTCCTTGACCATCGGGTCGGCCGTCGGTCGATGAACAATGACAATCTCGTAGCTGTCGATTACCGGCAGGCCATTGTCCTCGCCCAACACCGCATGGTCGCGGGTCGCCGCACGCGGCGGCAGCAAGCTGATGCCCATGCCATCGGCCACCGCCGCTTGAATACCGCTCAGGCTCGAACTGGTAAAGCTGATGCGCCAGCGCCGCCCCATGCCTTCGATGGCGTTGATCATGTCATCACGGTAAAGGCCCCGCGGAGGAAAGGTCACCAACGGGATCGGGTCCAGATCAATCGACGGCGTGCTGGCGCTGTCGATCCACTGCAGCTCTTCCGGCCAGCAGGCGACCCCTTCGCGGCTGTTGCGCCGCTGCTTGAGCAGCACCAGATCCAGTTCACCGTTGTCATAGCTCTGGCTCAGGTCGCGGCACAAGCCGCTGGTGACTTCCAGCTTGACCTGCTGGTATTTGCGATTGAACGCTGACAATGCATTGGTGGTGCGGCCGCCGACGAAATCTTCCGGCACCCCCAGGCGCACCGTCACACCAACGGTGGCGCCCGCCAGGGCTTCGAGCATCTGGTCATTGAGGGCCAGCATGTGCCGGGCGTAACCAAGCAGGGTCTGACCGGCATCGGTAGGCAGCACATCACGATTGCCGCGCACCAGAAGGCGATGGCCAACCATGTCTTCCAGGCGTCGCACCTTCTGGCTCACCGTTGACTGGGTGGAATGCAGGCGCGCCGCCGCGGTGGTAAAGCTGCCACAGTCAGCCACCACGACGATGGCCCGAAGCAGGTCCAGATCGAACAAGGACCTATTCGGTTTTACACTGATATCCATGTGAATATTTAACTTCTAAATGGGAAGCACGATTTCTATCATGCGCCCACTCACAGGACAACACACGGAGACAAGCGGATGCGCCTGGAACACTTGAACGTCTTTCTCGCCTTCCTATTGGCCATGATGACCTCAATCACCGCCAGCGCCGAAGGCGGCGTGCTGGAAAGCCAACTGCGCGAGGCTGCTGACAACGGTAACGCCGAGCGCGTACGGAGCTTGCTCGACCAAGGTGCCAACCGCGAGGCCCGTGACAAGCTCGGCCGCACCCCACTGCTGCTGGCCACCCATCGTAATCAGTTAGACGCCGCGCGGGTGCTGATCGAAGCCGGGGCTGACGTCAATGCCAAGGACAACATCGACGACAGCCCTTACCTGTATGCCGGCGCACGTGGTTTCAACCAGATCCTGCGCCTGACTCTGGCCCACGGCGCCGATCTCAAGAGCACCAACCGGTATGGCGGTACCGCATTGATTCCGGCAGCCGAGCGCGGGCATGTCGACACCGTGCGCACCTTGATTGACGCCGGGGTCGACGTAAACCACCTCAATCGCCTGCACTGGACCGCATTGATGGAAGCCATTGTCCTCAGCGACGGCGGACCGCGCCACGTCGAAATTGTCGAGTTGCTGGTGAACGCCGGCGCGGATGTGAACATTGCCGACAAGGACGGGGTAACGCCGCTAGCCCATGCCCGAGAGCGAGGCTATACGGCGATGGTGAAGATATTGGAGACGGCCAGCCGCTAGGCCCCCGGGGGCCTCAAGCCTTGTCCAGGGTACTCGGTTGACGCTCCACAGCCACTGCGGGCTTGACCTCTTCATCGGCGTTGACCGAGCGTCGAAAGCCCTTGATCGACTCCCCCAGGTCGCTGCCCAGGGTCTTGAGCCGCTTGCTGCCAAACACCAGGACCACCACAACCAGCAGCACCACCCAGTGTTTCCAGTCGAACACGCCCATGAATCACCCTCCTCGCTTACTCGATGTCTTCGAACGGCAAGCCGACGTAGTTCTCGGCGATGTTGACCAGCCCGGCGTGAGAGGTAAGAAAGTACTCACGGTCAGCCTGCTGCATCTTGTGATCCCAGGCATCCTGGTGTTCGCCAAAGTCATGCAGCAGGTTGGTCATGAACCAGCTGAAACGCTCGCCCTTCCACACCCGGCGCAGGGCTATTTCTGAGTACTTCTCGAGCAGGTCGGTGCGCCCTTCGCGGTAGACCTTGAGTAAGATCCGGTACAGGTAGCACACATCCGAGGCGGCCAGGTTCAGGCCCTTGGCACCCGTGGGTGGCACGATGTGCGCAGCGTCGCCGAGCAGGAACAGTTTGCCGTACTGCATCGGCTCAACCACGTAGCTGCGCAGTGGCGCGATACTTTTTTCCAGCGACGGCCCGGTGACCAGGCGCGCGCCAACCTCTTCGGGCAGACGGGCCTTGAGTTCATTCCAGAAGCGCTCATCAGACCAGTCATCGACGTGGTCGGTCAGCGGCACCTGCAGGTAGTAACGACTGCGGGTCAGCGAGCGCTGGCTGCATAACACGAAACCGCGATCATGGTGGGCGTAGATCAATTCGTGGTTGACCGGTGGTGTGTCGGACAACAGGCCCAGCCAGCCGAAGGGGTAGACGCGCTCGTAATGCTTGAGCACTGACTCGGGAATACTCTTGCGCGCCACACCATGGAAGCCATCGCAGCCAGCGATGTAGTCGCAGTCGATGCGATGGGTCTGGCCGTCTTTCTGGTAGGTGATGTAGGGCTGCTGCCCCTTCATCTCGTGGGGCTGAACGTTGTCGGCCGAATAAATGATCGTCGCACCGCAGGCTTCGCGGGCTTGCATCAGGTCGCGGGTGACTTCGGTCTGACCGTACACCATGACCGTCTTGCCACCGGTCAGGGTTTTAAGATCAACGCGGATGCGCTTGCCACCCACCAGCAGCTCGACGCCATCGTGCACCAGGCCTTCAGCGTCCATACGTTCGGACACACCGGCTTCACGCAGCAAGTCGACGGTGCCTTGTTCAAGCACACCGGCACGGATGCGGCCGAGTACATATTCGGGGGTCTGACGTTCGACGATCACGGTGTCGATACCGGCGTTGTGCAACAGCTGACCAAGTAACAGTCCGGAGGGACCAGCGCCAATAATGGCTACCTGAGTTTTCATTATTTTTGTCTCGCATCAGGGTTCCAGGCAGTTCAACGGCAGTACCCGGAAAATATTGTTGTTGTGTACCCCTGCATTTTTGCTGACAAAAACTGTAAAAAAAGGTGATATTCCTCCAGTAAATTGCACTTTTACATATTTCGTTCGATTATCGAACGCATTACCTCCGGCCGGTTGTCCACAATGACAAGATCCAACCTCCCCCGCATTCCGGTGTTCAAGCTGTACGGCGAGAATCAGGCCTGGCCGACGCCTGACCTGTTGCACTGCGAGTCCATCCCCAAGCGCAGCAGCCTGCACCACTGGGAGATCAAGGCGCACCGCCATGCTGACCTGTTTCAATTGCTGTATGTGCGCCGCGGCCGGGCGCTGATCGAGATTGAAGGCAAGCGCAGCGAAGTGCGCGATGCGGCGATCCAGGTCATCCCGCCCATGACCGTGCACGGCTTTCAGTTTTCTGAAGACATCGATGGCTACGTACTGACGCTCGGCGCGCCGTTGGTGGCGCAACTGGAAGCGCAATTACACGCGCCGCTGACGGTCCTGGCATCGGTGGGCTGCTATCACCTGGGGCGTGATCGCAGCGCACTTCACACCTTGATCCGGGTGCTGCACCAGGAGTACGAAGGCAGCGCACCGGCGCGTGATTTGTTGCTGCATTCTCTGGTCACCAGCCTGATGGTGTGGATCAGCCGCCACAGCCAGCAGAAGCCGGCACCGGGCAACCGCGACGAGCGCAATCAGCAACTGCTGGGACGCTACATCAAACTGGTGGAGCAACACTACCGTGAACACCTGTCGGTTGAGCAATTTGCGCATCGCCTCGGGGTCTCCAGCGTGCACCTGAACATCCTCTGCCGCGAGCTCGCCGAACAGACCGCGCTGCAGATCATTCACCAGCGCTTGCTGCTCGAAGCCAAGCGCAACCTGATTTACACCAACATGAGCATTAGCCAGCTGTCCGACGGCCTGGGGTTCAGCGACCCGACCTATTTCTCGCGGTTTTTCCGCCGGCTGTGCGGGCAGACGCCCAATGCGTTTCGTCAGGCCGGGGCGAACCCTGCAGGTGCCGCTAACTTGACGGGCTTCGTGTAGCCGCTGCCGGGAGGCTGCGATCGGTCGTGAAACGACCGCAAAACCTGACGACTGCGATTCGTCAGGCCCACTGAGATGGCCGAGTTGCGACTGCGCTGCAGTCGATCGCAGCCTCGTTCCTCGGCAGCGGCTACAGCAAATTACGCACCCTGCTGAAAAGTCTTAACAGATTCCAACGAAGCCTTCGGCAATTCAATCAGGCAATAAAAACCAACTTATTGATAAACAAGAAAATAAACACAAAAACAAACCTGGCACGGTAGTTGAGAGGGACCGAGTGAGCGTCGCGACGCATCACTCATAACAATAAGGTTAACCCTCTCATGTTTAAACGCACCTCGCAGCACCTGACTGCCGGCCTGCTGCTGGCCACTTCTGCCTTGCACGCCCACGCCACCGAAGGCGGCATCTCCTCCTGGCCCATGGGCATCGAACTTTACGGCATGGGCATCTTGCCGCCGGCGGGCACCTACGGCCAGTTGTTCGCCGGCAACTACCTGGCTGACAGCCTGCGCGACAACAGCGGCGCCAAGGCCGCCGATATCGACCTGCGCGTCACCACCCTGGCCCCACGCTTTGTTTGGGTCACCGAGCAGAAAGTATTCGGTGGCGACCTGGGCTTTCATGCCTTGCTGCCCCTCAACGACATGCGCCTGAATGTCAAAGGCGGGCCTCACGACCACAAGCGCGGCCTCGGCGATGCCCACCGCCAGCGAGTACTACTACACCGTGCAGGCGGTGCTGGCGATGACCTACCTGGACCCCAACGGCCTGAATGCCGACATTCGCCTGATGCACGACTACAACTTCGAAAACTCGGGCATGGGCTCCTACCATGGCCAGGAAGGCTTTCGCACCTTGTCGCATGGCAAGGCGGTGCTCAAGCGCCAGCGTTGGTTCCCCACCCAGTTGTTTTACCCGCCCTACGGCCGCTGGGTGCAGCGTCTGGCTATACACTTCTACCTAGGCAAGTAGCCGCTGCCGCCAGGCTGCGATCGGCTGCGAAGCAGTCGCCAATCAGTCACCGCGATGCGCCTGAATGGCGGCAGCGGTCACGGATCGCAAGCACCGATTAATGTGGGGTAGTGACTTGGATCTATACTCACAGCTTTCTTCGCAGTGGGTATGCTCGATGCCGCAACAGCCCCCGTCCGCGGCGCCATCGCGCCTGTTACTACCCTTTGCCTGCGCCCGCCCACGGCGCACCGTGGTGTTGTGTTTTCTCGCTGCCTTCGCCATTACCCTGGTGCTCGCCGGGCGCCAGTATTATCAACTGCAACAGCACGAACTGGAGGTCCGCGAGCACAACCTGCAGTTACAGGCGCTGGCGATCGAGACGCTGATTTTCAGCGGCAAGAGCCAACTGCAGTTTCTGCGCCATCTTGCCGAGCGGGTGCTGATCGAAGGCCATAGCCAGCCCTCGATGCGCCAAAATGACGCCATCGCCGCCGCCATGCGCAACAGCCAGCAACCGCTCTGGGGGCTGCCGGTGCCCAAGTCCGATGCCCCCGTTCGGGCACTTGGCGACGCGTTGGTTGCGAGTATCCCAGGCCTGAGTCGCGAGCCGCAGCAACTGGTGGAAGATCTGCACCTGTCTCGGGCCATGAGCCAGGTGTTGCCGGCGCAGTTTCAGGGTGAAACCAACCTGTCGCGCATCCTGTTCCTGACCACTTCCGGTATCGTCATCGCCTACCCGGCGGTGCGTGATGCGCAACTGGAGCCAATCCTGCGCAAGCTTGCCAGTTCGCCGTTGATGCAGCTCAACCGTGCCAATATCGAAGACCTCGACATCGTCTTCTTTCCGCTGCCCGGCAGTAACCTGGGCAGCATGCCGCACTTGCTGCTCAGCACCCCGGTGTACCTCAATGCCGTCATGCGTGGTGCGGTGATTTACGACGTGCCACAGACCAAACTGCAGAATTACCTGTACCAGACTACCGAAAGCGATGAGCTGCATACCCTGATAGACGAAGACGGCAGTCTGGTCGCCTCCAGTGACCAGTCCTTCAAGCCGTTCCAGGGCAACTGGCTGAACACCCTGCCAACTGCGCGCAAACGCTTGTCAGTGCCGATGTTGTTCCAGCGTGACCACGGCACGCTGAATCTCGAGCAGGGCTACCTGCAGTTTCGCGAGTTACAAGGGATCGACCTGATCCTGACCAATTACATCAGCGCCAGCGACCTGCGCGCGGCGGTCAATGCGCAGATCGACTTCCTGTTTCTCGGCGTCTGGGCATTGCTGGGGCTGCTGATGTTTCTCACCCTGTACATCGTCGACCGGCTATTCAAAGGTCAGCTGCGCCTGAACCGACAATTGCGCGAGATGGGCTTGGTCGACGGCCTCACCCAACTGGCTAACCGGCGGCGCCTGCAGTCCGACTTCGGCGGCTTGCTCCAGCGCCTGCGCGAAGATCAGCCACTGGCCCTGTGGATGCTCGACATTGACCATTTCAAAAGCATCAACGACAACTGGGGGCACAGCGCTGGCGACGAGGTTATCAAACACCTGGCCACCCTGTGCCGGGCCCTGGTCAGGCCCCAGGACCTGGTGGTGCGCTATGGCGGTGAAGAGTTCTGCGTGCTGATGCCCGACACGTCACTTGCTGACGCCCTGCACATGGCTGAACAGGTGCGCGCGGCCACTGCGAAGTCGGTGTGCGTACCCGACGCCGGGACCCTGCTGGCCGGCGCACCGTCGCTGGAAATCCGCCTGACGGTATCGATCGGTGTGGCGGAATTGCGTGTTGATGGCTGCGAGGAGCTGGAAGACCTGGTGGCGACCGCCGACCGGCGCCTGTATGCCGCGAAGAAAAGTGGTCGCAACCAAGTGGTCAATCACGACTGAACGGGTCGGTTGCATGTTTTTTGTCGTCCGCGGCTTGCTGACGCGGCAAACCCGAGCCTTAAGCTCGGCCGGGTGTGCCATAACGACAATAAAACGGAGACACCATGCGCCTTCCCACCCTGCATCCACGGGCTCGTCTGGCAAGCCTGATCGCCCTCGCCTGCCTGAGCCAGAACCTGTATGCCGAACCGGCGAGCACCGCCTCAGCGGCCAGTGCCCAGACCCGCAGCAGCAATGCTGCAGTGCTCCAGCAACGTCCATTCAGCAACGATGCCGACTACGCCGCCGTCACCCGTGGGCTGATCGCGCCGTTCAAAGGCCAGGTGCTCGACGCCGCCGGCAAGCCGGTGTGGAACCTGGCCAGCTATGACTTTCTGAACAAAAAGGACAGCCCCGCCACCGTCAACCCGAGCCTGTGGCGCCTGGCCCAGCTCAACAACCATGCCGGATTGTTCGAGGTGGTGCCTGGCCTGTATCAGGTACGCGGCATGGACCTGGCCAACATGACCATCATCGAGGGCGACGACGGGCTGATCATCATCGACCCGCTGACCGCCGCCGAAACCGCCCGTGCGGCGCTCGACCTGTACTACCAGAATCGGCCGCACAAGCCGGTGGTAGCGGTGATCTACAGCCACACCCATACCGACCATTTCGGTGGTGTCCGCGGCGTGATCGACGAGGCCGACGTCAAGGCCGGCAAGGTCCAGGTGCTAGCACCGTCCGGGTTCATGGAACACGTCATGAGCGAGAACGTCTACGCCGGCAATGCCATGAGCCGCCGTGCCCAGTATCAGTTCGGCCTGTACCTGCCGCGTGGTGAGCAAGGGCAAGTCGACGCGGCCATCGGCAAGGCGGTGGCCATCAGCGGCACCATCACCCTGATCCCACCGACCGACCTGATCAGCCAGCCTTATGAAACCCGTCGTATTGCCGGCATCGATGTCGAATTCCAGCTCACCCCTGGCACTGAGGCGCCATCGGAAATGAACCTTTACCTGCCCAAGTTCAAGGCCCTGGGTATCGCCGAAAACGCCTCGCAAACCATGCACAACATTCTCACCCCGCGCGGTGCCCAGGTGCGCGATGCCAAGGCCTGGTCGCACTACCTGGACGCCAGCCTGAATCGTTATGGCGACAAGACCGAAGTATTGTTTGGCCAGCACAACTGGCCAACCTGGGGCCCGGAGCCCGTGCGTACGCTGCTGGCCGACCAGCGCGACATGTACGCTTTCCTCAACGACCGCACCCTGCACCTGCTCAACCAGGGCCTGACGCCGATGGAAATCGCCCAGAACATGGAAAAGCTGCCGGGCGAGCTGCAGAACAAGTGGTACACCCAGGGCTACTACGGTTCGCTCAGTCACAACTCACGCGCCGTGTACCAGCGCTACATGGGTTTCTACGATGGCAACCCGGCCAACCTCAACCCGCTGCCGCCGGTTGAAAGCGCGCGCATGACCGTCGAGGCCATGGGCGGCGGCGAGGCGGTGCTGGGTAAAGTGCAAGCCGCGTTGGACAAGGGTCAATACCGTTGGGCTGCGCAGCTGGGCAACCAACTGCTGTTCGCTGAACCCGACAATGCCAAGGCCCGCGCGGCCCAGGCCGAAGCACTGGAGCAGTTGGGTTACCAAAGTGAAAACGCCAACTGGCGCAACATCTACCTGACCGGTGCCATGGAACTGCGCGGTGGTATACCGAGCAACCCGGGCAGTTCGGTGTCTGCCGACATGGTGCGGGCGTTGACGCCACAGATGTTCTTCGACTTCATGGCTGTGCGCGTGGATGTCGACAAAGCGCTGGGCCATGACATGAACCTCAACTGGCGTTTCAGCGAGCCGGACCAGGCGTTCAACCTGACCTTGCGCAATGGCGTACTCACCCACCGAGAAGGCCTGAATCCCAAGGCTGATGCCGGGCTGACCATGAGCAAGGCGACCCTGGAGCAGATCAGCCTCAAGCAGCTGGATTTTCCTACGGCAATGCAAAAAGGCTTGATCAAGATCGAAGGCAACGGCAAGAAGTTCGCCGAATTGCTCGGCGCACTCGATACCTTCAGCCCGCAGTTCAATATCGTTACCCCGTGAACCGCAGTTAACCTGCACCGGCTCCCACAGGGTCCTTTGTGGGAGCCGGCCTTGCCGGCGATCGAGCCCGACGAGCTCGTGTTACTTGGCCCAGCGGCGCAACTCGGACGGTGTGTAATCATCCGTCTTGGCGCTGAAGCCTACACGCATCGGCGTCTTTTCTTCGTTACTCAAACCACCGGCGTAATAGCGACCCGAAATCAGGTCATACGATGTTTCCAGCACGTTATACGTGAAGTCATGATCGTAGTGCTGGATCGCATGCAACGCTGAGCTGCGCCACAACTCGCCACGGCTGTCGTACTGATCGACCTGGGCAATCTGCCAACTGTCCTCATCCACATAGAAACGTCGCTTGCTGTAAAGATGCCGCGCCCCCGGCTTTAGCGTCGCTTCAACCACCCACACCCGGTGCTTTTCATAGCGGGTATAGGCCGGGTTGATATGGTTGGGCTTGACCAGTTCGTCAAGCTTCAGCGCCCGGCTGCCCAGACGGTAACTGTTGTAGGGGATGTACAGTTCCTGCTTGCCGATCAGCGTCCAGTCGAAACGGTCTGGCGCACCATTGAAGCCGTCGATGTTGTCGGCGGTGATCAAGCCGTTGCTGTAGCGGGCACTGTTGTCATAGGCCAGCATCGGCGCGCGGCGCACCCGGCGCTGGGCCGGCAGGTACTGCCAGGCCGAACGCGGCTCGGCCACCTGATCGAGCGGTTCATGCACCAGTACGGTCTCGCCCGCCAGGCGTGCCGGTTCCAGCACCCGGCTCTTGAACATGAACAGCACGTTAGCGTTTGGCTCAAGACCGCTGACCGCCTCGGCAAAACTGACCAGTGACTGCGCGCGAATGTAGCTGACCGCGCCGTTCTCACGCACCAGGGCAATGCTGCTCAAGCGCTCATAGCTACCGCCGCGCCAACGGCTCATGTGGTTCCACATCACCTCCATGCCTTGCGTCGGCAACAGAAACGGGATGCCGCGACTGTAGTCATGCAGGCCATTGCCGCCATCGGCCAAGGTCGTCTTGCTGGCGTTGTTGCGGCTGTCAGCCAGGATCGCCGCCGGCAAGCGCGCACTTCGATGGCTGGGGTAAACCGGCATCTGGTAGGTGGCGGGAAAGCGCTTGAACATCGCCACCTGACCCGGGCTCAGTGCGCCCTGGTACTGCGCAAAGTTCTGCGCAGTGATCGTGAACAGCGGCTTTTCGCTGGCAAACGGGTCGCTGTAACCGCCGTTGCCATCGACGCTACCGGCACGCTTGTCGAGGCCGCCGGTCCAGGCCGGGATGCTGCCATCGGCATTGCCGGCGCGTTCGGAACCCATGGGGGTGAGGGTCGTGTCCAACGGACCAAGGTCATTGCTCTTGGCCATAACCGTTGCGCTGACACAGGTCAGGGCCAGCAACAGAGGATGAATACGCATTTTTATTGTTCTCCTTAGAAATCAACCTTGAAACTGACCGAGGCGAAGTCGCGGTCATCCAGGGTGCTGTAGTCGTTGGAGCCGAAGAAGGCGTTGTAGGCCAGCTCCACGCTGTAGTCATTGAGGTAGTTGGCAGTCAGGCTCAGGCCAAGCGCCTGCTGACCTTCCTGGAATGGCCCGGCCGGGTCGTAGGAATAGCCCTCGACGTCATGGCGCCAATTGACGGCTGGGATCAGGTTGATCCCCGGCAACACGTCGCTGTACTCGAGGCTGGCGCGCAGGCGGTAGCCCCAGGACCAGTCAGTGGCAAAGCCCTCATCGGTGCAGTAACGGTTGGTCACCCCGGAGGCCACGGTGTTGCAGGCCGTGCCATTGCGCGGCGCACTGCGGCCAAAGGCTGCGTTGCGCCCCAGGCGCTCATCACCGAGGCTATCGATGTGCACCACACCCACTTCGCCAAACAGACTCAGGCGCGTGGCGCCAAGGACGTTGTCGATAGCCTGGGTCGCCGAGCCCGTCCATTGCCACACGCCCATACGTTGCCAGGCGTCGAAGCGGTCGCCATTGCGCGTATTGAACCCTTCAGGCAAGTCGACCCAAGAACTGCCGACAGCGCCGGACACCACCGCGGTGGTGGCATCAGGTGTGTTGTAGGCCAGCGGCATGTTGGGCCGGTAGCTCAACTCAGTGGCCAAAGAAATGCCGCTGTATGGCTCCACCCCGGTCAGGCTCATGCCATACAAGCGAATATCTTCGGGGAATGCCGCAGCATAGGACGGCCCCTGTATGCCGCCGGGGAAACTGCCCGGCAAGCGGGTGTTACGTGCATCCAGTGTCAGGTACGGCAGGCGCGAGTGGTAGTTGATGAAATACAACGCCGCCTCGGCGTCATTGAGCGCCGGCAGCATCTGGCGCAACGCGAAGCCAAACTGACCGCTGTCCGACGGCGATTCGTTGCCCCGTGAACTCGCATACAGCCCGCTGGCTTGCATCTGTTGATCAGTCAGTACCTGGCTCAGGTACAACGGACCGCAACCCGGCTGAATCACATCACTGCTGGCAAAAAAGGTGCCGCAGCCATCAAGCACGCTGGGGCGCCAGTTGTACTGGTAGAAGCCTTCCAGGTTAAGGGTGTCGGAGATACCGAAACTGAACGACACCATCTCCACCGGCAACTGGCCTTCCTTGATCTCGACCCCGGGGCGATTGAAGGCGGTGATGTCCAGCGGGTTGATGACGTTGATGCCGTTCTGAATCAGCAGCGCTTCGCCCCAGGACAACACCTGCTTGCCAAGCTTGACGTTGAGCGGATGGCCGGCCAGTTCCAGGTCCTTCCACAGGTAGGCGTCTAGCGCCTCGAAGCCTTGGAATTTGGCCAGGTCATCCCAGCCACTGTCGTCGAAATCCTTGAAGTGCCCATCACGAGTTTCATAGGCATGGTCGTACCAGTATTTGAACCGCAGGAACGCGCCCTGACCCTGGCCATCGAGGCTGAAGTCGGTCAGGCCCTTGAAGGTTTGCGAGATCGGATCGCCCTTCTTGAAATTGAGGCGGTTGTCATCGGCACTGACGCTGCTGCCATCGGCAGTAACGCCCTGCGCCTGCAAGGCGTTGGCGCGGGTCATCAGGTGCCGGTCGGGGCTCTGTGTCGACCAACTGCTGCCCAGGCTCAAGGTACTGCGCGTGGTGAAGCTCCAGTCCTCATTGATGTCGAAGGTGGTGGCCTGGGCAGGCGCGGCAACAGACGCCAGTAGCGCCAGCAGCCATGGCGATCGAGCACCGCCGTCAAAACGCAGGCGCAGGCCCGCCGGGGTTGAGCTTGTTGTTGTCATTATCGAGCTCCAGTTGGATTACGCAGCTCGATAAAGATGCCCAAGCACCCGTCGCCACGCGCAAGCGGCGCACGACAAAAAACGATCATCAGCAAGCAACGGCAAAAGCCTTACGCCGATTGCAAAGCGCTCAAGCGAAATTGCTTGGGTGTCACCCCAAATTGTTTGCGAAAGGCGCGGATGAAGTTGCTCGGTTGCCGATAACCCAGGCGCGTGGCGATGCGCTCGATCGGCTGGTCACCGGCGGCCAGCCAGTGCCGGGCCAATTGCAGGCTGCCCTGGCGGTCTGCATCACCGACAGCGCCCTGCCATTGGCGCAGCATGCTCTGGTGCAGGAAGGCATTGGCTCCTGGCAAAGCCAGTGCCAATGCCCCTGGGGCCAATTGCAGGCTGAGCCATTGCCCTTCAGCTGTCGGCACGCCCCACTCCTGCAACCAGGGCCACGCGGCCTGCTGCGCCAACAGAGTCACCTGGGTAAACACGCTGGCAGGCGGCTTGCCGGCACGCCGGGCAATGTTACGCACCAGGCTTAACACCGCAGCATCGAGCATGTAGTAATGCGGTTGATGTTGATAGCGGCGCACGTGCAACAGTGTTTGGCCTGCGTCTTCTTCCAGGCTGACCCGTACACAGTTGGTGACCAACGGCAGGTAGCGGATAAAGCATTCCAGGCTGGCTCGCACGGTAGCCGCCGAGTCGAGGAGAATATTCAGGCCCTGCAGCGAATGGGTGGCCATGCCCGGCACCAATTCACAGCCAAACTCACGCCCGGCACCGGCTGCCTCGCATTCGGCCAGTAGTTGCTCGACCCGCAACGCCGGGACTCTGTGATGCCCATCGAGCCACGCAGAATCAATACCGGCGTGCGCCAACAAGCGCTCGACTGGCAGGCCACAGCCCTGCGCATGCGCGACCAAGGTACGGGTGAAGGCACTGGAAACAAAGGCTTCAGCAAGCATGGCGAGTCACAAGAAAAGGACAGGACTCGTGTTATGCCAGTCGCTACACTATCGATCAAATGCATAAAAAGTATCGCTAACATGCAGGGAGCGCATAATGGACCTTCGACAACTTCGCCACTTCGTGGCCCTGGCCGATTGCCGCGGCTTCGTTCGTGCCGCTGACGCAGTGAACCTCAGCCAGCCTGCCTTCAGCCGCAGTATCCAGACCCTGGAGCGCGACCTCGATTGCGCCCTGGTCGAACGCGGCAGCCGAGAGTTTCGCCTCACCGGCCAAGGCCAACTGGTGCTGCAACACGCCCGGCGGTTGCTTGCCAGCAGCCAGACCCTGCACAACGAACTGCTGCAGTACAACGGCCTGGAAGGTGGCGAGCTGCACTTTGGCAGCGGGCCCTATCCAGCACAGCTACTGGTGCCGGAGGCCTTGGCGCGCTTCATCCATGACCATCCGTTAGTCCTGGCGCGTTTTCACCTGGCTGACTGGGAGCAACTGGGCGTCTGGCTCAAGGAACAGCAGATCGAATTTTTCGTCGCCGACTCGCGCTACTTCAAAGATGATCCGCGCTTTCACGTGCAAGTACTGCGTCCGCGCCGGGGCCGCTTCTTCTGTCGTGCCGGCCATCCGCTGCTCGGCCGTGGGCCGCTCAAGCTCGCCGACCTGCTCGACTACCCGATCAGCGGCACGCGAATCCCGCCGATGATCCGCAAGATCCTTGCCCGTATCCAGGGCGTGGAGGACTTCATCACCAGCGTCGAGTGCGCGCAGTTTGATGCCATCCGCCGGGTGGTCATGCGCTCTGACGCTGTGGGTCTGGCCACTGAGGAAGCCCTGAGCGAATGGGTTGCGTGCGGCGAAATTGCGCTGCTGAGCTTTGTCGATATCGACACCGGCGACCCCGAGCTGCAACTGCGCTATGGCATTGTCAGTCGCGCTGGGGCTACCCTGACTCCGGCGGCGCAGGCGATGATCGAGACAATCCTGAGTGTTGATCAGCAGCTGCTGGAGAAGCCTTGATGAGCACGTTGCCCTGCCCACCTGCAAACGCCTTCTATGCCCCGACCCTGCTGCCCGCCATTGAAGAACTGCAGGCACGGGGTGTTGACCTGGCGCTGATCGAAGCGGTGTTTCGCCGCAGCCTGTTCGAGTTGCGCACGCCTTTTTTGCGCGTGCCGCTGATGCTCTCGCGGCGCTTCTGGACCCTGGCCCTGGCAGAAACCTGCGACCCGCTGATTGGCCTGGCCGCCGGCCGGCGTTTCGTGTCCACCGCCACTAACGGCCTGACCTACCTGTTTGATGTGGCCGCTTCGCTGGACAGCGCCTGCGCGTTTTTCGTCGAATACTTTCCGTTTTTCAACGGCCATTTTCGCGCCCGCATCGAGCGTAACGAACGGCAAGTCACCTTGCGCCTGGAGGATTGCGGCAGCCTTAAGGCCACGGCACCGATCACCGACTACATGCTCACCAGCATCAGTAGCCTGCTGCGCCGCAAGCTACTGGCCAGCGGCCTGGAGCAGGATCCGATCCTGGCCATCGAACTGGCCCATCCAGCGCCAGCCGATACCACTGCGCACCCCCAGGCCTGGCGCACCCCAGTCAGTTGGGGGCATGCCGAACACGGCATCCACCTTAACCCGCAGTTGTTCACCCAGCCACTCACACCCGGCAATCAGGCCTTGGAGCAGATGCTCGTGAGCCTGTTGCAACAGACCCAACGCAACAGCCAACCGACCCTGCTGGAGCTGGCCAGCGACCACCTGGCCGTGCACCTGGCCGATAGCGAACGCTGGCCGCTGTTTTACCAGGGGCAGCACCTGCTCGAACGCACGGCGGCACGGCGTTTGAGGGCCTTGGGCTGGAGTTTCTCGCAATTGCTCGACGAGTACCGCCGCTACCGCGCCGAAGACTTACTGCACGGCAGCGCACTGGAGCTGGTACAGATCGCCGACCAGCTCGGCTACAGCGACGTGCAAAGCTTCCATCGCGCCAGCTTGCGCTGGTTCGACTGCGCGCCCGGTGCCTACCGCGCGCGCTGAGCAACCTCAGAGCACCTTGAACAAACCCGCCGCGCCCATGCCGCCACCGACGCACATGCTCACTACCACGTACTTCACCCCACGGCGTTTACCTTCGAGCAAGGCATGGCCGCCCCTGCGCGCGCCGCTCATGCCATTGGCCACCCCTATGGCATGAGCATCGCCGTTGACGATGAGCCGTGTCGGGCCGATACCCAGGGTCTGCGTGCAGTAGGCCTCCAGGTCAGTCACAGAGCAAACGGCTCAATGCCGCTCGCAGGGGTTCAGGGATAGGCTGCGAGCGGTTGCTGGCGCGCTCGACGAAGACGTGGACAAAGCGTCCCGCCGCACACGCCTGCTGCTCGCCGGCCTTGAAAATACCCAGTGTGTAATGCACTGAGCTGTTACCCAGTTTGCTCACCGACAGGCCGACCTCAATGCGCTCGGGGAAGGCAATGGAGGCAAAATAGTCACAGCTGGAATTGACCACAAAAGCGACCACCTCACCCTGGTGAATATCCAGCCCGCCCTGCTCGATCAGGTAGGTGTTCACCGCACTGTCGAAAAAGCTGTAGTAGACGACGTTGTTGACGTGGCCATAGAGGTCGTTGTCGTGCCAGCGCGTGGTGATCGAATGGAAATGGCGAAAGGCGTCGCGTAACGGTTGTTCCATTTCAGTACGCCTGCCGATAGATCATCAGTGCATCAGCCTCGCTGACCTCACGCGGATTGTTCACCAGCAAGCGCTGCTGGAGCATGGCGTCACGGGCCAGTTGTGCAAGGCTGCTCTCTGGCACCCCGGCATCGCGCAAGCGCGTCGGCAAGCCGCAACGCGGGCTGAGTTCGGCCAGCTCGCTGACGAACTGTTCACTCAGGCTACGTGTATCACCAGGTCGCAAGCGCTCACCGAGCAACAGCGGTGCGAGCTGGGCATACAAAGGCGCCGCTACCTCGGCGTTGAAACGCAGTACATGGGGCAGCACCAGTGCATTGGACAGCCCATGGGGAATATGAAAGTGCCCGCCCAACGGATAGGCCAGCGCATGCACCGCGGCGACTGGCGCATTGGCAAAGGCCTGACCGGCCAGGCACGCACCGAGCAACATGGCCTGACGTGCCTCGCGGTTACTGCCGTTGTGCACCGCCTGATCGAGGTTGCTGGCGAGCATGTGCAAGGCTTCGCGGGCCAACAGGTTGGACAGCGGGTTACGCTTGAGCTTGCTGGTGTAGGCTTCGATGGCGTGGACCATGGCATCGATACCGGTGGCAGCGGTGACCGCTGGCGGCAAGCCAACGGTCAGGTCGGCATCAAGCAGCGCCAGGTCCGGCAACAACAGGGTTGAGACCACGCCCATCTTGGTGTGCTCGCCGGTAGTAACAATGGCGATTGGCGTCACCTCCGAGCCAGTGCCGGCGGTGGTCGGCACTTGAATCAGCGGCAGGCGCCGGCCCTTGGCCTGGTCGACACCGTAAAGATCGCTCAGCGCTTGCTGGCAGTGCGGGTGCGCCAGCAAGGCCACCAGCTTGGCAACATCCATGGAGCTGCCGCCGCCGAAGCCGACGATGGCATCGGCCTGCATCGCCCGCGCCAGTTGCACCCCTTCCAGCACACAGGCTTGTGGCGGATCCGCCAGCACCTGGTCAAACACCTGCACCGCCAGCCCCTGCTCGGCAAAGCCTGGCAGCGACGGTTCGAGCAAGCCCAGGCGAGCGAGGCCCGGATCGGTGACGATCAATACCGAGCGTGCCCCGCGCTCGCGGCACAGGCGGGCAAGGTGCACAGCGGCACCTGCTTCGCAGAGAATCTGCGCGGTGCTCGCAAAACTGAATGACTGCATGCGGCGTCCCTCATTGTTGTTGTGATGTCCGCAGAAATGATCAGAACGCGAAGTCGGCCTCCGACAAGCGCATCAGGCACCCGGCACCGGCCAGCAAAGCCTGGCGATGGGCAGCAGCCCGTGGCAATACCCGGCGCAGGTAAAAGTCGGCCGCGTGCAGTTTGGCCTGATAAAACGCCGCTTCGTCAGTGCCCGCCGCCAGGGCTTGGCTGGCGCATTCAGCCGCTTGCAACCAGAGTGCGGCCAACACCGTGTAGGCCGAGTAGGCGAGAAAATCCACCGACATGGCGCCAATCTCTTCAGGGTCATGCGCACAGGCCTGCAGCACCGACTCGGCCAATGCTCGCCACTGCTGCAACTGCTGGCCGACCTGCTCGGCCATTTGCATCTGCGCGGTTGCCTGCGCCGTTTCGGTGAGCAGCTCATCGATCAGTGCGTTGAGCTCAAGACCGCCGTCACCGAGCAGTTTGCGTCGAATCAAATCCAGCGCCTGGATGCCGTTGGTGCCCTCGTAGAGCTGGGTGATGCGGCTGTCGCGCATCAACTGTTCCATGCCCCACTCGCGAATGAAGCCGTGCCCGCCGTACAGCTGCACACCAAGGCTGGCGACCTCCTGACCGCAATCGGTAAAGAAGGCTTTGACGATCGGAATCAATAATGCCGCACGCCGTTTGGCAGCGCTGCAGCGGTGTTCGAGATCAAGCTGGCGGGCGGTATAGGCAGCCAGCATACGGCAGCCTTCGCTGAGGGTTTTCTGGGTCAGCAACATGCGTCGCACATCGGGGTGGACGATGATCGGATCGGCGGGCTTTTCCGGGGCCTGCGGGCCGCTGAGTGAGCGCGACTGCAAGCGCTCGCGGGCATATGCCAGCCCCCCCTGGAACGCCGCTTCAGCAATGCCCAGGCCCTGCAGCCCAACCTGAAAGCGCGCATCGTTCATCATGGTGAACATGCACGCCAGCCCTTGGTTCGCCTCCCCCACCAACCATCCCCTGGCGGCGTCGAAATTCATCACACAGGTAGAGGCCCCCTTGATGCCCATCTTGTGCTCCAGCGCACCGCAACTGAGCGTATTGCGCTCAGCCAGCGAACCGTCGACATTGACCAACCGCTTGGGTACCAGAAACAAGCTGATGCCCTTGACCCCCGGTGGCGCGTCGGGCAAACGTGCGAGCACCAGGTGGATGATGTTGTCGCTCAGGTCCTGCTCGCCACCGCTGATGAATATTTTGCTGCCGCTCAGCTGATAGCTGCCATCAGCGTGCGGCTGAGCGCGAGTGCGCAGCAGCGCCAGGTCAGTGCCGGCCTGAGGTTCGGTCAGGCACATGGTGCCGGTCCACTCGCCGCTGACCAACTGCGCCAGGTAGCGCTGCTTGAGCTCGGCACTGCCATGGCGATCCAGTGCCAACACCGTGCCTTCGGTGAGCCCTGAGTAAACGCGAAACGACAGCGAGGCGCCCATCAGCATCTCGTGGAAACTGGCCGCGAGCATCTGCGGCAAGCCCTGGCCGCCGAACGCTACAGGCCCGGTCATACTCGCCCAGCCCTGTTCAACGTAACGCTTATAGGCCTGAGGGAAACCGTCCGGGGTGCTCACATGGCCGTCCTGCAAGCGACAGCCCTGTTCATCGCTGTTACGGTTGAGCGGTGCCACCACTTCGGCGGCAAACCGCGCCGCCTCCTCCAGCACACCGTCGATGGTTTCGCGGTCCAGGCCGATGTCCAGTTGCTGACAATGCCCGCCCAGGTCGAACAGTTCATGCAGGACAAAACGCATATCACGCAGCGGCGCCCGATAGTTCATACCCGGCCCTCCTGCACAGCGGCGAAACCCTTGCC
>Ga0247821_10000301_pt1 | contig 27868 bp, 28 predicted proteins | sample 13C_Glycerol_Day_FD_192481 | JGI IMG/M metagenome (GOLD analysis project Ga0247821, IMG submission 192481) | Soil microbial communities from agricultural site in Penn Yan, New York, United States - 13C_Glycerol_Day14 | ecosystem: Environmental > Terrestrial > Soil > Agricultural land | place... | reverse complement strand
TACTGGCTACTTATACAGGTATTCCGGCCGTCAGGGCCAAGTCGAACACGTGAGGATTTCAATGGACGACAACAAGAAGCGCGCCTTGGCTGCGGCCCTGGGTCAGATCGAACGCCAATTCGGCAAAGGCGCTGTCATGCGCATGGGCGATCACGAGCGTCAGGGTATCCCGGCCATTTCCACTGGCTCGCTGGGCCTGGACATTGCCCTCGGCATTGGCGGCCTGCCAAAAGGTCGTATCGTCGAAATTTATGGCCCAGAATCGTCGGGTAAGACCACCCTGACCCTGTCGGTCATCGCCGAGGCCCAGAAGAACGGCGCCACCTGCGCCTTCGTCGACGCCGAGCACGCGCTCGACCCTGAATATGCCGGCAAGCTGGGCGTCAACGTCGACGACCTGCTGGTCTCGCAGCCGGACACCGGTGAGCAGGCCCTGGAAATCACCGACATGCTGGTGCGTTCCAACGCGGTTGACGTGATCATCGTCGACTCCGTGGCGGCCCTGGTACCCAAAGCCGAAATCGAAGGCGAGATGGGTGACATGCACGTCGGCCTGCAAGCCCGTCTGATGTCCCAGGCCCTGCGCAAGATCACCGGTAACATCAAGAACGCCAACTGCCTGGTTATCTTCATCAACCAGATCCGTATGAAGATCGGTGTGATGTTCGGCAGCCCGGAAACCACTACCGGTGGTAACGCCCTGAAGTTCTACGCCTCGGTGCGTCTGGACATCCGTCGTACCGGCGCGGTGAAGGAAGGCGACGAAGTGGTTGGCAGCGAAACCCGCGTCAAGATCGTCAAGAACAAGGTTTCGCCACCGTTCCGTCAGGCCGAGTTCCAGATCCTCTACGGCAAGGGTATCTACCGTAACGGCGAAATCATCGACCTGGGCGTATCCCAAGGGTTGGTGGAGAAGTCCGGTGCCTGGTACAGCTACCAAGGCAACAAGATCGGTCAGGGCAAGGCCAACGCCGCCAAGTACCTGCAAGAGAATCCGGCCATCGGTGCAGAGATCGAGAAGCAGATCCGCGAGAAGCTGCTCAACACGGGTGCCGTTGCTGCTGCCGGCAAGGCCGCTGCCGCTGAAGCTGATGCCGGCGACATGGCTGATGCCGACGCCGGTTACTGATCAGCGTTTGTAGAGTACCTGTATGTCCGTCGTCCTCGACACCCCCGTCGCCGTTCGGCGGACAGCCATGGACCTGCTCGCGCGCCGCGAGCATGGTCGCGTCGAACTGACGCGCAAACTGCGTCAACGCGGCGCTTCGGATGAACTGATCGAGCCAGAGCTCGATCGGCTCACCGAAGAAGGGCTGCTTAGCGAAGCCCGCTATCTTGAGAGTTTCATTCGATACCGTTCCAACGCCGGCTATGGCCCCGCGCGCATTCGCGAGGAGCTGAGCCAGCGTGGCCTGAACCGTGGCGACATCGACCAGGCACTGCGTGACAGTGGTGTGGACTGGGTGGAACGGTTACAGGAGGCCTGGCAGCGAAAATTTGCCGGCCAACGCCCGCAAGACCCCCGCAGCCGTGCCCAGCAGAGTCGATTTCTCGCCTACCGTGGGTTTCCCATGGACATGATCGGCCGCCTGCTCAGCGGCCGGGATTTGTACGACTAGTAGGAGCGGCCTTGTGTCGCGAAAGGCCGCTCCTACATTGGTTACGAAAGACCCTAGCTAACCTTCAACGCCTCCCGCGCTCGCTGCGTGGTATGCATCGGCTGTGGCTTTGCCCAGTTCTCCGGCAGATTGATGAAATCCACCAGCTCACGCAGGCGACCCTGATCGCGGCCATTGAAGGCAAAGGTCAGGCGGGTCAGGTGGCTGTAATTACCCACCTCATGCTCTGCACCACTGTCTGCCTGCTGGTGATACTTGCCGCTCAGGCGCAAATCGGCGAAGGACTCCTGAATTTCATACAGCGCGGCATCGCTGAGTCGATGGTGCATGCGAATCACGAACTGATTCTTCAGCCAGCGGCTGGAGTGATAATTGCTGTAGAACTGGTTGATCTCTTCCACCGCTTCGTCGGCGTTGTGCACCAGGCGCACCAGTTTCAGGTCGCTGGGCAAGATGTAGCGGTTTTCCTGTAGTTGACGGCTGATGAAGTCCAGGCAATCGCGCCAGAACGTGCCTCCTGGTGAGTCCAGCAACACCACGGGGACCAGCGGACTCTTGCCGGTTTGAATCAGCGTCAGGACTTCCAGCGCTTCATCGAGGGTGCCGAAACCACCTGGGCAAAGCACCAGCGCATCGGCCTCCTTGACGAAGAACAGCTTGCGGATGAAAAAGAAGTGGAAGGGCAGCAGCTTGTCGGTGCCGTCGACCGTCGGGTTGGCATGCTGTTCGAAAGGCAGGGTGATGTTGAAACCGAGGCTGTGATCGCTGCCAGCGCCTTCGTGGGCTGCCGCCATGATGCCGCCGCCGGCACCGGTGATGACCATGAGGTCGGACCGGGCCAGGGTAGCCCCCAGTTCGCGTGCCAGCGCATACATCGGGTGTTCCAGCGGGGTGCGCGCCGAGCCAAAGACGGTGACCTTGCGTCGCCCTTTGTAGCGCTGCAAGGTGCGGAAGGAATGGTCCAGTTCGCGAAGCGCCTGCAGGGTGATCTTGGCACTCCAGCGGTCGCTGTCATCGTGGGCCATGCGCAAGACGGTCAGCATCATGTCGCGGTACAGCGGCAGGTTGGGGCTGTCAGGCGCGACCAATTGCAGTTGTTCGTCGATCTTGCTCAGGTCGATGCCGCTGTCCCTGAAGTGATTGAACAGATGTTCACTCGATTGGTAAGGCATTCAACGTCTCCTTCTGCAGCAAAACCTCTGACCGAACCGATGGCATGGCTCGGCCGCGACACTGCGTGTGTCGCTGGCTGCTCTGGCTCGAGTATGCATCCCGAGCATTGCAGTTGGCCTTCAGGCCGTGATGCAGGGTTTGGGTCCATCTTGTTGTTTTTTCGGTCTTCGCTATCAATCTAGACCTTCGTGTCAGATCGTGCAGGGAGGATCGCGAGGGGGCCGCTCGTCGGGGCTTGACCATCGGCGTCGAGGGTTTGGTTAACTGGAGAAGCGAAACGTCTAGAAGGCAGGAGGGTGACCATATGCATCGCTTGGTCATCGAGGTGGACCGCGAGCTCTATGAGCAGCTGGAAAATGCCGCGCAGGATCATCATGTGAGCCTGGAGGAGGAGTGTCGCCGAAGGTTGGCTACGCTGGAGTGCCAGTCACGCTACCTGCAGGCGCTGCTGGCGGAGATGCGCGCCGACGAAGAACCGCAGCGCGCCGAAGGTGTGCAGGTTACTTGATCACTTCTTCTTGTTGCCGGCGGTGCAGCTGGCAGCATCGAAGGCCTGGTCCATGACCGGCTGATTGGTTTTATAGACGGTGAAGCGGTAGACCATCACGGCGCCTTTGGACATCAGATTACGAAAACCACTGTTGCGGCATACGCTGTCACCCAGTTGGCTGCGAACCTGGGCGGGGTTTTCCTGCATGCGCGCAGCATGCTCGGCACGCACGCTCAGGTGGTTGACCAACGCCTTGCCTTCAACGGTGTAGCCCTGGTCCAGAATGTCTTCATTGATGGCGCGCGGGGTGCCGACGCTGCTCTCCTGGGCGACTTTCTGCAGCACCTTGTTCAACTCGAACTCCTGCTTGGAAGCTGCCTGGGCGGCGAGGGGCAGTGCGAGCAACAGGCTCAGGGTCGGGACGATAAGACGCAGCATGAATCTCTCCTGGTTCGATGACTGGCGCTTTGACATGCGCTGAGGGCCGGCGTTCCATGAGAAGCGCAGCTTTACAGGCAAAATCCGGCCGCCAAAGCTTGGGATTATAAGGGAACAATCCGTCCTGCTGCACGGCAAATGACGCCCGCTCTGGTAGACTGGCGCTTTGTTCAATCCGAGTTTTCGCAGTGTTCAGTCAGATTTTTCGCAGAGGCTTGCCAGAATGAGCCATGCGGTAGCGCGCCTGCGCGCCGAACGCCTGGCGCGCAGTAACAAACCGTTCATCGCACGCGGTTCACGTGCCGAGCGGTGCACGGGTTGCCGGGTCATCGCGACCCATTGCCTGTGTGCCTGGAAGCCTCGGGTGCAGGCCGACTCGGGTGTCTGCTTGCTGATGCATGACACCGAGCCTCTGAAACCGACCAATACCGGCTGGCTGATTGCCGACCTGATCGAAGATACCTCTGCCTTTGGCTGGTTGCGCACCTCGGTGGACGAACGTTTGCTGGCGCTGCTCGACGATCCTCAATGGCAGCCCTACATCGTCTTCCCCGGCGAGTTCGTGGCCCAGGAGCGTGTGGTGAACGAGGTGCAACGTCAGCCGGGCAAGCGCCCGTTGTTCATCCTGCTCGATGCAACCTGGACCGAAGCACGCAAGATGTTCCGCAAAAGCCCGTACCTGGATCGTTTTCCGGTGCTGAGCATGCAGGCCGAGCAGATGTCGCGCTATCGCCTGCGCCGGTCCAAGCGCGACGACCATTTCTGCACGGCGGAAGTGGCTGCCATGTGCCTGGATCTGGCGGGTGACAGCCAGGCCTCTCAAGCCCTGGATGCCTACCTGGACGTGTTCAGCCTGCATTACCTCAGTGGCAAGCGCCGCCTGCCCCTGGATGATCAGGATGACACCCACCAGCGTTTGCATACCTTCCTATAGTCCAAGGGGCAGCCGCTGCGCTTTGGTTCATAATGACCGAGCTGGCAGCCAGGGTGGGCGAGGCGGCAGGGCGATTGGCTTGACCACCCCCAGCCGTGCTCGGCATCCTTGGCGCCGATTCCCCGCCAGGCGCTATTACTCCCCCGCATGCGCCTGGCACAGAACAGGATCCATAGATCGATGGCCACTTACGAAATCCTGATTGCCGATGACCACCCGCTGTTTCGTAGCGCTCTGCGCCAGGCTGTTACCCTCGGCCTGGGCGCGGATGTGCGTCTGGTTGAGGTGGCGAGCATCGCCGAGCTGGAAACCCGCCTGAGCGAAAAATCCGATTGGGACCTGGTGCTGCTGGACCTGAACATGCCGGGTGCCTATGGCTTCTCCGGGCTGGTCCTGTTGCGTGGCCAGTATCCGCAGATCCCTGTGGTAATGGTTTCGGCCCAGGAAGAAGCTGCGGTAGTGGTCAAGTCGCGTGAATTCGGTGCCAGTGGTTTCATTCCCAAGTCCAGTGGCCTCGAAGTCATTCAGGACGCCGTACGCAAAGTGCTCGACGGTGACGTCTGGTGGCCACCGCAGGCCTTCGAGAAAGTCGATGTGTCGGCCGAGGCCAAGGCCGCCAGCGAAGGCCTTGCCAGCCTCACGCCACAGCAGTTCCGTGTGCTGACCATGGTCTGCGAGGGCTTGTTGAACAAACAGATCGCGTATGAGCTGAGTGTCTCGGAAGCGACCATCAAGGCGCACGTAACGGCGATCTTCCGCAAGCTCGGCGTGCGCACCCGGACTCAGGCGGCGTTGTTGCTGCAACAACTTGAATCGGTTGCAAGCAACTGACAGCCTGCGTCTTCACGCTTTTTTGACCCGCGCCAGACTACTCTGCTGGCCTTTTATCTGTGAAATGACACCCATGTCGCCATTCAAGGGCCAAACCGGCCTCAAACGCATCTTCAACGCCGCCGGCTACTCGCTGGACGGTTTGCGCGCCGCCTTCAAGGGTGAAGCCGCATTTCGCCAACTGGTGCTGCTCAACGTCCTGCTGATTCCGATTGCCTTCTGGCTGCCGGTCAGCCGTGCCGAGCGGGCGATCATGATCGCGGTGTGCCTGCTCGGCTTGATCGTCGAGCTGTTCAACTCTGCAGTAGAGGCGGCCATTGACCGCATCTCCCTGGAGCGCCACCCGTTGTCGAAGAATGCCAAGGACATGGGCAGCGCCGCGCAGCTGGTGGCGCTGACCATGGTTGCGCTGGTCTGGGGCGTGATCCTGCTTTAAGCGATCGGCGGCAAGACGATTTCATCACTGCGGGTAAAGCCCGCAGTGAAGTTGCGGCACAGCTCGAGAAACTCGCGCATCGCCGTGGTCTGGTATTTCTGCTTGTGCCAGATGAAATAGAACTGCCGCATCAGGTCCAGCTCCGGCGTCTCCACCGGCACCAGGCTGCCTCGACGGAAAGCATCGCGCAGAGCCATGCGCGAGATGCAGCTGATGCCCAGCCCCGACTCCACGGCGCGCTTGATCGCCTCGGTGTGTTCCAGCTCCAGGCGGATATTCAGGTTGGCGCGATGATGGCGCATGGCCTGATCGAAGGTCAGGCGCGTGCCGGAACCTTGCTCGCGCAAGATCCAGTCTTCATGAGACAGGCTTTCGACATCCGCTCGACCCAGCTTGGCGAGCGGATGTTGCGGTGCACAGAACACCACCAGCTCGTCTTCGACCCAAGGCTGCACTTCCAGGTCCGGGTGGTTGCAGTCACCTTCGATTAGACCCAGATCAATTTCGTACTGCGCCACCTGGTGCACGATATGTGCTGTGTTGTGCACGTGCAGCTTCACCTGGCTTTCCGGGTGCACCTGCATGAAGCTGCCAATCAACAGGGTGGCCAGGTAGTTGCCAATGGTCAGCGTGGCGCCCACCGCCAGCGAGCCGAACCCCGACTTGCCGTTGAGCAAGTCTTCAATTTCCTTGGCCTGGTCCAGCAGCGCGACCGCCTGGGGCAACAATTGATGGCCAAGGGCGTTGAGCGCCAGGCGCTTGCCCGCGCGGTCGAACAGTTGGCAGCTCGATTGCCGCTCGAGTTCGGTGATCGACGTACTGGCGGCCGATTGCGACAACGCCAGCACGCTGGCGGCCCGCGAGACGCTTTGGTGCTGGGCCACGGCAACGAAGACTTGAAGCTGACGAAGTGTAAATCGCATATCTATATAACCGATAACACATATCTTGATAATTCAGTTAACAGATATTGTCGCTGCCCCTAAACTATCGCGCAACTGTGCGTTTTGCGCGCTGCGTTTTTCTTCAGGAGCCCCATAGATGAGCAACATGAACCACGAACGTGTCCTCAGTGTGCATCACTGGAACGACACCCTGTTCAGCTTCAAGTGCACCCGCGATCCGGGCCTGCGCTTCGAGAACGGTCAGTTCGTGATGATCGGCCTGCAACAGGACAATGGCCGTCCGCTCATGCGCGCCTATTCCATCGCGTCGCCAAACTGGGAAGAGCACCTGGAATTCTTCAGCATCAAGGTGCCGGACGGTCCGCTGACCTCCCAGCTGCAGCACCTGAAGGAAGGCGACGAGATCATCATCAGCAAGAAGCCTACCGGTACCCTGGTGCTCGATGACCTGAACCCGGGCAAGCACCTCTACCTGCTGAGCACCGGCACTGGCCTGGCGCCGTTCATGAGCGTCATCCAGGACCCGGAAACCTACGAGCGTTTCGAGAAGGTGATCCTGGTGCACGGCGTGCGTTACGTGAACGAAGTGGCCTACCGCGAGTTCATTACCGAGCACCTGCCGCAGAACGAGTTCTTCGGTGAGGCGGTACGTGACAAGCTGATCTATTACCCGACCGTGACCCGCGAGCCGTTCGAAAACCAGGGCCGTCTGACCGACCTGATGCGCAGCGGCAAGCTGTTCAGCGACATCGGCCTGCCGCCGATCAACCCGCAGGACGACCGCGCGATGATCTGCGGTAGCCCGAGCATGCTCGACGAGACCAGTGAAGTGCTCGACAGCTTCGGCCTGAAGATTTCCGCGCGTATGCGCGAGCCAGGTGACTACCTGATCGAACGAGCCTTCGTCGAGAAGTAAGACGAACGCAGCCATAAAAAAACGCAGGCCTCGGCCTGCGTTTTTTTATGGCCCAAAGCTTATGGACTTCAGGTTTCGCGCACCACTTCCAGCACCCGAATGACGTCGGCCTGCGGATACTGCCACCTGACCTGCACATCCCAGAACTTCACGCCGTACACGCGCTCCGGTGCCGGCACCTGGTAGGCCGGTCGAGGGTCCTGGGCCAGGCACTGCTCGATCAGCTCCACGAGAGGTTCACCCAGGCGCAGTGCGTGGGCCTTGGCCCGGGGCAGGGCGCCGTCGCTCCATTGCACGGCAATCGCCTGCGGCGCGGCGCTGGCCATCAGGTTGCTGGCTCCGGCGATGCTATCGGCATAGGGCACATAGGGCTTGATATCGATCACCGGTGTGCCGTCGAGCAGGTCGATCCCGGACAGCAGCAGCCGACCTGGTTCCACACCTTCCAACCGCACCACCGACTGGCCGATGCCGTTCGGCCGGTGTGTCGCACGGGTTGCGAACACCCCCATGCTCTTGTTGCCGCCCAGGCGCGGCGGGCGCACTTTCAGGCGTGGCTTGTCTTCCAGGGCCTGATGGAACAGAAACAGCAGCCAGACATGGCTGACCTGCTCGAGGCCCTCCACCGCATCACCCTGGTCGAATGGCGGCAGCAGCTCCAGTACGCCGCGCGCCGCCGGTGCCAGCTGTGGCTGGCGTGGGATGGCGAACTTTTCCTTGAAGCAGGAGCGCACGATACCGACCGGCGTGACCGTATGCTGCATGGCCACTCAGCCGCGCACGCGCAGGGTCAGGCCCTTGAGGAAGTTGCGCAGCAACTGGTCGCCGCAAGGCCGGTAGTTGTCATGGCCGACCTTGCGGAACAGCGCGCTGAGTTCAGGCTTGGACACCGGGAAATTGACCGACTTGAGGATCACGTGCAGGTCTTCTTCCTTCAGTTCGAAGGCTACCCGCAGCTTCTTCAGGATGGTGTTGTTGGTCACCGGCAACTCGACCGGTTGAGGAGGGCGGCTGTCGTCCTTGCCGCGGCGGTGGATTACCAAACCGTCGAGGAAGTGCGCCATGATCCGCTCGGGGCAGCGTACAAACCCTGCCTCGTCTTCTTTCTTAAGGTAGGTGGCGAGCACCACCGGGTTTACCTCGACGCCGGACAGCGCGATGATTTCGGCCATCTTGGCGTCGTTCACCTTGAGCATGTAGCGCAAGCTGCGCAGTACATCATTGTGGTTCATTGCTGCAAAATCCTGTTCAGATGCCGCGCCTTGGCGCGGCGTATCGCTTAGAAACGTTCGGTGCTGGCCAGGTAGCGCCATTGCCCCAAGGGCAGCTTGCCCATGGACACGCCGCCCAGGCGGATGCGGCGCATGCCCCGCACTTCCAGGCGCAGGTAGGCGCACAGTTCGGAAATTTGCCCTGGTTGCGGGTTCTTCAGGGCCAGGCGCAGGTGGGTCTCGTTCTGCCAGCTGGCCTTGGCCCTGGGCAGTTCCCGGTCATTGCGCGTTGCCCCGCGGGCCAGGCGCTCCAGTGCCTGAGGCGTGGTTTCGCCACGCACTTCGATGATGTATTCCTGCTCCAGCTTGCGCAGGTCGGCTTCGATCTTGCGGGTTACCCGCCAGTCCTGGGTGAAGACCTGCAGGCCGCTGGCACCGCGTTCCAGCGGTGCGATACAGGATAGCTTGGCAAAGTGCCCATGGAGTGGCCGCACGCCTTCGCCATGGGCTTCGCTGAGGCTCCCCAGGTTGATGCCGGCGCGGGCTGTTTCGATGTCGACACCTGCCTGCTGGTTGAGCAGCAGGGTCACAGGTTCAAGGGCTTCGGCCTTGGCGCCCGGCAACAGCTCGACGCGCTGGTTTTCCACCTTGAACTGCGGTTGCTCGACCACGATGCCATCGACCGTGACCCAGCCCCCCTCGATATACAGCTCGGCCTCTCGGCGGGAGCAGCCGAGCTGCTCGATGAGGCGTTTGGACAGGCGGATGGGTTCGGACATGGGGGGCGGTTCGCAAGGCAGGAAAAGACCTACATTGTACCTGCCCATGGCCGCTTGATGATGGGAATCTGTGTCAAATGCGCCATTTTAGGACGCATTGCACGGCTTCCTGCGACATTGTCCTAGGGTGCTGTACGAATTAGCTGCATGTGCAGTAAGGGATAGGGTTGACCCAAGCCGTCGGTGTCCGAGCGGCCAATCACTTCGAAGCCCTCGTGCAGATAGAAGCCCAAGGCTTGTGGGTTCTGTTCGTTGACGTCCAGGGTTTCGGCGTTGAGTTCGGCGATGGCATAGCGCAGCAAGCGCTTGCCGACGCCTCGGCCACGATAGGCCGGGGCGACGAACAGCATGTCGACGCGGCCGTTGGCGACACCGGCGAAGCCACAGATGCGGCGGTGATCCTTGCAGCAGATGAGCATCACGGCGTCGAGGTATCTGCGCAGTACATGCTCGCGCAACAGCAGTATGTAGGCATCGGGCAGGAAGTCGTGGGTCGCGCGTACCGAATCCTCCCAGACCTGGACCAGCTCCGGGTAGTCATGCAGGTGGGGTGTTTGCAGCGTCAGTGCCGAATGCATGCCGGTGATCCTCTGTGACCTTTGAGGAAACCATAGATGCAAAAAAAAGCCCCGCCAGTGGGCGGGGCTTGGTCACATGTGCACGGCTCAGACAGGCTCGGCCCACATGTCGTATTCGTCGGCATCGACCACCCGGCAACGTACCTTGTCGCCCGGCTTGAAGCCGTGGTCGCCATCGATGAACACGCTGCCGTCGATTTCCGGGGCATCGAAGAAGCTGCGGCCAACCGAGCCCTGCTCCTCGACTTCGTCGATCAGCACTTCGATTTCCTTGCCGATGCGCAGTTGCAGGCGTGCGGCGCTGATCGCCTGCTGATGGGCCATGAAGCGGTCCCAGCGTTCCTGCTTGACGTCGTCCGGCACTTCGTCCAGGCCCAGGTCGTTGGCGGGCGCACCTTCGACAGGCGAGTACTGGAAGCAGCCGACGCGGTCGAGCTGTGCTTCGGTCAGCCAGTCCAGCAGGTACTGGAAGTCTTCTTCGGTCTCGCCCGGGAAACCGACGATGAAGGTCGAGCGGATGACCAGCTCAGGGCACTGCTCGCGCCAGTTCTTGATGCGCGCCAGGGTGCGGTCTTCGAAGGCCGGGCGCTTCATCGACTTGAGCACCTTGGGGCTGGCGTGCTGGAACGGGATGTCCAGGTACGGCAGGATCTTGCCAGCGGCCATCAGCGGGATCACATCGTCGACGTTCGGGTACGGGTACACGTAGTGCAGGCGCACCCAGGCACCCAGGCTGCTCAGTGCTTCGCACAGCTCCAGCATGCGGGTCTTGACCGGGCGACCGTTCCAGAAGTCGGTCTTGTACTTGACGTCGACGCCGTAGGCGCTGGTGTCCTGGGAAATGACCAGGATTTCCTTGACCCCCGCCTTGACCAGGCGCTCGGCCTCGCTCAGCACTTCGCCGACCGGGCGGCTGACCAGCTTGCCGCGCATCGACGGGATGATGCAGAAGCTGCAGCTGTGGTTGCAGCCTTCGGAAATCTTCAGGTAGGCGTAGTGGCGCGGGGTCAACTTGACGCCCTGCGGCGGCACCAGGTCGATCAGCGGGTTGTGGTCCTGGCGTGGCGGCACGACTTCGTGCACGGCGTTGACCACCTGCTCGTACTGCTGCGGGCCGCTGACCGACAGCACGCTCGGGTGCACGTCGCGGATGTTGCCTTCCTCGACGCCCATGCAGCCGGTGACGATGACCTTGCCGTTTTCCTTGATCGCTTCGCCGATCACTTCCAGCGATTCGGCCTTGGCGCTGTCGATGAAGCCGCAGGTGTTGACCACCACCACGTCGGCGTCTTCGTAGGTGGGCACGACTTCATAGCCTTCCATGCGCAACTGGGTAAGGATGCGCTCGGAATCGACCAAAGCCTTAGGGCAGCCCAGGCTGACGAATCCGACCTTAGGGGTGGCGGGAGTGGTGGACATGACTAACCTCGGTATTGAATGCAGATCGCCCGGCCGGTGGCAGGGCGATCCTGGCGGGCGCTGTGGGCGCCTCTGATCAAAAAGTGCGCAATTCTAGCGAGCGCAAGGTCGCTTGACCAGCACAAAAGCGACGAACGCTGCGCTATGCTTCGCGCCGTTGCGTCCGGGTATCTGTGATGCCTTGGCGTGGGAGTGAATTTCTTTGGCCGTTGTGGCCGTTCGCGGGAGTGGTCGATGGTTCAGGCAAGCAGTCACGCCGAGGGCGGGCAGGGGGCGACACGCTCGATCAGCCTGCTGGTGGCAGCTGTTGGGGTGGTCTATGGCGATATCGGTACCAGCCCGTTGTATACCCTCAAGGAAGTCTTTGGCGGCGGCTATGGAGTGCCAGTCAACCACGATGGCGTGCTGGGGATCCTGTCGCTGATCCTCTGGTCGCTGCTGTGGGTGGTGTCGTTCAAATACGTGATGTTCATCCTGCGCGCCGATAACCAGGGTGAAGGCGGCACCATGGCCCTTACCGCGTTGGCGCGACGGGCCACGGCCGCCTACCCGCGGCTGCGCACGCTCATGGTCATCTGCGGGCTGATCGGCGCCTCGCTGTTCTACGGCGACAGCATGATCACCCCGGCGGTGTCGGTGCTGTCGGCGGTAGAGGGCATGGGCCTGGCGTTCGATGGCATCGACCATTGGGTGGTGCCGATCTCGCTGGTGGTGCTGGTGGCGCTGTTTCTGGTGCAAAAGCACGGCACGGAAAAGATCGGCAAGGCGTTCGGTCCGATCATGGTCGTCTGGTTCCTGGTGCTGGGGGCGCTGGGGGTGCATGGCATTTCCCAGAGCCCGGAAGTGCTCAAGGCATTCAACCCGGGTTGGGCGGTCAACTTCTTCGTGGTCCACCCAGGCATGGGCGTGGCCATTCTCGGCGCCGTGGTGCTGGCACTGACCGGTGCCGAGGCGCTGTACGCCGACATGGGCCATTTCGGTCGCAAGCCGATCGCCCGCGCCTGGTTTGCCCTGGTGCTGCCGGCGTTGGTGCTCAACTATTTCGGCCAGGGTGCGATCCTGCTGCAGAATCCTGACGCCGCCCGCAACCCGTTCTACCTGCTGGCACCGGGCTGGGCCTTGCTGCCGCTGGTGGGGCTGGCGACGATGGCCACGGTGATTGCCTCGCAGGCGGTGATCTCGGGCGCCTTCTCCCTGACCCGGCAGGCCATCCAGCTCGGTTACATCCCGCGCATGCAGATCCAGCACACCTCCAGCGACGAGCAGGGGCAGATCTACATTGGTGCGGTGAACTGGACGCTGATGGTCGGGGTGGTGCTGCTGGTGATCGGTTTCGAGTCGTCCGGCGCCCTGGCCGCGGCCTATGGCGTGGCGGTGACCGGCACCATGCTGATGACCACCATTCTGGTGTCTGCGGTGATGCTGCTGTTGTGGAAGTGGCCGCCGGTGCTGGCGGTGCCTATCTTGCTGGGATTCCTGTTCGTCGACGGGCTGTTCTTTGCCGCCAACGTGCCGAAGATCGTTCAGGGTGGCGCCTTCCCTGTATTGGCGGGGGGCGTATTGTTCCTGCTGATGAGTACCTGGAAGCGGGGCAAGCAGATCCTGGTCGAGCGCATTGACGAAGGCGGGTTGCCGCTGCCGGTGTTCATCGGCAGCATTCGCGTGCAGCCGCCGCACCGGGTCGAAGGCACTGCCGTGTTCCTGACTGCGCGGCCAGACGCCGTGCCCCATGCGCTGTTGCACAACATGCTGCACAACCAGGTGTTGCACAGCCAGGTGGTGTTGCTGACGGTGGTCAGCGAAGACCGGCCGCGGGTGCCGGACCAGGAGCGCTTCGAGGTGGAGGCCTATGGTGATGGGTTCTTCCGCGTGTTGCTGCATTTTGGCTTCATGGACGAGCCGGACGTGCCGGCGGCGCTGAAGCTGTGCCATCTGGATGAGCTGGATTTCAGCCCGATGCGCACGACCTACTTCCTTAGCCGAGAAACGGTGATCGCGTCGCGTCTTGAGGGGATGTCGCGCTGGCGCGGGAACCTGTTTGCGTTCCTGCTGAAGAATGCCAACGGTAACCTGCGCTTCTTCAACCTGCCGCTCAATCGGGTGATCGAGCTGGGGACGCAGGTCGAGATCTGAGTGAGGCCGGGGCGCGTTGCGCCCCAATCGCCGGCAAGCCCGCTCCCACAAGTTACTGCAAGGGCAGCGAGGATCTCTGCTCAACTTCCAAAAGCTGACGCAAGCCCTGTGGGAGCCGGCTTGCCGGCGATTGGGGCTGCACAGCAGCCCCCGCTAGCGTCAGTTCTTGTCAGCGACGCTGGACTTTCCCTGACGGGTCTCGATCTCACCAATCAAACGCTTGGCCAGCGCTGGGTAGTTTTCGTCGAAGTGGTGCCCACCCGGCAGCTTCATGCGCTCACCCACTGCCGTCTTGTCGGTGCAACCACTCTCGTCGGTCTCTTCCACGCCGTATACGCACACCACCTTGGACGCAGGCAGCTTGGCCATTTCCGGCCCGGTTGGCGCTTCCTGGCCTTCTTTGCCCAGCCAGCCTTCTACCTCGATTTCGAAGCTGCCGCTGCGGGCGAAGGCCAGCAGCATCACGGCATCGATACGCTGCTGGTCTTCAGCGGGCAGGCGATTGTAGATGGCGGGCAGCACGTCGGCACCGAACGAATAACCGGTCAGCACGAAGCGCTTGGTGCCCCATTTCTGCCGGTAATGCTGCATGAGTTCCGACAGGTCGGCCGCACTTTGCTCCGGCGTCTTGTGCTGCCAGTAATAACGCAGGGTGTCGATGCCCACCACCGGATAGCCGAGCTTGGCCATTTCGCCGGCCACGTCGCGGTCGAGGTCGCGCCAGCCGCCGTCGCCCGAGAGGAACAGGGTGACGGTGTCGGTGGTCTGCCCGGCAGGCACTTCGACGACCGGAATGGCCAGGGCGTTGCCGTCACGGCCTACCAGTGCCTGGGTCAGCTGCGCCTTGAGCACTTGTGGCAGGTGGATGTCGTAGTCGCTGATGCTGGTTTCGGCATTGGCCTGGTCACGCACGAAGGCGGCGCTGGCGTCATCCGGGTTGTCGTTCCAGGCCACGTTCCAGTGGCCATGGGCGGCTGATTTCGGCAGCGCGCTGGCGCAGCCGGGCTGTTCGACGCTGAAGTCGACCGAGATGGCCCTGGCCTTGTCATCGCTCTGTACCGCCAGCCAGCGCCAGGCTTGGGCTCCACCTGGGCCAATGCCCGCGACCAGGGTGGGTTTGTCGGACAGCTGGGTCAGCGCCTGGTCCATGGCCTGCTGCTGCTTGCTGCAGTCGCTTGGCGGCAGGATCACTTGTACCAGCTGTGCTTCGCCGGCCTGGCTCAGGTCCAGCAGCTGCTTGTCGCTCAGTGCCTGGTCCTGGGGCACGCCGATGGCCACCCGGGCCTTGGCATGCACGCCGGGGGTGACGCGGGTGATGCTGGTGCCATTGAGGGTCAGTTGCTCCAGGCGCGCTTGCGGGGCGGGGCGGGCCCACAGCCAGAAGACCGCAGCACCGACCAGGGCAGCCGCGAGCAGGGGAATCAGTACGTACAGCCAATAGCGTCGGATCATCAACGTTTCACCAATCCAGTCAGGCCGCCAGCGATCAGGGCGGCAGTGTCAGCCAGTGCCACCAGCGGGTCGAGCCCGGCCGGCACGGCCATGTAACGGGGTTCCCAGTCCGGCTGGAACTTGTCCTTGAAGCGCCGCAGGCCCTGGAAGTTGTAAAGCTGTTCGCCGCGACGGAACACCATCGAGCCCAGGCGCTGGGTCAGGGGCGCGCCACGCCGAGGTTGCAGCCCGGAAAGCGGGACCATGCCCAGGCTGAAACGGCCATAGTCATGGCTTTTGTAGTGCAGAATCAGGCCGATCATCATGAATTCCATGGTCAGCTTCGGCGCCTCGGGATGCGCGCGCATCAGGTCCAGGCTGGCCAGTTCGTTGCCGTGGGTTTCCAACAGGTTGGCAAAGGCCACCGGGCGACCCTGGAAGCGAATCAGGGCGATGCGAAAATGTTGCAGGTACTCGGGGCTGAAGCGCCCCAGCGAGAAGCCTTTCTCGCGCACGTTCTTGCTGCCGAGCCAGGCGTCGGAGATTTCCTTGAGCTCCGCCAGCGGGGCCTGGCCGGGTTCGTGGATTTCCAGGCTCAGGCCGTCGCGTCCACCGCGGTTCCAGGTGTAGCGCAGGTCTTTCATCTCCTTGCCCTTGGCTTCGATGTCGAAGCGGCGCAGGTCGACCCGGGCCTCCTCGCCGAGCTTGAGCGCGGTCAGGCCGATGTCCATGTAGAACGGCAGGTTTTCCGCGCGCACCTGGTAGAACACCGGGCGGGCGTGGTGCAGGTCACACAGGTCGCGGAATTGCCAGATCATCTCGGCGCGCTCCTGGGCCGGGCCGATCGGGTCGTACAGTGCCACCAGGCTGCGGCCGCGGCGGGCGTACATGAGGAAGGCGTTGTCGCTGGGGTGGAAGAGCAGGGCCTTGTCGCCGGTCAGGGCCAAGCCGCCGTCGGGCTGGTCGGACGCCAGCAGAATCCGGTTGGCGCGCTGCAATTCATCGGCATCGGGCAGGTGAATGGTCGGCCGGGCTGTGCGCAGAAGCCAGGTCAGGGCGACGATGACCAGCAGCACGGCGCTACCCATGGCGGCCCGCAGACCACGCGGGGCATCGGCATCCAGGGTGAATTGCCACCACAGCTGATGGCTGTAGGGCACATCCTGGTAGGCAAATAACAGCAACCATACCGAAGCGCCGACCACGCAGGCACTGGCCACCAGGTAAACCGGCGAGAAGGGCAGCTCCAGCAGACGGCTCGGGCGGTAGAACGAGCGTCGGAACAACGCCAGCAGCGCTGCGGTGGCAGTCAGCAGGCAGGCCTCTTCCCAGTCGAAGCCCTTGAGCAGTGACAGCAGGGCGCCCACCAGGAGCAGCACGGTGGTCAGCAGCCAGGCTGCGGACAGGCGACGGCGCAGGCCTTGTGCCAGCAGCAGGCAGAGCACGCCGATCAGGCTGGCGCCGAAGTGCGAGGCATCGATCAAGCGGTGCGGCACCAGAAAGCCCATGTGCTCCAGGCGGGTATCGATTTCCGGGGTGGCGCCGGAGAACAGCAGTACCACCCCGGACAGGAACACCAGGATGGCCAGGATCGGCGCTGCCAGCCCGGATGCGGCCTTGATCGCCTGCTGGGCGAACAGCAGGCGACGCGCTTCGTTCGCCAGTAGCAGCGCGCACGCCAGGAGCAAGGGCAGCACCACGTAGATCAGGCGGTACAGCAGCAAGGCGGCGGCCAGTGGCGCGGCGCCCAGTTGGTCGGCGAAAGCCGCCAGCAGGATCGCCTCGAACACCCCGACGCCGCCTGGTACATGGCTCAGTACGCCGGCGGCCAGGGCCAGCAGGTAGACCAGCACGAACGCGCCGAAGGGGGGCGCCTCGGGCAGTAACAGGTACAGCACAGTGGCTGCGGCCGCGACGTCCAGGGCGGTAATCAGCAGCTGCAGTGCGGCCAGGCGGGCACCCGGCAGACGCAAGGTGCGCCGGCCAACGTGAACCAGCAGGTTGTCTGCCAGTGGCTGCTCTGCCTGGCGCCGACGGTACAAACCAATCACCAGTACGGCTGTCAGCGCCAGCACCGCGCTGGCGATCCCGGCCAGAACGCTGGAGGGCAGGCGCAAGGCTGCGGCCGCAGCCGGCAGGTTGCTCAAGGTCGCCAGCGCGGCAAGGGGCGGTAGTGCACAACCCAGGGACAGGCTGGCAAACACCGTCATGCGCGCGACTTCAGCGGCCCCCAGGCCTTGGCGGGCATACAGGCGATAGCGCACCGAGCCACCTGAGAGCATGGACAGGCCAATGGCATTGCCGATGGCGAACGCGCTGAACCCACCGAGCAGCAAGGTTCGCCCAGGCAGTTTCACGCCGGCATAGCGGCTTGCCGACCATTCGTATCCGAGCAGGATCACAAAGCCGATGACCGTCGCCAGCAACGCGCCGAGCAGTGACTGGGTCGGTACGCTGAGCATGGCGTCGTGCAGCGCATAGATGTCCAGTTCGCTCAACAGGTGGCGACAGGCAATCAATGCCATGGCAAACAGCAACAGGGTCACGCCCAGGCCGATCGGCTGGCGATAGCGACTCAAACGTTCGAGCCAAGGCAGGCGCTGCGCGGCCGTGGGCAACACGGCGGCAAGTGGCACCTGGGGTTCGGGGTTCTGGGAGGTCATGGATTACCCCGGGCACACAGCGCGAGGTACGGGGAAGGTGCGGCCAAGTGGAAGTCCCTATGAAAAACGTATCCAGATATTACTCCGGGCAACGTGACTTTCAGTCGTCCGGCACGGTTAAAGATAGTTCATCCTGGGGACGAGCTCTCAAACCTGCGGGTTGGCGGACGGCAAAGGGGGAGGGACGATTTTTGCGGCGATGAAATGCAACAAACCCCGCGCTGCTGTTACACAGGCGGGGTTTGTTCTGACGAATATGGTTGCGGGAGCCGGATTTGAACCGACGACCTTCGGGTTATGAGCCCGACGAGCTACCAGACTGCTCCATCCCGCGTCAGAGGGGCGCATTCTACAGCTTCACGCCTGGTGGTCAAGCTATTTCGCAGCTTACCAGGCAATTTCTTCAGTTTGGGTTTCTTGAGGTCAAAGAAAAAGGCCACTGCATAAACAGTGGCCTTTTCTTTGAATCTGGTTGCGGGAGCCGGATTTGAACCGACGACCTTCGGGTTATGAGCCCGACGAGCTACCAGGCTGCTCCATCCCGCGCCTGTGAGATCGAATTCTACAGCTTTACAGTCTGGCGTCAAGCCTTAGTTATTGATTTGCCTGAATTAAATGTCAGTGCACTTTTTTCCGGGCAAAAGAAAAAGGCCACTGTGTGAACAGTGGCCTTTTCTTTAATCTGGTTGCGGGAGCCGGATTTGAACCGACGACCTTCGGGTTATGAGCCCGACGAGCTACCAGGCTGCTCCATCCCGCGCCTGTGAGATCGAATTCTACGGATTTACTTCCCTGTGTCAAGCATTTACTTCAAAAAAACCTTTTTCCTTCAAACGTTTAGCGCTTGCCCATGACCCGCAGCTTAGGCGCGGCGGGGCTTTCAGGCCGATTATCGTGGTGGGCTGTGAGCCATGGGGCTGCATGCGCTACTATCTGTATGAATTTACAGTACTGACGGTCGTCCATGTCTTTGCGAAAGATCATTCATATCGACTGCGATTGCTTCTACGCCGCCATCGAGATGCGTGACGACCCACGTCTGGCGGGGCGGCCCATGGCTGTCGGCGGTTCGCCCGACCACCGCGGGGTGATCGCCACGTGCAACTATGAGGCCCGCGCCTACGGTGTGCGCTCGGCAATGTCATCGCGCCACGCGCTCAAGCTCTGCCCTGATCTGCTCATCGTCAAGCCGCGCTTCGAGGCCTACCGCGAAGCCTCGCGTGAGATCCACGCGATTTTCCGTGACTACACCGAGCTGATCGAGCCGTTGTCGCTGGACGAAGCGTACCTGGATGTCAGTGACAGTCAGTGGTTCGCCGGTAGCGCTACGCGCATCGCCGAAGACATTCGTCGGCGCGTTGCCCGCACTTTGCATATCACGGTGTCGGCCGGCGTAGCGCCCAACAAGTTCCTGGCCAAGGTCGCCAGCGACTGGCGCAAGCCCAATGGGCTTTTCGTGATAACGCCGGACCAGGTCGAGGCGTTTGTCGCAGCCTTGCCCGTCGCCAGGCTGCACGGCGTGGGCAAGGTGACGGCAGACAAGCTCACGCGGCTGGGGATCGACACCTGCCTGGACCTGCGGGCATGGTCTCGGCTGGCGCTGGTGCGCGAGTTCGGCAGTTTTGGCGAGCGGCTATGGGGGCTGGCGCGGGGCATCGACGATCGGGCTGTGCACAATGACAGCCGGCGGCAGTCGGTCAGCGTGGAAAACACCTACGACACGGATCTGCCGGACCTGGCCAGTTGCCTGGAGCGTTTGCCGGAGCTTCTCGACAGCCTCAACCAGCGTATTGCGCGAATGGACGACAGCTACCGCCCGGAAAAACCCTTCGTCAAGGTGAAGTTCCATGATTTCAGCCAGACCACGTTGGAGCAGGCGGGGGCAGGGCGGGACTTGGAGAGTTATCGGCAGCTGATGCGCCAGGCCTTCGCCCGGGGTGGCAAGCCGGTACGTTTGTTGGGGGTAGGGGTGAGGTTGCGGGATTTGCGCGGTGCGCACGAGCAGCTGGAGTTGTTCTCGGATAAATGAAAAGGGCTGCCAGAGGCAGCCCTTTCATTCATTGCACGCCCGGATCGGCCACCAACCGACCCGTGGCCTTGGTCAGTGTCTGCAAAAACTCCTGCTGCAGCTCGGGGTCGTTGCGGGTCAGCTCGACCAGGCTCTGCTCCATCTCGCTGGCTTCCTCTTCCAGGCCCAGCTCCGACAGGCGCTTGACCCGGTGCACCCACTGGCCGACATCGTCGTCTTCGAGATCGTCGAAGATCAGCTCGTGGGCTTCTTGCAGCTTGTTGCGCAAGGTGGCGCTTACCAGCAGGCTGGCATCGCCGCGCACCGCGTTTTCCTCATCGACCACCTGCAAGTGCAGGGTGCCGACGTGGTTGAGGTGCTGCTCCGAGAACGGGCTGTCCAGCAGGTTCAGGCGCAGTATCCCGTTCCTGTCGGTGGTCAGCTCGTGGGACAGCTTGCCGGCCTTCACTTCGACCAGGCGTTCGCTCCACGGCAGGCTGGTGTATTCCTCGCGCTTGTCCTTCTGCACTTCGCTGATGCCCGCCAGGTTCTGCTGGGCGCGGCCATTGGACTGCACGTTCATGAACGGGTTGAGCCCGGCCACGCCATAGCTGAACCAGTCGTGAGTCACGCTCTCGGGCAGGTTGCCCAAGGCGAAGACATTGACCACGTTGGCGCCGACGCCGGCCACCACGGCAACCGCACCCAGCGGGATCTCGTAGACCTCCCGCCAGGGTTGGTACGGCGTGTAGCGATCGTAGCGACGGGTGACTTCGAATTCGGTGATTTCGAAGCGCTTCTGTTCATGGATGCGCACACGTCGTTGCGGAAGCTCCATCACCTTCGGCTCGCCGACATCGATCTGCAGGGTGTGTTCGAGCAGTTTGCGCTCGACGCGCTCTTCATGCTCGCTGCGCTGGGACATCTGGTTGGCGCAGCCGCTGACGAGCAGGGTGCCGCACAGTGCGGCACCCCCCAGGGTAAAGGTACTTCGCTTGGACATGATCACTCGTGCTTTGGTTATCAGCGGCGAACGCGGGCCTGCAGGAAGCTCAGCACTTCATTGAGCGGCAGCGGTTGGGCGTCCTGCTCGGTGCGGTGCTTGTATTCAAGGTTGCCATCGGCCAGGCCGCGGTCGCTGACGACGATACGGTGCGGGATGCCGATCAGCTCCATGTCGGCAAACTTGATGCCTGGGCTGGTTTTCTTGTCGCGGTCGTCCAGCAGGACTTCGAAGCCGGCGGCGGTCAGTTCGGCATACAGCTTGTCGGTTGCTTCGCGCACGATCTCGGTTTCGTAGCGCAGCGGCACCAGGGCGATCTGGAACGGTGCCAGGGCGTCGTTCCAGATGATGCCTTTGTCGTCATAGCTCTGCTCGATGGCAGCGGCGACCACGCGGGACACGCCGATACCGTAGCAGCCCATGGCCAGGGTCACCGGCTTGCCGTTCTCGCCCAGTACCTGGCACTTGAGCGCCTCGCTGTACTTGGTGCCGAGCTGGAAGATGTGGCCGACCTCGATGCCGCGCTTGATCACCAGGGTGCCCTGGCCATCCGGGCTTGGGTCGCCTTCGACGACGTTACGCAGGTCGGCGACCTGAGGTACTGGCAGGTCACGCTCCCAGTTGACGCCGAAGTAGTGCTTGTCGTCGATGTTGGCGCCAATGCCGAAGTCGCTCATCAGGGCGACCGAACGGTCGATCACGCATTCCAGCGGCAGGTTCAGCGGGCCGAGGGAGCCTGCGCCGGCACCGATGGCTTCGCGCAGTTCGGCGTCGGTGGCCATGACCACTGGGTCGGCGACCTGTTCCAGCTTGGCTGCCTTGATTTCATTGAGTTCGTGGTCGCCACGGACCACCAGGGCTACCAGCTTGCCTTCCTCGGCGCCGCGCACGATCAGGGTCTTGACGGTCTTTTCGATAGGCAGGCCGAAGTTCTCGACCAATTGGGCGATGGTCTTGGCATCCGGGGTGTCGACCAGGCGCAGTTCTTCGGTAGGCGCCGAGCGCACGGTTTCGCGCGGGATGGCTTCGGCCTTCTCGATGTTGGCGGCGTAGTCGGAGCTGTCGCTGAAGATCACGTCGTCTTCGCCGGAGTCGGCCAGTACGTGGAATTCATGCGAGTAGCTGCCACCGATGGAGCCGGTGTCGGCCTGCACTGGGCGGAAATCCAGGCCCAGGCGGGTGAAGACGTTGGAGTACGCCTGGTGCATGCGGTCGTAGGTTTCCTGCAGGGAAGCCTGGTCGGCATGGAAGGAGTAGGCGTCCTTCATGATGAATTCGCGGCCACGCATCAGGCCGAAGCGCGGACGGATCTCGTCACGGAATTTGGTCTGGATCTGGTACATGTTGAGCGGCAGCTGTTTATAGCTGGACAGCTCGTTGCGGGCCAGGTCGGTGATGACTTCTTCGTGGGTCGGGCCGACGCAGAAATCACGGTTGTGGCGGTCTTTCAGGCGCAGCAGCTCGGGGCCGTACTGCTCCCAGCGGCCGGATTCCTGCCACAGTTCGGCAGGCTGGATGCTCGGCATCAGCACTTCCAGGGCGCCGGCGGCGTTCATTTCCTCGCGCACCACGGCTTCGACCTTGCGCATGACTCGCAGGCCCATCGGCAGCCAGGTGTACAGGCCGGAGGCCAGTTTGCGGATCATGCCGGCACGCAGCATGAGCTGATGGCTGATGACCACTGCGTCGGCAGGGGTTTCTTTCTGGGTGGCGAGCAGATATTGACTGGTGCGCATGGTTAGCCGTGTCGATTGCCTAAGACATTGAAATGACCCCGCATTGTACGGGGGCGAAACGAAGGCGTACAGAATGCCCCAGGCGGGGGCAGTTGTCAGCCAAGAAAAAGCCCGGCGGGTTCGCCGGGCTTTTTCAGGTGCGGGGCACGCTATAAGCCAGGCTTACAGGATGCTCAGCGGGTACTCGACGATCAGGCGCAGTTCGTCCAGCGATGGGGAGCCGTAGTAGACGCCATCGGAAGAACGGTAGGTGGCTTGACGTACGCGGAAGCTCAGGTCCTTGGCAGGGCCTTCTTGCAGCACGTACTTGACGTCGATGTCGCGTTCCCATTCCTTGCCGTTGCTGGTGCCGGTGACGTTGGCATCGGTACCACGCACGTAACGGGTCATGAAGGTCAGACCCGGTACGCCGAACTCGGCGAAGTTCAGGTCGTAGCGTGCTTGCCACGATTTTTCGTCTTCGGCGTTGAAGTCGGAACGAGCGACGGAGTTAGCCAGGAAAATGGTGCCGCCGCCGTCCACGCCGTAACCGTAGTCGCCGTCGCCGGAGACTTTCTGGTACGCCAGGGTGAAGGTGTGGGCGCCGATGTTGTAGGCACCCGAGAAGCTGAAGGCGGTGTTGTCGAGCTTTTCGCCGTCGAACGCGGTGTACAGCGCGGCGCCATCGCTCTTGGTGTCATAGATGTTGAAGTCGAACACCAGGCCTTGCTTGTCGGAGATCGGCAGTGCCCAGTTGATGTTGCCGTAGTACTTGCGCCAGTAGTCTTCGACCTTGGAGTAGTACAGGCTGGTGCTCAGGTTGTCGGTGAAGGCGTAGGTACCGCCGACGACATCGGCCTGGGTCAGGTGCAGGCTGTCGTGGTCGGTTTCAGCCTGGGCGTTCAGGGCGGTGAAATGACCAGCGTGCAGGGTCAGGCCCTTGATTTCGTTGCTGGTGATCAGGGTGCCTTCGACGGTTTCCGGCAGCAGTCGGCTGTCGTCGGTGGCAAGCACTGGCAGGGCGGTGAACTGGGTACCATACTTCAGCACGGTATCGGAGAAGCGCAGTTTTACCGCGCCGCCGCCTTCGGAGAATTCGTCTTGCGAACGACCCTCGGAGTCCTCTGGGAACATGCCGGTACCGGCGCGACCGCGGCCGCTGTCCAGTTTGATGCCGAGCATGCCGATGGCATCTACACCGACGCCGACGACGCCTTGGGTGAAGCCCGACTCATAAGTACCCAGGAAGCCCAGGCCAGTTTCCTCGACGCGGCTCTGGCTGCCGGCCGGGTTGTTACGGAAGTCGCGGCTGAAGTACAGCATGCGAGTCTTGACGTTCAGCTGGCTGTCTTCGATGAATCCCTTGGACTCGTCCTGGGAAGAGGCCAGGGCCAATTGCGAGGTCCCTGCCGAAACGGCCAGGGCGATCATGCTCCACTTCATCACGCGCATCGTGACTTGCTCCTTTGGTTTTTAGGAAGAGTACTGCTGCGCCCAAGTCTTTTAGTTATATGGGGCAGCTCTTTCTTGTTATGTCGGCGGAAATGTATAGCACGCAGACTGTTGTTGGCGATATGGGCATATTGATCCTTTCGGGAACTTTATGGTCCTGTCGCTTTTAAGTATCTCCATGTCGCAAATCACGCTCCGGTTTCACGGGCGTGCAACCCCAGCGCTGTTCCTGTCACCGTTGTGCAATCGCTAAGTGTCGATTGCGGCTAGGGAAACTCCCTGGTCTGTCCAATGCAGCTGTTGTTATTTGTCGCGTACACCGCTTTATGCAGGTGTCGTGCCGACTTGGCGTGAAAGGAATGCAACAAGCGTGCTCAAAATTAACAACGCTTCATGAAATTTTCACAAGCGTCATGGTCGGAGCGGGAAAAGCGCCGAAAACACGGGGTGCAACTTGTCTGATGGTATGCCGAAACGAATAAGGCAGGAAAACTCCAAAGCTGTCATAAAAGTCAATGTGTTACCGGGAACTGTTGAAGTTCAGTGGGGGGAGTGAGTAGAAGCGTAGTGGCGAGCACGTTTGCGGCCTCATTTTGGTGCGAAAAGTAGCGCTGTGTTACCGCCTATGTGCAGCCGTCAGTCTTTGATGAACTGAAAGCGTGCAGCCATGTATCCTTGCGCCCAAGTTCCCGCGGTCGCGGGCTGTTTCGCTTGATGGAGGTTTACCGTGTTTGTGATGGATTCGCGTCTGCAGCAAGATTCCCACGTGCTTGGCGATTTTCCGCTGTGCCGTCTGCTGGTTAGCAAAGATGCCAACTACCCCTGGTTCATTCTGGTGCCCAAGCGTGCGGGCGTGAGTGAGCTGTTCGACTTGAACCAGGAAGATCAGGCCCAGCTCTGGAAAGAAACCACTTACCTGGCCGAGGTGCTGAAAAGCGAGTTTGCAGCAGACAAGATGAATGTTGCCACGCTAGGCAATGTGGTCAGCCAGATGCACATGCATGTGATCGTTCGCCACAAGCATGACGCTGCATGGCCGGCGCCGGTCTGGGGCAAGGTGCCCGCTGTCGAGTATGGGCCAGGGCAGGTCGAGGCTATCCGGCTGCGCTTGCGCGATTTGCTCAAATCCGGTTACGAGGAGGCCTGACATGCCGTTGGAATCGCGCGTCATCGAGCTGGAAACCCGGCTGGCGTTCCAGGATGACACCATTCAGGCACTGAATGATGTGGTGGTCGCACAGGGGCAGGTGATCGAGCGCCTGCAACTGCAAATGGCCGAGCTGATCAAGCGCTACGAGGAAATGGTCGGTCAGTACGGCAATGAAGGCGAAGAGGCGCCTCCACCGCACTACTAGACAGAAGGGATGCAGCCCTGGGTGCCCCCCAGGGCTGGCAGTGGTCAGCGGCGATGTACCGCGACCACATCCTCGGCCTGCAGGCCTTTGTCGCGGTGCATCACCGAAAACTCCACACGCTGGCCTTCGACCAGAATGCGATGGCCTTCGCCGCGAATGGCGCGAAAGTGGACGAAGATATCGTCCCCCGAATCGCGCGAGATGAAACCAAAGCCCTTGGAAGTGTTGAACCACTTCACGGTGCCGGTATCGCGCTTGCCGGCGTCAACTGGGGTGGCTTGGCTGGCGCGCGACTTACGGCCGCTACGGGCGAAGCCGACCGCCAGGTGCAGGGCGACCGCCAGGGTTGCGCAGACCAGGGCGGCCAGGTTGCCCATTTCCGGGCGCGCAAGCAGGGTCAAGGTTTGCAGAACCACGGCCACGACCAGCAGGGCGCAGGCCAGGTGTTGCAGTTGTTGACGTGCGCCACGGTAATAAAGTGGCACGACCGGGGCCAGCAGCAGGTTGAGCAGGCCGAGCAGGCCCAGGTAGACCGCATCGGGTTGCTGCAGGAAGGGTGTTGCTTCGGTTTTCAGGCTGGGCATGAGCGAGAGCAGCAAAGCCGCAACGCCCGTCACCAGGTGGACGATCTTGAACATGGGTTGGCTCACAGTTGATAAGGCCGATCACAGGAAGAGCTGGCGGCACGGTGCGCATGAGGTGTAGAGCGCGAACACGCGGCACGCCAGCCTATGCACCCGGCAATAACAGTCCGCACGGGTGGCACCTTGCCTATTTAACAGCAAAGGCTGGGCCTTCTCAAACGCACGAGGCGGATGGCAATGGTTTGCCCTGGGTCATGGGCGGGGTGGTCAAAGTGTTGATACAGTGTTTCAGGCCCGCTTGATCATCAAGCCAAATGGAAAGGGGAACTTCATGGCAATCGATATCGGTATCAGTGAAGAAGATCGCAAGTCCATCGTCGAAGGGCTTTCCCGCCTGTTGTCGGATACCTACGTGCTGTATCTGAAAACCCACAACTTCCACTGGAACGTCACGGGTCCGTCGTTCCGCACCCTGCACCTGATGTTCGAAGAGCAATACAACGAGCTGGCCCTGGCGGTCGACTCGATCGCCGAGCGGATTCGCGCGCTGGGCTTTCCGGCACCTGGGTCTTATGCCTTCTACGCCCGTCATTCCTCGATCAAGGAGGAGGAGGGGGTGCCGGCTGCGGACGAGATGATTCGCCAGCTGGTTCAGGGTCAGGAAGCCGTGGTGCGCACCGCGCGCAGTATTTTCCCCGTGGTGGACAAGGTCAGTGACGAACCTACTGCCGACCTGCTGACCCAGCGCATGCAAGTGCACGAGAAGACGGCCTGGATGCTGCGGGTGCTGCTCGACGGCGAATAATCGAAAATTGTTGTAGGCGCTGTCCTAAAGCTCGGTCGATTACTCCTCGGCCGGGCTTTTTCGTTTGTGCAGGAAGGCTTTGCCGCTGCTTTGTGTTCGTTTGTGCGCGCTTGATTTAGCCCCTGGGCCCTGCGCGGGTTGCGCAGGGATTTCGGTGGTAGCCAGTTAGTGGGGCGCGTGATGCAAGCGAATAAGCGGCGGGAAAGCCTGGGGCGATGGCCAGGCAAGCAGTGCATCGATCCGTTCAAGGCGGATTTCGACATGTTGCAGGTTCAGCCAGTGTCACGTTCGGTCCGGCTCAACGGTTTTTCTACCTGTTTGCGCCTGGAATCGATCTATTGGATGATTCTCCACCGTATCGCCGAGGCCAATGACTGCTCGGTCAGCGCCGTATTGTCGTACGTGGACCGCGAGGTGCACCTGCGCCAGGGCGGGGTGCGTAACTTCAGCGGGCTCATCCGGGTGATCTGCGTCGCCTGGTTGCTCGACCCGCCGAGTGTACGCTGATCGCCGGGCGGGCTGCGCAGTGCTTGTTAACCATATATAATCTCGCTTTTTGCTGCCCAGGCAGCCCGCGTAGTGGTTGACGAGAGACGTCCATGCCCCTTTATGACTATCAATGTGCTTCCTGCAATCACCAGATGGAGGTGCTGCAGAAGATCAGCGCCGCACCGCTGACCGATTGCCCGGCCTGTGAAGCGCCGGCATTGAAGAAACTGCTGTCGGTCCCTGGCTTTCGCCTGAGCGGTAGCGGCTGGTACGAAACCGACTTCAAGACCGGGGCAAAAAAGAATCTGGCAGGCGGCGACAAGGCCGACTGAGTTGAATGCAGTAGCTGGGTCTTGCAGTATTAACCCTCTGGGCAAGGCCTCCACCGAATACACGAATCACGAGAAGCGAAACCACCATCATGATGCGCAGCCATTATTGCGGCCAACTGAACGAGAGCCTGGACGGCCAGGAAGTCACCCTTTGCGGCTGGGTCCATCG
>Ga0247821_10000300_pt1 | contig 27933 bp, 25 predicted proteins | sample 13C_Glycerol_Day_FD_192481 | JGI IMG/M metagenome (GOLD analysis project Ga0247821, IMG submission 192481) | Soil microbial communities from agricultural site in Penn Yan, New York, United States - 13C_Glycerol_Day14 | ecosystem: Environmental > Terrestrial > Soil > Agricultural land | place... | reverse complement strand
TGCGTGTACGACAGGCTCAGGCGCAACTGCAGGCCGCGCGCCTGAGCCTGTCGTACACGCAGGTGCGCGCGCCGGTCGCCGGCCGCATCGGCAAGCTGGAAGTGACGGTGGGCAACCTGGTGGCGGCCGGTCCGGGCGCGCCGGTGCTCACCACGCTGGTCTCGGTCAGCCCGATCTACGCCAGCTTCGAGGCCGACGAGCAGACCATCGTTCGCGCGCTGCGCGACCTGCCGCGCGGCGCCAGCGCGCGGCAGCTGATCGAGCGCATCCCCGTGCGGATGGAAACCGCTGCAAGCGGCGAGCAGGGCCACGAAGGCCGGCTGCAGCTGATCGACAACCAGGTGGATGCCAAGAGCGGAACCATCCGCGTGCGCGCCGCCTTCGACAACGCCGACGGCAGCCTGATCCCCGGCCAGTTCGCGCGCATCCGCATGGGCCAGCCGCAGCCTTCGCGCGTGCTGCTGGTCAGCGAGCGCGCGGTCGGCACCGACCAGGACAAGAAGTTCGTGCTGGTGGTGGGGCAGGGCGACAAGGCCGAGTACCGCGAGATCGCGCTGGGCGCGCCGGTGGACGGGCTGCGCGTGGTGCGCAACGGCCTGAAGGCCGGCGAGCGCATCGTGGTCAACGGCCTGCAGCGCGTGCGCCCCGGCGCGGTGGTGCAGCCGCAGCCGGTCGAGATGACGGCCCAGACCGTCGCCGCGAAGTGAGAACCCCATGAATTTCTCGAGATTCTTCATCGACCGCCCCATCTTCGCGGGCGTGCTGTCGGTCCTGATCTTCCTGGCCGGCCTGATCGCGCTGCGCGGGCTGCCGATCTCCGAATACCCGGAGGTCGTGCCGCCCACCGTCGTGGTGCGGGCCAACTATCCCGGCGCCAACCCCAAGGTGATCGCCGAGACCGTGGCCACGCCGCTGGAGGAGGCCATCAACGGCGTGGAAGGCATGCTCTACATGAGCAGCCAGGCCACCACCGACGGCCTGCTCACCCTCAACGTCACCTTCCGCCTGGGCACCGACCCCGACAAGGCGCAGCAGCTGGTGCAGAACCGCGTCTCGCAGGCCGAGCCGCGGCTGCCCGAGGAAGTGCGGCGCCTGGGCCTGTCCACCGTGAAGAGCTCGCCGGACATCACGATGGTGGTGCACCTGGTGTCGCCCAACGGCCGCTACGGCATGGACTACCTGCGCAACTACGCGGTGCTCAACGTCAAGGACCGGCTGGCGCGCCTGAACGGCGTGGGCCAGGTCGGCATCTGGGGCGGCGGCGAATACGCCATGCGCATCTGGCTCGATCCGCAGAAGGTGGCGCAACGCGGCCTGTCGGCCGGCGACGTGGTGCGCTCGGTGCGCGGCGAGAACGTGCAGGCCGCCGCCGGCGTGGTGGGCGCCTCGCCCGGCCTGCCCGGCGTGGACACGCAGCTGTCGATCAACGCGCAGGGCCGCCTGGCCAACGAGGACGAGTTCGGCGACATCATCGTCAAGACCGGCCCCGACGGCGCGGTGACCCGCCTGCGCGACGTGTCGCGGCTGGAGCTGGGCGCGGCCGACTACTCGCTGCGTTCGCTGCTGAACAACCAGCCGGCGGTCGGCATCGGCGTGTTCCAGGCGCCGGGCTCCAACGCGCTGGAGATCTCCGAGCAGGTGCGCGCCACCATGCAGGAGATCGCGAAGACCATGCCCGAAGGCGTGGAGTACCGCATCGCCTACGACCCCACGCAGTTCGTGCGCGCGTCGATCAAGTCGGTGGTGCAGACGCTGCTGGAGGCGATCGCGCTGGTGGTGCTGGTGGTGATCCTGTTCCTGCAGACCTGGCGCGCTTCCATCATCCCGCTGCTGGCGGTTCCCGTCTCGGTGGTGGGCACGTTCGCGGTGCTGCACCTGCTGGGCTTCTCGATCAACGCGCTCAGCCTGTTCGGCCTGGTGCTGGCCATCGGCATCGTGGTCGACGACGCCATCGTGGTGGTGGAGAACGTGGAGCGGAACATCGAAGCCGGCTTGTCGCCCTTGCAGGCGACCTACCAGGCGATGCGCGAGGTGTCGGGTCCCATCATCGCCATCGCGCTGGTGCTGGTGGCGGTGTTCGTGCCGCTGGCCTTCATCAGCGGCCTCACGGGGCAGTTCTACCGCCAGTTCGCGGTGACGATCGCGATCTCCACCGTGATCTCGGCGATCAATTCGCTCACGCTGTCGCCCGCGCTGGCCGCGCTGCTGCTGCGCGGCCACGACGCGCCCAAGGACGCGCTCACGCGCTTCATGGACCGCTGGCTGGGCTGGCTGTTCCGCGGCTTCAACAACGCCTTCGGCCGCGGTGCGACCGCGTACGGCAGTGGTCTGAAAGGCGTGATCGGCCGCAAGACGCTGATGCTGGGCCTGTACCTCGTGCTGGCCGCGGCCACGCTGGGCCTGTTCAAGGCCGTGCCCGGCGGCTTCGTGCCCGCGCAGGACAAGCAGTACCTGATCGGCTTCGCGCAGCTGCCCGACGGCGCCACGCTCGACCGCACCGAGGCGGTGATCCGCCGCATGGGCGAGATCGCGCAGCAGAACCCCAACGTGGAGAGCACGCTGGCCTTCCCGGGCCTGTCGATCAACGGCTTCACCAACAGCTCCAACTCGGGGATCGTGTTCGCCATGCTCAAGCCGTTCGAAGAGCGCAAGCGCGACGACCAGGCCGGCGGCGCGGTGGCGATGCAGCTGAACCAGGCCTTCGGCAGCGTGCAGGACGCGTTCATCGTGATGTTCCCGCCGCCGCCCGTGCAGGGCATAGGCACCACGGGCGGCTTCAAGCTGCAGCTGGAGGACCGCGCCTCGCTCGGCTACGACGCGATGGACGGCGCGGTGAAGGCCTTCATGGCCAAGGCCTCGCAGGCGCCGGAACTCGCGGGCCTGTTCACCAGCTGGCAGGTGAACGTGCCGCAGCTGTGGGCCGACATCGACCGCACCAAGGCGCGCCAGCTGGGCGTGCCGGTGCAGGACATCTTCGACACCATGCAGATCTACCTGGGCAGCCTGTACGTGAACGACTTCAACAAGTTCGGGCGCACGTATTCGGTGCGGGTGCAGGCCGACGCCGCCTACCGCGCGCGCGCCGACGACATCGGCACGCTCAAGGTGCGGGCTTCGTCGGGCGAGATGGTGCCGCTGTCCGCGCTGATGAAGGTGCGCGAGAGCTACGGACCCGAGCGGGCCATGCGCTACAACGGCTACCTGACCGCCGACGTCAACGGCGGGCCGGCGCCGGGCTTCTCCTCGCACCAGGCGCAGGCGGCCATCGAGCGCATCGCCGCCGAAACGCTGCCGCCCGGCATCTCGTTCGAGTGGACCGACCTGACCTACCAGGAGATCCTGGCCGGCAACTCCGCCGTGTGGGTGTTCCCGCTCGCCCTGCTGCTGGTGTTCCTGGTGCTGGCCGCGCAGTACGAGAGCCTGACGCTGCCGCTGTCCATCATCCTGATCGTGCCCATGGGGCTGCTGGCCGCGATGACCGGCGTGTGGCTCTCCGGCGGGGACAACAACATGTTCACGCAGATCGGGTTGATGGTGCTGGTGGGGCTGTCCGCCAAGAACGCCATCCTGATCGTCGAGTTCGCGCGCGAGCTGGAATTCGCGGGACGCACGCCGGTGCAGGCCGCGCTGGAAGCGGCGCGCCTGCGCCTGCGGCCGATCCTGATGACGTCGCTGGCGTTCGTCATGGGCGTGCTGCCGCTGGTGCTGTCCACCGGCGCCGGCTCGGAGATGCGCCAGGCCATGGGCGTGGCGGTGTTCGCGGGAATGATCGGCGTCACGGCCTTCGGCCTGTTCCTCACGCCGGTGTTCTACGTCGCGCTGCGCCGGCTGGCGGGCAACCGTCCGCTGCGCCAGCACCAGCCTTCGACCCACATCGACATCCCCGCGCCGGCGACGTCCGGCGGCGGTGGCACGGTGCGCCCGCTGCCCGCGGCGCCGCACCAGGAATGAACCGGAGATCGCGATGAAGAAATCGACCTTGCTTCCGCTCGTGGCCGCGCTGCTGCTGGCCGGTTGCGCCACCGCGCTGCCCCCGTTGCCGGAGGCCGCGCCCGTGCCGGCGCAATTCAAGCAAACGGATGGCGCGCGCTGGACCGTGGCGACACCCGCCGAAGCCCAGGACCGCGGCCAGTGGTGGAAGGCCTTCGGCGATGCGCAGCTCGACCGCCTGGTCGAGCAGGCCGGCGAGCGCAGCACCGTGCTGCAGGAAGCCGCCGCGCGACTGGCGCAGGCGCGCGCGCTGGTACGCAGCGCCGAAGCCGACCGGATGCCGCAGATTGGCGTGGGCGCGAGCGCGCTGCGCGGGGCCGGCGCCAACACGCCGCAGGGCGCCACGCCCGCCACGCTGCTGCAGGCGGGCGCGAGCCTGTCGTACGAACTCGACCTGTTCGGCCGCCTCTCGCGCGCCCAGCAGGCCGCCGCGCTCGATGCCCAATCGCGTGAGGCGCTGCTGCAGAGCACCCGCCTCCTGGTGCAGGCCGAGACCGCGCAGACCTACCTGTCGCTGCGTGCGCTCGACACCGAGCGCGCGCTGGTGCGCGACACCGTGGCCGCGTACGCCGACACGCTGCGCCTGACGCAGCGCCGCCACCAGGCCGGTGATGTCGCCGAGCTCGACGTGGTCCGCGTGCAGTCCGAGCTGGCCGGCAACGAGGCGGAGGCGCTCTCGCTCGATCGCCAGCGGGCCCAGCTGGAGAACGCGCTGGCCGTGCTGGTGGGCGAGAACGCGTCGTCGTTCTCGCTCGCACCGGCTGACTGGGCCACCGCGCTGCCGGTGGTGCCGCCCGGCGTGCCGGGGACGGTGCTGGCTCGCCGCCCCGACGTGGCCGCGGCGCAATCGTCGCTGCTGGCTGCGCAGGCCCGCGTGGGCGTGGCGCAGGCCGCCTGGTTCCCCAGCGTGGCGCTCACCGCCGACGGCGGCTTCGCCTCGCCCGAGCTGGGCGACCTCTTCAAGTGGTCGGCGCGGGCCTGGTCGGTCGGTGCGCTGCTGTCGCTGCCGATCTTCGACGGCGGCCGGCGCGAGTCGCAGGTGCAGTCCGCGCAGGCGCAGCTCGATGCGCAAGTCGCGCTCTACCGCGGCCAGGTGCTGAACGCCTTCCGCGAGGTCGAGGACCAGCTGGCCGCGCTGCGTCTTCTTGGCGAGCAGTCGATGGCGCAGGGGCGCGCGGTCGATTCCGCGCGGCGCGCGAGCGCGATCTCGGAGACGCGCTACCGCAACGGCCTGGTCAGCCAGCTCGAATTGCTGGACGCGCGCCGCAGCGAGCTGCGCAACCGCCGCCAGGCGCTGCAGGTGCGATCGGCGCAGTACCAGGCCACGGTGGGCCTGATCCGCGCGATCGGGGGCGGCTGGGAGGCACCGGCGCCGGTCGGCGGCGACGAGGGCGAGAGGAAGCTCGCGACCCGCTAGGGGCCGTTCCGCTGATTGAGCTTGTGCCGCACGACGGCATCGGCGTGCATCCGCACGCACACCGGATGCTGGCGGTACTCGGAACTCGCGCACTCGTAGGCGACGCACAGGTCGCGCGCCATCGAAAACTCCTGGCGGCACACGTTGAGCGGCGAGGGCGAGGGCGGCGCGGACATCACGGCGGTCGTGCGGGTGGGCCGTTCCGGCCGTTCCCGTTCAGCGCGCTCGCTCGCGGCCGTGCGCTGGGGAGCGGGCCGTGCAACGGTCTCGCGCGGACGCGGCGCCGCCGGCGGTTCGATGACGGTCTCGCGCGGTGGCTCTTCGATGGATTCCGGGACGACGATTTCGCGGATGCCCGGTTCCGGGGGCCGTTCGACCGCCTTGCGCGCCCGCGGTTCGGCGGGCCGGGTCTTGACGGCGATGGGCGCGGGCGCGGGGTCCGGTTTCGCGCGCGCTTCGGCGGGCTTCGGTGCCTCGATCGCTGCCGCGGCGGGCACCGCGTGCACGGGCGCCAAGGCCGGCGGCGGCGCGGGCGCGGCGACCGCCGGTGAAGGCGCGGGCGCAGGCGAGGGCGCAGGCGCCGCATTCCCCGAGTCGAGCCATGCAACGGGTCCACGCACGCTCTCCACGGCGACGAACACTCCGCCCAGCACGACGGCGGCGGCGAGGCCCGCCACCAGCGCCATGCCGGCGCGGCGGCGTCGCACCGGCGCGGCTTCTTCGGTGTCGGACTCTTCGGGTTCAGGGTCGAGCGGAACGTCCGCCCTCGCCGGCGGTGGCGGTGGCGCCGGCGGAGCGACCCGCTGCGGCCGCACCGGAACGACCGCGCGTTCGGCCGCCGGCGTGCCGAACGCGGCCTGCAGCGCCGCCGCGAGTTCGGCGGCGTTCCGGAAGCGTGCCTCCGGGTCCTGCGCCTGCGCGCGCTCGAACACCGCATCCAGCGCGACCGGCAACTCGCGCCGCAGCGCGCGCGGCGGGCGCGGCGCCGCATGCGCCTGGTAGGGCCAGGAGCCCGCGAGCAGTTCGTACGCCACCACGGCGGCCGAATAGAGGTCCGCGCGGCAGTCCGCGGGCCGGCCGAGGATCTGCTCGGGGGCCATGTAGGCCGACATGTCGAACACCCCGGGCCGGCGGCCCGCCGAAGCCGCGGCGGCCACCCAGCCGAAGCCTTCGATCCTGAGCTGGCCGTTGCGGCCCATCAGAACGTGTTGCGGATTCAGCGCGGAGTGCACCAGGCCGCGCTCGTGCGCCGCGGCCAGGGCCGCGAGCAACTGCAGCGCCAGCGACAACCCCTGCAGCGCGGGCAGCCGCCCCACGCGCGCCAGGTACTGCGCCAGCGTCTCGCCTTCCATGAAGGCCGTGGCGACGTACGCGGTGTCGCCGTCCCAGCCGAAGTCGTGGAGCTCGACGATGCCGGGGTGCTGCAGCCCGGCGGCTTCGAGAGCGGTGGTGCGCATGCCTTCGCGCTGGTCGGCCGAAAGCGCGGCATCCATGGGCAGCAGCCGGACGGCGACGCGCTGCTGTGTTTCCGTGTCGACTGCTTCGTGCACGGTCGCCGTCGCCTCGGTGGCGACGACGCGCTGGAGCCGGTAGCGTCCGATCTCGCCGGCGGGCATCAGCTCTTCTCCGGACTCTCGGGCTTGACCGGGAGCTTGTAGCGCCGCTCCAGCATCTTCAGGCGCGACAGCGCGGAGGCCGAGCCGCGCCCTGAGCGCTGGCGGTCACCGACCCGTTGCTGCGACCGCCTGTCGTCAGGCTCCGATCGGCTGCCGTCCTCTTCCTTCCCATCGTTGACCTTGCGCTTCATGGGGACCCATGTTCTTTTTTCCCATCGTCGCGCCGGGTAGGACAGCTGCCCACATGCTTGTCGCCGAGCTGCCATCCATGCTCAACCGTTCGCGGACGGGCCGTTTGATCTGGCGCAAATCCATGTCGAGGCCGGTGCACTACTTTTGCCGCATGGACTCGCATTCCCATCCACCCGCCCGCGCGCTGCAGCTGCTGCGCGACGAGCACAACGCCGTGGCCGCCGTGCTGCGATCGCTGCAGCTGATGATGGCGAACGGCCCCGGCGATGCGCCGATCCGCTTCTTCGACGTGCTGCGGGCGATGCTGTTCTACATCGACGAGTTTCCCGAGCGGCTGCACCACCCGAGCGAATCGAACGTGCTGTTCCCGCGCATCGCGCGGGCGCGGCCCGACGTGATGCCGGTGATCTCGCGCCTCGAGAAGGACCACGTGCAGGGCGAGTCGCGGGTGCGCGAACTGCAGCACCTGCTGCTGGCGTGGGAGCTTCTCGGCGAAAGCCGCCGCGAGGCCTTCGCGCAGGCGCTCCAGGACTACGTCGAGTTCTACCTGCGGCACATGCGGCTGGAGGAGACGGAGATCCTGCCGGTCGCGCAGGCCTGCCTGTCCGAGCGCGACTGGGCGGAGATCGATGCGGAGTTCGTCGCCGGGCGCGATCCGCTGGCCTCCGGGATGCGCGACGAGCGCTACGAGCGGCTCTTCACCCGCATCGTGCTGAACGCGCCCGCGCCGGTCGGCGTGGGGCCGGCGCTCGACGAGACGACGACCTGACCGGCAGTCCCATGCTCAAGATGGAAGAACCCCTGCGACAGCCCATCGCCCCGGGCGGCCTGGCGCTCTGGCAACTCGGATTCCGCCCCTTCTACCTGGCCGCGGCGGTGTTCTCCGCGCTGTCGATCGGCCTCTGGACCCTGCAGATGCAAGGCGTGCTGCCGCGACCATATCTCGCGGGGCCGGTGTGGCATGCGCACGAGATGATCTTCGGGTTCGCGCTGGCGGTGATCGTGGGCTTCCTCTTCACGGCCGGCCACAACTGGACGCAGCAGCCCACGCCGACCGGCGGCTCGCTGGCCGCGCTGGTGGGGCTGTGGCTCGCGGGGCGCGTGCTGGTGCTGACGCCCTGGGGCTGGGCCGCGGCGCTGGCGAACGTGGCGTTCCCGCTCGCGGCCGCGGCGGCGCTGGCCGGGCCGCTCATCCGGTCCCGCAATCGCCGCAACTACTTCTTCGTCGCGCTGCTGGTCGCCATCGGCATCGCTTCGCTGCTGGTGCACCTGGGGCAGCTCGGCGTGGTCACCGCGCCGCCGTGGCTGGGCATCCAGGCCGCGCTGGACATGCTGCTGTTCATCCTGGCGGTGATGGGCGGGCGCGTGATCCCGATGTTCACCAACAACGGGGTGCGCGGCGCCGACGCGCGCCGCGATCCGTGGGTGGACCGGCTGGCGCTGGCCTCGGTGCTCGCGTTGCTGGCCGCCGACCTGTTCGGGCTGCAGCCGGTGGACATCGCCGGCATCGCCGGGATCGCCGCGCTGGCGCACCTGGTGCGGCTGCTGCTCTGGCAGCCGTGGCGCACGGTGCGCGTGCCGCTGGTGTGGGTGCTGCATCTCGCGTACGCGTGGATCCCGATCCATCTCGCGCTGCGCGCGCTGGCCGCGGCGGGCATGGTGCCGTCGTCGCTGTCCGTGCACGCGCTCACCGCCGGCGCGCTCGGCGGCCTGGTCATCGGCATGATGACCCGCACCTCGCGCGGCCACACGGCGCGGCCGCTGAAGGCCGATCGCTGGGACGTCGCGTGCTACGCGCTGGTGGCCTTCGCGGCGCTGCTGCGGGTGGCCTTGCCCCTGGCGCTGCCGGCCGCCTATCCGGCGGCGCTGGCACTCTCGGGGCTGGCCTGGAGCCTGGCGTTCGCGCTTTTCGCGGTTCGCTACGCACCCTGGCTCACGCGGATGCGGCTGGACGGGCGGCCCGGCTAGGTCACTTCGACCGTCACCCGCAGGAAGGTCGCCGGGATGATGGTGCGCCTGGGGTCGTCGCTCTGGTTCTGGCGGTCGACCAGCGCTTCCAGTTCTTCGCGCAGCGCCTCTTCGCGGCCGTTCTTCGCGGCGGCCTCGAACGCGTTCATGGTGGGGCCGTAGTAGGTGCGGAACATGTCCACGAACTCCGCCGGATTGCCCGCGAAATCGAAGGTGTAGGTGTCCTTGTCGCAGCGGATGCGCTCCGCGGGCACGCCGGCCGCGCCGAAGCGCTCGAGCACGTTGCTCTCCACGCCCCAGGTCATCGGGCTGATGAAGCCCTCGGGCGGCGGGGGCGAGTAGGCCGAGCTGATCTTGAGGATCTGCGCCACCAGCGTCGGGTCGTTCGGGATCCAGTTGCCCATGGTGATGCGGCCGCCCGGCTTGGTGACCCGCACCATTTCCTTGGCCACGTCGAAGGGCTTGGGCGCGAACATCGCGCCGAAGATGCTGACCACGCGGTCGAACGATTTGTTCTCGATGCCCGACAGGTTGCTCGCATCGCCCTCGACGAACCGGATGTTCGAGATTCCGGCCTCGCGCGCACGCTGGTTGCCCGCCTGCACCAGGTTGGCGGCGATGTCCACGCCCAGGACTTCGGCGCCGAGGTTGGCGGCGGGAAGGGCGGTGGTGCCGTCGCCGCAGCCGAGGTCCAGGACCTTCATGCCGGGCTGGATGCCGACGGACTGGACCAGCGCCGCTCCGCTCTGGCGCATGGTGGCCGCGATGCGCGTGAAGTCGCCCTTTTCCCAGAGTGCCTTGTTCGGATTCATAGGTTCGGTGCTCCTCGTTGGACGGGCGGGCCGGGACGACCCCGGCCTTGGCCCGGGCGTGGACGCTACGCCTGACTGAGCGACTTGTCTGCTGCGATTTGCGGCTGAGTTGCGCGCGCACCGGTCGAGTTGGCAACCGTGCCGCGTTGCGGAGAATGACGCGGTCCACGCGTCGGAGGGCCACCATGATCTTCAGGCAGCTGTTCGAGCCGATCTCCAGCACCTACACCTACCTTCTCGGCTGCGAGCAGACCGGCAAGGCGGTGCTGATCGATCCGGTGATGAACTCGATCGAGCGCGATCTGCAGGCGGTGCAGGGCCTGGGCCTCAGGCTCGCGTACACGCTCGATACGCACATCCACGCCGACCACGTCACTTCCGCGCTGGAGCTGAAGAAGCGCGTGGATAGCAAGATCGCCGCGCCCGCGTTCGATCGCTTGCCTTGCACGGATTTCGCGATGGAGGAGGGCCGGCCGCTTCCGGTCGGTTCGATCACGCTGGCCGGCCTGCACACGCCGGGCCACACCGACGGGCACTTCTCGTACGTGGTGGGCGAACGCGTGTTCACCGGCGACGCGCTGCTGATCGACGGCTGCGGCCGCACGGACTTCCAGAACGGGGATGCCGACGCGCTCTATGCGAGCGTGACGCAGAAGCTGTTCACGCTGCCGGACGAAACGCTGGTGTACCCGGCCCACGACTACGCGGGCCGCCGCGTGTCGTCGATCGCGCAGGAGAAGGTTCGCAACCCACGCCTGGGCGGCGGCCGCGGGCTGGAGGAGTTCCGCCGGATCATGGCGGAGCTGAAGCTGCCCTATCCGAAGTTCATCGACTACGCGGTGCCGGGCAACCGGCAATGCGGCGTGTGCCCCAGCCACCTGCCCGAGGAACTGGAGAAGTACTGCCGCACGATGGCGCAGAGCCCGCAGGGGTGAACGCCCCGCGGCCGTTCAGCGGGACGCCGTGGCCCCGCTGTTCGCCAGCCACTGCTGCATCTCCTTCACCTCGCGCTTCTGCGTCCGGATGATCTCCTGCGCGAGGTGGCGGTTCTGCGGATCGCGTCCGTAACGCAGCTGGATCTCGGCCATCTCGATCGCGGCCTGGTGGTGCGCGATCATTCCCTTGACGAAGGCGACGTCGGCGTCGGGATGCCTGACCCCGGCTTCCATCCCCTCGTGCATGCGGGCCATGCTGGCCAGGTAGGCCTGCTGCGCGGATTCGCCCGAGGCGGCCGGCGCGGCCCCGTGCCTGCCATGCCCGCCGGCGGCCGCGTTGTGCGGCCGCTCGGGATCGGGCGAGTGCGTCGCGCCCACGCTCGCCGGCGGGTTGGAGGACGCGAGCCCCGACGTGCCGTCGGCGCCGTAGAGCATGTGGTGCAGCCCCCAGTAGCTGGTCGCGAAGATCGCCAGCGCCGCGACCAGCGTGGCCGGGATGGTGGCGAGCGAGCGCCGGATGGCGAAGCGCACCTGCGGCACCGGATCGGCCGCGATGATCATGATCACCGCCATGATGAGCGCATGGCCCACCAGGTCCATGCGGCCGAACGGATAGACCGCCGCGTTGAAGATGACGAACAGCGCGATGGCCGACAGCCGCCGCACCAGCGCCGTCCACAGCAGCCCGAAGCCCATGGTGAACTCGGCCACGCCGGCCATCGGGATGAAAACGTCGCGCGGCATCCCGAACGTCAGGAAGGGCTTCTCCTCGACCAGCGGATAGAACCAGTCGGGATAGGCGAACTTCTCCAGGCTGGACCACATCAGCGCGATGGCCACGCCCCAGCGCAGCACGACGAAGCGGTACTCGCGCCAGGCCGGCCGGTCGCTCGACTCCAGCACCAGGTAGGCGGCCACGCCCACGCCAAGCGCGAGGTAGTCGAGCAGGTGGAACAGCTCGTACTGCCGCAGCGCCAGCAGCCACAAACCGATGATGCCGGCCGCGGCCAGCGGCATGGTGCGGCGCGAGAACACCAGCGCCGCGATCAGCAGCTGCATCCACGACACCCATTCGTTCGGTGTCTTCAGGTCGGGCGTGAGGAACACGCCGCCGACGGCGAACACGGCCACGAAGAAGGCCGCGACCACGACCCGCATGAAGTCGTCGCGCCGGGCCCAGAGCGGGCCGGTGAGCTTGTCCAGCACGCCGAGGAGGGCTTCGCCGGCCGCGGTCTTCTCGATGCTGCGCGTCGCGAGGAAGAACACCAGCACCAGGGCTATGCCGGTCCAGAACCAGGGATTGGCCAGCGTGTTGCCGATCTGCTGCGGCGGCGCCTCCACGATGTAGGGCGCGAACCACTTCACGTGGGCCTGCGCGGCGAGGGGCAGGGCGGCGAAGAGCGCAAGGGGCGCGGATCGAAGAACTGCGTTTCTCATGGGCATCGTTTGTACGCCGATACGGCGTTGCCGTGCGGCCGGCTCAGCCGAACCGCTGCAGCAGCGCCGCGATCCAGATGCCGCCGGCCAGCACCAGGCTCAGCAGCACCGCGGCGCTGCCCATGTCCTTGGCGCGCTTGGACAGCGGATGCCACTCCGGGCTGATGCGGTCGATGGCGCTTTCCACACAGGTGTTCAGCAGCTCGACGATCATCACCAGCAGCACCGAGCCGGCCAGCATCGCCACCTCGACCCAGCTGCGGCCGAGCGCGAAGGCCAGCGGCAGCATCACGAACGCGGCGATGGCCTCCTGGCGGAAGGCCGTCTCGGACCAGGCCGAGCGCAGGCCCGACAGCGAGTAGCCGGTGGCGTACCACGCGCGGCGCAGGCCGCGGCGGCGCTTGTGCGGATTGAAGTCGGCGGCGTCGTGCTCGCCGCCGTCGTGGGAAGTGGGCGTGGCGTCCTGCATGGGCGGGCCAGCATAGCGCAGCCGGTGGCCCCGACCTCGCTTCAGCCGACCACCCGTCCGTCCACCGTCAGCATGCTCTGCGTCACGAAGCTGCCCGCTCGCCGCTGGCCGTCGAAGGCGACGCGGTAGCCGCCCACGTCCATCGCGGCGCGGCGCTGGAACGCGGCCAGCACGCTCTGGCGCGTGACGGCGCCTTCGATTTCACGCAGCACCTCGAACGTGTAGCGCGCGGCGATGAAGCCGGCCAGCGACAGCGGCGCCGGCGGTTCGTCGAACAGGCGGGACAGGGCCTCGCGGTAGGAACGCACCACCGGCAAGGCGGCCGTCACCATGGGTACGGCCTGCGTGGCGATGACCGGCGTGCTGCGCGCGCCGCCCATCTGCATCACGGTCTGCAGGTTGACGTCGGCCAGCGCGACCACGTAGCGCTGGCGCTGCTGCCGCTCCAGGCCCTGGGTGAACTGCACCAGCTCCGGCGTGCCGCCGATGAACAGCAGGATCGCGGGCGTGCCGGGCGTGAGCTTCTGGCCGAGACGCGTGAGTTCGCCGGCGGCGCGGAAGCCCTGGAGCCGCAGCTTGAGAGCGGCGGCGATGCGTTCGAGGTCGGCGTGGTGCAGCCGGTATTCGTCTTCCGACGCGTACACCGCGCCGACGTCGGCCACGCCCATCGTGATCAGCGACTTGAGCGCATGGCCGATCTGCTCCTGGCGCGTGGCGAAGATCGGGAAGGTGCGGTCGTCCACCACCAGGCTCGAGTCCTGCAGCCAGGGTGCGGCGTGCGCGATGGCGATCGACTCCTGCGGCAGCGTGGTCGAGACCAGCGCGGCCAGCGGCGCGCCGGCCGTGCCGGAGAGCACGACGCAGGCCGGGTCGTCACGCAGCGTGGCGAGCGCCGAGCGCAGGCTCGAGGGCGTTCCGTCCACTTCCACCGACACGTGGTTGACGGGTCGGCCACGCAAGCCGCCGCGCGCCTGGATGTCCTGCCACGCGGCACGGGAGCCGATCAGGAAGTCCTTGGCGACGTCCTGCTGCGCGGCGGAGTTGTCCACGATCTGCGCGACCGTGATGCCGCTGCCGGCCGGCTTGGCCGGCGGCCTGGCCCACGCCATGGGCGCGGCCACCGAAGCGGCCGCGGACGCGAACAGCAGGCGGCGGCGCCGCGCGGAGAACGGGCGGGAGAGGGCGGCCACGTCCGGTCAGCGGCGCGCCGGGGGCAGCAGCACGCGGTCGACCGTGTGCACCACGCCGTTGACGGCGGCGATGTCGGCGGTCTGCACCATCGCTTCCTCGACGGTGACGAAGTCGCCTGCCCTGGCCAGCGCCAGGTTGCCGCCTTGCGCGGTCTTGACGTTGCCGGGCTTGACCTGCGCGGCCGTCAGGCGGGCCGGCAGCACGTGGTAGTTCAGCACTTCCTTCAGGCGCGCCGGGTTCTTCAGCTCGTCCATCGTCCTGGCCGGCACCGCCTTGAAGGCTTCGTTGGTGGGCGCGAAGACGGTGAAGGGGCCGGAGGCCTTGAGCGTCTCGGTCAGGCCGGCCTGCTGCACCAGCGTGTTCAGCGTGGACAGCTGCGGGTCGCGGGCGATGGTGTCGGCGACCGACACGGGACCGGGGGCGGTGGTGGCGCAGGCGGCCAGCAGAGCGGCGGCGCCCGCGGCCAGGGCGAGTTTGCGGATCGACATGCTTTTTTTCTCCTCAGAGGGGCAACGCGCCGGAGGGTAGGCCGCGTTCGTGACCGGCCTGTGACAGCTCATCCGTAGCGCTGCGCGGCCGCTTGCGGCTCCGTCCGACACGCGAGCCTGCGCGGCTGCGGCTCAATGGAGGCTCATTCCATCCACAGCCTGTTCCGGCCTTGCCGTTCGATCCCACCGGCCGGGGCACCCGCGGCGCCGTCGTCGCGCTCGTGCCCCAGGTCCAGACCCAAGCGAGCGAGCACGAGCGGTGCACGCTGCGGCTGTTCGTCCGTCACCTCGCTGCCCTGAAGGGCTGGGACGACGGCGGCAGTTTCGATCCGGCCCGTGCCGAAGGGCCGCTGTATTTCGTGCCCTCCTGCACCCTGAACCGCGAACAGGCCGACGCGCTCGGCATCCGGGGACCCGATGGCCTCTTCGGCGGCGTCGTGCCCGAGCCCTTCGTGGCGACGAAGGCGATCAGCCACCCGCTGGTGGCGCCCGATGCGGCCGCGCCTGCGGGATGGAACAACGGATTCGCGCAGCAGGTGGGCGATGCGGTGCTCGAGGGCTATTCGGTGTTCAGCCGCGAGGATGCGCGGCTCGCCGGCGAGCGTCTGCTGGCCCGCGGCCCGCTGCGCCTCAAGCCGGTTCGCGCCACGGGCGGCCGCGACCAGCAGGTGGTGCGCGACGTGCAAGCCTTGCGCGAGCTGATCGACGGCCTCGACCTCGACGAACTGCGCGAGTGGGGCCTGGTGCTGGAAGAGAACATGGAAGACGTCACCACCTTCAGCGTCGGGTTGGTGCAGGTGGACGACCTCGCCGCCAGCTACCACGGCGTGCAGAAGCTCACGCCGGGGCACGACGGCCAGGAGGTGTTCGGCGGCTCCGACCTGACGGTGGCGCGCGGCGGCTACGAGGCGCTGCTGGCCACGGACCTTCCGCCCGACGTGCTGCGCGCGGTCGAGCAGGCGCGCCGCTACGAGGACGCGGTGCGCGCCTGCTATCCCGGCTTCTACGCCTCGCGCCGCAACTACGACATCCTGGTGGGCCGCGATGCCGCGGGGCGGCGGCGCTCGGCCGTGCTGGAGCAATCCTGGCGCGCCGGCGGCGCCACCGGCGCGGAACTGGCCGCGCTGGAGCTGTTCCGCGCCGAGCCGCGCCGCGACCGCGTGCGCACCTGCACGGTCGAACTGTTCGGCGACAGTCCCGAGCCGCCCGCCGGCGCCACGGTGTACTTCCGCGGCGTGGACCCGGAGGTGGGGCGGATCACCAAGTTCGCGATGGTCCTGGAGGACGATGTCGACGCGCGCTAACAAGATCGACATCGCGGTCGACGGCAAGCACATCGCCGGCACCCTGGTCGGGCCGGACACCATGGTCCCCGGCGTGCTGCTGGTGCACGGCTGGGACGGCAGCCAGGACGAGTACATCGCCCGCGCGCACGAGATCGCGAGCCTGGGCTGCATCTGCCTCACGTTCGACCTGCGCGGCCACATGCGCCACCAGGCCGAGCGCGACACCGTCAACCGCGAGGACAACCTGCGCGACCTGCTGGCGGCGTACGACGTGCTGGTGGGACATCCGTCGGTGGACCCGCGCGCGATCGCGCTGGTCGGCAGCAGCTACGGCGGCTACCTCGCGGCCATCGTGGCCTCGATGCGGCGTGTGCGCTGGCTCGCGCTGCGGGTGCCCGCGCTCTATCGCGACGAGGACTGGGACACCGCCAAGGCCAAGCTCGACCGCGAGGTGCTGGCCGCGTTCCGCCGCAGCGTCGTGCCGCCGCAGGCCAATCGCGCGCTGCAGGCCTGCACCACCTTCCGCGGCGACGTGCTGCTGGTGGAGTCGGAGCACGACTCGCTGGTGCCGCGCCAGACGATCCAGAACTACATGAAGGCGTTCACGCAGTCGCAATCGCTGACCTACCGGATGATCTCGGGCGCGGATCACGGCCTCTCGGAGAAGGAATGGCAGCAGACGTACACCGCCCTGCTGGTGCACTGGATGACGGAGATGGTGCTCAGCGCGCGCGGCGGCAAGACCGGCACCGCCGCGCAGGAGCCGCACGTCCGCTCCGCACAGAAGATCCCGCGCGGAATCTCCCGCGACTAGTTCCTGGCGGGCTGGTTTGTGACGCGAACGTTCGCGTCCGATACCCGCAGGTCAGCCTGGGGTACGCAGAAAATCCTACCCGGATCGCGCTGATCGCCTAAGCTACGCCCCTCACGAAAAACAAGGCCTGGGCGGATTGGCCATTTCCATCCCCCAGCCCGGAACGGCATCCACGCGATGCTTCCGGGGCGGTACCGTAGTCGTTACGACGCACATCGGTCGCCGCGTTCAGACAAACCATCGCTACGAGCGCGTCCGCTGAGGCGCAGCCGGACCGGCACATGTGCCGGTTACCGCTTTCGTAATCCCGGCGAAACACGCCCGGTCCGCGGAACGAATCCAGCGTTGCAATCACCGGCCTTCCGAGGAAGTCCCGGCGGAGGCATTGCTTCCTTGATTTTCTCTCTCATCAACCAAGCCGGCCACGGAGCGCCGGTGAAAGGAGAAACACCACATGAGCATTCTCGACTTCGACCTTGCCCGCATGGGCGTCGTCTACCTCCACCTGGTGGCCTGCTGCATCGCGATCGGCACCGTCTTCATGAGCGACCTGAAGATGGTTCGCAGCCTGCTGGCCGGCGACAGCGACACCGTCGACGGCGAACATCTCGTCGGCCTGCAGACCACCGTGGGATGGTGCCTGTTGGCGCTCTGGATCACCGGCGCCGGACTGGTCGGCATGGACATCGGCGCGAAGGGCTGGTCGGTGCTGGCCAACCCCAAGCTGCAGGCCAAGATCGCCGTCGTCGTGCTGTTGACGCTCAACGGCTTCGCGCTGCACGGCATGGTGCTGCCCGCCTTGCGGAAGGTGAACTGCATCCTGCACCTGGGCATGTCGATGCGGCAGTTCGCGGCGCTGACCGGCGCGATCTCGGGCGTGTCGTGGCTCTACGCCGCCGCGCTGGGCGTGGGCCGTCCGCTGAACTGGAAGTACTCGCTGGGCGAGATCATGGCCGCCTACCCGGCGTTCATCATCATGGGCTTCATGGGCATGACGGCGCTGATGGCCTGGTGCTCGTACCGGCGCAACAACCTGGCGGCCGTCGCCGCCCAGCGCTGAGCGCGCCGCGTACTTCGGATTCAAAGCCACCTTCGGGTGGCTTTTTTTTGTCCGCGAGGGCAGGCGGTCAGGCCGTCAGTTTCAATCCCACGATCCCGGCCAGGATCAGGCCCACGCAGGCCAGCCTCGCGAGCGTCGCGGGCTCACCGAAGATCACCATCCCCAGGGCCACGGTGCCTACCGCGCCGATGCCGGTCCAGACGGCGTACGCGGTGCCGACGGGCAGCGAGCGCATCGCCAGTCCGAGGAGACCGATGCTCACCATCATGGCCCCCACGGTGGCCAGCGTCGGCCACAAGCGGGAGAACCCGTTCGTGTACTTCAGGCCGATCGCCCAGCCCACTTCGAACAGACCCGCGATCACGAGAACGATCCAGTTCATGGAACAACTCCTGGCGCCTCGGCGCCTTCGTTCGGGTCGTCCCGGGATGGATTCGCGCCTGCGGGGTCGTCCCTGCAGGCGGCGGCCAGTGTAGGTCGGAGCTCCCAATGCAACAGGCGATCGGGGACATGCCCTCGCGCCGCATGGGTGGTAGCGCTGCCACACGCCCCGCCTGCGTGCGCCTACTAGGCGCGCAGCGATATTTCGCTCAAGATGCGACTCGTCGAATCAGTCAAGGTCGGTGCGCGATGGAAGAGTCTCTCGTCAGGAATGGCTTGGTCTGGGGCGCATTGGCCGTCTTCTTCCTGCTCTACCGTTACAGCCCCCCGCCCGCGCAGCGGCGGCCCAAGCGCTACGTGCTGGGACTGCTGGCCGGCGGCGTCGCCGCCGCGGCGTTCGAATGGATGGCCTGAACAACGAAAAGGCCCCCTGAGCCGGAAAGCTCAGGAGGCCTCGTCCGATGTTCAGCTCGCGGGCGGATGCTTAGAGCATGCCCTTCATGGTCGAGCCCCACACGTTGCCGGCGTCCAGGTTGTGCTGGGCGCTCCAGCAGAACATGCCGCGGATGTTCGGGTGGGCCATCTTCACGGCATCCCACTCGCGGATGCAGTCCTGCAGCGACGGGCCGTTCTCGTAGTTGGCGCCCAGACCCAGCACCACCTTCTCTTCGCCCAGGTCCTTCACCCAGTCGTTGGTGCGATTGGCGATGAAGCCCGGCTCGTTGAAGCCCGACCAGTCGTAGAACTGCGGAGCCGCCCAGCTCAGCACGCCGGCGTCGGCCATCGCCTTGAGCATCGCGCGGTCTTCCGGCGAGTTCGGCTGCGGCGGCGCGGTGATGGCGAAGTCGGCACCGAAGGTGGCCTTGAGCTGCTGGGAGATCCAGATCATCTCTTCCGGCGACGAGCCGACGTTGGCCTCGAAGTTGTTGAAGTCGCAGCCGTCCACGCCGCCCAGACGGCCGGCGATGTCCTTGAACGAGGCCACGAAGGCCTGGCTCTGCTCGCGGCTGCTGAAGTTGAAGCCGTTGTTGGCGCCACCGACCGTCAGGATCACCTTCTGGCCGCGCTGGCGGCAGGCCTGGACGTCGGCCGCGGGCACTTCGTCGTAGTGCTCGAAGCGGAACGAACCGTCGCTGTTCGGCTTGGCGTGGAACAGGAAGATGACGTTGAAGTCGGACGGGATGTCGCTGATGCGGTAGCCACCGGTGGTGAAGGCCGTGTAGTAGCAGGCCAGCACCTTGGAGGGCAGGGAGGACGCGGGAGCCGCGGTCGGGGCGGCGCTCGTCAGCACGCCGGTGGCCAGGTCGGTGGCACCACCGCCACCGCCGCCACCACCACCACAACCCACGAGACCGAGAGCAGCAGCAGCGGTGCCGGAGAGGAAGAGACGTCGTTTCATTTGTTCAGCTTTCCGAAGAAGGTGGTCATGGAGCCGCGGGGCGGCCTTGCGAGGACCTGGTGTCAGATGAGCTGAAGGTTTTCTTGGGACCGGTGGCTCTTCACCGCTTCCGCTGCCTGCCCGACGAGTTGTCTGGCGAGGCAGAACCTCAGCGCGAGCCGCAACTGTGTCAGCTGCGTCCCACAAACCTGTAGGAGACCGACTACAGGCGTAACCGAACATGAGCTTGGCGTAACCGTGAATCCGGTCACGAACCGAGGTCCGCCGAGCTTGGGTTGTGTAGGAGAAGGCGTACGCGCTTGTAGGCGTTCCCCCTCTGGGAAGAGCTTCGCGGGAGGGTGCGCTCAGCAGTCGCCGCGAACGTGGCGCGACTGTTGTTCAGAGGCGAAAAGCGAGCTCAACCATGGTGTCGAGCTCAGGCACAGCGTTACGTTTTTGCCGAGCCAGGACCCCTCTTTCATGGTGGGGTGGCTCAGCCATAAGCGCGAAAAGACGAAAAAAAACGGGCCCTGAGGCCCGCTTGGGTAGGAGCGCGTAGCTCAGCGGCGCTGGTACTGCGTGCCGCCAAACAGGTTCTCCCGCGCCTTGTCGTCGGTGATGGGCTTGCGCAGATCGGCCAGCACCTTCACGCCGCGCTGCACGGCGGGGCGATCCTCGATCGCGTGGAACCACCTGGAGAGGTGCGGGTAGTCGGCCAGCTCGATGCCCTGGTTTTTCCAGTTGCGCAGCCACGGCCAGGTGGCGATGTCGGCGATGGAGTACTCGTCGCCGCCGAGCCAGCGGCTCGCGGCCAGCCGCCGGTCGATGACGCCGTAGAGCCGCTTGGCCTCGTTGGTATAGCGGTCGATGGCGTAGGGCAGCTTCTCCGGCGCGTACTGCCGGAAGTGGTGGTTCTGGCCGAGCATGGGCCCGACCCCGCCCATCTGGAACATCACCCACTGCAGCACTTCATAGCGCTGGCGGTCGGTGCCGCCGAGCAGGCGGCCGGTCTTGCCGGCCAGGTAGACCAGGATCGCGCCCGATTCGAACAGCGAGACCGGCTTGCCGTCCGGGCCCTGCGGGTCGGTGATGGCGGGGATCTTGTTGTTGGGGCTGATGGCCAGGAACTCGGGCTTGAACTGGTCGCCCTTTCCGATGTCGACGGGGATCGCCCGGTAAGGCAGGCCGCACTCTTCCAACATGATGTGCACCTTGTGGCCGTTGGGCGTCGGCCAGCTGAAAACGTCGATCATTCAAAGCTCCAATGGTTGAGGTTTACTTCGATAATGCGCGCACTCTAGACCAAGCGCCCGCTGCATGTTCGAACGGATCAAGAAGGCATTCACGAAAGAATCCCGCAACGACGCGCCGACGTCCGTCCAGGACGAGGGGCCCTACGGCCCGATAGCCGACTGGGCGCAGGCCGAGGGCCTGAACTTCTCCCCGATGAGCCGCGGTTTCGCGCTCGAGGGCCCGCTGGCCGGCAAGCCCTGCCGCGTCGAAGTAGGCAAGCCCAGCCGCAAGTACGTGATCGGCGAGGAGCTGCGCGGCCGCGTCGAGCTGGGCGTCGACCCGGACGTGATGCTCCTGCTGATGAACCGCCCGCTGAAGGACCAGCTGGTGCGCCAGGCCTACGCGCAGTTCACCGATTCGCTCCAGACCAGCGTGGACGGCAATCTGCCCGAAGAGGTGCGGCTGCTGGCGATGTACGAGGAGCTCGGCTGGGACAGCATCCCGCGCGCCTTCTGGAGCCGCTACTCGGTGGTGGCCGACGATCGCTCGCTCGCTTCGGCCTGGCTGCATGAGGACGTGGCCCAGCAGTTGCTGGACTGGCCCACGCCCGCGCCCGCGGCGGAGCTGCCGTTCATGCTGATGCTGCTGCGCGGCAAGGCCTACCTGCGCATGCAGCATGGGCCGGTGCACCTGCCGACGCTGCGCCATGCGATGCAGGTGTTCCGCGCGGTGAGCGAGAGCGCGCAGAAGGCCTTCCCGGCGAAGGCCTGAGCGCCGCGGATCAGGCGCCGCGGGTGACCGCGGCTTGCGCGTCGCGGCCGTAGCTGCCGTACTTGCCCAGCTCCCACTTGGCGATGGCGTTGCGGTGCACCTCGTCCGGGCCGTCGGCGAAGCGCAGGGTGCGCGCGCCGGCGTAGGCGTAGGCCAGCGGGAAGTCGTCGCTGACGCCGCCGCCGCCGTGAGCCTGCATGGCCCAGTCGATCACCTGGCAGGCCATGTTGGGCGCCACCACCTTGATCATCGCGATCTCGGTCTTGGCGACCTTGTTGCCGGCCACGTCCATCAGCCAGGCGGCCTTGAGCGTGAGCAGGCGCGCCATGTCGATCTTGCAGCGGGCCTCGGCGATGCGCTCCTGCGTGACGGTCTGCTGCGCGACGGTCTTGCCGAACGCCACGCGCGACAGCGAGCGGCGGCACATCAGTTCGAGGGCGCGCTCGGCCAGGCCGATCAGGCGCATGCAGTGGTGGATGCGGCCGGGGCCCAGGCGCCCCTGGGCGATCTCGAAGCCGCGGCCTTCGCCCAGCAGCATGTTGCCGGCCGGCACGCGCACGTTCTCGAAGTACATCTCGACGTGGCCGTGCGGAGCGTCGTCGTAGCCGAACACGTTGAGCGGCCGCACGATGCGGATGCCGGGCGTCTCGGCGGGCACGACGATCATGCTCTGCTGCGAATGGCGCGGCGCGTCCGGATCGGTCTTGCCCATGGTGATGAACACCTTGCAGCGCGGATCGCCCGCGCCGGAGATCCACCACTTGTGGCCGTTGATGACGTAGTCGTCGCCCTGGCGCTCGATGCGGGTGCTGATGTTGGTGGCGTCGGAGGACGCGACCTCGGGCTCGGTCATCGCGAAGGCCGAGCGGATCTTGCCTTCCAGCAGGGGCTTGAGCCACTGGGCCCTGATCTCGTCGCTGCCGTAGCGCGCGATGGTTTCCATGTTGCCGGTGTCCGGCGCCGAGCAGTTGAACACCTCGGGCGCCCATGGCACGCGGCCCATGATCTCGGCCAGCGGCGCGTATTCCTGGTTGGTGAGGCCCGCGCCTTGGTAGCCCGAGGCTTCGGCCGTGTCCTTGGGCAGGAACAGGTTCCACAGGCCCGCCGACTGCGCCTTGGCCTTGAGGTCGTCGATCACCTTGAGATGCGTCCAGCGGCGGCCGGCCTCGGTGTTGGCCTGCAGCTCGTCGTGGTAGGCCTTCTCGTTGGGATAGACGTGGTCGTCCATGAACTTCAGGAGCCGGGCCTGCAGTTCGCGGGTCTTGGGGGAGTACTCGAAGTCCATGGATGCCTTTCGAAGGGAAGTGGGGTCAGGCCTTCTGGGCGAACTGCCAGGCGAGTTCGGCCATCGGCCGCGCGCTGGCGCCGGAGGTCGCGGCCTGGGCGCTGGAGGCGGTGCCGGCTTCCACCCGCTTGGCGATGCCTTGCAGGATGGCGGCGATGCGGAACATGTTGTAGGCCAGGTAGAAGTTCCAGTCGGCCTTGAGGTCGGCGACGGTGGCCAGGCCGGTGCGGTCGCAGTAGCGGCGGATGTATTCGTCTTCCGACGGGATGCCCAGCGCCGCGATGTCCAGCCCGCCGATGCCGCGGAACGAGCCGTGCGGGATGTGCCAGGCCATGCAGTGGTAGCTGAAGTCGGCGAGCGGATGGCCCAGGGTCGACAGCTCCCAGTCGAGCACCGCGATCACGCGCGGCCGGTCGGCGTCGAACATCAGGTTGTCCAGGCGATAGTCGCCGTGGACGATGGAGACCTTGTTCTCGTCGCGCGCCGCCGCGGGAATGTGCGCGGGCAGCCACTCGACCAGCTTCTCCATCGCCGGGATGGGCTGGCTCATCGGGCCGGCGCCGTCGGTGGAGGCCTTGTATTGCTTGCTCCAGCGGCCGATCTGGCGCTCGAAGTAGTTGCCGGGCTTGCCGTAGCCGGCGAGGCCGCGCTCGGCGAAGTTGACCGTGTGCAGCGCCGCGATGACGCGGTTCATCTCGTCGTAGATCTCGCCGCGCTGTTCGGGCGTGAGGCCGGGCAGGGCCTGATCCCACAGCACGCGGCCTTGCATGAACTCCATGACGTAGAAGGCGCGGCCGATGACCGACTCGTCCTCGCACAGGCAGAACATGCGCGGCACCGGAACGCCCGTGCCGGCCAGGCCGGTCATCACCGCGAACTCGCGCTCGATGGCGTGCGCCGAGGGCAGCAACTTGGCCACGGGTCCGGGCTTGGAGCGCATCACGTAGCTGCGCGTCGGCGTGACCAGCTTGTAGGTGGGATTGGACTGGCCGCCCTTGAACATCTCCACCGAGAGCGGGCCTTCGAAGCCGGGAAGGTTCTTCTCAAGCCACGCGGTGAGCGCCGCGACGTCGAAGGCATGCTTGCCCTCGACCGGCCGGGTGCCGACGAAATGGTCGAATTCGCTCATCAGCTGTCAGCCTCCACGATGCGCATGAGCGCGTCCCGGTTGCGCACCACCAGCCCGCCCGGCTCGATGCGGATCACTTCTTCCCGTTCCATCGCCTTGAGCTCCTGGTTGACCCGCTGGCGCGAGGCGCCCAGCAGCTGGGCCAGCTCTTCCTGCGCCAGGTGCAGGCCGATGCGCAGCTCGCTGCCGTCGGCCAGCTGTGGCACGCCGTAGCTGCGCGCCAGGTGCAGCAGCTGCTTGGCCAGGCGCGCGCGAAGGGGAAGGGTGTTGAGGTCTTCCACCAGGCCGAACAGCTGGCGGATGCGGCGCGAATGCAGCCGCAGCAGCGCCTCGTACAGCTCCACGTGCGCGGCCAGGATCTTGCGGAAGTCGGCCGTGGCCACGCACACCAGCGTGGTGTCGCCATGCGCGTAGGCATCGTGGGTGCGCCGGTCGCCGTCGAAGATCGCCACGTCGCCGAACCAGATGCCCGGCTCCACGTAGGTCAGCGTGATCTGCTTGCCCGTCACCGAGGTGGAGCTCACCCGCACCGCGCCGCGCGCGCACGCCACCCAGTCGGTCGACGGATCGCCGCGCGCGGTGATCAGGTCGCCGTCCTTGTAGCGTTTGACGTAGGCGCATCGCAGGATGTCGTGGCGGAGGGAGGGGGAGAGCGAGGAGAACCAGCGGCCGCCGTTGATCGCCTCTCGTTCCTCGATGTTAAGAATGGGCTCGTCCATGTCCTGTCTTGTCAGTGACTCGAGCGCGCTCAGCCGTAGCGCGGCTTTTCCTTGGCGAGGAACGCGGCGATGCCGATGCCGCCGTTCGGGTGGTGCAGGTTGCGCACGAACTGGTCGCGCTCGGCGGCCAGCTGCTCGTGCAGGGTGGCGCCGGCGGCTTCGTTGATCAGTTCCTTGATGCTGGCGAGCGAGTTGGGAGCGCGCGCGTTGAGTCGCTCGGCCAGGGCCAGCGCTTCGGTGAGCGCCGTGCCCTCGGCCACCACGCGGTTGACCACGCCCAGCGCGTGCAGCCGCTCGGGCGTGATGCGCTCGGCGCCCATCAGCAGCTCGCTGGCCAGCTGGCGGGGCAGGGCGCGCGCCAGCGACCAGGAGCCGCCGCCGTCGGGCGACAGCGCCACGCTGCTGTACGCCATCACGAAGACGGAACTGCCCGCGGCCACGATGAAGTCGCAGGCCAGCGCGAGCGAGAAGCCGGCGCCGGCCGCCGCGCCTTCGACCGCCGCGATCACCGGCTTGGGAAAGGCGCGGATCGCCTCGATCCAGCCGTGCAGGCCTTCGATGCTCTGGGCCTGCACCTCGGGCGGTTGCTGGCGGTTGGCCTGCAGCCGCTGCAGGTTGCCGCCGGCGCAGAAGGTGCCGCCTTCGCCGGTGATGACCACGCTGCGCACATCGGGCGAGGTCTCGGCGATGTTCAGCGCCTCGACGCCCGCGGCGTAGATCTCGGGCCCGAGCGCGTTGCGCTGTTCGGGGTTGCGGATGGTGAGCACCATGGTGGCGCCCTGGCTGGTGCTGCGCAGCTCGGCGGCCATCTCAGCTCTCCTCTTGCAGCAGCGAAAGACCGATGGCGCCGCGGCGGCGCAGCCAGGGGCTGGGGCGGTAGCGCGGGTCGCCGTAGACGGTCTGCATGTTGAACAGCACCTCGAGGACGTTGGCCGGGCCCCAGCGGTTGCCCATCGCGAGCGGTCCCATCGGATAGCCGAGGCCCAGAGTGACGGCGGTCTCCAGGTCCTGCGGCGAGCAGATGCGCTGCTGGCAGATGTCGCTGGCGATGTTGACGATGGCGGCCACCACGCGCTGGGTGACGAATCCGGCCGAATCGCGGATCACGCTCACCGCCTTGCCGTCGCGCGCGAAGAGGGCATGCGCGGCATCGCGCATGTCGGCGCGGGTGGCGGGATTGGTGGCGAGCACGCGGCGTTTCGTCGCGGCGTCCTCGACCAGCATGTCGATGCCGATGGTGCGCGCCGGGTCCAGGCGCTCGACCACGGCCACGGTGGTGACGTCGAAGCCGAGCGGGGCCACGAGCGTCAGCGCGTTGGACGACGGCGATTGGCCGGTCTCGATCTTCGCGCCCAGCTCCTTGAGCAGCTGGTACAGCTCCTGCCGGCGCGCGGCCCGGGTCGAGACCCACACCGGCGGCAGTTCGTCCACCGTCGGCGCGGCGGGCTCGGGCGCGACCTGGGGCTTGCCTTCGGCGTAGCGGTAGAAGCCTTCGCCCGTCTTGCGGCCGAGCACGTTGCCGGCCAGGCGCTGGGCGGCGATGGCGCTGGGGCGGTAGCGCGGCTCGTCGTAGTACTGGTGATAGATCGACTCCATCACCGGATGCGAGACGTCCAGGCCCGTGAGGTCGAGCAGCTCGAACGGGCCCAGCTTGAAGCCGACCTGGTCGCGCAGGATGCGGTCGATGGTGGCGAAGTCGGCCACGCCTTCGCTGACGATGCGCAGCGCCTCGGTGCCGTACGCGCGGCCCGCGTGGTTGACGATGAAGCCTGGCGTGTCCTGCGCCCGCACCGGCGTGTGGCCCATCTGGCGGGCGAAGGCGGCCAGGCCATCGCACACCGAAGCGTCGGTCTTGAGGCCGGCGATGACCTCGACCACCTTCATCAGCGGCACCGGGTTGAAGAAGTGGTAGCCGGCCACGCGCTGCGGCCGCTCCAGTCCGGCGGCGATGGCGGTGACGGACAGCGAGGACGTGTTGGTGGCCAGCACGGCGTCGGGCCCGACGATCGTCTCGAGGCGGCTGAAGAGCTCCCTCTTGACGTCGAGACGCTCGATCACGGCCTCGACCACCAGCTTGCAATCGGCCAGCGCGGACAGGTCGTCGGCGGCCGACAGGCGGGCCTTGCAGGCCTGCACGGCGGCAGCGTCCATCCGGCCTTTCTCCTGCAATCGGTCCCATTGGGTCCCGATGTCCTGCAGCGCCTTGGCCACCACGGCCGGCTGTGTGTCGTAAAGGCGAACCTTGCTGCCGGCCTGGGCGGCGATCTGCGCGATGCCGCGACCCATCGCGCCCGCGCCCACGACGGCGACCGTCTCGTACGTTGCTGTTTGCATGCGAGGGATTATCCGGCAGCGCTTTTGGCGCGCCCGGCCGCGCAGGCTTGCGCGCAGCTCAGCGTGCCGCGGTCGAAGCGGGAACGGGATGCGCCTGCTTCGCGGCGCGTGCGGCCAGCACGCTCAGGGCCATGGCGGCCAGCAGTGCGGCCAGCCCGGCCCAGTGCAGCGCGCCGAATCCGTTGTTCTGGATGAGCCAGCCACCGCCGGCGGCGCCGATGGCCTGGCCCGCGTACAGCGCGGAGGAGTTCAACGCGATGGAGGCCGAAGCCAGCGTGGGCGCCAGGCCCACGAGCCGCGCCTGCTGCGCGGAGTTGGATGCGAAGCAGCCCAGGCCCCAGGGCACCAGCACGATCGCCGCCAGCAGCAGGCTGATCGAAGCGAGCGGCCAGGCGATGAAGCTCACGACCATGAGCGCCACCGAGATCAGCACGGCGCGGTCGGCGCCGATGCGGTCGATGTGGCGCGACATCAGCACGTTGCCCAGGAAGCCGAAGGCGCCGAAGCACATGAACAGCAGGCTGGTGACCGCGGCCGACGCATTCAGCGTCTGGCGGAAGAAGGGCGCCAGGTAGGAGAGCAGCACGAACTGGCCGGCCGCGTACAGCACGGTGACGGCGATGCACAGCATCAGCGGCCGCGAGGCGAAGGTGCGGCCCCAGGCCTCACGCGAGAGCGCGGGCGGCCGCACGCCGTCGGGCAGCGTGCGCCAGACCCAGGCCGCGCTGACCAGCGAGAGCAGGGCGATCACGCCGAAGGCCGCGCGCCAGCCGAGCGTACCGCCGATGTAGGCCGCCATCGGCAGGCCGAGCACCGAGGCCAGCGACCAGCCCACGAAGATGAAGGTGATGGCGCGTCCGCGCTCCTGCGGCGGCACCAGCAGCCCGACGCAGGCCGCGGCCTGCGGCGTGAAGATCGCCGGCGAGATCACGGCGATCGCCCGCAGCGGCAGCAGCCATCCGAGACCTGCCGCGGCCGCGCACGCCAGGTGCAGCAGCGCGTACCAGAGCATGCAAAGGGCGAGCAGC
>Ga0247821_10000299_pt1 | contig 27944 bp, 32 predicted proteins | sample 13C_Glycerol_Day_FD_192481 | JGI IMG/M metagenome (GOLD analysis project Ga0247821, IMG submission 192481) | Soil microbial communities from agricultural site in Penn Yan, New York, United States - 13C_Glycerol_Day14 | ecosystem: Environmental > Terrestrial > Soil > Agricultural land | place... | reverse complement strand
CGTGTTCATCATGAAGAAAACCCTGGTAGCCGTGTTTGCCTGTGCTTTTGTACTGGGAACAGCGGCTGTATTACCTGCCGGTCTATCGCCTGTCGGTTCGGCCTATGCCAAAGATGGTGGCGGTGGCGGTGGCGGTGGCGGTGGTGGTGGCGGTCACGGTGGTGGAGGTGGTCACGGAGGTGGTCACGGAGGGGGAAATGGTGGCGGGAAGGGCGCAGGCACTGGCCGCCACGGGGGAAAAAGCAACGGCATGGGCATTGGCGGCGAGCACGCCGGCAGGGCGACGCGCGACCATGGTGTGAGCGGAAATCACTATGGCAGCACCCGCAATGACGACAACGGACATGGCACCACCACCTCCGGTGTCGCCCATTCCAAGGATACCCGCGGCTTGTCCAAGGCGACCGCCGTATCCCGGACTACGCCGGGCGACCATAATGCCAAGGGCTTGAGCAACGCGATGAAATCGTCCTCCAAGAACGATCACTGAGTCGCCCGGTTTCGCTGTTTCCATACCGATCCATTATTGAAAGCCCCGCAGATCAAGGTCTGCGGGGTTTTTCGTGTGGGCACCGGTCAGGGGCCGGAAACGGCTTATGGCATCGCGGCCCGCATTGGCGCTGGTCTATGCTGATCAGCCGTCTGCACCAGGCCAACGGTGAGTTGTGGTTCGTCAGTGCCGAGGATGGCAAGGTCAGGAACAACTTTACCCTGTCGCCATAGTCCCGCGCAGGCCGACAGCGTCAGCCACGCCTGCGCCCTGCGCAAGGCGTGGTCCACACGACCCGTCCGGCTCAGGCCTCGAAGGTGACATACACCTTCTTGCAGGTGTCGACTACCTCCCAGATGCCTTCGAACCCTGCAGGGATGACGAAGCGATCACCGGCTTCGACCACTTTCACATGACCATTGCGGTCATGGATCAAAGAGCGGCCACTGAGGATTTCGCAGTATTCATCCTCGGTATAGACCACCCGCCAGCGTCCCGGCTCGCCCTGCCAGACGCCAGCGTTGAACTGGCCGTTGGTACTGGAAAAATGGTGTTGCACCGATTGCTCGGGGTGGCCACTGATCAAGCGTTCGGGCCTTGGCAGGTAGCGATGGGCCGGGAGCTCACGGCTCAGGTCGGCAATGTCTCTTATCTGCATCACAGTACTCTCGAAAAGAACGTGGGACCGGCTCAGAGCTTGATCCAGGTGGCTTTGAGTTCAGTGTATTTGTCGAAGGCATGCAGGGACTTGTCGCGGCCATTGCCCGATTGCTTGAAGCCACCGAAGGGCGCGGTCATGTCGCCGCCGTCGTACTGGTTGACCCAGACACTGCCGGCGCGGATGGCCCGGGCGGTCAGGTGGGCCTTGCTGATGTCGGCGGTCCAGATGCCGGCGGCCAGGCCATAGGGCGTGTCGTTGGCGATACGGATCGCGTCTTCCGTGTCCTTGAAGCTGATCACGGCCAGCACCGGGCCGAAGATTTCCTCCTGGGCAATGCGCATGTCGTTGCTCACCTCGGCAAAGATGGTCGGCTCCAGGTAGCTGCCACCGGTTTCCTCCAGCACCTGGCGACCACCGCATACAAGCCGCGCACCTTCGTCCTGGCCGACCTGGATATACTTGAGCACGCTGCGCAGGTGCTGGGCGTCGACCAGGGCCCCGACCGTGGTGGCCGGGTCCAATGGGTTGCCCGGTTTCCAGCGGGCGATGGCGGCAACCACCTTGTCCAGGAAACTGTCCTTGATCGAGGCCTGCACCAGCAGGCGCGACCCCGCCGTGCACACTTCACCCTGGTTGAAGGCAATGGCGCTGGCTGCCGCTTCGGCCGCCGCGTCAAGGTCCGGGGCATCGGCGAAGACGATGTTCGGGCTTTTGCCGCCGGCCTCAAGCCACACCCGTTTCATGTTGGACTCACCGGCAAAGATCATCAGTTGCTTGGCCACGCCCGTCGAGCCGGTGAACACCAGGGCATCGATATCCATGTGGATGGCCAGGGCCTTGCCGACGACCTGGCCGCGGCCCGGCAGGACGTTGAACACGCCGGCGGGAATCCCGGCTTCGAAGGCCAGTCGCGCCAGGTGGATGGCGCTCAACGGGGATTTGTCCGAAGGCTTGAGGATCACCGAGTTGCCGGCGGCCAGGGCGGGGCCGAGCTTCCAGCAGCTCATGATCAGCGGGAAGTTCCAGGGCACGATCGCCGCCACCACACCGATCGGCTCGCGGGTGATCAGGCCGAGCTGGTCGTGGGCGGTGCTGGCCACTTCGTCGTAGATCTTGTCGATCGCTTCACCGTTCCAGCGGATGGCACGCGCCGCGCCCGGCACGTCGACTGTCAATGAGTCACTGATCGGCTTGCCCATGTCCAGGGTTTCAAGCAAGGCCAGGGTCTGGGCATCGCGCTCGATCAGCTCGGCGAACCTGAGCATCACCTGCTTTCGCTCCACCGGCGAGCGACGGGACCAGATGCCCGAATCGAAGGCCTGGCGCGCGGCGCTCACCGCCAGTTGCGCATCGTCGGCATTGCACTGGCACACCAGGCCCAGCAGGCGTCCGTCGATCGGACTGATGCGTTCGCAGGTGGCGCCTGAAAGGGCGTCGCGGTACTCACCATTGATAAAGGCGCGGGTCTCGGGTTCGAGGGCGTCGGCTTTGGCGATCCAGTCATGCAGTTGCAAGGACATAGCGGGTTCCTGTGGCTTTTGTTCTGCGCAGAATCTATGGGCTTTCGCTTATCTGTTCAACATAAAAATTCAATTAAAGCTGCGCAATGCGTAGTTTTATGAAATAAAAATATACACATGCGCAAAATTATGTCTTAGGATCTGCTCATTCCTGCCTATAACAACCACAAAACGAGGGCGATCACGATGAGCCAGGCTTCCACCGGCGCACAGCCACATGCAGTACTTGCAAAAACCATTCGCTGGTGGGACGGGGTGGCGATCACCCTCAGCCTGCCGGCGGCCTTGTTCGTTGGCCTGGGGTATTCGATCGGCGCGATTGGCGCCTGGGCGGCAATTGTCCTGTGGGCGGTGATCGCCGGCGTGGCGGTGCTCCACAACTGGCTGTACTCGGAAATGGGCGCGATGTTTGCCGAGAAATCCGGCGGTATTGCGCTGTATGCCAACGAGGCCTGGAGCAAGCGGGTGCCCAGCTTCGGTCCGCTGGCCACCTATGCCTACTGGTTCGCCTGGGCAACGGCGCCGGCGATCTGGGGGCTGGCGGTGGCGCAGATCCTGTCCGAGCAGTTCTGGCCGCAGGTCAGTTTCAGCTATGACCTGGGTTTCATCTCCATCGGGCTGCCGCAGCTCATCGCCCTGGGCGTGGCGCTGCTGTCCTGGGCGCTGAGCATGATCCAGCTGCGTTTCACCATGGTCATCCTCACGTTGGCCGGGGTGTTGCTGATGATTCCGGTACTGATCTTCGGCACCAGCTTCCTGAGCGCCGAAGCCTGGACCACCAACAGCTTCACCTGGCGTACCGGCGAAGGCATCACTGGTATACGCACGGTACTGGCGTGGTTGTTCATCATGGCCTGGTCGGCCTATGCGGTAGAGGCATCGGCGTCCTTTATTCCCGAGTTTCGCGATACCGTCAGCGATACCCGCAAGGCGCTGCGCATCGCCGCCCTGATCCTGTTGCTGGTGTTCACCTTGACCCCGCTGGGGCTGGCCGGCTTGCTCGGTGAGCAGGTGCTGATCGACAAGCCCTACGGCTTCCTCCAGGCCGGTGCCCAGGTGCTGTTCGGCGGCGGTGCGGCGCTGATCACCCTGGTGTTGATCGCCGGCATTCTGGTTCTGTCGGTGATGGGCACGGCGGATGCAGCACGGGCGCTGTACCAGAGCTCGCGTGACGGCCTGACCGTACGCCAGTTCGGCACCCTCAACCGCGCCGGCGTACCGGCCCGGGCGGTGACCGTGCAGTTGCTGATCAACGTATTGCTGGTGCTGCTGGTGGGAAATCCGCTGGCGGTGATCGTCGCTGGCAACGTCGGCTACATCCTCGCGCATTTGCTGGCGGTCAGTGGTTATGTGGTGCTGCGTCGCGACCGACCGGATGCCCCGCGACCGATTCGCTTGTCCCGTGGCTGGGTTGGCATCGCCATCGCCCTGGCGCTGTTCGATGCGCTGATCCTGGTGGTGGGCATGACCAGTGCGGCGATTACCGGCTACGGCGGCCTCAAGGAAGTGTTGATTGCCGTGGCGGTACTGGCGATCTCACAAGCGTTGTTCCGCTTGCGTCGACTGCAAGACCGTGGCATCGCCCAGAACGCCTTGAACCCATAAAAGCAAGCCCGAAGAGGAATCGAGAGCATGACACCCATGGCAGAACAGGCTGACGACATGCAGCGCCTGCAACAGCAACTGACTGCCTGGCAGGTCGAAAAACAGGTGTGGCAGACCTTGCTGTCGACCCTGACCGAAGGCAGCTGGGAGCTGGTGGTGGTCAATGGCGACCCGCGTCATCCCCACAACCAGATGCGCTGGAGCGATCAGTTCTGTGCGTTGCTCGGCTACAGTCGCCACGAGCTGCCCGATGGTTGGGACAGCTACGCCAGGGTGACGCACGCCGAGGACATGTCGCGGGTGATGCACTGTTTCAACGCCCTGGTTGCCAGCGACGACGCCCAGGCCACCTACGTGGTGGAGTACCGCATGTTGCACAAGATTCAGGGCGCCCTCTGGTTCCGTGAGCGGACCCGTTGCCTGCGCGATGCGCAGGGACGGTTGCTGCGGGTGGTAGGGGCGGTGCGCAGTATCGATGACGAGAAACAGGCCCAGGCCGCCCGGGAGCGTGAGCAGTCGTCGATCCAGGCGACCTATGCGCAGATTGCCCGGCTGGTGGCGGTGATCAAGGGCATTGCCGACCAGACCAATTTGCTGGCGCTCAATGCTGCGATCGAAGCTGCACGGGCCGGTGAGCAGGGCAGGGGTTTCTCGGTAGTGGCCGGTGAAGTCAAGCAACTGGCCCGGCGCACGCGCGATGCCACCCAGGAAATCCAGGACATGCTGCACCAGAGTCGCCAACGGATCGGTGCCGGGGCCAGCAGGTAAAGCTTGTTGTCCGAACGCGAGGTGTTGCCGGAGCAGGGTGGTGTTTTTGCGCTGGCGCTAATCTGGTAGCCTTGTTTTTTTGCGCGGCGTGGTACCCCGTCGGGCACTGCCATCGAGAATCCCTATGCCAATCACATCCCTTGACCCGCTGGACATGGATATCGTCCGTGAGCTGCAGGAAGACGGTCGACGCGCGTTTCGTGAAGTGGCGCGCAACCTCTCGGTTCCCGAGGCCACGGTGCGCACCCGGGTCAAGCGCTTGCAGGACCAGGGTATCCTGCAGATCCTGGCCTTCACCAACCCGGCCAAGCTGGGCGAGGCCAAGCTTGCGTTGCTGTTCGTCAATGTCAGTCCGCAAGACCATGAACGGGTCGTCGATACCCTGGGGCGCTGGCCCGAGGTCAGCTACCTGTCGACCACCATGGGCACCGCCGATATCTGCGTGCAGGTGCTGTGCAGCGACAACGACAGCCTGTGGCGCCTGAAGCAGCGCATTCGTTCGCTGCCAGGGACCGAAGAAGTGCGCATGATGCAGGAAGTCAAAGTGCACAAGATCCGCTTCACCATTCCAGGTGGCGAGATCGATCTCTGAGATCCTGTCGCCGGGCAAGCCCGCTCCTACCGTAGGAGCGGGCTTGCCCGGCGATATGCGCAGCTCCTTCTGAAAATTCTGCGCATTGCGCAAGCCACTCGTCACTCTCTTCTCTCTTCCCTTGCCTTCCCGATGCGCCTCCTGGCGCGTCACGCCTGACTGTGGGCCGCATTTTACGGCCTTTCAACAACTCCGATGGCTTGCTCTCTTGTGGTGTGTTGCGCATTAAAAGTAAGCACTAGCTGCGCAATGCAATTTAATTTGTAAAAAAATGATGATTTTGCGCAGTGTTCGTGGTTAATATTGGCTCGTCGCAAGCAGTTATAAAAATAAAGCGGATGAGGTGTTTGCCATGCAACAGTGCCCTATTGGCCATGAGCCACAGGTCGGGTTCGAAAAATCCATACGCTGGTGGGATGGCGTCGCCATCACCCTCAGCCTGCCCGCCGCGTTGTTTGTCGGGCTGGGCTATTCCATGGGCGCTATCGGTGCCTGGGCCGCCATGGCCCTGTGGGTGCTGATCGCGGTCATCGCCGCGCTGCACAACTGGGTGTACTCGGAAATGGGCGCCATGTTCAGCCACAAATCCGGTGGCATTGCCCTGTACGCCAACGAAGCCTGGAGCCGGCGCTTTCCTTCCCTCGGCCCACTGGCCACCTACGCCTACTGGTTTGCCTGGGCCACCGCGCCGGCGATCTGGGGCCTGGCGATTTCGCAGATCGTCACCGAACAGTTCTGGCCCGAGGCGCGTTTGAGCCTGGACCTGGGCCTGATCCAGCTCGACCTGCCACAACTGATCGCCCTGGGTGTGGCCCTGGTGTCCTGGGCCCTGAGCATGGTCGAGCTGCGTTTTACCATGATCCTGATCACCCTGGCCGGCTTGCTGTTGATGATCCCCGTGGTCATTTTCGGCAGCGCTTCGTTCTTTTCCCCGCAGTGGAGCAGCGCCTCCTTCAGCTGGCACCTGGGCACCGGTGTCGAGGGGCTGCGCAATGCCCTGGCGTGGTTGTTCGTGATGGCCTGGTCGGCGTATTCGGTGGAGGCGGCCGCTTCGTTCATTCCCGAGTACCGCGACACCGTCAGCGATACGCGCAAGGCGCTGCGTGTCTCCGCGTTGATCCTGCTGCTGGTGTTCACCCTGGCACCCCTGGGTCTGGTTGGCCTGCTGGGCGAGCAGACGCTGATCGACCACCCCAATGGCTTCCTGCAAACCGCAGCCCAGGTACTGCTCGGTGGTGGTGCGGCGGTGATTACCCTGCTGTTGATCGCCGGGGTCATGGTGCTGGCGATCATGGGCACCGCCGACGCAGCGCGGGCCCTTTACCAGAGCGCCAGGGACGGACTCACCGTGCGCCAGTTCGGGGTGCTCGACAAGCGTGGCATACCTGCCCGGGCCGTCACCCTGCAACTGGCCGTCAATATCGCCCTGGTGCTGTTCGTGGGTAACGCCCTGGCGGTGATCGTGGCAGGCAACGTCGGCTATGTGCTCGCTCACATGCTGGCGGTCAGTGGCTTCGTCGTCTTGCGCAAGGACCGCCCGCATGCGCCACGGCCGATTCGCCTGGCCCGGCGATGGATCGCCATCGCCGCTGCCCTGGCGGTATTCGATGGATTGATCCTGCTGGTGGGTATCACCAGCGCTTCGATCACTGGCTACGGCGACTACAAGGAAGTGGGCATCGCGATCGCGGTACTGGCGATTTCCCAACTGATGTACCGCTGGCGCCAGCATCAGGATCGAGCCACGGCGCCGGCACTCGGCAGCCAGCTCTCATAGCCGGCGTTGCGGGCCTCGCAACGCACTTCCCCACATTGATAGAAGGACCCTCCCATGAGTCATGACAGCTCATACGGCATCGCTTGGCCAAAAAACAGCCCGGTGGCGGTTTCCCTGACCTTCGATGTTGACGCCGAAGCCGGTTTTCTCGGCGACAGCCCGACCTTTGCCCGGCGCCTGACCAGCCTCTCCGAAGGGCGTTTCAGCGTGACCCGCGGTGTGCCGCGGATTCTTGAAATGCTCGCCCGGCACCAGATCAAGGGATCGTTTTTCGTGCCCGGCTACACCGCCCAGCAGCACCCCGGGCTGATCGAGCAACTGCTCAAGGGCGGTCACGAGGTGGGCCATCACGGCCATATGCACCTGCGCAGCGACAAGGTCTCGGCCCAGCAGCAGGTGGACGAAATGAACCTGGGCCTGGAGGCCCTGGCCCGGGCCGGCGCGCCCAGGCCCGCCGGCTACCGCTCCTCGTCCTGGGAACTGACCCCGGAAACCTTCGACCTGGTGATCGATAACGGCTTTGCCTACGACTCCAGCTGCATGGGGGACGACCGTCCCTACATCGAGACCTTCAACGGCCGCTCGATCATCGAGCTGCCGGTGCACTGGTCGCTGGACGACTGGCCGATGTTCGGCTGGAGCATCGACAACGGCGGCAATTTCACCCACCCGCGCACCCTCAGCGATGTGTGGCTGGCCGAGTACGAGTCGGCGCGCCGCGAAGGCCGCCACACCAGTTTCACCATGCACCCGGAAGTGATCGGTCGTGCGGCCCGCTTCGAGCAACTGGAGCGCTTCGTCGAACGGCTGGTCAGTGACGGCGATGTCTGGTTTGCCCGTTTGGATGAAGTGGCCCGCCATGTGGCGCCGCACCTGGAGAAGCAGTCATGACCTATCGATTTCGCTCGACCCTGACCGATCCCCGTGGCCGTGGCCGCGAGTTCGGTGAATGCCACGCGGCGCAGATCCGTGCCTCGGTGCAGGCTTACCGTGGCCTGTTCGAACGCACCGCGGGCGCTGCAGTCGACCTGCTGGCGCTGGGTGCCGAAGCCTTGCAGCAGATCGCCGCGTTCGCACCGCCCCTGCATGAAGAAATCCTCGGCATGGCCGAGGGCAGCGGAGTGGATGCGTGCGAGATCGGCGCGATCAACGCGCGCACCGAAGTGCTGGCCTGTCTCAGCCGCCAGCGCGCCGGTGGTCAAGGTGAAACCTTGCGTGGCGAGTGCTCCACCGTCGCCTATGTCGATCCGGCGGCGGCAGCCCCGGTCACCCTGCAGACCTGGGACTGGTACTCGCAGTTCGCAGGCCAGTGGCTGGTCTGGGAGATTCCCCACGGCGATGGCCGCGTCACCACCACCGTCACCGAGTACGGCATCGTCGGCAAGATCGGGGTGAACATGCAGGGCCTCGGTGTGCACTTCAACATTCTTCACCATGTCAGCGATGGCGCGCGCATCGGCGTGCCGGTGCATGTCGCCTCGCGCTGGCTGCTCGACAGCCAGGCCGACCTCAATGACGCCCTGCAACTGCTGGCTGCTGCCGACTTTTCGGCGTCCAGCTGCCTGACCGTGCTGGCCTCCAAAGCGGGGGAGGCGGCGGCCATCTGCGTGGAGATCTACCCCGAGGGACCGGCCTTCGTGTTCCCCGACGAAAACGGCCTGCTGTTGCACACCAACCATTTCCTCGACCCCAAGGCGGCCCGGGGCGATACCGAGTGGGGCGTTTATCCCGACACCCTGGTCCGTCATCAGGTGCTCAAGCGTCGCCTGGGCAACCGCACCGGCCTCGATGTAGCGCAGATCCTCAAGGCCATGAACAGCCACCTGGGCAGCACCGGTGCCCTGTGCTGCCACCCGGATCCGGCGGTGCAGGCCGATCAGTACCAGACCCTGGTCTGCGTCGCCATCGACGTCGCGGCCGGCACCCTCAACGCCCTGCCAGGCGGGCCCTGCGCCCACCTCAAGGCCCAGTAGAAACAATAACCCACAAGCCCGAATCAGGAGCTCGTCATGCTGAAACTCAAACGCGTCGACAACATGGACATCCTCACCAACAACGTGCAGGAACTGGTGGACTTCTATCACGGCACCCTGGGCCTGGGCTTCTTCCTGCCCTATGTGGCCGAGGAGCGCTGGGCCGCCATCGATTGCGGCAACCTGACCCTCTACCTCTTCCACACCGAGCACCAGGGCCAGGTCGAGCGCCGTACTGCGGTCAACCTGGAGGATGCGCCAGGCTTCGACTCCTTCGCCTTCGAAGTGGAGAACCTCGACGAGGCCATCGCCTGGCTGAACGGTAAGGTGCAATGGGTGACCGACCAGCCGATCCAGTGGCAGCACCCCAACGGCACGCACTACCGCTACCGGCCGATGTTCGACCCGCAAGGCAACATGCTCTACGTCACCGAGCCGCACAAAGTCGGCGTCTGATCCGGGAGAACAACCATGAGTGTTTCTGCTCAATACGCCAAGCATGCGCCCCAGGCGGTACTGGACCTGGCCCCGCAGGCGCAGTCCTTCACCGGTCGCGTGGCCCTGATCACCGGCGCCGGTCGCGGTGCGGGGCGCGCCCATGCGCGGCTGCTGGCTTCCCGTGGCGCCACCGTGGTGGTCAACGACATCGATGAGGATGTGGCCCGGGCCACTGCTGCCGACATCTGCGAAGCGGGCGGCAAGGCCATCGCCCTGGCCGCCGACATCACCGACAAGACGGCCGCCGAGGCCCTGGTCGGCCAGACCCTGGCGCAACTGGGCCAGCTCGACATCCTGGTGCACAACGCCGGGATGATCTATTCGCTGACCGGCCTTGAGGCCACCGACGACGACAACTTCAACCAGTTGCTGGCGATCAACGTGCACGCGCCGCTGTACCTGACCCGCGCCGCACTGCCGGCTCTGCGCAAGAGCAAGGCGCCGCGGGTGATCTTCATCAACTCCCAGTGGGGGCAGGTGCCGGATGGCCACTCCTACGCCTACATGGTCTCGAAAACCGCCCAGCTCGGGCTGATGAAGACCCTGGCCAGGGAGTTCGTCGGCGAGGGCATCCTGGTCAACGCCATTACCCCGGGGGCGATCCTGACCCGGATGGTGCCGGACGAGTATGTCGAGGGCGAGAAAGCCAACATCCCCCTGGGACGTCTGGTGCATCCGGAAGAAATCGCAGCATCGGTGGCCTTCCTGGCCAGTGACGAGGCGGCCTTCATTAGCGGCCAGGTACTGGCGGTCAATGGCGGTGCGCTGGTGGTGGGCATCTAACTCAAGGCTTTGGTGAGGACATAATAATGACGAACACAACAACCCAGCGTCAGCGTGCCGAAGCGGCCATGCGCCGTCAGTGGTTCCCGGTAGCACGTAGTGTGGATCTGGCCACGCCGCAGTCGGCCACCCTGTTGGGCGAACGCCTGGTGGTTTACCGTACCGAATCCGGCCAGGCGGTGGTGCAGCAAGCGCGCTGCCCGCACCGTGGCGCGGACTTTGCCTTGGGCAAGGTCCATGGCGAAAGCATTGCCTGCCCGTATCACGGCTGGCGGTTCGCGGCCGAGAACGGCAAGTGCAGCCATATCCCGTCGCTGGAAGACCAGTGCAAGATCCCGCCCCAGGCGTCGATCAAGACCTATCCGGTGGTCGAGCGCTTCGCTCATGTCTGGACCGCCCTGGAAGACCCGGTCCAGGACATGTACGACCCGGTGCAGTGGCAAGGCCTGGATTTCGAGTGGCTGGCCGCCGAGCCGCTGCTGTCGCCGACCGGCGTGGCGGTGGCGGTGGAGAACTTCCGTGACGTGGCGCACTTCCCCTTCGTGCATGAAGTGTCCATGGGGCCGATGCCCCATGTGGTCGAGCCGCTGAAAGTCAGCCGTGAGGGCCTGGACATCGTCATGCAGCGTCCCCTGCATGCCGGGGAAGGCGAGTGGGCCAGCGATGGCGACTGCCTGATGTACTACCACTGCGCAGCCCCGGGGTTTTCCAGCATCACCTATGACTACGAGCGCCTGGGCAAGCGCATCGTTGCCGGCTTCCCGTCGCCGGTGGCCTATGACGATGTGAAGATCTTCTGGGGCGTGGCCAACCACCGTGACTTCAAGGGTGCGGACCTGGAAGAGAACCTGCGCATCGAAGAAATGGTATACCTGGAAGACATGCCGGTCGCTGCGGGGATCTTCCCCCGTGAGATCGACTGGGACGGTATCTACGTGGAGCATTCGGTGCCGGCCGACCTGTTCACCCTGAACTATCGCCGCGCCTTCCGTGAGTTCATGGACCGTGCCGTGCCCGAAAGCAGCAACGCCCCGGTGGGGCAGCGGAGTCCGGCATGAGCCGCGGGGCTGAACACCGGCAGGTGCTGATCGTCGCCATGCGCCTGGAGGCCGAAGGGGTGATGTCACTGGAGCTGCGCGCCGACGACGGGCAACCGTTGCCGGCCTGGGAAGCGGGGGCACACATCGATGTGCACCTGCCTTCCGGCACGGTTCGCCAGTACTCGCTGTGCGGCGATCCGCAGGAGCTGGATTGCCTGCGCATTGCCGTGCTGCGCGAAGACAAGGGCCGCGGCGGTTCAAGGGAAGTGCACGACGGTTTACGTGTGGGCATGACCTTGCGTATCGGCACGCCACGCAATGCATTTGCCCTGGCCGAAGCCGATGCCTATCAGTTCGTCGCCGGTGGCATCGGCATCACGCCGATACTGCCGATGATCCTTGCGGCGCAGCGGGCCGGCAAACCCTGGCACCTGGTCTATGGTGGCCGCTCGCGGCGCTCCATGGCCTTCCTTGAGCGCCTGCAGGCCCATGCCGGTGAACAGGTGCAGATCCTGCCGGCCGACGAGTTCGGCCTGCTGGACCTGCAGCGCATCGCCGAGCGCGCGGCCGCCGGGACCGAGACCTACAGCTGTGGCCCGGGCGTGCTGCTCGACGCCCTGACCGAACGTTTCGAGGCGCAGGAGCTGGGCCAGCGCCTGCACCTGGAGCGCTTCAGCGCGGCGCCGTTGACGGTCAACAGCGCGGCGGGGGACTTCAGCGTGGTGCTGGCCCGCAGTGGGCGGGAAATCACCGTAGCGCCGGACTGCTCGATCATGCATGCGCTGCGTGCCAATGGCGTCGAGGTCCCTTCGTCCTGCGAGCAGGGCGTGTGCGGCATGTGCGAGACCCGGGTGCTTGAAGGTGAGGTCGATCATCGCGACATGCTGCTCACCGCGTCGGAGCAGGCGCGCAACAACCTGATGATGGTCTGTGTGTCCCGGGCGAAAAGCGCAATGCTGGTGCTCGACCTGTAACACCTACTTTTGGTGCCGGCCCTTTGGGCCGGCTTTTTTTTGGGCTCTTCACGGAATCCTTGGGCTTGGGTGTTGAGGCGGCGGGCTTATCCATTCAATGTGGCGACGCTGCATGGAATGGATAAGCTCGCAACCCAACCCAACCCAAGGGTCATAGCCCACGGGATTCCGTGAAGAGTCGTATTTTACGCGAGGAATGACTGTTTCTATGCTCTCGATCTGCATTCTCGAAACCGACAGGTTGCGACCCGAACTGGAGGCTGACTTCCAGGGTTATGGCCAGATGTTCAAGCGACTGTTTCAGCGCCAGCCTGTGCCTGCGCGTTTTACAGTCTTCAACGTGGTGGCGGGGGAGTACCCGGCACCGGGGGACAGTTTTGACGCCTACCTGATCACGGGCAGCAAGGCGGACGCCTTCGGCCTTGATCCGTGGATCGTACAGTTGCGTGAATTTCTGCTGGCGCGCTACCAGGCCGGAGACACCATGCTGGGGATCTGTTTCGGCCATCAGTTGCTGGCGTTGCTGTTGGGTGGTCAGTGTGGGAGGGCGCAGCAGGGCTGGGGACTGGGTGTGCATCAGTACCGGCTGGCCGCGCAACTGCCGTGGATGACTTCTGCGGGCGAGACCTTCGACTTGTTGGTGTCGCACCAGGACCAGGTCAGCGTATTGCCGCCGGGGGCGCAGTTGCTGGCCAGCAGTGCGTTCTGTCCGCTGGCGGCGTATTGCATTGGCGACCAGGTACTGTGCTTCCAGGGGCATCCGGAGTTTGTCGAAGACTATGCCGGGGCGCTGATGGAATTGCGCCGTAGCCAGTATGACTCGGCGGTGTATGAAGCCGCACAGGCGAGCCTGGCAGGCGGGCATGACGGTGCCTTGATTGCGCAGTGGATGATGCAGTTCGTGGGCGCGGACTTGTCCCGCGCTACGATGTAGCTGGCACACCGCAATCGCGGGGCAAGCCCGCTCCTACAGGAGGTGCGGGCTTGCCCCGCGATCGACTCAGCGCAATTTTTCCAGCATCTGGTAGTACCACATGCCGGCCGCCAGCATCGGATTGCCGAACAGGTCACCCATGGGCACGCGGATGTGCGAGCAGGCGGCGAAGGTGTCGAACTGCTCCAGGTGACCTGTAATCGCCCGGGCCATGATCTCGCCCATGATGTGGGAGGTGGCGATGCCGTGGCCGGAGTAGCCCTGGCAGTACCAGACGTTGTCCGACAGCTTGCCCACTTGCGGTATGCGGTTGATCACGATGCCCATCGCACAGCTCCACTGGAATTCGATGGGCACGCCTTTGAGCGCGGGGAAGGTCTGTTCGATGCAGGGGCGCAACTCACCGGCGATATCCCGGGAGTCCTTGCCACTGTAGTTGGCACCACCGCCGAACAGCAGGCGACCGTCGGCCGTCATGCGGTAGTAGTCGAGCACGAAACGACAGTCGTACACTGCCAGGTCCAGCGGATTGATACGCCTGGCCAGTTCTCCCAGTGGCGCGGTGGTGACGATCCCACCCATGGCCGGGAAGATCTTGCCCTTGAGTTGCTCCGGCTCCAGCTTGTGGTACACGTCACCGGCCAACAGCACCTGCCTGGCATCGATACGCCCCTGGGCGGTGCGTACCCAGGGATTGTCGCCGTGGACAATCTCCAGCACCTCGCTGTGTTCGAAAATCAGTGCCCCCAGGCTTTCGGCCGCGCGGGCTTCGCCGATGCACAGGTTGAGCGGGTGCAGGTGCATGTTGCGCCGGTTATGGATGGCGCCATGGTAAAGGTCGCTCTCCAGGATGTCGCGGACCTGGCTGCGGTCGAGCAGGCTGACTTCATCGCCCATGCCACGGCGTAGCGCTTCCTCATAGTCCTGACGCAGTCCGGGCAGGTGGCTGGGCTTGTAGGCCGCGTGCAGATGACCGTGCTTGAGGTCGCAGGCGATGGCGTATTTCTCCACCCGCTGCTTGATGATCCGGTGGCCGCGCCAGCGCAGGTGCCAGATAAAGTCATCCACCTCGCTGCCCAGGGTCTTGCCCATCTGCTTGCGCATGGCCTGGTCGCCGGAGAGGCTGCCGGTCACCTGGCCACCGTTGCGGCCCGTGGCGCCCCAGCCGATCTTGTGGCTTTCGACGATGGCCACTTTCAGGCCTTGTTCGGCCAGTTCCACGGCGGTGGACACGCCGGTGAAGCCGCCACCGATGATCACCACATCGACCTGGTGCCGGCCTTGCAAGGTCGGGTAGGCGGTTTCCTGGTTCAACGTGGCGGTGTAGTAGGAGTTGCAGCGCTCGCTCATTTCATTCACTCGATTGCAAAGGGGAGGCAGGCCGCCGCCTGCCCATGGCGAGGCGGCGGTGGAGGTCAGGCCTGGGTCAGGTACCAGCGCCAGTCCTGTTCACCCACGTGCGCCATGAATTGCTGGTGCTCGGCTTTCTTCACGGCCAGGTACACACCGAGGAATTCAATGCCGAAGGCATCGCGCGCCCAGGCCGAATGTTCCAGGGCGCTCAGCGAGGTATGCCAGTGGGTCGGCAGCAGTTCCTTGGCTTGCGCATACCCATTGCCCTGCACCGGTGCGCCCGGATCGAGGTGCTCGTTGATGCCGCGGTCGATGCCGGCGAGGATCGCCGCGGCAGCCAGGTACGGGTTGGCATCGGCGCCACAGATGCGGTGCTCGATGTGCCGGGTGTGGGCCGGGCCTCCGGGCACCCGCAGGCTCACGGTACGGTTGTCGACGCCCCAGGTCGGCGCCAGCGGTGCATAGCTGTTGGCCTGGAAACGACGGTAGGAGTTGGCGTTGGGGCAGAACAGCAAGAGCGAATCGAGCAGCGACGCGAGCATGCCGCCCACGGCCTGGCGCAGCAGCGGGGTGCCCGCAGGGTCCTGGGCAGCGAACAGATTGCGGCCTTCGCCATCGTTGAGGCTCACATGCATGTGCATGCCGGTGCCGGCCAGGTCGTCGAAGGGCTTGGCCATGAAGCAGGCCAGCATTCCGTGCTTGTTGGCCACCCCCTTGACCAGGCGCTTGTAGCGTACCGCCTGGTCCATGGCTTGCAGGGCATCGCCATGCTCCAGGGTGATCTCGACCTGGCCCGGGGCATACTCGGAAATGGCAGTACGCGCCGGGATGCCATGGAGCTTGCAGGCGCTGTAGAGATCGGCCAGGAACGGTTCGATCTGTTCCAGTTCACGCAGGCCATACACCTGGGTCTGCCGCGGGCGACCGCCGTCGGCGTCCAGCGCCGGCTGTGGCCGACCGTTGGCATCGGGCTTGGCATCGAGCAGATAGAACTCCAGCTCGCAGGCCATGACCGGGAAGTAACCTTGGCCTTCAAGCGAGTCGATGACCTTGATCAGCAGGTGGCGAGGATCGGCGATGCTCGCCGGCATACCCTCGCTCGGGTGCATGCTGACCTGCACGGCAGCGGTGGGGATGTGCCGCCAGGGCAGGCGCACCAGGCTGTCTGGCAGCGGGTAGGCGCGGCAGTCGATATCGCCGACATCCCACACCAGCCCGGAATTATCCACGTCGTCACCGCCCAGGGTCAGGCCCAGGATGGTACTGGGCAGCGGTCGCCCGCTGGCGTACACGGCCAGCAGTTCTTCGCGATGCAGCAGTTTGCCCCGGGGGACGCCATTGGCGTCGAGGATGAACAACTCGATCATCTCGATATCCGGGTTGTCGTTCAGAAAGCGTTCGGCATCTTGCAAGGCGGCAAATTTCATTGTTTTTCTCGTTAGGCCCGATGGGCGTGCAGGGTCGGACCACGGGCTGCGAGGTGCCTGTGGTCAAGGTCGGAAAAAGAGGGTGGGTAAGGGCTCAGAGCCAGTGGCTGTCGCGTGTGAAGCCGATGGTGATCCAGCGATCGGGCCCTTCGCGGCCAATCCCGTCGGCGATTTCACGGCGCACATCATCCAGTTGGCTGACTGTCCAGGCGTCCATGCATTCGGGAATCTGGATATGGATCTCGACGAACAGGCCGCGGCCAATCTGCACGATCGAATGGGTAAAGGCTTCGAAGCCATAGCGCTGACTCATGCGCGACATCAGGCCGATGACGTGGTCATCCAGGGCATTGGGGGTGATTTTCAAGACCTGGCCCAGGGCCTTGATCACCGCTTTGGCCGGGCCCGGAAGCAGGGCGATTGCCAGCACTGCGAGAATGCCTGGATCTATATAGGGCGTGAGGTAGGCGTACGGGCTGCCTTGCAGGGCATAGCCGACAAGAAAGGCCACCAGCAGGGACGCGGTGATGGAGAAGGACATCCACCAGCTTTCCACATCCAGGGCGATCAGCTCGGAGTTCACCTGCCGATTGCCCTGCAGTGTGTAACGGTGCATCAGTGCGCAGACAAGCGCGGTAAACGCCGAGTAGGCGATCGCACTGTCGAATACCAGTTCGTGACCGCCATGCATCAGGGCGCTGATGGCGTTGGCAAAGGCATAGATGCAGAGCATCAACAGGACGCTGCCATTGAGGGTCAGCACCAGTGGTTCAATGTGCCAGTAACCGGACTGGAATCGCCGCCCCACGCCTTTGGCCAGCAGCCTGGCCACCAGCAGGGAAAGGAAAGCCATGCTCGAATCGATGGCATTGAACAAGCCATCGAAGACGATGGACTGCGAGCGGCAGTACAGACCGAAGCCAATACCACTGGCCGCCATCAGGGCGGTGACCAGGATCGAGACCTTGAGTAGACGCTGCTCAAGATGCTGGGGGGGGAGGTGCAGAGGTTTCGGCTGGGATGGCATGGCGGGTACGGCACTTGTTATGGCTTTTGTGTTGTAAATCCTAAGGGTGAAAGCTGCGCGTGTAAATGTTTTGCGTGCAGATATTTGCGCAAAGCGTGATTAATGCAATTTTTACGTTGCAAATGCGCAGTTTGTTTTGTTTAAAACGACGCGATTCAGTCGCCGCCATGGTGGCAATTTGGGGTGAGATGGACTATTACCCAATAACCGGCATGGGGCCGGAAAAAGGAGCTGGAATGAAAAATCCAATAGTCGACCATGGGTGGGCGAAGATCTCCGAAACCGGCGATGGCAGCCTGAAAGTCGCACGGGAGAAGCTTTCGGCGGTAGAGGCCATCGAGCAGCGCATCCTGCAAACTGACGGGCTGGAAGCTGCCGATCACATTCGGGCCCTTGAGGCCATCAAGCATGCCTTGAAGCGTTGCGTCGAGTTTCATGAAGGCGCGCCGGGCCTTACCGTACTTGACCTCTATATCAACTACGGCTTTGCGACACAAAAAGCGATGGCGGAGGAACTGGCCATCGACCAGGAACCGGACTTCATCGACGTTTGATCAGGTCTGCAAGGCCAGGAACGGCGTCTGATTCATGCACGGATCGCCCCTCGAACTGCCGCGCTGGTGTTCATGAAACCTCATGAGCTGGCGCGCAGGTCCTCCACCCTGTGAACTTCCTGGCGCAAAAACCTCTACAGTAGAGGGATGTTCCCCGTTCACAGAGTATGGATATGTTCACATTCAGATCATTGATCGCGGTGCTTGCCAGCGCCGCCATCGTCGCATCTTCGGCCACCGCCCTGGCCGACCCGGGCAATGGCCAGGGAAACGGCAAGGGAAACTCGCACAAGGCCCAGAGCCATGACAACCAGGGCAACCCGGGGAAAGGCAAAAAAGCCGATCACAGTGACTGGAGCCATGGGCCGGGCATCGATCGAGCCAGCGTGCTCGGCATATTGACCCGCTACCCCGACTACTGGAGCCCGGGCACGGCATTGCCGCCGGGCATCCAGAAAAACCTGGCACGGGGCAAGCCGCTGCCACCGGGCATTGCGAAAAAGCTCGATGGCAGGCTGATCGACCGGCTGCCGCATTACGATGGCTATCAATGGCAGCAGGCGGGCGCGGACCTGATCCTGGTGGCAATCGCCACAGGCATCATTTATGAGGTGCTTACCGGTGCGCTGGATTAACGTTCTTCGTTGATCGAAGAGTCCATAGCTGCCACCCTAAAACGAATGCAAACTATTCTCATAATCTTTGCGCTCGTGTAATCTCGCCGCCGCTTGGGCGCAACACCGGTTGCTGCCCGTTATCCGCGCAGGTTGGGGATGGAGATGGATCAAGTGAAAGGGGCCGCGGCGATTCTGCAATGGCGCATCAGGTTCCTTGGCGAAGGCGTACTGCCGGAGACAGCGTACGATGAAGCGCTGATGGCGGCCCAGCGGCTGGAACAGTCGGGTTCGGTCAGTGCCAGCGAGTGGATGGATATGGTCCGCCAGGCCAATGCGGCGTTGCTGCGCAAGGCGTGACGGGGGCAGGGCGGGTTGACGCGGGACGGTCCCGGGCTTATACAAGCGTCCTTTGTTGCCGCCTACCCAGCAGGAACCGATGATGAACGACGAGCCGGATATCCACGAACCCGAACACGATCACTTGCTCGATCATGAGTTCCATGACCTGGACCCTGCGTTGCAGGATGAAGCCGACCCCATGTTCGACCCTGTCGATGAGGACGAAGGGGGCTATGCGCGGGATGAGGTGGATTGGGACGAAGGGGTCGACCTGTACGACGATCTCTGAGTTGGCGATCGACTGCCTGTAGGAGCGGGCGTGCCCCGCGATTGCGACCTGTCATCCACATCGCATCGCGGGGCAAGCCCGCTCCCACTAGCGACCATCCACCGAGAAGCGCCCTGCACCGGTGACCGACAGCAACAGCAAGCCCCCGCAAATGCTCAGGTTCTTGAAGAACTGTGTGCTGTTGGCCGCGCGTGCCGCCGGATCTTCCATACCCCAGAACGGATGACCGATGATCGCCGTGCCGATCACGAACAAGGCAAACAGAAACGCCAGTGGCCGGGTGTAGAAACCCAGGATCAGCAGGATGGCAACGAAGAACTCCATGACCACGGCAACCGCGGCCGCCACCATGGGCATGGGGGCGCCCAGTGAGGTCAGGTAGTTCACGGTGCCGTCGAAGCCGGTCATCTTGCTCCAGCCGGACATGACGAACAGGATCATCAAGAGAATGCGCGCCAGCAGGATGATCACATCGCGCTGGTTGTCGAACAGGGTATAGCGCATGGCTGCCTTCCTCTGTTGTGGGGCAATTTCACCTTAGCAGCAGGTGATGGCCTTTGCGCGCCGGGGGACCTGGTAAAAATGCCAGGTAGCAAAAAGGCGCCATAAAGGCGCCTTTTCACAGAAGATGGTGCGAGTGGCGGGACTCGAACCCGCAAGGCTCACGCCGGCAGATTTTAAGTCTGCTGTGTATACCAATTCCACCACACTCGCACTTGATCGGCACTGGCCGTTGTATCAAGGGCCTCGCAATCAAGCGATCTTTATAACTCATCGTTATATTTGAGTCAACCGCGTGCCGTCACGTGACTGGCCGCTTTCGCCCTCCCGGGAATCGCAAGCAGCCTATGCTGTCTATGCTTGATTACGTCTGCGATTAGCGTGGAGCTACCATGGCTTCTACCGAGCGTTCATCTGTGCACGCCCTGCAAGACAGTCGCTACGAGCAACTGGTGCAGGCCGTGGTGGACTATGCCATCTACATGCTCGATCCCGACGGCTATGTGGTGTCCTGGAATGCCGGCGCACAACGGATCAAGGGCTGGCGCGCCGATGAGGTCATCGGCAAGCATTTCTCGCTGTTCTTCACCGATGAAGATTGTGCCGAAGGCAAGCCGGCCTGGCTGCTCGAGCGGGCCTTGAGCACCGGCGTTGCCCAGGATGAAGGCTGGCGCGTGCGCAAGGACGGCACGCGCTTCTGGGCCCTGGCGGCGATGGATGTGATCCGTGCGCCGGATGGCGAGGTCATCGGCCTGGCGAAGGTCACCCGCGACATCACCGACCGCCGTGAAGCCGCCCAGCAACTCGACGCGATGCGCGCGCAACTGTTCCAGGCGCAGAAGCTCGAGGCCCTCGGCCAGTTGACCGGCGGCATTGCCCATGACTTCAACAACCTGCTGACGATCATCATCGGTTCGGCGCGGCTGGCGCTCAACAGTCATGATCCGCAGCGTGTCCGGCGCTTGCTCGAACATGTGCTGGATGCCGGTGAGCGTGGCACCCAGATGACCCAGCAGTTACTCAGTTTTGCCCGGCAAAAGGCACTGAAGTTCGGCCGCATTCAACTGCCGGCACTGACCGATTCGATTCGCCTGTTGATCGGGCAGGCACTACCCAGAGAGGTCGAGTTGCAGATCCGCTTCGATGAAAACCTGCAGGATGTCGAGGTCGATGGCGGACAGCTGCAGATGGTCTTGCTCAACTTGATCTTCAACGCCCGCGATGCCGTTGGCGAAGAGGGTGTGATCTGCCTGCAGGCCAGCAACTGCCGGCTCGATGGCGAGGTCGAGGATCTGCATGGCGACTTCGTGCGCCTGGAGGTCAGCGACAATGGCCATGGCATCGACGCCAAGGTGCTGCCACGGATCTTCGAACCTTTTTTCACCACCAAGGCCTTCGGCAAGGGAACCGGACTGGGGTTGAGCCAGGTCTATGGTTTTGCCAGGCAGAGCAATGGCGCCGTGCGAGTGTCCAGCACGCTTGGCCAGGGCACCTGCATGACCCTGTACCTGCCGGCCTTCGCGCCGGCCCCTGATTCGACCCACTGAACAGGTACACGCCATCGTGGAACAGCTCAAACGTCTTGCCAGCGGTATCAGCGGCCTGGACGCCCTGCTCAAGGGAGGGCTGATCGTCGGTGCCTCCTACATCGTCCAGGGGCGTCCGGGGTCGGGCAAGACCATCCTGGCCAACCAGCTGGCCTTCCATCATGTCGGCCAGGGCGGGCGGGTGCTGGTCGCCACGATGTTGAGCGAATCCCACGAGCGCTTGTTCCAGTACCTTTCGACCTTGAGTTTCTTCGACAAGCACCTGGTCGGTGACCAGATCCAGTTCCTCAGCGCATTCGACACGCTGGAGCGCGAGGGGCTGGATCAGGTGGTCAGGTTGTTGCGGGGGGAGATCAGCCGGCACCAGGCATCGCTGTTGATCGTCGACGGCTTGCTGACCGCCCGTTCGCGGGCCGAAACTTCACTCGACACCAAGAAGTTCATTGCCGAGTTGCAGGGGCATGCGGCATTTGCCGGTTGCACCGTGCTGTTTCTCACCAGTTCACGGCTGGATGACGGCAGCCCCGAGCACACCATGGTCGATGGCGTGATCGAGTTGGGCGAAGAGCGGGTGGGCAGTCGCTCGGTGCGCCGCATCCAGCTGCGCAAGACCCGAGGCAGCGATGCCTTGTCGGGCTTGCATGAGTGTGAAATCAGCGACGACGGGCTGGTGGTCTATCCCCGCCTGGAGTCGCTCTACAGCCGCCCCAGCCATTGGGGTAGCGCCGAGCTGACCCGGGTCGGCAGTGGTGTACGCGCCCTTGATGAACTGTTGGGCGGCGGCTTGCCCGGCTCATCGATGACCCTGGCGATTGGGCCCTCGGGCATTGGCAAGACGTCCCTGGGGGTGAGTTTCCTGGCTTGCGCTAGCGCCGATGAGCCGGGCCTGTACTTTGGCTTCTACGAAACACCCCCGCGCCTGCGCCTCAAGGCTGCTGCCCTGGGCCATGACTTTGCGGCCATGGAGCAGGGCGGGGCGCTGCATATTGCCTGGCAGCCGACCACTGAAGGGTTGCTCGATGAGGTGGGGGCGCGACTGTTGCAGCAGGTACAGCTGCACGGTATCCGCCGGGTCCTGATCGACAGTTTGGGGGCTTTTGCCCGGCTGGCGACCAACCCGGCGCGGCTGAACGAGTTTTTCCGCGCCCTGACCGGTGAACTGCGCGCCCGTGACGTCACCGTGCTGGCGACCTGGGAGATGCGCGATATCTTCGGTTCGGAGATCAATGCCCCGGCCCCCGACCTGTCGAGCATCGTCGATAACCTGCTGCTGATGCGCTTTGTCGAACTGGAGTCGGAGCTCAAGCGCATGCTGTCGATCCTCAAGGTCCGCGACAGTCACTACGACCCGGCGTTGCTGGAGCTGATTATCAGCGGCCAGGGAATCGACCTGAAGAAAACCTTTACCCAGGCCACGGCGGTGCTGTCCGGTACCGCGGCGCCGGTGCCGGGCGCGTGAACCTACAGGCGTCGCGGCCATGATCACGATTCTGGTGGTCGACGACGAATACCTGATCGCCGATATCCTGAGCTATGCCCTGGAAGACGTAGGCTTCGTGGTGGAAACGGCCAGCAACGGGCAGAAGGCGCTGGATTTCCTCAAGGAAAAACGCGTGGAGCTGGTAATTACCGACTACATGATGCCGCAGCTCAATGGGGAGGAACTGGCGCGCAGGATTCGCGAGGATCTGCAATTGCAGAGCCTGCCGTTGATTCTGATGAGTGGCGCCCAGGCTCATGAGGGGCGGGACAAGCCGGACCTGTTCGTCGCGGTGTTCGACAAGCCCTTCGACATCGAGCAACTGATTGCCAAGGTCAAGGAGTTGGTCGGCGCCCCAGAGTTGCCTTGACAGCACTGCGGCCGGCCAGCGGGGCCGGGGTGCTCAGGGTCAAGCGCATCCGTGCGACTTGCAACCAGCGGGCGTCACTCGTGATGCTCGTCTCCTTTTTCCGGAGCCGGGCTGCCGGCCTGGATGCGTTTGAAAATCTCTTCGCGGTGCACCTGGACATCTTTCGGTGCGTCGATGCCGATCCTCACTTGCATACCTTTAACGCCCAGAATGGTGACTTTGATGTCATCGTTGATGACGATGCTTTCGCCAACCTTGCGGGTGAGTATCAGCATGTATTTCTCCTTGGTGTTGTAAGTTGCCCTGCAGGCCTTGTCCGCAGCAGCCAGGAACGCGCAGTGCGCATCCCTCTTTTCCTTCATTAAAGACGCTTTCGCGGGATATTAATTCCCCCGAACACAGATTCTGTTGAGAGTCTTTAGTCGCAGGTGCCCGTGGGGGCAATTGAGCGCTGCACAGCAGCGAATGCTGCCAACAACCGCAAGCATAGGGGGGTTGAACGAATATGGGAAATTTCTCTGCATATCAGCAGAGTTGCAAGCTTTTGGATCCCTTTCAAAGGGGCTGCAGGCAGGTGGGGAACAACGGCTGGTTGAACGTTTGCGCCGTTGCTCCGGGGCTGGCGAGCTCAGCCCAGCAGGGCGACCGACTTGATCTGCGCCACCAGTTGCTGGCCGCTGTGCAGGCCCAGTTGGTCGGCGGAGTAGCGGGTGATCCGGGCCAGCAGCACACTGCCGTCGGCATCGAGGCTGACCAGCACGTGGGCGCTGTTGTCGGCCGGCCGGTGGCCGCTGACCCGCACCGGTAAGCGGTTGAGGATGCTTGAGTGGGCTTCCTGGGCCAGGCTCAGGCTGACATCCCGGGCCTGCACCTTGAGTCGCAAGGCGGTGCCCAGGGCCAGCGGTTCGTGGGCCAGGCGCAGTTCGAGGTCGCTGCCCGGCAACTGCAGGCCGAGCAGCTGATAGCCCGGCTCGTAACTGCTGACCCGGCCCTCGATGATCACCCCGGCATCGTCGCCCTGGGCCAGGGGCAAATCGAGGCGGGCGAGGGTGGCGGCGATCGGACCGCTGGCCTGGACCTTGCCCTGCTCCAGCAGCACCAGGTGGTCGGCCAGCCGGGCCACTTCATCCTGGGCATGGCTGACGTAGACCAGCGGGATCTCCAGCTCGTCGTGCAGGCGCTCCAGGTAAGGCAGGATCTCGCGCTTGCGCGGACCGTCGAGGGCTGCCAGGGGCTCGTCCATCAACAACAGTTGCGGACTGCTGAGCAAGGCGCGGGCGATACCCACCCGTTGCGCTTCTCCGCCGGAGAGGGTGGCCGGCTTGCGTTCGAGCAAGTGTTCGATGCCCAGCAGCGCACAGGCCTGGTCCAGGCTGACCTTGCGTGCCTGTGGGGCGATACGCCGCCAGCCGAAGGTGAGGTTGCCGTGTACCGAGAGGTGCGGGAACAGGCTGGGTTCCTGGAACACATAGCCGATCGGGCGCAGGTGCGGCGCCAGGAAATGCCCGCGCCGCGAGTCCTGCCAGATCTGCCCGTTGACTTCGATATAGGCCTCGGGGGCGCGCTCCAGCCCGGCCAGGCAACGCAGGCAGGTGGTCTTGCCGGAACCGGAGTGGCCGAACAGGGCACTGATGCCGCGCCCGGGTAACTGCAGGTCGACGTCCAGTTCGAAGTCGTCACGGGCGACCTTGAGTCGGGCATGGATCATTCTGTTCAAGGCTCAGCTCCAGGCCGACTTGCCGCTGCGGCTGGAGTACAGCGCCAGCAGCACGAGGAAGGAGAACACCAGCATGGCCCCGGCCAGCCAGTGCGCCTGCAGGTATTCCATGGCCTCGACATGGTCGAAGATCTGTACCGAGACCACCCGGGTCTTGTCGGGAATATTGCCGCCGATCATCAGCACCACGCCGAACTCACCGACGGTGTGGGCGAATCCGAGGATGCTGGCGGTGATGAAACCGGGGCGGGCCAGTGGCAGCACGACATGGACGAAACTGTCCCAGGGCGTGGCGCGCAGGGTCGCCGCCACTTCCAGCGGGCGCTCGCCAATGGCGCTGAAGGCGTTCTGCAGCGGCTGCACCACAAAGGGCATGGAGTAGATCACCGAGCCGATCACCAGGCCGCTGAAACTGAACACCACCGTGCCCAGCCCCAGCGCCTCGGTGGTCTGGCCGATCCAGCCATTGGGCCCCAGGGCCAGCAACAGGTAGAAGCCGATGACCGTTGGCGGCAGCACCAACGGCAGGGCCACCACCGCGCCCACCGGCCCGCGTAGCCAGGAACGCGTGCGCGCCAGCCACCAGGCGATGGGGGTGCCGACCAGCAACAGGATCAGGGTGGTCAGGCTGGCCAGTTTGAAGGTCAGCCAGATGGCGCCCAGGTCGCTGGCATCCAGTGGCATCAGATTTCGTAACCGTAGGACTTGATCACCGCAGCGGCCTTAGGCCCCTTGAGGTAGTCGACCAGCGCCTTGGCCGCCGGGTTGTCCTTGCCCTTGTTGAGGATCAGCGCATCCTGCTTGATCGGCTCATGCAGGCTGGCCGGCACGATCCAGGCCGAACCCTGGCTGACCTTGCCGTCCTTGTAGATCTGCGAAAGGGCGACGAAGCCCAGCTCGGCGTTGCCGGTGGAGACGAACTGATAGGCCTGGGTGATGTTCTGGCCCTCGACGATCTTGGCCTTGGTGGCTTCGGTCAGCTTGAGCTTGTCCAGCACCTGGGTGGCAGCCAGGCCATAGGGCGCAGCCTTGGGGTTGGCGATGGAGAGGTGTTTGAAGGCGTTGTGCTTGAGGACGTCGCCTTTGTCATCGACATAGCCCTCCTTGGCCGACCACAGGGCCAGGGTGCCGATGGCATAGGTGAAGCGCGAGCCCTTGACGCTGTCGCCTTCGCTTTCCAGCTTGGCCGGGGTGCTGTCGTCGGCGGCGAGGAAGACTTCGAACGGCGCGCCGTTCTTGATCTGCGCGTAGAACTGCCCGGTGGCGCCATAGGCGGCAACCAGCTTGTGCCCGGTGTCTTTCTCGAAATCCTTGGCGATGGCCTGGATCGGCGCGGTGAAGTTGGCCGCGACCGCCACCTGGACCTCATCGGCCCAGGCACTGTTGAAGGTCATGAAGGCGGCCAGGGTGGCCAGGGCGAAACGGGGGGCGCACTTACTCATGAAACACAGCTCCAGGGACTGAGGGTTATCGTTATATACATAACTATATAGCGATAACCCGGCAAACGGGAAGCACTGCTTCAGCGCTTGAGCTGGGCGAGGGCGTCGGCCGCCAGTTTGCGCGTCAATTCGAAGGCCGGCAGCGACCGGCCCCGACCCAGGCGCAGTGCCTGACCGGCCCAGAGATTACTGAAGTCGCTGTTGCCGCGCGGTTCACTGATCGCCCGCAGGGGCATCAGTGCGCCGCCGGCCAGGGGGAAGTGGGGCGCCAGTTCGCTCATGGGGCCCAGTTCATCCATGATCCGGGTATTGATGCCGCGGGCCGGGCGACCGGTAAACAGGTTGGTCAGGGCCGTATCGCTTTCCCGGGCACTGTGCAGGGCCTGGCGATGAAAGGCCGACACCTTGGCCTCTGGGCAGAACAGGTAGGCGGTACCCAGCTGCACTGCCGAGGCGCCCAGGGCCAGGGCGGCGACGATACCGCGATGGTCACCGATGCCGCCGGCGGCAATCACCGGCACCTTCACGGCATCGACAATCTGTGGAACCAGCGCGAAGGTGCCGACCTGGCTGTTGAGGTCGGTGCTGAGGAACATGCCGCGATGGCCGCCGGCTTCATAGCCCATGGCGATGATCGCGTCGCAGCCGTTGCGCTCCAGCCACAGGGCCTCTTCGACCGTGGTGGCGCTGGAGATCACCTTGGCGCCGCTGGCCTTGACCCGCGCCAGCAGGCTGGCCTCGGGCAGGCCGAAGTGAAAACTGACCACCTCGGGCCTGAAGGCTTCGACCAGCTGGCAACTGGCGTCGTCGAACGGTGCACGGTTGGAGACGGGCGTGGGCCCCTCGAAGTCGGCACCCAGTTCTTCATAGTAGGGCTTGAGCGCCTGTTTCCAGGCGGCCGCCCGGGCCGGATCGGGTTGCGGCGGGGTATGGCAGAAGAAATTGACATTCAGCGGGCCGTCGCTGGCTTGCCTGAAGGCCTGCAGCTCGGCGCGGATCTGTTCGAGGCTCAGGGTTGCACAAGGCAGGGAGCCCAGGCCGCCGGCATTGCTGGCCTCGATGGCCATGGCCGAGCCGCTAGCGCCGGCCATGGGCGCCTGCAGGATCGGCACCTCGATGCCGAACAGATCAAGAAGACGGGTATCCGGCCATTGGCTCATGCCTGGGGTCCTTGTGCGGGGGGTTACAGGGCCTTGCTCACCTTGATGTCGGTGATCTTGCTGGCATCATCGCCGTGCAGTTTTTCCAGGGCGGCCTGGACCTGTTCCGGCGTATTGCTGCTGAGCTGGGCGAAGTCGAAACGGCGTTCGCCGTCGAGCTTGTACTTGATGACGTACTTGGTGGTCTGGTCCATGGGTTTATCTCAGTTTCGACGACGAACGGCGGATGATCTTGATCTTGTGGGTGAAGGTCGGCTTGGTCACGGCCGACAGCGCCCGGGGGCCCACGGTGTCGATGGTGATGTTCCAGAACCCGGTGCTGGGCACGGTGATCTTCGCTGGAAAACGGTCGAACGCACCGCCGTGGTAGGTATGACGGCCGCCGTTCTTGAAGCTGCGGAAGTTGGCGTCGTTCATCAGGCGGATGTTGCAGCGCTGGGAACACTCGATGACGACGATGTCGTCTTCGTTGAGGTGTTCGCGCTGGTGTACGAATTTCATGTTGC
>Ga0247821_10000297_pt1 | contig 27970 bp, 27 predicted proteins | sample 13C_Glycerol_Day_FD_192481 | JGI IMG/M metagenome (GOLD analysis project Ga0247821, IMG submission 192481) | Soil microbial communities from agricultural site in Penn Yan, New York, United States - 13C_Glycerol_Day14 | ecosystem: Environmental > Terrestrial > Soil > Agricultural land | place... | reverse complement strand
GTTGGTGTCTGAGAAAATGCCCGCACTTTTTTTCCGGATGCCGACATGACTGCCTTGAAGAACGATCGTTTTCTGCGCGCCCTGCTCAAGCAACCCGTAGACGTCACCCCGGTGTGGATGATGCGCCAGGCCGGCCGCTACTTGCCGGAGTACCGCGCCAGCCGCGCCAAGGCCGGTGATTTCATGAGCCTGTGCATGAACCCGCAGTTCGCCTGCGAAGTCACCTTGCAGCCGCTGGACCGCTACCCGCTGGACGCCGCGATCCTGTTCTCCGACATCCTCACCATTCCCGATGCCATGGGCCAGGGCCTGTACTTCGAGACCGGTGAAGGTCCGCGCTTCAAGAAAGTCATCAGCACCCTGGCCGATATCGAAGCCCTGCCGATCCCCGATCCGCAAAAGGACCTGGGCTACGTGATGGACGCGGTCAGCACCATCCGCCGCGAGCTCAACGGCCGTGTGCCGCTGATCGGCTTCTCCGGCAGCCCCTGGACCCTGGCCACCTACATGGTCGAAGGCGGCTCGTCGAAAGACTTCCGCAAGACCAAGGCCATGCTCTACGACAACCCGCAGGCCATGCACCTGCTGCTCGACAAGCTGGCACAGTCGGTCACCAGCTACCTCAACGGCCAGATCCTCGCCGGCGCGCAAGCCGTGCAGATCTTCGACACCTGGGGCGGTAACCTGTCGGCGGCGGCCTACCAGGAGTTCTCCCTGGCCTACATGCGCAAGATCGTCAGCGGCCTGATCCGCGAGCACGAGGGGCGCAAGGTGCCGGTGATCCTGTTCACCAAGAACGGCGGCCTGTGGCTGGAAAGCATTGCCGACGCCGGTGCCGACGCCCTGGGCCTGGACTGGACCTGCGACATCGGCGAAGCCCGCCAGCGGGTCGGCAGCAAGGTCGCCCTGCAGGGCAACATGGACCCGACCGTGCTCTACGCCAAGCCTGAGGCCATCCGTGCCGAAGTCGGACGTATCCTGGCCAGCTACGGCCAAGGCACGGGCCATGTGTTCAACCTCGGCCACGGCATCACCCCGGAAGTCGACCCGGAGCATGCCGGTGTCTTCATCAACGCCGTGCACGAGCTGTCGGCGCAATATCACCAGTAAGCACTGCTGCATGGCAAAACGCCCGGCCAATGCCGGGCGTTTTGCCATTAAGTTTCAATTCAGCCTGCCCGGGTAACCTGTTCCCATCGAAACCCGAACAGGATCATGAACCATGAAAACCCGTTACCTCGCCCTGCTGCTTGCCCCGCTGTTCAGCACTGCCGCCCTGGCAGCCGGCTACACCGGCCCTGGCGCCCAGCCGGTGACCACGGTGAGTGCCGCCAACGATGCCGCCGACGACACCCCGGTGGTGTTGCAGGGCTTCGTGGTGAAGAAGCTGAACAACGATGACAAGTACGAGTTCAAGGACAGCACCGGCACCATCAAGGTCGAGATCGATGATGAAGACCTGCCGCCGGTGGCGTTCAACGACAAGACCAGGGTCAAGCTGACCGGTGAGGTCGAGAAACACCTGATGAGCCGTGAGGTGGATGTCGATCTGGTTGAAGTGATCAACTGAGACTCATCGCGGGGCAAGCCTGCTCCTACCGATCCGGTAGGAGCAGGCTTGCCCCGCGATGCCGTTCAGGCCTTGGCCGGCAACCTGCTCAAATGCAGCGCCACCAGCAAGGCCACCAGCAGCAGGCTGCCAATGAACAGCCCGATGCCGTTCCACCCGGCGTGATGCCAGAACACTCCACCGGCCGTCCCGGCCACGCTCGATCCCGCGTAATAGCTGAACAGGTACAGCGACGAGGCCTGGCCCTTGGCCCGGGTTGCACGGCGGCCGATCCAGCTGCTGGCCACCGAGTGGGCGCCGAAGAAGCCGAAGGTGAACACCAGCATGCCGACGATCACCAGCGGCAATGGGGTGAACAGGGTCATCAGCAAACCGGCGAACATCAGCACGATAGTGCCCCAGAACACCTTGCGCCGCCCCAGTTTGTCTGCCAGGGCGCCGATCTGCGCCGAGCTGTAGATGCCCGACAGGTAGACCACCGACAGCAGTCCCACCAGCGCCTGGTTCATATGGTAAGGCCCGGCCAGCAGGCGATAGCCGATGTAGTTGAACAGGGTGACGAAGGCGCCCATCAGCAGGAAGGCTTCAAGGAACAACCAGGGCAGCCCGGCGTCGCGAAAGTGCAGGGTAAAGCCTTCCAGCAGGCTGCGCGGGTGCAGCGAGCGTGGGCGGAAGTTGCGTGATTCGGGGAGGATCTTCCAGAACACCAGTGCCGCCACCAGGGCCAGGCTGCCGATCACCAGCAAGGCGGTGTGCCAGCTGACGAAGTCGATCAGGACCCCGGTGATCAAGCGTCCGCTCATGCCGCCAATGGCGTTGCCGCCGATGTACAGGCCCATGGCCAGGCCGATGTGCTGCGGGTGGATCTCTTCGCTCAGGTAGGTCATGGCCACCGCAGCCAGCCCGCTCAGCGACAGGCCGAGCAGGGCGCGGGTCAGCAGCACGGCGTGCCAGCTCGGCATCAGCGCACTGACGATGGTGCTCAGCGCCGCGCAGAACAAGGCCGCGACCATCACCGGCTTGCGGCCGATGCGGTCGGAGACGGGACCTGTGATCAGCAGGCCGACGGCCAGGGTGGCAGTCGATACCGAGAGGATCAGGCTGCTTTGCGCCGCATTGATGGAAAACTCCTGGGACAGCATCGGCATCATCGGCTGTACGCAGTAGAGCAGGGCGAAGGTGGCGAAGCCGCCGCAGAACAGCGCCAGCACCGTGCGCATGAAGGCCGGGGTGCCTTTTTCGATCCAGCTCTCAGACAGGGATGCGACGTTTTCGTCGGCAGGGGCGTGGGGCATTTCGTGGGCGTGTGCAGCAACAGCAGTTTTCACGGGGGACCTCGGGCACTACAACCTGGCAGGCAGTGAAAAAAGCATATAGCTGGCTAATGATCATTTCCAATATATTGTTCGACCTGTTTAAGAGGTTTTACGACCTATTGGAGCGACCATGGAACTGCGCCATCTACGCTATTTCATCGCGGTGGCCGAAGAGCTGCATTTCGGCCGCGCCGCCCAGCAACTGGGGATTTCCCAGCCGCCCTTGAGCCAGCAGATCCAGGCGCTGGAGCAGGAGCTGGGGGCCCGTCTGTTCGAGCGAACCAACCGTCGGGTGGAGCTCAGCGAGGCCGGGCGCCTGTTCCTCGAAGAGGCGCGTCTGGTGCTGGCCCAGGTCGACAAGGCGGCGGATGTTGCCCGTCGCGCACAGCTGGGCGAACTGGGTGAAATGAAGATTGGCTTCACCTCGTCGGCGCCGATCAACTCCAGCATTCCCAAGGCCATTCATGCCTTTCGCCAGCGCTTCCCGGCGGTGCACCTCAATCTCAAGGAAATGAGCAGCCGCGACGTGGCCGATGCCCTGCTCGACGAGTCGATCGAAGTCGGCCTGATCCGCCCGCTGGCGCTGCCCGAGAGCCTGGAGGTGGTGGAGCTGTTTCGCGAGCCGTTGGTCGCCGTAATCGGTGCGGCCCACCCCTTGGCCCGGGGCAGTGAAGCCGGGTTGCATATGGCGGACCTGGCCAATGAGCCCTTCGTGTTCTTTCCGCGCAGTTATGGCAGTGGCCTGTACGCGCAACTGCAAAGCCTGGCGCGGGCGGCCGGGTTCAGCCCGCATTTTGCCCAGGAGGCGGGCGAGGCGATGACCATCATCGGCCTGGTGGCGGCGGGGCTGGGGGTGTCGGTGCTGCCGGCGTCGTTCCAGCGCATGCGCCTGGACGGCGTGGTCTATCGCACCTTGCTCGACGACGATGCCATTACCGCGGTCTGGCTGGTGCAGCGTCGCGGCACGCCATCGGCCATGGCCGGGGCCTTTGCCGAGCTGCTGACCCGCCAGGCCCGGGAGCGTACTTGAGCGACGTCAGGGGGCTGCGTTCTGGACCAGTGTGGCGGTTTCCAGTTTGTTCAGCTCGCGCATGATGTCCATGTCGAGGTTGTTCACCCAACGGTTGTAGTTGCGATGGATCTTGCCGTTCTTGTAGTCCAGCGCGCGGCTGTCGCGGTAGTTGATGCGAAAGTTGCTGACGCTGTAGTGGATGTCCACGGCGGCGTAGTGCAGGTTGCGCACCAGGATATCGGCCTGGATCAGCTGCGGGGTGACCGCGCGGGTGTTCCAGCCGCGTTCGGCGAGGGCCTTGAGGATTGCCTGCTGCACTTGCTCGTGGCTGAAGTTGTGGCCGACCACCAGTTGCTCCTGAGGGGTCAGCACCGGCTTGGACGTACAGGCTGCCAGGCCGGTCAGCGCCAGGCCAAGGACGGCCGCACGAATCAATGAAGACATTCCTTTCTCTCCTGCAAAGGGGGGTCAGTGCCAGCGGCGGAAGATCAACGACGTGTTGACGCCGCCAAAGGCGAAGTTGTTGTTCATCACGTACTCGTTGCAGAGGGTCCGCCACGTGTTGCACAGGTAATCCAGCTCACCGCAACGCGGGTCGATATCGACCAGGTTGAGGGTGTGCACGTAGCGGTCACTGTTGAGCATCTCGATGCTGAACCAGGACTCCAGCGCGCCACAGGCGCCCAGGGTGTGGCCCAGGAAGCTCTTTTGCGAGCTGATCGGCATGCGCGGGCCGAACAGGCTGCTGGTGGCCAGGGTTTCGGCGATATCGCCCTGCTCGGTGGCAGTGCCGTGGCCATTCACATAGCCGATGGCCTCTGGTGCCAGGCTGGCGTCTTCAAGGGCCAGCTCCATGGCCCGGCGCATGGTCGCCTGCTCCGGGCGGGTGATGTGCTGGCCGTCGGCGTTGGTGCCGAAGCCGACGATCTCGGCGTAGATGCGTGCACCACGGGCCAGGGCATGCTCCAGCTCTTCAAGCACCAGCATGCCGGCGCCTTCGCCGATCACCAGGCCATCGCGGCCACTGTCATAGGGGCTCGGCGTGCTGTGCGGCGCATCGTTCTTCAGGCTGGTGGCGTACAGCGCGTCGAACACCATGGCCTCGGTCGGGCACAGCTCTTCGGCGCCGCCTGCGAGCATCAGTGGCTGGCGACCGAACTTGATCGCCTCATAGGCGTAGCCGACGCCCTGGCTGCCGCTGGTGCAGGCGCTGGAGGTGGGAATCAGGCGCCCGGTGAGGCCGAAGAAGATGCTGATATTGGCCGCCGTGGTGTGCGGCATCATGCGCACGTAGGAGTTGGCGTTCAAACCATCGGAGACCGAGTTGGCCAGCATGTTGCCGAAGGTCTTCATCTCGTCGGTGCTGCCGGTGGACGAGCCGCAGGCCACGCCCATGCGTCCGTCGCGAATCGACGGGTCGTCCAGCAGGCCGGCATCGCGCAGGGCGATCTCGGACGCCGCCACCGCCAGGCGCGAAACCCGGCCCATGCTGCGCAGTTGCTTGCGGGTCCAGGCGCTCGGCACCTTGAAGTCATCGATGGGGCCGGCCAGGCGGGTATTGAGTTCTTCGAAACGGTCCCACTCGTCCATGCGCCGGATGCCGCTGCGATTGTGGGTGAAGTTGCCGGCGATGGTCTGCCAGTCGCTGCCCAGTGACGTGATACCGGCCATGCCGGTAACGACCACGCGTTTCATCAGCACAGCCCCCCGTTGACCGCCAGGACCTGGCGGGTGATGTAGGCGGCCTCGGCCGACATCAGGAAATTCACTGCACCGGCGACCTCTTCCGGTGTGCCCAGGCGCTGCGCCGGGATCATCTTCAGCAGCTCGTCGACCGGCACCTGCTCGTCGAGCATGGCCGTGTCGATCAGGCCGGGAGCGACGCAGTTGACCGTGATCCGGCGCTTGCCCAACTCGATCGCCAGGGCCTTGGCGGCACCGATCACGCCGGCCTTGGAGGCGCTGTAGTTGACCTGACCGCGGTTGCCGATCAGCCCGGACACCGAGGTGATGCAGACGATGCGTCCGGGGGCGCGTCGACGAATCATCGGCATGATCAACGGGTGCAGGACATTGTAGAAACCGTCGAGATTGGTACGCAGCACCTGGTCCCAGTCCTCTTCGCTCAGTGCCGGAAAGGCGCCGTCGCGGGTCAGGCCGGCATTGCACACCACGCCGTAATAGGCGCCGTTGGCCTCGACATCTTCGGCCAGGAGGCTGGCGCAGGCGGCGCGATCGGCGACATCGAACTGCAGCACGCGCGCCTGCTGGCCCAGCGCCCGGACTTCGTCTGCCACGGCGTCGGCTTCGTTGCGACCGCTTCGGCAGTGCAGGACCAGGTCGAAGCCGGCCTGTGCCAGGCGCAGGGCAATGGCCCGGCCAATGCCGCGGCTGGAACCGGTGACCAGGATGGTGTCAGACATGGGGGGACTCCTCGGGACCCGCTTCGGCCAGGTAGCTGGCCGGCTGCGGCGGGCGAAAAACATTCAGGCGGGCCATGGCGTGGATGCCCGGGCCGTGCAGGTGACATTCGAACACGCTCATGCCGCCCTCGTCTTCAAGCGAGCGCTGGGCATGGATGCGCAACAGGGCATCGACGGGGAAGTGCTCGACATTGCACTCGAACTTGCGCGTGCCCAGGAGAAACCCCAGCTCCACCGGCTTGCCCTGCTGGCGGGCGTGGCAACCGGCATAGGCGGCCACGCTCTGGGCCATCAGCTCGATGCCGACCCAGGCCGGCAGGCTGCCGTCGGCACGGCTGAACAGGCCGCCGGGGCGGACGGTCAGGCGGGTGTGGATCTGCTCCTGGTCAAAGGCGTCGACCTGATCGATGAGGATCATGTCGCCGGCATGGGGCAGCAGTTCGGCCAATGGCCAGGTGTTCATGGGGTGTCTCCGAGAATCAGGCTGACATTGTTGCCACCGAAGGCGAACGAGTTGCTCATCAGGCGCCGCGGGCCCTGGCCTGCCAGGCGCTGGTCGGCAGCGACCAGGTTCAGCCGGGGCAACTGCGGGTCGTGTTCGCCATCCCAGACATGGGGCGGCAGGCTTCCCCGGCCATTGTCGGCGGCCAGGATCAACCAGCAGAACGCGGCTTCCAGCGCCCCCGCCGCACCCAGGGTGTGGCCGGTCATGGGCTTGCTCGACGAGCAGGCCAGCGTGCTGCCGAACAGGGCATGCACGGCCAGGCTTTCCATGGCGTCGTTGTGCCGCGTGGCGGTGCCGTGCAGGTTCAGGTAGTCGATGTGCGGCGGTTGCAGACCTGCATTGTCCAGCGCCTTGGTCATCGCTTGCAAGGCGCCTCTGCCGCCCGGTTCCGGGGCCGAGATATGGTGGGCGTCGGAACTGGCACCAGCGCCCAGCAGGGCGATGCGTGTGCCTTCGCTGTTCGCCTCGCGGGTCATCAAGAACAGCGCCGCGGCTTCGCCGATGTTGATGCCATCGCGGTTGACCGAGAAGGGGTTGCAGCGCTGGCCGCTGACCGCTTCCAGGGCGCTGAAGCCGTTGAGCGTCAACTTGCACAGGCTGTCGACACCGCCGCAGATCACCGCATCGCAGACTCCCAGGTCGAGCAGGCGGCGGGCACTCATCAGGGCGCGGGCGCCGGAGGTGCAGGCGGTGGAGATGACATAGGCCGGCCCGCTCAGTTGCAGCCAGGCGGCCAGGAAGTTGGCCGGAGCGCTGAGCTCCTGCTGGGCATAGTCATAGCCGGGCGGGAAGCGTTGCTCGCCCAGGTAGTGGGCAATGGCGTCGCTGGCCTCGTGGATGCCCGAGGTGCTGGTGCCCAGGACGATGCCGACGCGATGGCGACCGTGCCGGGCAATGGCTTGGGCGATCTGTGGGGCAATCTGCAGGCAGGCCTCGTAGAGCAACTGGTTGTTGCGGCTGTGCGACGCCTGCAGTTCGGCCGGCAGGTCGAGCAGTTTGCCCGGCACAGCGGCCACCGGCAGGCGGCGTTCCGGCACCCAGCCGGCTTCCTCGCGAAGGCCCGAGCAGTCTCCGGCGAACAGCTTGCGCGCAATGCCGGCCTGGTCTCGTCCCAGGGCGCAGACCAGGCCCAGGGCGTTGAGAAAAGCAGTCATGGCGTGGTCTCGCGGGGCAGTGGACTGACTAGATAACGCAGGCCCCGGTCAAGGTTCAAGCTGAAGTCGTCGGCGTGTCGATAGTCGACCCGCCAGCGCTCGCCCAGCCAGCGCTGCTGCCCTTGCCGGCGGGCACCGGGATAGAGCCGTTGCAGCTGTTCGTCCGGGGTCAGGGCGAACAGCAGGGCGGCGAACAGTTCCCGTGCTGCGGGGTTGGGCGGCAGCAGGCCATCCGCCTGCCAGCGGTCCTCGACCAGTAGCTGGCGAGCCTGGGGAATACCCAGCGGGTCGAGGAGCGAGAAGCGCAGGCTGGTCTGTTCCTGCTGGATCACCAGCAGCCAGTCCTGGCGCTGGCCGGCTTGCTCGCGCTGGATGTGCAGCTGCATCGGCAGGCTGAGCGCGGGTTGCCGTTCAGGCAGGGGGGCATGGCCTGCGCAAGCACTGAGCAATGCCAGGCCAACCATCAGCCACAGGCGTGCCTTGAGCAATGGACGGGTACTCAACGGGGTGCCTCCTTGTGCCCGGTGGCGGCCCAGGGCGCCAGGACGAAGCTGAATGCCAGTCCCAGGCTGACCGCCAGGCCGAAATTGCTCACCGCGGGCGTGCTGGATACCGCCAGCAGGCCGAACGACAACCAGGTGGTGCTGGCGGCCAGCAGGGTACCGAGCAGGCTCACGGCGGCGCCGCCGATCTGTTCGTGCATGAGGATGGCGTAGTCGACGCTGATGGCCGTGACCAGCAGCAGGCCGAACAGGCTGAACAGCGTCAGCGGTTGTCCCAGCCAGCCCAGGCTTGCCAGGCTGCACAGGGCGGCCAGCAGCGGCAGGGCAACGATGCGCAGGGCGCCGCCCATGCCGAAGGGCAGGATCAGCAGCACCACGATCAGCGCGCAGGACAACAGCTTGAGTTCGGCGGCGCTGACCTGGGTGGCGGCGAACAGCTGGTTCAGGTCGCCGAGGCGATCCACCAGTTGCACACCTTGCAGGTCGGCGCCCTGCAGGCGCAGCAGCGCCGCGTCGTTCAGGCCCTGCAGGCTGACGATGGCCGCCACGCCCTCAGCGTCGCTACCCAGCCACAAGGTGCGCCAGGGCTCGCCCAGCGGGCCGCTGAGGGCTTGATCGATATCCAGGGTAGTCAGCGCCAGCAGTCGGTCCAGCTCGGCCTGCAGCGCGCGCTGTGGCACGCCCAGGGCCAGCAGGGGCTGCCAGTGCTCGGGCATCGCTTTCAACGCATCTCGCGCCTGCTGCTGTTCGGCGGGGCTGGCGACGAACTGGCTGAGGGCCATGTAACCCTTGAGCTTGCCAGCGTCGACCAGTGGCTGGAGGCGATTGCCCAGGGTCTGCAGGCGCTCCAGCAGTTGGCTCTGGTCGGCGCCGCGGACCAGGTAGAACTGGCTGGTCGGCTGGTAACCGGTGATCCGTGCCACGGCCTGGGCCTCTTCAAGCAATTGCGCGGGGCTGGCAACCCACTGGCGAACGTCGTTGCGGCTGTCCAGCCGCCACAGGCCGGCGGCACAGAACAGGATCAGCAGGCCGAGCAGCAGCGGGCCGGGTACCCTGCTCAGCAGTTTGAGGCGCAGATCGACCAGCCATTGCGCAATCTGCAAGGGCCACTGCGACGGTCGCAGGTCGCTGCCCTTGAGCAGCGCCGGCAGCAGGCACACGGCGCTCAGGTAGGCACCTAGCAGGCCGGCGGCGGAGAACACGGCGATCTGGGTCAGGGCCGGGAAGGGCGTGAAGGCCAGGGCCAGGTAGCCGATGCAACTGGTGACCAGGCTCAGGCTCAGCCCCGGCAAGGTCAGGCGCAGGGCGGGCCAGCTGTGCCAGGGGCGCAGGCTCCAGCTCTTGGACAGGTAGTGCAGTGGATAGTCCACGGCGACGCCGATCAGGCTCGAACCCAGGACCAGGGTCATCACATGCATCTGGCCGAACAGTGCCACGCAGGCCACGGCGCCGAACAGCATGCCGACCAGCACCGGCACGAAGGCCAGCAGCACGCGCAGGCGCCGGAACGCCAGCAGCAACAGCAGCAGGATACCGACGGTGGCGCCACCGCCGACCCAGGTGATTTCCTGGCTGGCCTGGCGCTGGCCGCTGGCGGCATACAGCAGGCCGCTGGCGGCCAGCAGGCGGGCACCGTCCTGGTCGGCTTCAAGGCGGCTGCTGGCGAGCAGGTCGGCCACCTGCAGCGGCAGTTGCATGTCGAAGGCGTTGCCCAGGGTGCGGGCGCGCAGCAGGACCCAGTGCTGCCCGTCCGCCTCAGCGACCAGCGCGCCGCTGGCGGTGTCCAGCTGCACTGCAGCCGGTCGTGGCTGGCTGTTCTGGATGCGCCCGGTCAGGCCCAGCCAGTCGTCCTGGCTGGGTACCAGGCTGACGCCGGAAAAAGGATCGTAAAGGCTTTCGACGCGTTGCTTGATAAAGCCTTGAGGGTTGTGGACCAGGTCGTTGCGATCGGCATTCGACAGCAGTGCCAGGCGCCCCTGCAGCAACTGTTCGCGCACGGCCTGCAGATCGGTCTGCAGGCTCCACTGGACCTTCTCGAACAGGCCGCTGGCCTGCCACTGCTCGCCCAGGCGTTGGGCCAGGGCAATGGCCTGTTCACGTTGGGGATGGCCGACCAGCACCAGCATCTCGCGGTTCAGGGGTTCCTGCATGCGCTGTTCGGCGCGCTGCACCAAGGGGTCGTGGGTGGCCCCGGGCACCAGCGTCATCAGGTCGGCCGACAAGGGCGCGGCGCGGTGCCACTGCCAGCCGGCCAGGGCCAGGACGGCGACCAGCAGCAGGAGAAACAGGCGCGGCCACCAGCGCTCAGCGGGCAAAGTCGCGGCGCTCCGTGTCGTTCAGGCTGCCGGCACTGCTGCTCGATGGCATGCGCAGTACCGTGCTGTCACCCTGGGTTTCCAGCAGCTGGATGCGTTCGACAAAGCGCCCGCCGTCGATATCGATCTGTTTGAACACCTGCTTGAGCAGCAGCGAGCGCGGGGTCAGGCGCAGTTGCCAGTGCTGTGAGTCGCCCTGCAGGCTCAGGTCGAAATCGCGCTGCAGGCCGCTGCTGTCGCCTTGCAGGACGGCGAAGAACAGGCGGTTCTGCTCGCTGCCGGCGCTGTTGCCCGGCAGCGTCTGCCAGCCTTGCGGATCGCGGCGGGCAATGCCCTGGGCGTCGAGGCGGTAGTCCTGCTTCAGAGGCGTCTGCAACAGCCAGAGCAGGCCGTGATCGCGGGCCAGGACAAACTGGCCCTTGCTGACCAGTGGTTGAGGCAGGGCGCGCAGGTGCTTCTCCTGGATGAACGGGCCCTTGACCACCGCCGGCTCCCCCAGTTGCTTGCTCAGGTCGTCCAGGCCAAAGGCCTGGGCCAGGCCGGCGGCGGCCATCAGGGTGATACACAGCAGGCTGCGCAGCAGGGTGTTCATTTCAGCACCTTGGCCACGGCGTCGAGCATCACCTGCGGCGAGGCCAGTTGCATCTCGCTGCTGGCGATCTCCACCGCCACCTGCACGGTACTGGCGCGGGTCATGCGCTCGCCGGTGACGGCGTCGCTGATCAGGTAGTTGATCTTCAGGCGGTTCTCCCATTCCACCAGGCTGGCGCGCACCTTCAGGCGCTGGCCGAAGGTGGCGCCGCGTATGTAGCGCAGTTGCAGATCGATCACAGGCCACATGAAGCCCGAGGCCTGCATCTGCAGGTAGTTATGGTCGAGCCGGTCGAGCAGCGCGCAGCGCGCCACTTCCAGGTACTTGACGTAGTGGCCGTGCCAGACCACCAGCATGCTGTCGACGTCGAAGAACGGCACCAGCACTTCGCTGTCGACGTGCAGAACACCCTGACTACGCATGCAGCCTCCAGTGTTGTTCGGCGATACGCTCCAGGCACAGGCGCAGTTCGTGCTCCAGGGCGCGGTCTTCGATGACCGGGGCGAAGTCTTCCAGCAGTTCGGCATGCATGGCGGCCAGTGCCGGTGGCAGGTCACGGGCATCGGCCTCGCGGCGGCGCAGCCAGACGCCCTGGTTGGCGGCCAGCAAGGTGGCGGCGGCGACTTGTTCGGTCAGCTCCAGCACGCGCAAGGCATCACGGGCGGCGATGGTGCCCATGCTCACCTTGTCCTGGTTGTGGCATTCGGTGGAGCGCGAGAACACGCTGGCCGGCAGGGTGTTTTTCAGGGCCTCGGCGGTCCAGGCGCTGGCACCGATCTGCACCGCCTTGAAGCCGTGGTTGAGCATGGCGCGATCGGCACTGGCGCCGGACAGGTTGCTCGGCAGGCCATGGTTGTAGCGTTCATCCACCAGCAGCGCGAGCTGGCGGTCGAGCAGGTCGGCGACGTTGGCCACCAGGTTCTTCAGGCTGTCCATGGCGAAGGCGATATGCCCGCCGTAGAAGTGCCCGCCGTGCAGTACACGTTCGGCTTCGGCGTCGATGATCGGGTTGTCGTTGGCGCTGTTCAGTTCGGTTTCGATGAAGCTGCGCAGCCAGCCCAGGCTGTCGGCCAGAACGCCCAGCACATGGGGGGCGCAACGCAGCGAGTAACGGTCCTGCAAGCGGTGCAGCGGCGCGGTCGGTGCGTCGATGGCCAGGTCCTGGCGCAACCAGGCGGCGACCTGCATCTGCCCCGGGTGCGGTTTGGCGGCGAACAGGCGCTCATCGAAGTGCTCGGGGTTGCCTTGCAGGGCAATGACATTGAGCGCGGTGATGCGCGTGGCCAGCTTGAGCAGGTAGTCGGCGCGGGCGAAGGCCAGGCAGGCGAGGCCGGTCATCACCGCGGTGCCGTTCATCAGTGCCAGGGCTTCCTTGGGGCGCAGCACCAGCGGTTGCCAGCCCAGTTCGCGGTGTACATCGGCGGCAGAACGCCGCTCGCTGCGGTACATGACCTCGCGCTCACCGGACAGGGTGGCGGCGACATAGGACAGCGGCGTCAGGTCGCCGCTGGCACCCACCGAGCCTTCCTGTGGAATCAGCGGCAGGATGTCGTGGGTGAGGAAGGCCTGCAGGCGTTCGAGCAGCTCGATCCGTACTCCGGAGACGCCATGGCACAGCGACTGCAAACGGGCGGCCAGCACGGCGCGGGTCGCTGGCGCATCGAGCAACTGACCGAGGCCGCAACCGTGAAAGGTGTACAGGTGCCGGGGCAGCGCCTCGACATGTTCGAGCGGCACCGCGACCACGCAGGAGTCGCCGTAGCCGGTGGTGACCCCGTAGATCACCCCTTCCTTGTCCAGCAGTGTGTCGAGGAACTGCGCGCCACGGGCGATGCGCGCACGGTACTGGCCATCGTCCTGCAGGCGGGCTTCGGCCTGGCCGCGGGCCAGGGCGAGGATGTCTTCGATCGCCAGCGGCGATTCGCCGAAGGTTACGGGATCATGCGGATGCATCGTCATCGGACTTCCAGAAAGGGTAGAAATTGAACCATTGCTGTGGCGCTTGCAGGCAATAGTGTCCCAGGCGGTCGGCGTAGCGCCCGGCCCAGTCGGCGATCACCTGGTCGCGCTGGCTGCGGCGCCATTCGATGGCCGCGGCGAACGGTTCGAGGATGACCTGATAGCGGCCGTGCTGCTTGAGGCAGAAGAACAGGTTGACCGGGCACTTGAGCAGCCCGGCCAGCAGCCAGGGCCCCTGGGGGAAGGCGGCCCGGCGGCCAAGGAAATCCACCTCCACCGTCCGCGTACCCTGCAGCGGCACCCGGTCACCGGCAATCGCCAGCCACTCGCCACGGTCCAGGCGCTGGCTCAGTTGCAGCATGGTCGCCGGGTCCAGCTCGCTGACCTGGATCAGCCGCAGGTGGCTGGCCCCCGATTCGCCGAGCAGGCGGTTGAAGCGTTCGGCATGGCGGGTGTGCACCAGCACGTTCATGGTTACCCGCTCGCCCAGCTCGGCCAGGGCGCGGCAGACCTCAAGGTTGCCCAGGTGCGCACCAACCAGCATCTGCCCGCGTCCGCCATGCAGTTGCGGGCGCAGCAGCCCCGGGTCGACCATCTCGACCTGCGCAAGGTCCAGCTTGCCGTTCCACACGTCGAGCTTGTCCAGCAGGGCATCGGCGAAGGCCATGAACTGGCCGAACACCCGCCGATAGCTTGGGCCGAGACTGGCTTGCCCGCTCCAGTCGGCCAGGTGTTGCTGGTACTGCCAGATGCTGCGTCGGGCACGGCGACCGAACAGGAAGAAGTACAGGACGATGCCGTACAGGACCGGGCTCAACACCCGCCGGCCGAGCAGCTTGATGCCCAGGGCGGTGAGCTTCATCAGCCAGAAGCTGCCGCGTTCCTGGTGGCCGGCCCAGTGCTGCTCGCCGTTGCTCATGCCAGCCACCGTCGCCAGAGGATCGCCGGGGCACGCAGCAACATGCCGAAGAACAGCTTGGCGTGCATTTTCGAGATCAGCGCGTTGTCATGCACCAGGCGAAAGTGCGACAGCCCGTCAGCCGGGTAGTGCACGCGGGTCGGCAGCCAGCGCATCGGCTGGTTGCGCCAGCTCAGGCGCACGAGGATTTCCGGGTCGAAGTCCATGCGCCGGCCGAGGTTGACCGAATCGATCAGCGCCAGGGTCGCTGGCAGGGGGTAGACCCTGAAGCCGCACATGGAGTCGGGAATCTGCAGCGACAGGCTGTTGATCCACACCCACACGTGAGTGAGGTAGCGCGCGTACAGGCGGCCCTTGGGCACGCTGGCGTCGTACTGGGGATAGCCGCAGATCAGTGCCTGGGGATGTTCGCAGGACTGCTGCAGGAAGCGCTCGACATCGGCCAGGTCGTGCTGGCCGTCGGCATCCACCTGCAGGGCATGGCTGAAGCCCAGGCGCGCGGCTTCGCGCAATCCGGCCATGACCGCACCGCCCTTGCCCTGGTTGTGCGCCAGTTGCAGCAGGAACACATGCTCCTGTTCGGCCAGCCGGTGCAGCACGCTGGCACAGACCGGGCTGCTGGCGTCATCCACCAGCACGCACGGCAGCCCGGCGGCGAGCAGCCCGGCGACCACGGCCGGTACGGCCTGCTCGTGGTTGTACACCGGAATCACCGCGCAGGGCTTATTCACCGAGGGCCTCCAGCACGATACGGCCACTGGAGCAGGGCACCCCGCCATTGCGGTAGGTGAAGTAGAGCTTGCTGCGTTCGGCGTCGAAACGCAGGTCCAGTTCCAGGGTGTCGCCCGGGCGCACCAGGTGCTGGAACTTCAGCACTTCCATGCCGGCAAAACGCCGCGGCCGGTCGAGCAGCGCCTGGCCCAGTTCGATGGCCCAGTCGACCTGGACCACTCCGGGCAACACGGGCGTGTGTGGAAAGTGGCCGCTGAAGTAGGCAAGGTCTGCGGACACCGCCAACTGCAGGTGCAGCTCGGCGTCCTTGAGCTCGCGGCTGATGACCTCCGGGCCTGTCGGGCGTGGCGCCAGCAGCAGGGTTTCGACCTCGGCCTGGGGCAATTTGCCCTGGGCATTGAACGGCAGCTGGCGCACCAGCCGCCAGCGGCGCGGCAGGGCCAGGGCTTCGCAATGCCCGCTCAGGTGCGCGCGCAATGCCTCGGTGACGGCACGTCGGCCCTGGTTACGCAGGGCATGCAAGCCGGCGCGGGTGAGCACCAGCAAGGCCCCCAGCGAGGCGCGGTTTTCCTGGATCACTGCCAGGCGCGTGTCTTCGACCCAGGGGTGGTCGAGCAGGGCGTTCTCCAGCATCGGCAGGGAGATGCGCTTCTCTTCCAGCTTGACGATGCGGTCCAGGCGGCCGAGCAGGTGGAAGCGGCCATCCTCGGTGAACGCCACGGCGTCGGCACTCTGCTCGACATGGCCTGCCGGCAGGTAAGGCGACTCGATACGCAGCGCGCCGTCTTCGTTCTGGCTCAGGTGCACCCCGGAAAAGGGTTGCCAGGGTTGATCGGCCTGACGCCAGGCAATGCCGCCGGTTTCCGAGCTGCCGAGGATTTCCGTTGGCCACTGCTGCAGGCGTTGCTGCAAGGCGCGTGCGGCGCTCAAAGGCAGTTCGCCGCCGGAGGAAAACACCCGACGCACCCGGCTCAGGGCCGGCCAGTCGAGGTTGTCGCCCATGCGCTTGAGCAGCGCGGGGCTGGCGACCCAGGCAAAGGCCGGGTGTTCGCGGCTGGCGCGTTGCAGGTCTTCGGGAAAGGGGAGCTGGTGACGCAGGAACGGCCGACCGGCGCACAGCGGCCAGAGCACCCGGAACAGCAGGCCGTAGATATGTTGGGTGGCCACGCTGCCGATGATGCAGGCGTCACCCAGGTCTTCACCCCACAGTTGTTCCAGGGCCAGCACTTCATTGGCCAGCTGGCGCAGGTGCTTGTCGATGCGCTTGGGTTCGCCGCTGGAGCCGGAGGTGCACAGGCTCAGCTGGCAATGGTCGAGGTCAAGGTCTGCGGCGGGCAGCGGCGCTTCGAACAGCGCCTGCAGCGACTGGTCCTGGGGCTGTTCGCTGATCCACAGGTCGACCTCGCCGAGCCAGCGCTGCCGAGTCTGCGCCTGCAGGTCCGCAGGCAGCAGCACCTGCACCCCGGCACGCCAGGCGCCGAGCAGGGCCACGGCCAGCAGCCCGGCGTCCTCCAGGTACAGGGCCAGGCGGCGCACGCCACGGCGCTGCAAGCCGGCTGCCAGTTGCAGGGCTTGCCGGCTCAGGTCGCCATGGTCCAGCAACGGTGCCAGTGCCACCGGGCGCGGAGCCCCAGTGGGATGCAGCAGTTGCTCAAGGTTCAGCCAGGTCATGAGCGTCCTCGCACGCGTTGTCTTACCCGCCATTCAATCGCGAACAGCAGGCCCATCAGGCCATAGGCGATCAGCCCGTTGTACAGGGTCCACCAGCTCAGCGGCGCCCACAGGGTCAAGGCGCAGGCGACCAGGCCATTGGCCAGGAAGAACAGGCACCAGACCTGGGTCACCTGCCGCGTGTAGCGGACTGCCGCATCGGGCAGATCGGGTTCGCGCAGGCGCGCCAGGCGCTCGACCAGCGGCGGTCCGAATTTAAGGCTCAGGCCGAACAGGCCGAGCATGAAGGTGTTTATCAGCACCGGGTACCAGCGCAGCAGCTGCGGACTGTTGAACATTGCCAGCAGGGCGCAGAAGGCCAGGGCTGCCACAGCCATCCAGCGCCCACCGGGCCGCTGTACCTGGCTCAGGGCGCGCCCCAGCCACAGCCCGCCGAGCAGCAGGGCGAATTGCCAGGGGGCGAAGTGGGCCATGCCGAAGTACACCGCAAACGGGTAGAGCAGACCGGCCAGGACCAGGCCGAGGCCGATCAGGCGTTTCATGCCGCTGGCTTGACCAGGCGATGCACCGCCTCTACCACGTCATCGACCGTACGCACGGATTTGAAGTCCTCGGCGGTGATTTTCTTGCCGGTCTTGCGTTTGATGTGGTCGAGCAGGTCGACGGCATCGATGCTGTCGATTTCCAGGTCCTGGTACAGGTTCGAGGTCGGCTTGATGTCGTCGGGGTCCTGTTCAAACAGTTCGACCAGCGCATCGCGCAGGATGTTGAAGATGTCTTCGCGGGTTTGCATGGTGCTGTCTCAGGCTGCCTGTTTGGCGGTGACGAAAGCCGCAAGGCTGGCCACGCTGGTGAAGTGGTTGCGGGTGTCCTTGGCGTCGGCGTCGATCTTGATGCCGTAGCGCTTCTGGATTGCCAGGCCGAGCTCCAGGGCGTCCACCGAATCCAGGCCCAGGCCTTCGCCGAACAGGGTCTGCTCGTCGCCGATGTCCTGGGTGCTGATGTCTTCCAGGCCCAGGGCGTCGATGATCAGCTGCTTGATATCGCGGTTAAGTTCTTGCTGTGGAACGCTCATCTGTGGCGAGCTCCTTGGTGAAATACTGGTGCAGGTAATCGTTTAGCTTGCGCGAGGCCTGTGGGGGCGGCCCTTGGGTGGCGAACGCCTGGGGGTCGATATCCTCGCCGATCCGCAGGTCGAAATGCACGCGACACCGGGGAATCCGGTACCAGGGTTCGGCCTTGGTCAGGGTCGTGGGGCTGACCTTGATAGTCACCGGCGTGATGATTTTCGCACCACGCAAGGCAATGGCGGCGGCGCCACGATGAAAGGCCAGGGGCTGGCCGGGCACGGTACGGGTGCCTTCGGGAAAGATGACCAGGGTCTGGCCCGCCTGCAGGGCCTGGGCCGCGGTGTCGAGCATCGCCATGCTGCCATCGTTGCTGATGTATTGCGCCGAGCGCACGGGGCCGCGGGTGAAGGGGTTGTGGAACAGCGTCTGCTTGACCACGCAGTTGGCCTGGCGCACCAGGCCGATGAGAAACACCACGTCGATCAGCGACGGGTGGTTGGCGACGATCATCTGCCCGGGGCGCCCGAGTCGCTCAGCACCCTGCACCTCATAGGTCAGCACGCCGCTGCAGTACATGAAGCGAATGAATCGCCAGAACAGCCAGCTGATGGTGTGCCGTGCCCGTTGACGATGGCGCACGCCGTCGCCGGGCAGGCAGGCCAGCAACGGGAAAACCAGCACGCGCAGGCACAGGCTGCCGGCGCCGAACAGCAGGAAGCTGAGGGCGGTGGCCAGCAGGCGCCAGTAGAAGGCGTCCCGTGGTCTGCTCAAGGCTTGTGTTGCCAGTTCCATGTACGGTTGTTCCAGCGATGGGTACAGGTGGATTGGCCGCAGAGCAGGCTGCGCAACCAGTGCAGCGCATGCGGTTCATTGGCGACGGGCGCGCTGCCTTCAACCAGGCTCAGCGTCCAGTCGTCGCCGGGGGTCACAATCAGCCCCAGGGCATAGTCGAACGGCACGTCCTTGACCCAGTCGCGGTAGGCCTGGGGCGGTCGTTCTTCGGTGATGATCACCAACACGGCCGCAGCGCCGTCGTGCAACAGGCCAGCGGCTTCCAGCATGCCTTGTTCGAAGCCGTCACCGGCAGCGGCCAGGGCCGTCATCTCGCAGGTCGAGCCGCGCATGATCGACCACAGGCCGATCACGGCGTTGTGCACCGACAGGCTGAACCGGGTGGGCGACAAGGGCTGCGCGTTCGCCAGGTCACTGAGGATGGCGAACGTGTGCGGGGTTTCTCCGTGGCGGGAGATGAACACCAGCGGCAGGTCCTGCAGTCCTTCGGCCAGCGGCCAGCCCACGGCGAACGCCATTCTTGCCAGGTGGCTCAGGCGACGGCGCTGCATGGCGGGCAAGAACGACACATCCGGCGCAGCATCGCCAGGCTCGAAGGGCTGGCGTGCCTGGCTCCAGCCTTGCCAGTCGGCGGTCGACTGCAGGCCGGGCGCCCACGCCCGCCATTGGCTGATATTGAACGTAATCACAATACTCGTTTCCCGTCCTGAAGGACTTCCTCGCCGAGGGTGTGACTCGGACTTCACGACCTGACAGGGGTTGGCGCAGTCGCCGAGTGGCGCGCATTATCCCGGTGACGTGGGTGCGTAGCAAATAGTGGATGCAAGCGTGCCGGCCAGTAAAAGACCTCCAGCCATACGATTTGTCAGACTGCTCTGCTTTTTTCCGACATACGGCGGCAAGTGGTTGTCGGTCGTTTCTCTGTTAACTTGAGCCAGACGGTGCTGGTCAAGCCGGGGCGGGGCACACATACTCGGTCATTCCCTGACACACGGAGGTCATTCCATGCGGCGCGTGGTGTTCAATCAGAAAGGTGGTGTGGGCAAGTCGAGCATTGCCTGCAACCTGGCGGCAGTGAGTGCCAGTGAAGGCTATCGGACCCTGTTGATCGACCTGGATGCCCAGGCCAACTCGACCCAGTACCTCACCGGACTGACCGGCGACGACATTCCCATGGGCATTGCCGACTTTTTCAAGCAAACCCTCTCCACCGGGCCGTTCGCCAAAAAGAACAAGGTCGACATCTACGAAACCCCGTTCGACAACCTGCATGTGGTGACGGCCACGGCCGAGCTTGCCGACCTGCAGCCCAAGCTTGAGGCCAAGCACAAGATCAACAAGCTGCGAAAACTGCTCGACGAACTGGACGAAGACTACGACAGGATTTACCTGGATACACCGCCTGCGTTGAACTTCTATGCAGTTTCTGCGCTGATCGCTGCTGATCGTGTATTGATCCCCTTCGACTGCGACAGCTTCTCCCGCCAGGCGCTGTATGGCCTGCTGGCCGAGATCGAGGAACTCAAGGACGATCACAACGAAGACCTGCAAGTCGAAGGCATCGTCGTCAACCAGTTCCAGGCCCGCGCCAGCCTGCCCCAGCAAATGCTCGACGAGTTGCTGGCCGAAGGTCTGCCGGTGTTGCCGGTGTACCTCAACAGCTCGGTGAAGATGCGCGAATCACACCAGGCCAGCCTGCCGCTGATTCACCTTGAACCGCGTCACAAGCTGACCCAGCAGTTTGTCGAGTTGCACGCGCTGCTTGAAGAAAACGCCTAGATCCCCTGGCTGCGCAGCCACTCCAGCAGTTGCTGGAGTGGGAATGCACCACTTTGGCGCGCCACTTCCCGGCCATTCCTGAACAGGATCAGGCTGGGAATCGAGCGAATACCCAATTGTCCTGACAGTTGCGGGTTGGCCTCGCTGTCCAGCTTGGCCAGGCGGCAGCGTCCGCTGAGCTGGCTGGCGGCCTGCTCGAAGACCGGCGCAAACGACTTGCACGGCCCGCACCAGTCGGCCCACACATCGATCAGCAACGGCAGGTCACCCTTGATCTGGCTGGCGTAGTCGCCTTGCTTGAGTTCGAAGGGTTTGCTCAGCAGTACCGGGCTTTTGCAGCGCCCGCATTTGGGCGTGTCGCCCAGGCGGTCGGCGGGGATGCGGTTCAGGCCGTTGCACTGGGGGCAGGGGATTACTAATGGATCGGTCATTGGCACTCCAGAGTTTGTGTGTAGGAGCGGGCTTGCCCCGCGATTGCGATTTTTCAGACACACCGCATCGCGGGGCAAGCCCGCTCCTACACTGGTGCCAGCATATATCTGGCCTTTGTGGAGGGGGTTACGACGAGCAACTGATCTCCAGGTGCTTGCCCCACTCCGGTGGACGCTCGGCATAGGCCTGCATCCCGGGCTGTTCCTCGAACGGCTTGCACAGCACCTGGTGCAGGCGCCGCACTTCTTCGTAGTCCCCGCCTTCGGCCGCTTTGATGGCGCGCTGGGCCAGGTAGTTGCGCAGGATGTACAGCGGGTTGACCGCATGCATGCGTTCGCGCCGCCCCAGGGCGTTGTCGGGCTCGTGGGCCAGACGCTCCAGGTAATCCTGTGACCAGCGGTCGAAGCCGGCCAGGTCGACGAAGTCGTCGCGTACCACGCGCAGCGCCTGCTCGGCCGGTTGGTCGCCGAGGTTGCGGAAGAACAGGGTGTAGTCGACGGCGCCCGCTTGCATCAGTTGCAGCAGGCGTTCGATCAGGGCCTTGTCGTCCGCTTCGGCCTGGGTCAGGCCCAGGCGACGGCGCATCAGGTGCAGGTAATGGACTTCATACAACGGCAGGAACAGCGCCAGGCATTCCTTGAGCGCCTCGACGCTGATGAACGGCGTCAGGGCCTGGGCCAGGGCACTGAGGTTCCAGTGGGCGATCGGCACCTGGTTGCTGTAGCTGTAGCGCCCGCTGTCATCGGAATGGTTGCAGATGAAGTTGGCGTCGAAGTCGTCGAGGAAGGCGAACGGGCCGAAGTCGAAGGTGATGCCCAGGATCGACATGTTGTCGGTGTTCATCACTCCGTGACAGAAGCCGTAGGCCTGCCACAGGGCGATCAGCTCGGCGTTGGCCTCGACGATGCGGCGGAACATCGCCAGGTATGGCTCGGGCTCGTCCTGGCATTCGGGGAAATGCAGCTTGAGCACGTGATCGGCAAGGATCCGTTGCTGCTCGGGCTGGCGCGTGTAGTAGAAGTACTCGAAGTGACCGAAACGCACGTGGCTTGGGGCCAGGCGCAGGAGCATGGCGGCACGCTCCTGGGTTTCGCGCCACACCGGGGTGCTGGAGCCGATCACGCAGAGCGCGCGGCTGCTGGGGATGCCCAGGGCCTGCAGGGCTTCGGAGGCGAGGAACTCGCGGATCGAGGAGCGCAGCACGGCGCGACCGTCGCCCATGCGCGAGTAGGGGGTCTCGCCGGCACCCTTGAGGTGCAGGTCCCAGTACTCGCCGGCGTCGTTGCGCACTTCGCCCAGCAACAGGCCACGGCCATCGCCCAGGCGCGGGTTGTAGGAACCGAACTGATGCCCGGAATAGACCATCGCCCGCGAGTCGGCCTCGCTCCACAGCTTGTGGCCGCCGAACAATTCGGCGAACACCGGCGACTGCGCTTCGGTCGGTTCCAGGTCGAGCAGGGCCATGGCCGCCTCGCTGACCACCACCAGGCGGGGGTCGGCGATCGGGTCAGGCAATACCTGCGTTGAGAAGGCATCGCCCAGGCGGGCGAAGCGGTTGTCGAAGGTCAGTTCGTCGAGGGCTTTCAACGGCCATCTCCTGGAGAAAACCTGAGTATTCTGCAAGGGTATGGCCGCTGGCGTCCAGTCAGGCCTGCTTGCCCGGCTTCTGCTCGCCTGGCTTGAAGTCGTCGGGGGCGGGCAGCACGGTCTTGTCCAGGCTCTCCACCGGGACCATCTTGTACTCCTGGCCCTGCATGTTCTTCAGGTAGATCTCCATCTGCCGGAACGAGATGTTGATGTGCTGCTTCTTGAACTCTTTGTTGATGTAGCGGTTGATCTCGTCGAGCACCGGGTTGCGGTCGCCCAGGTCACGCACGTGCATGCGCAGTTCGTGGTCCAGGGTGCTTTCGCCGAAGTTGAGGAAGTAGACGATCGGCGCCGGCTCCTTGAGCACCCGCGGGTTGTCGTTGGCAGCCTTGAGCAGCAGGGTGCGTACCAGGTCCAGGTCCGAACCGTAGTCGACGCCCAGCTTGAGGGTGACCCGGGTGATGGTGTCGGTCAGCGACCAGTTGATCAGCTGTCCGGTGATGAAGGTCTTGTTCGGGACGATGATGTCCTTGCGATCGAAGTCGGTGATGGTGGTGGCGCGGATGCGGATCTTGCTCACCGTACCGGACAGGTTGCCGATGGTGATGGTGTCGCCGATCCGCACCGGGCGCTCGAACAGGATCATGATGCCGGAGATGAAGTTGGCGAAGATTTCCTGCATGCCGAAGCCCAGGCCGACCGAAAGCGCGGCCACCAGCCATTGCAGCTTGTCCCAGCTGACCCCGAGGGTCGACAGGGTCGAGACGAAACCGACCCCGGCGATCACGTAGGACAGCAGCGTGGTGGTGGCGTAGGCGCTGCCCTGGGCCAGGTTCAGGCGCGACAGCACCAGCACTTCGAGCAGGCCGGGCAGGTTGCGGGCCAGGGCGATGGTGATGCCGATGATCACCAGGGCGCCGAGCATGTCGCCGAGGCTGATCGGCACCATGCTCATGGCCGCGCCCGTACCGCTGGTGTACTCGTACAGGGTGATGTTGTCGAGGTAGGCGAACACGCTGATCAGGTCGGACCAGACCCAGTACAGCGCGGCGATGAAACCGCCGAGCAGGGCCAGGCGGATCAGGCGCAGGGACTGCTGGTTGACCTGTTCGATGTCCAGGGTCGGCTCTTCGACCACTTCGCCATCCAGGCCTTCCTTGACCGCCTGACGCTTGCTCAGCGCCCGCTGGTAGGCCAGGCGCCGGGCGGCCACGGCCAGGCCGCGGACGAAGGCGGCCTCGATCACCAGCCAGAACAGCAGCAGGTACAGGGTGTCGATCAGACGGTCGGTGAGCTTCAGCGCGGTGTAGTAGTAGCCGAAGCACACGGCGATGAACAGCGCCACCGGCAGGACGGTGAAGGCCACACCCATGGCCTTGCGGAACAGCGAGGTATTGCGGTGGGTCGGGCTGCTCAGCAGCAGGCGGCTGAGCAGCCAGGCCATCAAGGCATAGCAGGTCAGCACCACGCCGATGCCCAGCACGTCGTCGGCCAGTGCCGACGGCTGATGCTCGGCCACCGCCACCACGCCGACCAGGGCCAGGACCACGGTGCCCAGGCGGCGGATCCAGCCACGGAGGAACTCGACCTGGGGTTTTTCCCAGCGGAAATGCAGCTCCGCCACGCCGCCGGGCGCCAGGATCCGGTAGGCGGTATAGAACACCAGCCAGGCCTGGGCGACCTGCAGCAGGGCGGCGCCGAGGTTGGCGTTCTGGCCACGGGCATCGATCTGCAGGGCCAGGCCGCACAAGGCCAGGCCGATGCTCAGGGGCATGGCCAGGAGGATGTTGATCAGGATCGCCTGGGGCGTATTCCACTGGCTGTCACGCTTGAAGTGGCCGACATCCTGGTGAACCTTGTTCAGGCGGGCATAGAGGTACTTACGCCGCCACAGCAGCGCACCGATCAGCAGCAGCCATGGCAAGAACAGCAGCGGGCGCTGGGCCAGGCCGTCGCCCAGTTCCTTGATGCCCGAACCCCAGGGCAGGCTGATCACCTGCTTCTGCAGGCGCTCGGGGACGGTACGCAGCCACTCCAGCTCCAGCGGCTTGTTGCTCGGGATCCAGAACATCTGCTCGTCCAGGGTGGTGCGCAGGCTCTGGGCGGTGCTCAGCAGTTGCTTCTGGTTCAACTGCAGGGTGATGGATTCGTTGAGCAGGGCGCTCAGCTCGCGGTTGAGCCGCTCCAGCAGGTCGCTGCGGGTGAAGGCCACTTCCAGCAGGGCCTTGCGCAGCTCCGGGGTGACGTTTTCCTGCGGCTGGTTGGTCAGCAGTTTGTCCACGTAGTTGCTCGGGCTGCTGATCTGTTCGCGCTGCTGGTTGACTTCGAACTGGTACAGGCGGATGTCGGCGATCTGGTCGGCCAGGTCGCGGTCGAGCCTCAGGTGCGGCAAGGCCTGCTTCTGCTTGTAGAGAATCTTGGACAGTAGCAGGCTGCCCTTGAGCACGCTGATCTGCTCGTCCAGCGCCTGGTCGGCCTGGGTCAGGCTGTCCAGTTGCTGCTTGGTCTTGAGGTTCTGCTGGGTCAGCTCGTTGAGGCGGTCGGTGCTGCGCAGCAGGTAGTCGGAGAGCTTGAGGTTGGCCGCACTCTCGGTGGCCAGCAGGGTGCTGCCGCCGGCTTTCTGCGCTTCCAGGGATTGTTCGGTGACGGTCTGCTGGGACTGGGCCAGGCGCTTCTGGTTGATCAGTGTCTGCAGGTCCTGGATTTCCTGTTCCAGGCGCGCCGCGCGTTCGATCAGCAGGTCGTGCTGGCTGTTGCCCAGGTCTTGCAGCAGGCTGTTGCCGGCCAGTTCCTGGCGGCGCAGCAGGGTCACTGCATTAATCGCCGCCAGTTCGGCATTGAGCTGGGTGCGCTGGTCGGCGCTCAAGGGCTTGCCGGCTTCCTTGCCCAGCTTGAGGCTGGTGTTGATCTGCTGGACGCGGGTCTGGTTGGCGCTGATTTCGGCCTGGGCGCGTTCCGGGCGGGTCTGCGAGGTAATGGTCAGGCTGTTGGCTTCGGACAGCGCTTTTTGCAAATCACTTTGCTGGGTGGTGCGCTCGGTGAGCATCTGCTCCAGCTGTGGCACGCTCAGCGCGGCATAGCGCTGGGCCACGGGGATCACCTTGCTGTCGTTGAGCTTGGCCAGTTCGCGCTGGTTTTCGCTGGTCTGGCGCGGTGCGTCATTGAGCTGCTGCTTGAGCGCGGCGAGCTTTTTCTCCGCGTCTTCCTTGTTGCCGAGGAAGGTCAGGGTCTGTTCCAGCACCTGCTGCAGGGCTTTCTGTTCAGCCTCCGGCAGCTTGCGCTCGGCAATCTTGTCGAGGCTGGCCTGGACCGACGCACTGGTGGGCGGCTCGGCCGCATAAGCGAAGGAGAGTGACAGGCACAGCCCGAGCAGGGCTGCGCAAACATAGACGCGCAAGGACATAGGCAGACAGTTCTTTGCAGACAGAGGCGAAGTTCGAAGTTTAAAGGAACAACCCGGGGCCGGGTCGAGTACCTTCGGGGAATTTGACGCCCACTTTGAGGATCTTGTTCCCTTCCATCACTGCCACCGTCCAGAGTGTGTTGTTCCATTCGATCTGGTCGCCGACCACCGGCGCGCCGCCAACCTTCTGCGCAATGAAGCGACTGAGTGGCGTATGCGGGTCCTGGCCGTCGAGCTGCAATCCGTACAACGCCGCTACAGCCCCCAGTTCTGCGTCACCTTCGAGCACGAAGTCACCAAAGAAGCGCAGGTCCAGGCCGCGCTGCGGCGCCTGGCTGAACAGCTTGCCGAGGGCCGGCAGGTTGTGTTCGTGACCGATCACGCACAGCAGGTCATCGACTTCCAGGGTGGTACTTCCCGACGGATGGAGCAGTTGCTGGCCGCGAAACAGCGCCGCGATGCGGGTGCCTTCGGGCATTTTCAGCTCGCGCAGGGCGGCGCCGATGCACCATTTTTCCGCACCCAGGCGATAGACGAACAACTCCCACTCACTGGTGATGTGCACCTCCAGGGCCGAGCGGGAGATCGGTGCAGGGTCAGGAGGGACCGTCACCTTGAGCAGTTTGGCCACCCACGGCAGGCTGGTGCCCTGCACCAGCAGCGAGACCAGGACGATAAAGAACGCCAGGTTGAAGAACAGCTGGGCATCGGGCAGGCCGGCCATCAGCGGGAACACCGCAAGAATGATCGGCACCGCACCGCGCAGGCCGACCCAGGAAATGAAGGCTTTCTCGCGCCCGTGGAAGGCCCTGAACGGCAGCAGGCTGGCGACCACCGACAAGGGGCGGGCAAAGATGATCATCCACAGCGCCAGGCCTAGCGCCGGCAGGGCGATCGGCAGCAGGTCGTGGGGGGTGACCAGCAGGCCGAGGACCAGGAACATGCCGATCTGCGCCAGCCAGGCCATGCCGTCGAGCATGTGCAGGATGCCGTGGCGGCTGCGGATCGGCCGGTTGCCCAGCACCAGGCCGCACAGGTACACGGCCAGGAAGCCGCTGCCATGCAGGGCGTTGGTCAGGGAGAACACCACCAGGCCGCCGGCGATCACCAGGATCGGGTAGAGGCCGCCGGCCAGGTTGATGCGGTTGACCAGTTGCAGCATCAGCCAGCCACCACCCAGGCCCATCAGGCCACCGATGCCGAACTCGCGCAGCAGGTGGGTGAGCAGGCTCCAGTGCAGGCCGGTCTGGCCGCTGGCGATCATGTCGATCAGGGTGACGGTGAGGAACACCGCCATCGGGTCGTTGCTGCCCGACTCGATTTCCAGGGTGGCGGTGACCCGCTCGTTGAGGCCTTTGCCGCCGAGCAGGGAGAACACCGCGGCGGCGTCGGTGGAGCCGACGATGGCGCCGATCAACAGGCCCTGGATCAGGCTCAGGTCGAACAGCCAGGCGGCGACCATGCCGGTCAAGCCGGTGGTGATCAGCACGCCCAGGGTGGCCAGCGACAAGGCCGGCCACAAGGCCACGCGGAAGCTCGCCACCCGGGTGCGCAAGCCACCGTCGAGGAGGATCACGGCCAACGCCAGGTTACCCACCAGGTAGGCGGTCGGGTAATTGTTGAAAATGATGCCGCCACCGTCCACGCCGGCGAGCATGCCGACGGCGAGGATGATGACCAGGATCGGGATGCCCAGTCGTGATGACAGTGAGCTGACCAGAATACTTGCACCTACCAGCAATGCGCCGATCAAGAACAGGCTATTGATGGTGGACGCATCCAAAGGCAGTACTCCGGGGGAAAAGCAGGAAGGGGCGGCATGCTTTCGCTAAGCAGGGCGCGTGCCAAAGATTCTAACCTGAGGGGTTGGCGGGCTGTAAAGGGTTAATCGCGGGCACAAAAAAAGCACCGGGCAGGTGCTTTTTCAGGTGTCGCTGATGAGGGCCTCATCGCCGGCTATGCCGGCTCCCACATCAACATTGTGTTGTGGGAGCTGGCGTAGCCAGCGATGAGGTCAGCAGGTTATCAAGCCTGCTTCACCTCACGCATGGCCTTGCCCTTGACCGGCGCGCCATTGGCCTTGAAGTACTTGGCGGTGCTGCGCGGCAGTGGCTGGCGGCCACGGATCTTGTCGGAGATTTTCTCGGCGATCATGATCGTGGTGGCGTTGAGGTTGCCGGTGATGATGATCGGCATGATCGAGGCATCGACCACACGCAGACCCTGCATGCCATGC
>Ga0247821_10000295_pt1 | contig 28059 bp, 28 predicted proteins | sample 13C_Glycerol_Day_FD_192481 | JGI IMG/M metagenome (GOLD analysis project Ga0247821, IMG submission 192481) | Soil microbial communities from agricultural site in Penn Yan, New York, United States - 13C_Glycerol_Day14 | ecosystem: Environmental > Terrestrial > Soil > Agricultural land | place... | reverse complement strand
TGGGGAAGGGAAGGGTGCCGGCTTCAACGGTGGGGTCGAGTTTCTCCGGGCCGAATTCCTCATACAAGAGCATCTGCTGGGTGAACGGTTGCGCGCCAAACAGCGGGCTGGCCAGGCCATTGGTGGGGTAGTTGAAGGAGGTCTGCAGCGCTGGCGGCAAGACGTTTTCGCCACGCGGAGTGTTTCTGTTGCCGTATTCACCATTGGGCAGGGCGAGTGCGCCGTGGTTGCCTTCTGGCAGTAGCTTCAACGCTTCCAGTGCCTCTAGCGCGGCCTGAGGGGTAGCGGGAAGCTGGGTATAGGCAGAGGGATCTGTCGGCGATGGTGGGCTCGTATCGTCCATCGGCACTGCACTGGCTTGGAGGGTGCTGAATGCGACTAACAACGCCGATGCAACGCCTGAGAGTCGGAAAAGGTAGTGGGGTGCTCGACGCTGCGTCGTGGTGATGTACATAGCGTATACCTCGGTCCCTACTGGTTCGCGGGCTTAAGCGCTGGCCAATAAATATCAATTGGCCACATGTTTGGGCATTGCGCAAAAACCGCACCAAGATGGAGAAACGAGGGCATTAAAGAAAAAGCTTGAGGCTATTCAGTAGCTTGCTAACTACTACGCCAATCGTCGAGTGACGGATTCTGTTGGCGTGTGGGGGCAGTTCCCCACATTTGGTTATTTATAAAAAATTTCCCCACTTGTAGGCCATGTCTTTCCAGGGCCATCGAGGTTTGTGAGCCGGCACCCACGCTGGACCATCCGCGCCCGGGTCCTTATACTCGTCCATCGCACTTCATACCTGACCCTGCCTTAGCAAGGTCAATCATTCAGGCCACGCTCAGTGGCCCGACGTAAAACGTCGAAGCATCCTCTGCCTTTTCGCAGATACCTCGCACCGTCGCGGTGTGCCTTGGCCGTTCGCGCCCGCCTGCGCGCACCCGTTACTGCGGTCCATTGGCTTCGACTGTTTTGCCATGGGGCTCGCCGCCCATCGCATCCCGCGCAAACGGCTTTCTCGCAGCCAGCTCTGGTCATGCATGACCGACCCTGCGAAAAAAGGAAATGCACAATGCAAGAAACCGCTTTTTTTCAGCTCTCTGCCACCTCAGCGATACTGCTGCTGGTTGGCTTCTACGGCGCCACGTTCCTTCTGTCCCTGTTGATCCGCGAGAAAAACGAAAACGTTGATGGATTCATTGTTGCCAACAGCGCGGTCGGTTTTGGTCTGTCGAGCGCGAGCATGATCGCCACCTGGATCTGGGCCGCTTCGTTCTACGCCAGCGCCACCTCGGGCTTCAAATACGGTCTGTCGGGGCCGCTGCACTACGGCTTTTGGGGCGCGCTGATGATCCTGTTCATCTATCCCTTTGGTAAGCGCTTTCGCCAGCTGGCGCCCAAGGCGCATACGTTGGCCGAGATCCTTCATGCCCGGCATGGCACCTCCAGTCAGATGATCATGGCGGTCTCAAATATTGTCGGTAGCTGCATCAGTCTAATGGTCAATTTCACCGCCGCCGGCGCCCTGGTGTCGATGCTCAGTCCTTTGTCCTTTATCCAAGGTGTGTTGATCGCGGGGCTGGGCGTCTTGTCCTATACCCTCTGGTCAGGGTTTCGCGCCTCGGTGATGACCGATTTCGCTCAACTGGTGGCGATGATCCTGGCTGCAGTGATTATTATCCCGCTGATCTTCTTCAATGCCGGTGGCCCTGATCTGCTGGCAGCCAACCTGTGGCGCCTGGACGCGGAACAAGCCAGCTTCTACTCAACCAAGGCCATTCTCGAGCAGGGCGCGCCTTACTTCGTCGCGGTGCTGGCCTACGCGATTGGCAATCAGACCATCGCCCAGCGTTTGTTCGCCGTACGTGAAGACCTGATCAAGCCCACCTTCCTGATCGCCACCATTGGCTATGGCGCCATAGTCATTGGCCTGGGCATGCTCGGCTTGTTGGCGTTGTTTACCGGGCTGGAACCGATCAATGGCGACATGAACAACATCATTGCGCAGATGGTTTCCCAGTACCTGCCACCGTTGGGCATTGCCTTGTTCTTTATCCTGGTGATTGGTTCGCTGTCGTCGACCGCAGACTCTGACCTGGCAGCACTGTCGGCTATCGTCATGACCGATGTCTACGGCAAGAACCTCGCCAAGGGCCGTCCGGACCCGCGTCGCATGTTGTGGTGGGGGCGGGCGACTATGGTCATCGCCACGCTGCTGGGAGTGATCTTCGCCAGCCTACAGTTCGACATTCTGGTGATGCTGGTGTTCGTCGGTGCGTTATGGGGCGCTATCGTCTTTCCGGTCATCGCCAGTTGCTACTGGGATCGGGTAGATAACCGGGCATTTGTCTGGTCGGTGTTGCTGGCGGTGCTGCTGTTCAGCGTGGTGCGCTTTGAGTGGGTTGCTATCGAGGGTGTGGTGGCGGTGTTCTTTGAGGCCTGTGCGGCGGTCGGTGGTGCTGTGGTGCTGGGGCTGATGACCTTCGGCTTCTTCGGGCGCCGAGCGGCACTTGCGGTGGGAGCGCTGGCGCTGGCGATCATGCTGCCGTTCTCTATTGGCACCTTGCGTGAGTACATCGTACTGCTGAGCTCGTTGACGGCCTACGGCGTTAGCACGATGGTGTGCGTGGCGCTGAGCTTGCGCAATCAGGAACGTTTCGACTTCACTGTGCTGGCGACGCGGGTGACCTCGTTCCAGCATGAACAGTCCGCGATCAAAGGAGAAGTGGTATGTGGTTAACCCTTTATTTCCTGGCCTGGCCGGCCATTTCCCTGGTGGTGCTGCTGGTGTTGTTGGTGACCCTGTGGCGTGATCTGCGTGCTGCCCGCAAAAGCGGACAGGCGATGATCTGACTCATCGCCTGTCCAGTTCAATCCAGATCTGCCGCGGTGTGCCGTTCCGCCACTTGGCTGGCTTCATCGCCCCAGGTGCGGTTCACCCGTAAGCCGCGAATCACAGCAGGGCGCTTGGCAATCTCTTGCGCCCAGCGCTGTACATGGGTGTATTCGTGCACAGCGAGGAACTCACCTGCCGAATACAGCCTGCCCAGTGCCAGCTGACCGTACCAGGACCAGATGGCGATATCGGCGATGCTGTAATGGTCGCCCGCCAGGTACGTGCTTTCGCTGAGGCGGCGGTCGAGCACATCCAGTTGGCGCTTGGTTTCCATGGTGAAGCGGTTGATCGGATACTCGAACTTCTCCGGTGCATAGGCATAGAAATGTCCGAAGCCACCGCCCAGGTAAGGGGCCGCGCCCATTTGCCAGAACAACCAGTTCAAAGTCTCGGTGCGCTCCGTCAGGTCCTTGGGCAGGAAGTGGCCGAATTTTTCTGCCAGGTACAGCAGGATCGAGCCGGACTCGAAGACGCGAGTGGCCGGCGTGACGCTACGGTCGAGCAAGGCCGGGATCTTCGAGTTGGGGTTGATCTGGACAAAACCGCTGGAAAACTGATCGCCTTCGCCAATGCGGATGAGCCAAGCGTCGTATTCGGCGCCGCTACAGCCGAGGGCCAGCAATTCTTCAAGCAATATGGTGACCTTTACGCCATTGGGGGTGGCCAAGGAATAAAGCTGCAAGGGGTGTTTGCCAACCGGGAGCACCTTGTCATGGGTCGGTCCGGCGACGGGTCGGTTGATGTTGGCAAATTCGCCGCCCGACGGTGCGTCGTGTTTCCAGACCTGAGGTGGGACATAGGTTGCTTTGCTCATTAAACGAACCTCCTGGTGCGCGTGATGTGCTGTAGACGAGTGTGCTCAACAGCATAACCTTGGCGGTAGCCTCAGAGGCAAATCAATCGTGGCGCAGTTGCAAGGTGCTGAGGATGCATACCGACGCATCGCTTGCGGGTGTGGCATCGGTGTAATCCACCTGGTTGTAGACGCCACCGTGGAAATTGAAGGTCCGTGTCTTCCAACTGGCGTCCAGTTGCAGCGGGCCAGTGCTGGCGCCGTTGCCGTTGCACTTGGCCGTCAACGTGAGGACGCCGCTGCCACTGACGTCGACGGTGACCTGGAACGGCGTATCAAGGGGCACATTGTTCAGTAGGGTGATGCTGGCCGGCGATGCCTGGTTGAAGGATTGACGAAAGCCGTAGCTGATCTTGCCCTTGTTCCAGAACACCTTGAGGGGCGGGCTGTCGTCGTTTTTGACATGCAACTGTGAGATCACCACCTTTTGCGCGTGGTTGACCTGGGTCAGGGTCATGACCTGGTGGTTGCGATGCTCGTCAGCGCTGTCCAGCGCCCAGTACACCGGTTCTTTCCATTCGCAGCGGGTGCGGTGGGTGCTCTTGCTCGAGGCGCCTTTGGTGGGCGCGGTAAAGCGTACCGAGCCATCGGCGAGGGTGGCGAGCACCGCCGGCAGACGGTCCAGCGCTTCGGCACCTGTGAGTTCCAGTGCTACCGGGTCGGTGCTGGATTTAGGTACCGGAGTGGCGATGATCAGGTTGTTGATATTGACGGTCATAGAGTGTTCTCCTGAACAAGCTAACGGCATAATTGCCAATGAGGCGCGACAAAATGCGTCGCGCTCGTCATTGAAGTTAGCTTCAGGCTAAATAGCAGTCAATGCTGTTAGCTAAATTAATTTAGCTAAAAGGGTTCTTGCGGATTGTGTGTGGGTACCAGTCTTGCTGATGCCCCCTCACCTTCAGCCGATCAGAGGAACCAGCGATACTCCCGGGCGCTGATGGCCTGCATAAACGCCAAATGGTCCTGGCGCTTGTTCTCGCAATAGACCATGACGAACTCGCTACCCAAGCGCTCATTGACCACCGGATGCTGGCGCATGGCACTGACCGCGGTGAGCATGTCTTTGGGAAAGTCGATGCCGCTGTTGCGATCTTCATTGAGTGGAGTGATCGGCTCGCGGGCGGCATCCAGCCCATGTTCCATGCCGCTTAGGATCGCCGCCAACACCAGATACGGGTTGGCGTCGGCACCGGCCAGGCGATGTTCAATGCGCAGGTTGCGAGGGTCAGACTCAGGAATGCGAATGCACGCATCGCGGTCCTCATAACCCCAGCTGGCACGGCTGGCCGCATTGACCATGGCGCCGTAGCGGCGCATGGCGTTGTGGTTGGCCGCGAAGATCGGCATGCAGTGCGGCAACAGTTCCAGGCAACCGGCCACGGCGTGGCGTAAAGGGCGCTGGTCATCGGCGGCCAAGAGGTTGTTGCCATCCTGGTCATAAAGGCTGACATGCACGTGCATGCCGCTGCCAGGCGCCTCCAGATACGGTTTGCTCATGAAGCTGGCGCGCATCCCATGCTTGAGCGCCACGCCGCGTGTACTGCGGCAGAACAGGGCGGCCCAGTCGGCAGCGCGCAAACCGTCATCGCAATGGCCGAAGTTGATCTCGAACTGGCCAGGGCCCAGCTCAGCGGTGATGACGTTGGCGTCAACGCCTTGCTCGTTGGCCGCCTCAACCATGTCGCGCAGTACATCGGAGTACCGTGACAGACGCTCGATGTGCATGTTCGGCTGGTCGTCGGGGTCCTCACTGAACGGATCGCGGGGAAACTGTGGCAGGCCCTCCTTGAGGGTGCGGTCGAACAGGTAGAACTCCAGTTCGAACGCTACCACCGGGCGAATGCCGCGACGCTCCAGGCGCTGCAGAACTTGAGCAAGCACCTCCCGCGGTTCGAATTCGATGGGCGCATGGGTGCCGTCGGAGCTGATCAGCATCTGTCCCAGCGGCTGATTCTCCCAGCGCACCGGCTTGAGCGTACCGGGGATCAGGCGCCGCGGCGCGTCCGGGTCGCCATCGTGGAAGCAGTAGTCAGCGATCGGGAACAGACCGCCCTGAACGCCCAGCAGCACGCAGTTCTGCGGCAGCTTCAAGGGGCTGCCGGCAGCGACTTTTTCCAGCATGTCGATGGGGTAGCGCTTGCCATAGAAATGCCCCGGAATATCAAGGCTGATCAGGTCTACATAGCGTACCTCGGGGAATCGAGTACGAAACTCACGGACTTCAGTGAGCAGATCGGGGAAGCTTTTTGTTGTTGTCATCGATTGCGATCCTGCAGCGTGGTTCAACGGAATACCCAGAGCACCCGGGTGGGTTGCTCGGTCAGGTTGGCGTAGCGAAACTGGCTGTGTGGCGGTAGCTGGAAGCTGTCATTGGGGCCCAGGGTCACCGGTTCAGTGTTGTCGTCGAGCCACACGCTCAACTGTCCCTCAAGGACGAAACCACCTTGTTCAGAGCTGTCGTCCAGGTGGCCTTCACCACTGCTGGCGCCCGGATCCAGGTGACTTTCGAGCATGGAAAACCCACCAGTGAGTTTGGGCGAGACCAGCACGTCGGTGATGCCGCCGGCGTAGTAGAGCGTGCGTCGCTCCCCGGGACGGGTAACCCAGCCCAGCTCCCGTGGTTTGCTCAGGTTGTAGAAGTACGTGGTGGGGACATCCAGGGTTTCACTGATGGCGGTAAGGTCAGCCACCGTGGGGCGCGACAGACCACGCTCGACCTGAGAGAGAAAGCCTACTGAACGGTCGATGCGTTGGGCCAGTTCACCCAAGGTCAAATTGCGGTGCTTGCGCAGGTCACGGATCAGGATCGCCAGGCCTTCGATTTCATCCTGCATGTCCATGGAGCTGTCCTCTTCAAAGGTTGTCGCGCAGGCGGTACCAGGCTTTGGCTGCTGCTTCCAGGGGCGCGGCAAGGACATCGCCGCCGGGGAAGCGGCCGTTATCGATAGCCTGGTACAACGCCAGCAAGTCGTTGTCGCCGAGAATGGCATCGCTGACCGCGCGGGCGCCGGCCAGGGTCGGCAGTACGCCATGCCCGGAGAAGCCCTGCAACCAGTAACGTTGACCGCTGCGGCCAATGTCCGGGGTGCGCCGCAGACTGCAGTCGATATGCCCGCCCCAGGCGTGCTCGATGGCTACGCCACGTAGTTGCGGGAAGGCCCGTTCCAGCACCGGCCGGGTAGCCGCTTCGACGTCTTTAGGAATGCCACCCAGATAGGTGCAGCCACCGCCAAACAGCAGGCGGTGATCTGGGGTCAGGCGGAAATAGTCGGGGACGAACTGGTTATCGATCACGCAGCTGTTGCGTGGCAGCAGCGACTGGGCCAGCGCTGGGTCCAGGGGCGCGGTGGCCACCTGGTAAGAGCCGACTGGCAGCAGGCGTCGCGAGAGATGTCGGTCGAGCTTGTCGATGTAGGCATTGCAGGCCAGCACCAGCACGTCGCTGCGTACTTCGCCGTGCTCGGTGCGGGCGACAAAGCCGTTGGCGGTCTCACGGTAATCAAGTACGCGGGTCTGTTCGAACAGGCGCCCGCCGGCTGCTTCGAAGGCGGCGGCCAGGCCCTGGGCCAGTTTCAGCGGGTTGAGGTGGCCACCTTCCGGGTCGTAGAGCGCAGCCTGGTAGCGTGGGCTGTCGATCCACTCGGGCAGCGCCTCACGATCGATCAGTTGCAGTTTGTCGTAGCCCCACTTTTCGCTGGCCTCGCGCTGAGCCTCACGCAGCATACCGACCCGTCGCGGCAGTACCGCAGTCCACAGGCTGCCAGGCCGGTAGTCGACATCGAAGCCATGGCGCGCGGGGAGTTCACGCAGCTCTTGAGCCGCCCAGCACATGCTGTCCCACAAGCGTCGGGTCCGCTCAAGGCCGAGGGTTTTTTCCAGCGGCGGCATGTCGCACGACCAGCCCAGCAGCGCTTGTCCGCCATTGCGCCCGGATGCGGCCCACGCCACGCGGCTGGCCTCCAGCACCGTTACCCGTTTGCCAGCCAAGGCCAAACGCAGGGCGGTGTGCAAACCACTGAAACCGGCACCAACAATCAATACTTCTGTGTCCAGACCCTCGTGCAGGGTAGGGCGCAAAGGGATCGCACCGGGGTAGGTGCGGGCATAGTAGCTGGCGACATGCTGGGCGGATTGCTTGAACATGGCGAGTCTCGTGAATTTTTATTGGTATATTTTCATGAAAAACTACCAGATAAATTTCACGATACCAAGCCCGGCGTTTTTTATAGGCGGCGAGCGTTCCACACCAACAGCACCCGCGCTTGAACATGCAGCTTCTCAAGCGCAGCACCTTCTATCATCAGCGCGGGGTACAGCGGATTGTCGGAAATCATCCGCAGACCGCCGCCAGTCATGCGTTGCAGGCGCTTGACGAAGAGGTCGCCGTCCAGGCTGAAGACGTAGATGGCGTCGGTGCGCACTTCGGAGATGCCGCGGTCCACCAGCAAGGCGTCGCCGTCATTGAACGTGCCGGCCATGCTGTCGCCGTCGCCGCAAATGATCGCCAGGTTGTTCAGGCTGGAAAAGCTGATGCCTTGGCCACGCAGCCAGTCCTGGTGCACGGTCAGGTCGCGAATCACGTCGACATGGCTTGGCGGAGTGTTGCCGCTGCCCATGGAGCCGCGGATGTCGAAATGCGGGATGGTGACAAACCCCGTGAGGGCGCTGGTGGCTACCGGCACGCTGCGGTGTGCCGTCGCATTCTCCTGCAACACATCCATCCAGCCCGGCGCCAGACCTTCGGCCGTTTCGATGCGCCGCGCCACCTCGTCGCCGAGGTTTTTCTCGGTCTTTTGCGAAAGGATCTGGCTCAGGTGGGCCGGGCTGATCCCCCAGCGTTCGGCGCAACTGGCCTTACGCTGGGTGCCGATCAGACGGAGCAGGTTGGTTTTACGGATGCTGTGAATGTTCATGGGCGCTGGAGCCATTATTTAGCTATGTGCTAAACAGGCTAAACCAAAAGCGCCCAGGGACAAAGCCGCTTACTGCACCTGAAGTGTCGCGCTGCGAGCGTTGACCCAGCGCTGGCGCAGCAGGTCGTAAGCCCAGTTGTAGGCCATCGTGTAGGGCAGCATGAAGACGAAGAAGCCGATCTCCAGCATGAACGCCTCTACCAGCGACAGGTTAAGCATCAACGCGGCAATCGGTACGCCGATCAGCACAAAGCCAATCTCGAAGCCGCTGGCATGCAGCGCCCGGACTTTGACACTGCGCACCACCCGCTCAGCGGGCCAGAGCCGGTCGAAGAGGCTGTTGTAGAGCATGTTCCAGAGCATCGCTACGGTCGACAGGAGCACCGCCAGGGTGCCGACTTCGAGCATCGAACGGTTGAGCAACCAGGCGCCAATCGGCGCACAGATCAACACGGCAATGGCCTCAAAGCCCACGGCGTGGACAATACGCTCGGCAAAGGATTTAGTGGACGTGATCATGACAACACCTGAACGGTTGGTTTCGATGGGGTGATTGTCATCGCTTTTTTGCTTATGTTAAAAATGGATTCCATCGATAAAAGCGATACACGTCATGCGTTATTCTCCCGAAGCACTGCAAGCTTTCGTCGAAGCGGTTGCCCTGGGTTCATTCTCGGCGGCGGCGCGCAAGTTGCGCAAAAGTCAGTCCACCGTCAGTGCCGCTATCGCCAACCTTGAGGCGGACCTGGGCGTCAGCCTGTTCGACCGCCAGGCTCGCCATCCGGTGCTCACGGAAGCCGGGCGTAAAGTGTTGGGCCATGTACAGGAAATCCTCGCCGCCAGCGAGCGCCTCGACGAACTGAGCATCCGCCTGGCCGATAACGTTGAGCCGCGCCTGACTCTGGTGCTTTCCGACATGTACCAGCTCTCGCCAGGTAACCACGTGATGCATCAGTTCGAGCAGCGCTACCAGGACATCGAACTTGAATGCATGATCGCTGAGGCGGGGGATGTGTTGAGCTTGCTACAAAGCGGGCGCGCGCACCTGGGATTGTTGGCGGCACAAGCGAATTACCCGCCAGACATCGCTGTACGACGATTACCCAAGCAGGCGCAGATGGGCATTTTTGTTGCCCGTGGGCATCCGTTGGCGGCGCTGGCACAACCGACCCAGGCGAACCTGGCCAGCCATCGTCAGCTTTACCTCAACACCTACGCAGACAGCGAGAACAAGCCGCAGGGGCGGGTTTGGTCAGCGCCCGATTATCTGTTGCTGTTGGAAATGACCGAACAGGGCTTTGGTTGGGCTGAGCTACCCCTTGGCCTGGTGCAGCAGTACGGGCACGGCCAATTGGTGGCGCTGGCGTTGGGCGGATGGCCACGACCGATTGCGGTGGATGCAGCCTGGTCGCGGCTTACGCCGCCGGGGCCGGCGGGGTTGTGGTTGCTGGACTGGTTGTCTCGGGAGCAGTGACCACCGCGCGGTACACCTGCACGCGGTTACGGCCTTGATCCTTGGCTGCGTACAGCGCGTGGTCAGCCCGCGACAGCAGGCGCGCCAGGTCGTGCTCATCGCCGGTGCTGTTAGCGATACCAATGCTGACGCTCAGCAGCCCTGGGGCCAGTAGCGGCAACTCATGAAAGCTGCTGCAGATACGCTGGGCGACCAGTAACGCGGCGTGCTCATCGGTATTGGCCAACAAGCAGGCAAACTCTTCTCCCCCGATGCGCCCGAACACATCCTGTTGGCGAATACGCTGGCTCGCGACTTGACCGAAAGCAATCAAGGCCTGGTCGCCAGTCTGATGACCATAGGCATCGTTGAGCCGCTTGAAGTGATCCAGATCGCACAGCAACAAGGCGACGGGTTCGCCCCGGCGACTGCACTCGGCCAACAACTGCTTGCCACCCGACAGGAACGCGCGGCGATTACCGATACCGGTCAGCGGGTCGGAATAGGCTGCAGCCTTGAACTTCAGCTCGGCGCGCTCACGGACCATGGCCAGGGTGACGTAGGCGATGCCGATCGCGTAGAGCATGGATTCGAACAGCAGGAAGGAGAAAAACCGGGTACCGCGACCCGTGCCGGCCAGCGCGTGCTCCAGGGAGATTCCGTGGTCGGCGACCATCCGCACCGTGTAGAACCCACTGTGCATCACCAGCAGCACCAGTGCAGGCAGGTAGCTGACTTCCAGGCGCTTGCGATTGCGCCACAGCTCGAACGCCGATAAGCCGCCATAGACGGCCGTCAACAGCGAATAGACCGTTACACGCAGGCCGAGGTTTTCGTAGTAGCCCGGTGTGAGACCCCACAATGCCCACAGCAGGGGGGCCGCGAGGATGCCCGGCAGGTGCGGTGCCCGACCGCCGAACACGCGCATGGCGGTCCAGTTCATGGTCGCACCGAGCAGCAGAACGACATTGCCCAGTACCAGGGCAATGGTGTCTGGGGCTATGCCGCGCAGGCTGACCAGCGTCACGCCAAAGGCGGCGAGCAGCAACGTGCTGGCAAGATAGCCCAGGGTCTGTTCGCGCGCGCCACGGCTCCAGGCGTGCAAGGTCAACAGACCCATCAGACTGAAGATGAATATGGCCACCAGCAACAGGGTGGGGATGCTCAGCAGCACGTGTTTCGCTCTCCATGCGGCCTTGCGGCCAACCGGCCAATACCGATTTTCAGCGGCATGCTAGCGGAGCGGATGGTACTTTGCCAGCATTCAGGGCGGCGTCAAATGAGCTGCGGATAAAAAGATTGCTATGCTGGCAGGTCGATTTTTAACCTGTACCCGAATGTCACTGCGGTTGCGCGTCTGAGGAAACCCCATGCGTCGATTGCCTTCACTGACTGCCTTGCGCGCCTTCGAGTGCGCCGCACGCCATGGTCACTTTGGTCGTGCCGCTGCCGAGCTGTGTGTGACCGACAGTGCCGTGAGCCACCAGATCCGTCAGTTGGAAGAACAACTGGGCGTTGAGTTGTTCGTCCGTGAAGGCCGCCAGGTGCGTTTGACGAGTGAGGCGGGGCGCTTGTTACAGCACCTTCAGCAAGCCTTTGAACTGATCGGCAAGGCTTGCGATGAATTGCGTGATCCGGCCTCGCAGGCAGTGTTGCGCCTGGCCGTGACCGCCGAGCTTGCGCAAAAGTGGCTAGTCGCACGCTTGGCTGATTTCAGTAGCCGCTACCCGCATATCACTTTGCATCTGCACGAGCAGCCTATCGACGTCGGTGCGCCGGCCAGCGATATCGACATCGCCATCACCTACGGCACCAGTCCGTTGGATGCCAGCACCCATTTCGTCCGGCCCTTGCCGCTGTTGCAGTTCTTTCCGGTGTGCAGCCCTGGGTTGTTCAACCTGGGTGGCCTCAAGCGCCCGCGCGACCTGGTGCGCCAGTGCTTGCTGCACGACGATCAGGACGGCAAGACCTGGACCGCCTGGCTCGCCACCCACGCCGAAGACGCCCAGCCCGGCCGCCAACTGTATTTCCCCCATGCGGCCTTGGCCCTGGAGGCCGCCGCACTGGGGCAGGGTGTAGCCATGGGCGACAACCTGACCTGTCAGGCCGACTTGCTCAGCGGCCGTCTGGTGCGGCCGTTCGCTGCCAGTGTCGCGGCCATGGGCCAATATGCGCTGGTGTGCGAGCGCTTGCGCCTGGAGCGCGGGGCGGTGGCGGACTTCATAGAATGGTTCACCACTCAGATCAGCGAACCCTGAATTCAATTCATCAATCGCTGAGATTTCATCGTTGGAAGCGCTGACGGTGGCGGCGTAGCGTGCAGCTATCCCCACCCACTGCAGAGGTTGTCCATGGCACGTTCACTTACCACCACTCCCAAGGCTGATGGCTTCCGCTTGCCCGGCGAATTCGAGAAGAAGTCCGGTTGCTGGCTTGGCTGGCCGGAACGTCCGGATGTCTGGCGCAACGGTGCCAAACCTGCGCAGAAAGTCTGGGTCGACATTGTCAGTGCCATTGCGTCGAGTGAGCCGGTGACTGTCTGCGCTTCGGCGGCGCAGTACGCCAATGCCCGGCGCTTGCTACCCGCGCAGGTACGGGTGGTGGAAATGACCTGCAACGACACCTGGTTTCGCGACAGCGGCGCTTGTTTTGTGGTTAACGATGACAGCGGAGAAGTACGCGGCGTCGACTTCGAGTTCAATGCCTACGGCGGGCTCGATGGCGGTCTCTATTATCCTTGGGACAAGGACGATCAGATTGCCCAGAAGATCCTCGAAATCGAAAACCTCGACCGTTACCGCGCGCCGTTGATTGCCGAGTTGGGCGGTATCCAGAGCGATGGTCAGGGCAGCCTGCTGACCACCGAGCAATGCCTGCTCAATCGTAATCGCAACGCCCACCTGGGCAAGGACGAAGTGACGCGTCGCCTGCAGGATTACCTGGGTGCCGAGCAGGTGATCTGGTTGCCGCGCGGTTGCAAGTTCGACGAGACCGATGGCCACGTCGACGATCTGGCCTGCTTCGTGCGTCCCGGCGAAGTGGTGCTGCAGTGGACCGACAACCGCGACGATCCACAGTGGGAAATCTATCAGGAGGCCTACGACATTCTGCGCAGCACCCGCGACAGTCGTGGTCGCGAGCTCAAGGTACACAAGCTGCCGCAACCCGATGTATTGCAGTGGACTGCCGAAGAAGCCGCCGGGCTGGACCAGGTCGACGGCACCCACTTGCGTCAGGCCGGGACAAAAATCTGTGCGTCGTACATCAACTACTACGCCGGCAACTCGGCCATTGTCCTGCCGCTGTTCGGTGATCGTAATGACACCATCGCCCAAGCCACTCTGGCCGAACTGTTCCCCAGCCATCGCATCATCGGCATTGAAAACTCCCGCGAGATCCTACTGGGGGGCGGCAACGTCGCCTGCATCACCATGCCTCAATACGCTGGAGGAAAAACCTCATGAACCTGCGCACCTTCGGTCTGGCGCTATCGCTGGCCTGCAGTGCGGCGCAGCTACAGGCCGCCGATGGCCCGCAACAAACGGTGAACCTGTATATCTGGGGCGAGTACCTGGCCCCCGATACCCTGGCCAATTTTGAGAAAAGCACCGGCATCCGGGTGGTCGCCGACCATTTCGACTCCCTGGAAACCGTCGAGACCAAACTGCTCACCGGGCGCAGTGGCTATGACCTGGTGCTGACCGCTGGCCAGCACCTGTCACGGGCCATCAGCAGCGGGGCGCTGCAGCCGCTGGACAAGGCGCGCTTGCCGCACCTGGCCGGCGTCGGCACAGAGTTCCGCCAGCACATGGCGGTGTTTGATCCGGGTAACCGTTATGCCGGTACCTATGCCTGGGGCACTACGGGTGTCGGTTATCAGCAACAGGCCGTTGATGCTCGCTTGCCGGCGGCGCCGACCGATAGCTGGGCGATGTTGTTTGATCCAGAGGTGGTGTCGAAATTCGCCAGTTGCGGCGTCAGCCTGCTCAACGATCCCAACGAGGTATTCGCGGCGGCCATGCGTTACTTGGGGCTGGACATCAACCAGCAACGCAGCGAAGACCTGCGCCGGGCCGAAGCCTTGTTGCAGAAGGTGCGGCCGTACATTCGCTACTTCGACAACGACCGCAACATCAACGACTTGGCCAACGGTGAAACCTGCCTGGCAATGTCCTGGAACGGCAACGTTGCCATTGCCCGCAACCAGGCGCAGCAGGCAGGTAAGCGCGTCGACCTGGTCTTCAGTATTCCGCGCGAAGGCACCTTGATCTGGCTCGATGCGCTGGTGATCCCCAAAGATGCGCCGCACCCTGAGGCCGCCCTGGCGCTGATGGATTACTTGATGCGCCCGGAGGTGATTGCACCAATCACCAACAGCATCCAGTACGCCAACGCCATCAGCGCGGCCGACACCCTGGTGGCTCCGGCGATTCGCAATGACGCCGGCACCTATCCACCCGCGGCGGTGCGGGCGCGGCTATACAGCAAGAATGACAACAGCAAGGCGTTCAACCGTGAGCTGACTCGCGCGTTCAGTCGACTCAAATCCGGTACCTAGGGCCAGACAAGTTTCGCCTGGCGGCCGAGCGGGGCGGTGGGAAACCGGCCAGCTGAGTGCAAAAAAAATCCCGATGGCTGCAAGGCTATCGGGATGTGTTGTTGAAGCGGTGAGTGCTACTCAGGCGCGGCGGATATCGAACTGCAGCCCGACGGGCGCATCCAGCAACTGCCCGCGGCGGACCATCCGCCGCTCGGCGGGGGCCGCGGCAACGGCAGCGGCGCCGTTGTCGGCCTTGAGCACGATAAAGGTCGCGTCATTGCCCACCTTCAGCCCGTAGTCTTTTTTCTCTATGGCTGCCGCGCCTGCCGAGGTGGCCATGGCCAGGGCTACATTCAGCGCTTCATCGCTGTAAAAGCCCGAACGGTAGCCAATCAGCATGGCGCGCTGGAGCATGTCAGCGTTACCGTAGGGCCACCAGGCATCGCGAATATTGTCGTTACCGGCAAATACATTCACCCCCGCAGCGCGCAGGCGAAGGATCGGTGGGAAGTCATGATCACCGGGGGCATTGGTCATGATCGAGACCCGGGCTTGGGCAAGGCTTGCGGCGATGCGCTCAAGTACCTCTTCAGTCACCTGGCCGAGGGCATAGGCATGACTGACACTCACACGCCCTTGCAGACCGGCGGCGCAGGTGCGTTCGGCGATCCGTTGCAGCTGTTCAACACCTTGCAGGCCCGGCTCGTGCAAGTGGATGTCGACCTTAACACCATGCCGTTCGGCAATCCCGAAGACCACCTCCAGCTGACCTTCGGCATCACCGTCAAGGGTGGTCGGATCGATGCCGCCGATCACCTCGGCGCCGTCGCGAATGGCCGCTTCCAGTACGTCAGCGGTACCCGGGCAGGACATCACCCCGGCCTGAGGAAAGGCTACCAACTCAATGTCGACGATACCGCGCCATTTCTCCCGTGCCTCCATCACCGCATGCAGGTTGCTCAGGCCGGTGGTGGCATCGACATCGACATGGCTGCGCATGGCTACGGTGCCGAACGACACCGCCTGGGCGATCAAGGCGTCGGCGCGCTCGACGATTGAGGGGGCCAGAGCCAGCTCACGCTTTTCCACGGCCAAGCGCTCACGCAGACTGCCGACTGATTGATGCGGATGCCAGCGGTCACCGACAAAACTCTTGTCCAGGTGGATATGGCCGTCGACGAAGCCGGGCAGTAGCAGATGCCCCGCCAGATCAATGCGTTCTACGCCTTCAAGGGGGCCGAAGTCGGCACCCAGGTGAGCGATACGGCCATCGACGACGGCCAGAGATAGGGGGCTGCCGTCGGCAGCGACGGCATTGACGAATACGCGATCAAACATTTCACGACCTCTTGGGGGAGGCTGCACACCCTACAAAAAGCCTGCGGCTATCGGCCAATTAAATATTGGGATCGATAGTAGTGTTTTTATGAATGCTGCGAGGAGCTCGATTATTAACATCAGCCAAGCAGGTGTTTGAGCGGACGGTAATCGGCCTTCAGCGATATAGCGAACCGCGTTCGATCAGTTTACGGAACCAGTCCATCAGCACCGGGTTGTCGAGTACCTCGGCCAGGCGCAGATGGAATTCGCCCAGCAGCGTCCCGTCCCGCACAAGGAACTGACTGATGTGGAGCGGTACTGACCTACGACCAGCCGTATGACGCGGTAATCCAGGCCGGTTACGGCGAACATGGGCGTGAAGGCTTGCAGGAATTGCTCAATGTGCCGGTGATCACTGAAGCAGCGGCCAGCGTTGCCATGCTGTTGGGTCAAAGCTACTCGATGGTCACCACACTGGACCGTACGGTGCCGCTGATCGAGGATCGCTTGAAGCTGACGGGGCTGGATAGCCGTTGTGCCTCAGTGCGCGCCAGTGGCCTGGCGGTGCTGGAACTGGAAGAAGATCCCGAGCGGGAATCGAGGCAGTGGTGTGGCAGTCAGCTCAGCGGCGCAGTTGTGCGCAGTGGTCCTGCTCCGGTTGGGCTGCGGTGTACCATACGTAATCGGCACGCTCGGCGGTCACCGTCTTGCCGACTTCGGCCAGAATCAGCACTTGATTACCTTCATCAGCCCCCAGGTCGCTCAGGTGCAGCGGCACCCCCAGATCCTTGCGCACATGGAAGGCCCCCGCCAGCAACACTGCAGGTGTTGGTGCGGCCAGCAGGCGTTCGGCCATGCGTCGGTCACGCTGTTGTTGCACGGCGAGCATGGCTGGCATTTGCGTTTCGGGCAACAGGCCGCAGTGGGACTGGCGAATGTCATCGAGCAGTGTGGCTTGCACCGCAGGGCGAGTCGACGCCGAGCCTTCGAGCACGGGGCGCTGCTTGTAGATCTGCATGATCTGCGCCCGGTTGAGGTTCGCCGACAGCAATGGATACGGCTGGCGCAGGGCGTAGGTAACCAGCGGCCCGTACAGGCTCCAGTCCCAATTGGCCTGCCAGGCCAGGGCCTGGAACGGATCGCTTGGCTGTTGACCTGCACGGGTCGCCACTTGCGCTGCATCGACCTTGGTCTGCTGATCGGGGTTGACCATCTCCATCAGCAGGCTGCCTTGTGGTCGCTGGCTGGCCAGTTCGCGCAGCAGCCACAGCTCGATAGCGTGGTGATCAGGGTTGTCGTGTTGTTCGCCGACCAGCACCCGTGGTGCAGCGGCCAGGCGTTCGATCAGTTGTTGTGGGGTCAGGGTACGGCCGGTGGCCAGTTCGCGGATCATTCCCAGTTCGGCGTGATCGCGCCCTTGTGCGGCAATCGCTGCCGGGGGTGGCAGTACCTCGTGGGTTTGGCAGGCCGCCAATAGGCTGAGCAGGCAGAGCAGCAAAACACGCATCGGGATTCCTTGCTAAAGAGTTGTCCCTCGTTCAGTGCTGAGCGAGGCGAGGCGAGGTGGCGTTAGCGTGCGATGATCAGGGGATCGCCGCGTTCCGGGTGCTGGTGAATGAGCACTTGCAGTCTATACACCTGCGTTAGCGCATCGGCGGTGAGTACCTTAGCCGGTGGGCCATAGGCGTGGGGTAAGCCATCCTGCAACAACAGTAGTTGATCGCAATAGCGTGCGGCCAGGTTGAGGTTGCGGAGAATCCCCAGCATCGCGGCAGGTGACCGGGTAAGTGTGATCAACGGCGGTCTGGGCCGATTGACTCCGCTAGGGCGTTATGCAGGCGTCAATGTGGTTTGGGCGATCTGATTGCGTCAATGGCCGCGCTGCCCTGCAAGGGGCGAGCGCGGCTTGAACGGCTCAGTTGATGGGGGGATGACGATCAATCGTCATCGTCATCGTCGTCATCATCCCGGTCGCGACGGCGGTCATTGTCGTAGTAGCGATAGCGATCGTCGTCGCGATAGCGTTTGTTGTATTTGTGGTTGTCGCGGTCATCGCGGTCGTCGTCCCAATCGCGGGAGTAGCGATGGTCGCGGTCCCAGCGATGATCGTCGCGGTCGTAGTCGTGGTAGTAGCAGCCGGAGGTGGCCAGGACCGTGGCGATCACGGCGAATCGGGTCAGATGTTTCAGCACTGTGGTTCCTTGATCCGCACAGCGGTAGGGAGGGTACAGGCTCAGACCATGAATTGGGTTTTTTGTTTCGCCTGGGGTGCTGGGTGTTTAGAGGGTGAACAGGACTTGTCCCCTGACAACGGACGCTATCGCGGGCAGGCTCGCTGACGAATTGTGGGAGCCGGTCTTGCCGGCGATGGTATCGACGCCGTGTCAGTTGCTGCGCGGTGTCTTCATCGCTGGCAAGACCAGCTCCCACAAGAGCAGTGCAACACCTCGCTCTGCTCTGCTCGGTACTGCACTGCTCTTGATCTTCATACGCGCCAGTTCAGGCGCCGTAGACTGCGACTTCAGGACGCCGCGTGGTCCGGAAGGGGCCAGCAACGTCGCCGCATCGAATGGATGAGCGCCCAATCCCAATACCCAAAAAAAAGGCCCACACGAGGTGGGCCAAAACAACGTTCTGAAGGGAAGAAGCCCTACAATAGAGGTCTGCCGTTAACTGGGCATTAACGGTAATTGCGATCAGTCATTGACCCGCGGCAACTCGATACGTGCCAACAAGCCACCGCCAGGCGGATTGCGCAGCGTCAACTCGCCGCCTTGTTCGCGAATCGCCGTGCGTGCAGACGGCAAGCCGAGACCGACACCACCGGTGTCGCGATTGCGCGAGCTCTCCAGGCGAAAGAACGGCACAAACACCTCTTCCAGTGCCGAATCCGGGATCCCAGGACCTTGATCACGCACCTCGATGAACAGGCTGTGGGCGTTGCTACTCAGGCGAATCGCTGGGGAGTGGGCGTACTTGACCGCATTGTCTATCAGGTTTGTAACTGCCCGCTTCAAGCCCAGCGGTCGACCGAGGTACACGACGTTTGCAGGTCCTTCGAAGTCGACAGCAATCTGTTGGTCGCGGTAGTCGTCGACCAAGGTTTGCAGCAGCTCGGCCAGGTCGAAGGGCGTGGTGGTTTCCAGACGTGTTTCGTCGCGAAAGAAGCTCAGGGCCGAATTGATCATGCTCTGCATTTCATCGACATCACGAAACAGCTTGCGCTGTTGCTCGGCATCTTCGATGAACTCGCCACGCAGGCGCATACGCGTGAGCGGCGCACGCAAGTCGTGGGAAATAGCGGCAAGCATTTGCGTGCGCTCAGCAATGAAATGCTGGATCTGCGCCTGCATGGTATTGAATGCGGTGATCGCCTGGCGCAGTTCATGGGGGCCTTCCGGGCGGATCGGTGGAGCGCGCAGATCACTGCCAAAACGCCGCGCGGCGCGGGCGAATCGCTGCAGGGGACCGGCCAGCTGCCGGGTGCCGATCCAGGCCACCAATAACGCCGCGATCAGTGCCAACACGCCGATAATGGTAAAGCGCATACCGGAACTCAAGCCCCAACTGCGGTACGGCGGGGTGAAGTCCAGCCAACTGCCGTCGGCCAATTGCATCACCAGTTTGTAGTGCGCCTCGGGGCTGTCTTCGGGCCAGTCGGCAGGCTGGAAGCCTTCCATATGGCGCGGACGATTGGCCAGTAACAGACGAAACTCCGGCACGGCATCGACGTCGATTGATTCGCCGCGGCCGGGTAGGGCGAGGGCGTCGCGTTGCGCGCTCCAGTGCACCTGCAACATGGGGTTGCTCGCAGCACGGGCCAGTGGCTCGCGCTGTTCCACCGGGGCTGCCTCCAGCATACGGGTGGTGACGGCAATCTGCTCGAGCAGGCCGGTCTGGCTTAACGGCGGTCGCGCCCAGACCCCGGCCAACTGCACGAACAAAATGTTCAACGCTACCGAGATCAGCATCGCGGCAATGATGGTCAGGGCAATGCGCCGACTAATACCGTCGCGGCGCAGGTCCAGGCGACTCATGAGCGGCTGACCTTGGCGTCGAACAGGTAGCCGCCATTGCGTACGGTGCGGATCAGCGCCGGGCGCTTGCTGTCCGGTTCGATTTTGCGCCGCAGGCGGCTGACCTGCACATCGATGCTACGGTCGTAGGCCTCATGACCCTGACCACGGGCCAGATCAATCAGCTGCTCGCGGGTGAGGATCCGTTGCGGGTGTTCAAGAAACACCAGTAACAAATCAAATTCACCGGCAGAGAGCGGCACCATCACCCCCTGCGGCGTGCGCAGTTCACGGCGGGTCACATCCAATTGCCAATCGTCGAAGCGGATCACTGGACGGGTTTCTTCGCCCAGGCTGCGCACCTGCTCGCCAGCGCGACGCTGCACGGCCCGCAGGCGGGCGAGCAGTTCGCGGGCATCGAAGGGCTTGCCCAGGTAATCATCGGCGCCCAGCTCCAGGCCGACAATTCTGTCGCTCAGCTCGTCCATGGCGGTGAGCATGATGATCGGGATACCGGTACTGCTGCGCAGTTTCTGACACAGGCTCAGGCCGCTTTCACCGGGCAGCATCAGGTCGAGAATGATGATGTCCGGGCGCTGCTGCTCGATGGCCGCCCACATTGCCGTGCCGTTGGCTGCCAGGTCGACCTCGTAGCCATGCATGACAAAGAATTTCTTCAGCAGGGCACAAATTTCCACATCGTCATCGACGATCAGCAGTCTGCTCACGTTGGGGTCCAGTGGGGCATGAAAAGTGCGTATCTAAAACCATTCTGCGCTGCTGGTCATATATTTCAATCCCGCAATAATCCTGCAAGCCCGACACAAAGCGGACATCTGCCAGCAAAAGCCCTGGGGCATCCTGAGGGCAGTTCAAACCAAGGGAATTTTCCATGCCGGCACAACCTCCAATAGACGGCCTCGACTGCAGCCAATCCCTGACCCTCGATCTGCGCACCCAGGATCTGTGGCGCAATTCGTTGCTCAGCTATCAGGATTCGCGCCTGGAGCTGTGCAGCGACGCTACGCATATGATTTTGAGTCATTACTTCGAGCGTTTCAGCCCCAACAACAGCCAATGGATGGAATACAGCTATAAAGTACCACTGGCCGAATTGGTGCATTGGATCATGGCTAATGGCCAATTGAGCGTCGACCGTTCCGGCAGTGCCCCTAGGGCGGTGCGCCAGCAGAACGGGAGCAGCCGTCATGCGTAAACAACTCTTCGCACCGGCACTGTGCCTGTCCTTGTTGATGGTTGGCTGCAGCCAGAACCGAGTGTCGCCCAAAGAATATTCCGGCTTCTTGCGCAACTACGACCAGTTGAGTGAGCAGAAAACCGCCTCGGGCGATTCGGTGCTGCGCTGGGTCAGTCCTAAGTTGAACATGGACCGCTACACCCAGGTATACATCGCGCCAAGCCAGTTCTACCCAACGCCCAAGGCCAGCGCGCAGATCCCGGCGTCGACGCTGACGGCGGTGACCACCTATTACGATGCGGCGCTCAAGCGTGAGCTGAGCAAGGTCCTCAACCTGGTCGAACAGCCTGGTCCGAACACCCTGATCATTCGCCCGGCAATTACCTCAGTCGCGGCTCACACTCAGTCACTGCACTTTTATGAGTACCTGCCGGTGACCTTGGTGGCTGCTGGGGTCAGCACAGCTGTCGGCATTCGCGATCTGGACAGCGTTATTGCCACCGAAGCGGCCTTCCTCGATGGCGGCAGCCGCACCGTGGTCGCCGAAGTGGTACGTAAAGGCACCGGCCTGCCGCTGGAGAACGACGAGCAGGTCATGACCGCCGAGAATCTCAAGTTGGTACTGGATGGCTGGGCCCAGGACTGGCGCGTGGCTGCCGATAACCTCAAGCAACACAAGATCAGTGCTACTACAGGGCAAATATCCACGGCACCATGAACACGCTGACCACCATCACCAGCAAGGTGAACGGTACGCCGACTTTAACGAAGTCGGCAAAGCGGTACTGACCCGGACCGAGCACCAAGGTGTTTACCGGTGAGGAGACCGGCGTCATGAACGCCGCAGAAGCCGCCAAAGCAACAATCATGGCGAAGGGGTAGGGCGAGGCGCCCAACTGTTCAGCGGTACTGATTGCCACCGGGGCCATCAGTACTGCGGTCGCCGTGTTGGAGATGAACAGGCCGATGATCGCGGTGATGGCGAACAGGCACGCGAGGATCATGTACGGCCCGGCGTCGCCGAGCACCTGCACCAGGCCATTGACTGCCAGGGCGATACCGCCGGTTTTCTGCAAGGCCAAGGCAAACGGCAGCATGCCAACGATCAGCACCAGGCTCTGCCAGTGGATCGCGCGGTAGGCGCTGTTCATGTCGATGCAGCGCCCGGCCCCCATCAACAGGCAGGCAATCAGCGCGGCGATTACATTCGGCACCACACCGCTGATCATCAGGCCGACCATTACCGCCAGGCTGATCAATGCATAGGGTGCCTGGTTCAAGGCCGGTGCGACGTTGTCGACTTCGGCCGGCAAGCTCAACACCAGAAAATCCTTGGGCTGCGCTTGCAACTGACGCACGGCCTTCCACGGTCCGATCACCAACAGAGTGTCGCCGAGCTTGAGCTTTTCTTCCACCAACTGTTCTTCAATCGCGCTCTGACCGCGGCGCAGGCCGACCACGTTCAGGCCCCAACGGTTGCGAAAATTGAGGTCCAGCACACTTTTGCCGATCAACTGCGAGCCGGGCACCACCGCCACTTCGGCCATGCCTACGGCGTGGGATTGATCGATGAAATAAGCCGCCTTGAAGTGCAGCGGTTCGAGCTTCATGCGCTGGCACAGGCTGCGCAGGTCGTCGCGAGGGGCGAACATATCGAGCAGCAACACGTCACCTTCGTGCACCGTGGTGCTGGAATCGGGACTGATCACCCGAGTGCTGAACTTGTGCTGCCGTTCGATGCCCACTACGTTGGCGCCATGCACCGTGCGCAACTTCAGATCACTTAGGCTGTGGCCAATCAAGGGGGAACCGGGGCGCACCCGCAAGCGTCGTTCACGACCGGCGAGCTTGTAGTCAATGATCAGGTCGAGCAGGGTACGGCGGGTTTGCGCAGTACCGTCCTTGCGCACTTCACCACTGAGCCAGTGGCGGGTCAGCAGCATATAGCCGATGCCCAGAACCAGGATCACCAGACCGAACGGGGTAAAGCTGAAAAAGCTGAAACCGGCTTCACCGTGGCGCACCAGTTCACTGTGCACCACCACGTTGGGCGGTGTGGCGACCAGGCTGAGCATGCCACTGATCAAACCGGCGAAACTCAGCGGCATCATCAAACGGCTGGGTGAGACCTTCATGCGCGCGGCAATGCTCAGCACCACCGGAATGAAAATGGCGACCACCCCGGTAGAGCTCATCACCGACCCTAGCCCGGCGACGCAGACCATCAACAGCACCAGCAAACGCACTTCGCTGTTGCCGGCGCGATCAGCCATCCACTCGCCAATGCGGTAGGCAATACCGGTGCGCACCAGCCCTTCACCGATCACAAACAGCGCGGCAATCAGCACCACGTTGGGGTCGCTGAAACCGGCCAGGGCTTCCTGGACGCTGAGAATCCCGGTCAGCGGCAGCGCGACAATCACCAGCAACGCCACCACATCCATGCGTGGTCGGTTGGCGATAAACAGGGCCACGCAGGTAAACAGCAGGCCAAGGACCAAGAGCAACTCGTCGTTCATGCAATCTTCCTGATATCTGAAGGCGTAGAGTCTGGCAGAAAGCGTATTGCCGTTTGTTGATTTAATGCAGGGCTGTTGCCACCGCGCCGATGCCATCGCCAGCAAGACTAGCCCCACGATCAACTTACTGGCCGCAACAACTCACTACCCTGGTTACGCACATTGCCCACCGCCTTATTGACCCGAAACCAGCTGAACGCCTCTGACGGCTCACACAGATTAAGCAGCATCTGTTCAGCCTCAGCTTTCTCACCCTCGGGGTTCAACCAGGCCCTGGCCAGGGCGGGTGAGAACACCACCGGTCGCCGATCATGGACATCGACCATGCCGCCAACACTGTCAGCGGTAATGATGACAAAGCCATCGTCGTCGCCCACACCCCATTGACCAATGCCGGCACAGAACACCGGCAGACCGTCACGACGATGAATGTAGAAGGGCTGCTTTTTTGCCTCACCTTCGTCGACCCATTCAAACCAGCCATCGACCGGCACGATCAATCGGTGCCCCCAGATCGCCCGAAAAAACGGCGAATGCGCGACTTTTTCCAACCGTGCATTGATCGGCGCTGCCCGGTCACGGGCCCAGTGTGGGCGCCAGCCCCAGCGCAACCAGTGAGCCCGTTGAGGCGTGAACACTGCCACAGGGGTACTCGGAGCGACGTTGTAGTGCGCCAAGGCCTGCTCGCCGATTTCGTTGGCCCAGGCACCGGGCATGCTCAGGGCGTCGACGAAGTCGCGGATGCCGTGGTACTGGCTCAGTCTTCCACACATGGGGTTGCCCCGCGATCAGGGATATAGCGAAGGGTTATTGGCTTATGGGCGAAACTTCCCTTAACTATAGCCATTGATGTTGTAAGGTTTTGTTCGCAGGGAAGCGGATCTATGGCAAAGCATATTCTCATCGTAGGCGGTGGTGTTGGCGGCACCATGCTCGCCAATCAACTGGTCAGCAAACTCTATCCAGAGATTCTACGTGATCAGGTGCGCATCACCTTGCTGTCCAATTCACCGGATCACTACTACAAGCCGGCGTTCATGTATGTGGCGTTCAACCTGTTCTTCCAGGAAGACTTGAAACGCCCTGAACGGTCCTTGCTGCGCCCGGAAATTGATTTTCAGGTTGAGCACGTCAGTCGTTTCGATTTCACTGGACAGACCCTGCACACACGGTCCGGCAAGCGCTTTGGCTATGATTTTCTGGTGATCGCCACCGGTTGCGTACCGGCCCCCGAACGCATCGAAGGTTTGCAGCAGGGCGGGGATCACTTCTACCAGTACGAACCCGCACGGCAATTGGCCCAGCGCCTGGCCAGTATCGAGAGGGGGCGAATCTTCATCACCGTATCCTTTCCGCAAACCCCCAATGTGCCGCATCAGTGCGGTATTGCGCCGGTGGAAACCACACTGATGCTTGACGACTATCTGCGCCGGCGTGGGGTGCGCGACAAGGTCGAGATCATCTACACCTACCCAACCACCGCACAGCTGCTGCGCAACTGTTTGTTCCTGCAGCGGCCCACTGGCGAAGTTCTGCCGAACCTCTTTGCCCAGAAGAACATCAAGTTTCAGCGCGGATTTACCCTGGGTAAGGTCGACCCCGAGCAGCGCATCGCCTACTCAGAAGAAGGCGCTGCGCAGCCCTACGACATTCTCATGGCCACGCCACCGATTCGGGCGGTGGACGCGGTGCTGGAAAGTGGTGCATCGCAGGCGGCGAACAACGAAGGCTGGCTGCCAACCAACCATGAAACCTTGCAGGTGTATGGCCTGCAAGGGGTGTATGTGATTGGCGACACGGTCGATCTGCCGGTCAGCAAGGCCGGCGGTGCCTGCCACAATCAGGCACCGGTGATAGCGGACAACATTGCTGGCGAAATTCGCTTGGGCACCACCGTGGCGGTGTATGACGGCAAAGTCCAGGCCACTGCGCAAATGGGCTTGAACGCCGGTATGCCATTGATCTATGACTACCGTCACGACGTGCTGCCGACGCCGCCAACCAAGCTGGGTGGCCTGCTCAGAAATGGATTCAACCGTGGCCTGTACTGGGCCGTGGCCCGCGGCATGCTGTGACCCGACGTTGAGAGGAACAAGTAGACATGGAAGTGACTGATACACTCGCCGTGCAGGGCGGAAATCCGGGCTTAGAGGCCTTGTTGGATAAACTCCAACCCTTGCTCGAGGGCGGGCGCCTGGACAACCTGGTCGACCTGGCGTCGCTGCTATCTGACCTGGTTGATCTGCTCGATGCGGCGATGGTTGAGAAACTGTCGGTGCAGTTCGAGCAAGCCACCGCGCTGTCCTGGAACCTTGGCAATGCCATCCGCCTGGCCAAGGCGCAGACTCGCAAGGAAATCGAGCCCCCCAATTTATATGGCCTGCTGTCGCTGCTGCGAGCGCCACACACCCGTCGTGGTATGGCCCTGATGCTCAGGGTATTGAATGCCATTGGCCGTCAGGAATGATTGTTTGCAAAGGACTGCAACCATGCTTACCAAACCCCGCACCCGTGCGTCTGGCGGTAACGGCGCCTGGGACCCTGAGAGTTATCTGCAATTTGCCCGGCTGCGTGAGCGGCCAGTGCTCGAACTGCTCGAGCACCTGCCGGAGCAGACACCCGAGTGCATCTACGACCTGGGCTGCGGCACGGGCATCGCCACGCGGCTGCTGGCCGAGCGTTGGCCTCGGGCCGAACTGTTCGGTATCGACAGCTCGGTGGAGATGCTTGAACAAGCCCTGGCGTTGCCGATCAAGGTCAACTGGCTGAATGTCGATGTCAGCCAGTGGCAGGCGCAAAAGCCGGCCAATCTGCTGTTTGCCGCCGCCGTACTGCACTTTATCGAAGACCATGAGCGCCTGTTGCCACGCTTGCTGGCACAACTGCAGGTGGGTGGTTGCCTGGCCGTACACATGCCTAACTGGTGTGACGCACCTTGGTATCAGTTGATGCTGCGCGCCTTGAGCGAACCCGGGCCGAGTGGTCAGCCGCTGGGCACGTTGGCGCTGCGCAAATTCATGGCGTCGCGCAATGTGCTGTCGCTGGACAGCTATTACCGTCTGCTGGCACCCCTGACCCGCGAGCTGGATATCTGGGAAACCGAGCATCTGCAGGTGGTCGAAGGCAATTCGCCGATCTTCGACTGGGTCAAGGTTTCGGCCCTGCGTCCGGTGCTCAGCGCCCTGGACGATGGCGAGCGAGAGCTGTTCCTTGGCAAGTACCTGAAGCTGTTGCACAACCACTACCCACCGGAGGAGGACGGTCGCACCCTGTTTCCGTTCAAGCGCATCTTTATCATCGCCACCGTGTGAGGCGCGGGTGTTGGCGGCCCGGCAATGATACAGTCGGCTTTTTTCCGACGAGGGTGTGTCATGCGGGTAGTAATGGTGATGGTCGCTGCAGCACTGTTGGCCGGGTGTGCCTCTTCGGCCATGGAAGCAGCACGCACCAAGGCGCCGACCAAGCATTTTACGTCGAGCAAACCGGCTGACCGTGTTGCCCAGTGCATCCAGTTCGGCTGGCAGGATGAAGCGGTATTTGGCGTCGATGCCAGTGGCTACCTGGAACCGGGCAAGCAGGGTGGCTTTACGGTTTACACCCGTGAGGCGGAATCCTTCGCGGATATCCAGCCGCAAGGTGTAAGCAGCACAGTCAGCTATTACGCGCAAAAGGACGACAGCGTCGCCCTGCGGCGCATGGCGGCCCTGGCCACCTGCCTGTAACGGCTAGCGGGGCATGTAGCCCAGTTGCCAGCGCCGGGGGATCTTCAACGAGATCAGCCCCAGCGCGGCAGCGAGCAGGGCGCTGAACAGCAGCGCGGCCAGATCGAAGGCTTGCTCCAGCAATACCCCGGCAATGGCGCCAACGAACATCCCGGTCCAGGGAATCAGTTGCACCCGCCAGCCGTGCCGACGTTCACCCAGCAACGTCCGGCCAAGCCCGCGGCCAAAACGCGACAGCGCCCCAGTGACGTAGGTCAGGCCGATCGGCATGCCGTTCACTTCCTCGACCACCGCATTGATCATGCCCATGGCGATGACCGCAGCGACCAGTGCGGGCAATTGCCAGGCGAGTGGGAGCAAACCGGCCAGTGCCAGCAGGGCAGCGATAAGCGACAGCAGCGGCCATGGCCGGCGTCCGGTCAGGCGGGCAATCACTACACCCAGGGCATTGCCGAGCACAAAGGCCAGTAACACCAGGCCAATGCGCAACACCAACTCGACGTCACCTGCCCCCAACGATACCGCCAGGCGCGTAGTATTGCCGCTCATGAACGAGACAAAATCACCGGTGGCCATAAAGCCGATGGCATCGGTCATCCCGGCCAGAACCGACAGGGCGGCGACAAAATACAAG